>TARA_B110000208_G_scaffold24728_2_pt1 | contig 19460 bp, 17 predicted proteins | sample TARA_B110000208 | Tara Oceans TARA_B110000208 (sample SAMEA4397426) | marine metagenome | biome: Polar Biome; feature: [SRF] surface water layer (ENVO:00010504); material: water (ENVO:00002006), including particulate matter (ENVO:01000060) such as... | depth 5 m
TAGAAGCGGGTTACGATTTAAAAGTAGGAAAATTTCCTTTTTCTGCTTCTGGAAAAGCAACGGCTGCTGGAACAACTGAAGGGTTTGTAAAAGTAATTTTTGATGCTAAATATGGCGAATGGTTAGGATGTCATATGATTGGTGCTGGTGTTACCGATATGATTGCGGAAGCAGTTTTAGGACGTAAATTAGAAACAACAGGGCATGAAGTTTTAAAAACAATTCATCCTCACCCAACCATGAGTGAAGCGGTGATGGAAGCTGTGGCAGATGCTTATGATGAAGTAATACACTTGTAATTTTTTAGGTCTCTATGTAGACAGAAATCATATTATAAAAAGTAAAAACCGAAGCGCATCGCTTCGGTTTTTTTATTGTTCAACTTTTGGAGCTAATAACTCCTATTTTCTAATATTTCCAACAAACAATTCGAGTTACTTTATTTCCTTGACTCATTGCGATTACTTTAAATGCAGTTGCGCCTAATTTCTTAGAAGATTTTTCCATACTCTCTACATTCTCTTTTTTAGAAACCAAACTTGTAAACCACGCGCTCTTGTCTTTGTACAAAGAGCTTTCATACAGGTAGTTGTGCAAGAACGCTTTTTCGCCCCCTACATACCACAATTCATTGTTGTTTCCAGAAAAATTTCTGACCGCACTATTTCCTAAGTTTTTATTTTTTCTTTTGTTAGCACCTTGTGCTTCTTCTGCCGATTTATAAAATGGCGGATTACACATGACTGCGGAAAAGGAATCATCTTCTTCTAGAATGCCTTTTAAAATTTGATTTTCATCCAACTGTTGTCGTAATTTAATATGGGCATCTAAATTATTATCATCAATAATGTCTTGTGCAGTATCTAAAGAATCTAGGTCGATATCTACAGCAACAAAATTCCAATTGTATGCGGCAACTCCCAATAAAGGGTAGATACATGTTGCACCTGTTCCAATATCTAATATTTTAACATCCTCTTCGGTGGAAAGTAAATCGGCTAAATGATGAATGTAATCCAAACGTCCTGGAATTGGTGGGCATAAATTCTTGTCTGGAAAATTCCAAAGAGCTATTTTGTCAAAGGTAAAAAGCAATGCTTTATTGAGTTCTTTTACTGCATTCGGATTTGAAAAATCGATGGTAATACTTCCGTATTTATTCTCTGCAACAAATTCTTTTAAGGCTGGATTTTTAATGATTAAATCATCAAAATCGTATGACGTATTGAATTTATTATTTGGGTGAAGTCCTTTGTCTTTTTGGCTCATTATAGTTCTATGATTGTAAATTGGAGTGCGAGTGGTTTTAGTGCTCTTTTTAAAGTATCTAAAAATTCAGGTCCGTATGCTAAATAATAGTCAGAAAAGTTTCGCTGACGTTCTTCCAAACTTTGGTTTGGGAGGAGTAAGTTTTGCAAGGTTGTAATGCGATCTACCAACTCTTTCTGTCTTCTCTTTTCTGCTCGCAATAATCTTTTTTGAAGATTTTCTAAACCTTTAATTTGTTTTTTTTCTTGTGCGTTTACAGCTCCAATAAATGAAACATCTGTTTTCTTAGCCACTTCTTTTAAATCTGAAAATTGGTTTTTTAAAACATCAATTTTATGGTTAAAATCTACTTCAATCGCTGTGTTTTCAAGAACTTTTTTTGACAGTAAATCTTGCTGTTTTAAAAAGAGATCTTGGTGAGAAATTTTTAAGGTTGTTAATTTTTTTTGTTGTTTTTCTGAGACAATTTGAACGGAGTTTCTCAATAATAGTATTGGAAACGGCACGTCCACTTTTTTAAAATAGTTTTTCAACTCCAACCAGTAGGCAATTTCTCCACCACCGCCAATATAGCAAAGGTTTGGTAAGACGACTTCTTGGTAGACTGGCCGCATAATCACATTTGGTGAAAAAGCCAATGGATTTTCATCTACTTCCTTTAAAATCTCTTCTTTAGAAAATGTGCGATCGGTATTGTTTATTTTATAGATGTCATTTTCAAAAAGAATACGTTCACGAGAATTATCACTTAAATAAAACAAATTGATTGCCCTCGGATTTACTTGTACTTTATAATTTTTCTCTAAGGCTAAAATCGTTTTAGAAACGGCTTTAAAAGAGGTTTGACTTTCTAATTCATCTTTTACAATTGGAGAGAATACTTTTTTTAACGCAACGTCATCCCCATCAACAATCACCAAACCATACTCTTTAAACAATTCATTAGCAATATATCGTGTAGCACCCGCCAAAGTTGTATGTTCTAAATATCCTTTAGAAAATAATTCTTTTAATTCGTTTGCATGTTTAGAATTCCCTAAATGAGATGAAAATTCATTAAAAACAGCCTCTAGGCCTTCTGTCGAAAATCGACCGACAGCCCCGCCAGATTCTCGGCTCCATTGTACTTTTTTTTCTTGAAAATTAAAGAAATTTATTTCTTCAAAATCATGATCTTCTGTTGCCATCCAATAGATTGGTACAATATTTTTCGTTGGAAACTTTTTGGATACCGCTTCTGCCAAATTGATGGTAGAAAATATTTTATATAGGAAATATAATGGACCTGTAAATAAATTTAATTGATGTCCTGTAGTCACCGTAAAGGTGTTTTTTTGTTTTAATAAGGCAATGTTATTTTGTGTTGCTTCCGAAAGATCAAAACCTTCGTATTGTCTTTCTAGTGATTCCGATAAAATGTTTCTAGATAGAAGTTTGAACGATTTTTCTTTTTCGTCTAATTGATTTTTAAATCCGACAATGTTTGGGTAATTATCATAAAAAGGCTGTATACTTTCTTTCTGTGCTAGATAATCAAGCATTGTTTTTGAGAAAAAACCTGTTTTCTCGAAAGGAAGTTGTGCTACTTTCATAGTTGTAATTTGTGAATCGTTTTAATAGAAAAGCAAGGTTTTGGGCTGCAAACCATCTCTCTTCTTAATTTTTGATAAAAATACACTATTTTGATGGTTGGACGAAGTGAATTCTGATTCTAACCTTTAATTACTAAGAAACCTTTTCGAGTTGGATATATTAAAATGGGAAAATGCTTACATTTGAGAATCAAACAAAACGTTACATGAAAATTAAATTATTTTTTATACTTGCTTTTTTAAGTTTGGGAACTACTTTTTCTCAATCAATCCAATCTCCTGCCGAATTTTTAGGCTACGAAATTGGTTCTCGTTTTACAAGACATCATAAAGTTGTGGATTATTTTAAATATGTTAGTAGTACTGTTTCCAGCGTGAAATTGGAAAAATATGGAGAGACAAACGAACACAGACCACTCTATGTGAGTTATATTTCTTCCAAGGAGAATATCGATAATATAGATGCGATTCGAAAAGACAATCTTTCTCAAACGGGGATTGTCAATGGAAGTAAGATCAATGATAAAGCAATTGTTTGGTTAAGTTATAACGTACATGGAAACGAAGCTTCGAGTACTGAAGCGGCGATGCTCACTTTGTATGAATTGATTACGAATAAAAAAGATTGGTTAGAAAATACGATTGTTATTATGGATCCTTGTATTAACCCAGATGGACGAGATCGATATGTAAATTGGTTCAATCAGGTAAAAAACACTCCCTATAGCATTGATAAAAATGCGAAAGAGCATGTAGAACCTTGGCCTTCTGGAAGACCAAACCACTATTTGTTTGATTTAAATAGAGATTGGGCCTGGGTAACTCAGGTAGAATCTTCACAAAGAATTGCTATTTACAACAAATGGTTGCCTCACATTCATGTAGACTTTCATGAACAAGGAATTAATAATCCGTATTATTTTGCACCCGCAGCAGAACCTTTTCATGAAGTAATTTCTGACTGGCAAAGGGATTTTCAAACTCAAATTGGAAAAAACCATGCAAAGTATTTTGATAAAGAAGCATGGTTGTATTTTACCAGAGAGAGTTTTGATTTACTATATCCAAGTTATGGAGATACCTATCCAACCTATATGGGGGCTATTGGAATGACCTATGAACAAGCTGGGCATGGGCGTGCTGGATTAGGGATTCAAACCAATGAAGGGGAGGTCTTGACACTAAAGGATAGAGCCATTCACCATATGACAACAGGTTTGTCTACGGTAGAAATTTCTTCTAAAAATGCGAATAAATTAAATGTTGAGTTTACAAAATTCTTTGATAATTCGGATTTAAAATACAAGAGTTATGTCTTAAAAAATGAGAGCAACGATAAATTGAATCGTTTAAAAAAGTTGTTAGACAAACACCAAATTGATTATCAATCTGCTAAAAAAGGAACTGCAAAAGGGTATCTCTATTCTACTCAAGAAGAAGGTAAAATGGATTTGACTTCTTCGGATATCATTATTCATACGGACCAACCAAAAGGTAAAATGGTGAAGGTTTTATTTGAGCCAAAAGCAAAATTAACAGATTCTTTAACCTATGACATTACCGCTTGGTCATTGCCATATGCGCATGGTTTTGAGGCGATTGCTTCTAAAAATAAATTACGTTCATCGAATGCTACTAAAGAAAGTACAATTAATAATTCGGTTGCTAGGAGTGCTTACGCATATATTTCTAAATGGAACAGTATCGAGGATGCCACTTTTTTAGGAGCGTTACTTCAAGATAACATTGTACCTCGATTTAGTGAGAAAACTTTTTCTATTGAAGGAAAATTTTTTGAAAGAGGATCACTGATTGTTTTAAGAAATGACAATCGGAATGCTGAATTTGATTCTAAATTAATAGCAATTGCAAATAAGCATCAACGTTCTTTAACTAGTGTTTCTACTGGTTTTTCAGATTCGGGTGTTGATTTTGGTTCCTATTCTGTAAAGCCAATCAACAAACAAAAGATTGCTGTTCTTTCAGGAGATGCAACTTCTTCTTTAAGTTTTGGGGAAGTTTGGCACTATTTTGAAACTCAATTGAATTATCCAATTACAAATATCAATGCGGACTATTTTAGCGATGTTACTTTGCATTCCTACGATGTCATTATATTACCAAGTGGGTCTTATCGTGATGTTTTAAATAAATCGATGCTGAAAAAACTTAAAAAATGGATGCGCACCGGAGGTACATTAGTTGCCATTGGAAATGCGTTACGCAGTTTTGCTGATGAAGAGGGTTTTTCGTTGAAGAAGAAAAAATCAGAAGAAAAAGCTGAAGAGGATAATCTAACTCCTTTTGCAGATCGAGAACGTAAAAGCGTTGCGGATTTAATTACAGGGAGTATTTTTAAAAGTACAATTGATACAACGCACCCTTTAGGATTTGGTTATAAAACGTCTTATTTTTCTTTGAAATTAAGTGGTACTTCATATCAATATTTAGGAAAAGGCGTAAATGTTGGTTATTTTGATCAAAAGACAAAAAATGTTTCGGGTTATGCCGGAAGTGAAGCAGTTAAAAACGTCCCAAAATCACTTTTATTTGGCGAAGAGTCTTTCGGTATTGGAAGTGTTGTCTATATGGTAGACAATCCTTTATTTCGATCTTTTTGGGAAAACGGAAAGCTTTTTATGGCAAATGCTGTTTTTCTATTGAATTCTAACACATTGAAATAAGGAGGTTTTATCTTCTATTTACAGATAAAAAAACCATCTCAAACGAGATGGGTTTTTTACTCAAATAATTCAAACAATTTATAACTTAAAAGAGGTTTATGAGCTCTCTTTTTATATTATATTAATCTTTGTGCCAAAATAGATTTTTTAGAAACGAATAGTGAAGTATTTCATAGGTCTTTTATTTTAAAACAAAAAAACACGACGCTTAAGTGTGCGTCCCGTTTTATATGTATCTGCTGTTCTTTTTTAATTAAAATTTCATCAACTTAAAAAAGATCATTTTGCATGTTTATGTGCTTTGTATGATGAGCGAACTAAAGGGCCGCTTTCTACATACATAAAGCCCATTTCTAAACCTAGTGTTTCATACTTCTTAAATTGTTCTGGAGTCACAAATTCTTTTAGAGGTAAGTGTTTTTTTGTTGGTTGTAAATACTGCCCAATAGTTAACACATCCAATCCAACACCTTGAAGATCTTTCATGGTTTGAATAACTTCTTCTTCTGTTTCGCCCAAACCAAGCATTAAGCCAGTTTTAGTTCGCATTCCGTTTTCTTTTAAGTATCTTAAAACTTCTAGGCTTCGATCGTATTTTGCTTGAATTCGAACTTCGCGGGTGAGTCTTCTAACGGTTTCCATATTGTGAGAAACCACTTCAGGATGCACTGCTATGATTCGATCTATTTGTTTTGTGTTTCCTTGAAAATCTGGAATTAATGTTTCTAATGTAGTAGTTGGATTTTCTCTACGGATTGCATCCACAGTCTCGGCCCAAATAATTGACCCTCCATCTTTTAAATCGTCTCTATCTACAGAAGTAATTACGGCATGCTTGATGCTCATAATTTTTATGGAACGTGCTACTTTTTCGGGTTCATCCCATTCCACCGTTTCTGGTCTTCCTGTTTTTACACCACAGAACCCACAAGAACGGGTACAAATGTTTCCAAGAATCATGAAAGTTGCAGTACCTTCTCCCCAACATTCTCCCATATTTGGACAGCTTCCACTGGTACAGATGGTATTCAACTTGTACTTGTCTACCAACCCTCTTAATTCCGTGTATTTCTTACCAACGGGCAATTTTACACGCAACCATTTCGGTTTTTTTAGTCTTTCTTGAAGCATTACTGGTGCTGTCTCCATTTTCTATTGAATTTGATTCTGCAAAGATACAAAGGAAAGTTTTAAATACTTGATAAAAACCAAATACTGAACCCAACTAAAAATAGAATTCCAACAACGCTCCAAACCTTTAAATAAATATTTGGTTGGTGTTCTTTAGGTGTGTGCTTTCCTGTGATTAATACGAAGTTTAAAATCGCGTAAAAAGGCGCCGTTAAGAAAGATAGAATCGTCGCTATTTTTACCAATAACCCCATATTACTCATTCCATATTTTAAGATTAAGAATGTTCCTACAGACAGAAATATAATCCAAAACCAATAGTTCAATTTTGTTGTTTTTGGAAATAATAATTCCGTTGTCTTTTTCATTGCCCTAGGAGAAGCATCTAAAGTTGTTAGTGTTGTGCTAAACATTGTAGTAAATGCTGCAATGGCAATAAAAACATAAAAGAATTCGCCAAGGTTTTGAGTGTATAAGTCAATTAATTGAGATGCAAATTCACCTCCTTTTTCTGAAAAATTTTCTCCCGATTGATGCATTACTAATGCACCCAATAGTACAAAACAGATGCCCAAAAAAAGGGTTCCAAGATATCCAATATTAAAGTCAAGAATCGCTTCTTTTGGTGTTGTCTTTTGGTTATTGTTTTTGCTTTTTTCGATCGACCAGATAGAATGCCAGACAGCAACATCTAATGGCGCTGGCATCCAACCCAGAAATGCAATAAGAAAAGTGATTTCTACTGTTCCAGAAGGGAGTATTTGTGTGATGTCAAAAGCATCTTTTGTACTAAAAAGGGCAACTGAAACCGCAATTATTGTACTTACAGTTAGTATGATGATGATGTACTTCATCAGGTTATCTAGCAGTTTGTAACGCCCTACAATTAATAATGTAATACTAATTAAAAGGAGTACCGTTGACCAAATAACCAAATTATCTGTGAGCCCAAAAAGTTGCGAGGCCAAACCTGCCGTAACGATTGTTACTGCTGCCTGTATGGTAAACATGGTTGCGAAATTGAGCAGATAATAAGCAACTAAAACCCCTTTTCCTAATTTTTGATAACCTTCTAATAAGGTTTCTCCAGTTGCTGCGGCATATCGAGGGCCAAATTGAAAAAAGGGGTATTTAAAAAGATGTACTAGTAGTAAAGCCCACAACAAACCAAAACCAAATTCTGCCCCTGCTTTTGTAGATTGAACTAGGTGTGAAACTCCAATGGCTGCTCCAGCAAATAATAAACCAGGTCCTAAAGTTTGGAGGAATGTTTTCTTCACGTTAAGATTTTTTGATAATGGCTGCGAGTAATTTTTTTGCACGTAAAAGCTTGACTTTTACATTGCTTATTGATTCGTTTACTTCAGCTGAAATTTCTTTATAACTCAACTCTTGAAAGTAGCGCAACTGAATTACTTCTTGATATTTGGGTTTTAAGAGTTTAATGTCTCTAAGCAATTTTGCTAAATTTTGTTCTCTAATGATTTTATCTTCTGGCGTAGGGCTATCATCGACTACTAAATAAATTTTTTCTTCTTGGTCTTGAGCATTTTCAATTCGAATTGAACTACTTTTCTTTCGCAATAAATCAATATGAATGTTTTTTGAAATTGTAATTAACCAAGTTTTAAATGCATATTTTTCATCAAAAGTATGGATTTTGTCAAAGGCTTTTGAAAATGTTTGTATGGCAATGTCTTCGGCATCATTTTCGCTATTGGTGCGTATTAATTGATACTTATAAACATCTGACCAAAAAGTATCCAATAAATACTTAAAAGCAGTCTGATTTCCTTTTTTAGCTTCTGAAATGCTGCCTTCTAATTGTGTGTTCTTTATTTCCAAGGATTGGGTTTTGAAATCAAATTCGTGATAAAGATACTAAATTGAAATAATAACGGACCGGTTTCTATAAAAGTGAGCCAAAATATATTGGCTTCTTTAATTATAGCAGAAAAGGATTGTTGTATTTCTTATTAAGAGAAATGAAAGTTAGTCATGTTGAGGTTCTGCACAACTGTCAAACTTATCGGGTGTTTTACCACAAAAACCACAAGATTCTCCAGTCTTATTTAACATTGGGTTTTGACTAGCACAAGTTCCAGCAAATTCACCGTCTTTTTTTGCCCAAATTTTAATGGCAATTCCAGCAACTCCAATGCCTAATAATCCGAATGTAAGTAGTAGTAATTTCATAGTTTGTAATTCTACTGCAAAGATACAAAATCTATCGTTTTAACTTTTGATTCCTACTTTTTTTTGTACTTTTCGCTTTTAGACATCTACCTATTGAGTGAAGAAGAATTTATAAAAAAATTAGTTGACGGAAATCAAGCTGCTTTCGGCCAACTTTTAGATGACTATCAACAGAAAGTTTTTGGTACTTGTATTTCTTTTATCCCCAATAAAGAAGATGCAGAAGATGTGGCTCAAGAAGTTTTTTTAGAAGTCTTTAAATCCATCCCGAAATTTAAAGCCGAAGCGAAACTTTCCACTTGGATTTATAAAATTACCACCAATAAATGTTTAGAATTTATCCGAAAAAAGAAGACTAAAAAACGGTTTGCTTTTATGCAAACTATTTTAGGAGACAACCTTCCAATAACTATGAGCTCTTATTTTGTAGAGATCAACCACCCAGGAATCATTTTAGAGAACAAAGAAAAAACAGCCCTTATTTTTAAGGCAATACATACATTGCCAGAAAGTCAAAAAGTAATTTTTATATTGGCTAAAATTGATGGGAAAAGCTATCAAGAAATTGTTGAAATTACAGGTAGAAGTTTGTCATCGGTAGAATCTATTCTGTTTCGAGCAAAGAAAAATTTACAAAAAAAATTAGAAAATTTTTATAGAAACAATCAATAGCACAAGTTTTTACAACAATGTGCATCTAAAGAACTGTAAACTTATTGGACACCTAATAAAATGAACGATATTAATAAAAAAGAAATTGAACAGACATTTAAGGTGCTCACTCAGATAGTACCCGTTAAAGTGAACCCTTTTTTTAGACACAAGATATTACAAGAAATCGCAAAGGAAGCAACCTTAAAACAGCCTCTTTTTTCTTGGTTAATGCCACAACTTCAATTGGCAACATTGAGTCTTGTATTGTGCTTAAATATTGGAGCTATTTTTTATGTATTCTCCAATTCAAACGAAACAGGAACCCCAACTATAAACATATTTGCAAAAGAATATGCTTTGCAAACAAATGCAAGTTCTATTTTAAATTAAAAAAATGAAATCAAAATTACTTCCAATATTTTTAATCATACTGATCGTTTTAAACGGGGTATTAATCTTTATACTGCTTAAAAAACCGCATGAGAAAGGGCCTCAAAATAAGAGTCAAAGAAATTTTTTAACAGAACAATTACAGTTTTCAACAATTCAAAAAGAGCAGTTCAAGGATATTGAGCAACCGCATAAAGAGCATATGACTGCTTTTGACGCAGAGATAAGAAGGAATAAAGACTTTTTATTTTGTTCTTTTTCAAAGAAGAATTTCAAATCAGATTCAATCACAAAAATACTCGGTACAATTTCAGGGAATAAAGAAGCAGAGGTGTTTCATTTCTTTCAAAAAGTTCGAAACATTTGTAATGATGAGCAATTGAAAACCTTTGATGACATTATCCTGAGGGCTTTGCACAATGGCAAAAGAAAACCTCCAATGGATGGAAGAATACCCCCGCCAATGAAAAGGAAACATCCACCAAGAGATGGGAGAATGCCTCCGAGATAAAATAGTTTAATTTTCACTTTACCAATTAATAAGAGAAATTATATATGAATGTTTAACAATAAAAAAATGATAAAGAATCAATTTATTAAGTGTGTGATCTTAGCACTTGTAACTTTAGGTGTGTTTTATGGATGTAGTTCAGATGCCCAGGAAGAGACACCTGAGGTCATTGAAACTTCATACAATACCAGTGCACTGCTCTCTATGTTTGACAACGTTGCTGCAGTTTCTTATTCAGTAAGTGGTACAACAGTAACTTTTACAACAACAGATTTGCCAAACCATACGAGTCCTTATTGGGATGCGTCAAGCCCGTTATATGAAGCTTACAATGGAACAAATTCAAACTGGAATCAAAATCCAGGTTCTATCGGAGAACAGAATATAACTTTTACAATGACATTAAACCCTGCTGAAGCATTGAATAAAACAGCAACACCAATGGGACCCATCGGAATTTCTAGAAATGGCGTTGTTTTTTTTAATCAATATGCAGCGGGTGGAGCTCCACTAACTGGAGAAATTAACTCTTTCGATCAATGGTTAGGACACCCTGCAATGACACAGTATCACTACCATATTGAACCGACTTATTTAACAACGACATATGGTTCAGATGCTTTTTTAGGATTACTTTCAGACGGATTTCCTGTTTATGGGCCCCTAGAAAACGGCACAACAATTACCAATGCTGATTTAGATGACTACCATGGACATGTTTCTGCAACTTCAGATTTCCCAGAAGGTATTTATCATTATCATATTACAAATGAAGATCCCTATTTAAACGGAAACGGTTTCTTTGGAACGGCAGGATCTATAACGAGATAAGTTTGAAGAAAATAATATGCTTCCTAATTAGTACTACACTCTTCATTTCTTGCCAATCCAAAAAGCAAGAAATGAAGATTTCTGCTTCTAAGAGTACCGTTGTTATTCCGAGCATAGAAAAAGATCGGGGAGTTGTTGAATTTGAATTGATAAATGGTGTTTTACTTTTTAAAGAAAAGCCCTATTCTGGAATTGTCAACGAGTTTTATTCAGAAGGGAGCATAAAAACAAAATCTGAATATTATCAAGGGAAGCGACTGGGGTTCTATAATGGTTGGTATGTAAACGGAAATAAAAGGTTTGAGCGTTTTTATACCAATGGGTTGAAATCTCAGATACATCGTGGTTGGTATTTAAACGGAAATCAAATGTTTGAATATTATTTTAATAAAATTGGACTGTATGATGGCAGTGTTAAAGATTGGCATGAACATGGAACAATAGCCAAGCATTTTAATTTTGTTGATGGAGTAGAAGACGGGAGTCAGAAAATGTGGAGTCTTTCGGGAAAAACTACTGCTAATTTTTATACAGTAAACAGGGATAGACACGGTTTAATCGGACTTAAACAATGCGTGAGCGTTGTTCATAAAAACGAATAGAAATGATTAAAAAAGTTCGATTACTAGTCTTGCTTTCAATTTTTTTTTCATGTAAAAATGAGCTTCCAGTCGATAAGTCTAAAACACTTCCTTTTTATAATTCAGCTGCATTTACTCCAGAGTGGATTTCAGAAAATGATGCTAATTATTCTAAAATTCATACGATCGATTCGTTTGAATTTACAAATCAAAATGGGCAAAAAATAACGAATTCGACTTTTGAGGGTAAAATTTATATTGCTGATTTTTTCTTTACAACATGCCCAAGTATTTGTCCGATTCTAGCCAAGAATATGGGGGTTATTCAAGAGTTCTATAAAGACGATATCACTATTATGCTATTATCACATACAGTTATGCCTTCAGTAGATTCTGTTGAAAAAATTAAAGAATATGCTATTGAAAAAGGGGTAATAGACCAAAAATGGCATTTAATAACTGGAGATAGAGATGAAATTTACAACATCGCAAGAACTTCTTATTTTGCAGATGAAGATTTTAAAAAGACAAAAGATGAAAGTGAATTTATACACACAGAAAATTTTGTCTTAGTAGATGGAAAAGGAAGAATTCGAGGTGTTTATAACGGTACTCTAGGCGTTGATATTTTACGACTTAAACGGCATGTGAAAATATTAAAGAAAGAACTCTAAAACTTTTTAAGCAATTACATTCACTTCAATTTCTAGAGAAATTTCAAATTTTTTAAGTACTGTTTTTTGAATTTTTTTAGCTAGTTGAAAAATTTCTTTTCCAGTTGCATTTTCATAATTTACTAAAACTAGTGCTTGCTTTTCATGCACGCCAGCATCTCCAAAACGCTTCCCTTTAAAGCCACTTTGTTCTATCAACCATCCAGCTGGAACTTTGATTTCGGTCTTAGAAATTGGATAATTTGGAATCGATGGATTTTCTTTTTGCAGTGCTAGAAACTGCGTTTTAGAAATTACAGGATTTTTAAAGAAACTACCACTATTTCCAATTTTTTCAGGATCTGGTAATTTGGATTTTCTAATGGCAATGACAGCATCAGAAATATTTTTTAATGTTGGGGCTGTAATGTTGTGAAGAGCCAATTCATTTTCAATAGCACCATAAGAAGTTGTTAATTGATGCTTTTTTTTGGTGAGCTTAAAGGAAACGGAAGTTAAAATATATTTTCCTTTTACTTCATTTTTGAAAATTGAATTTCGATATCCGAAATTACAGGCTTCGTTTGAAAAAGAAACCAATTTATTTGTTTCAATCTCCAATGCTTCCACCTTTGTAATGGTATCTTTTACTTCTACTCCGTAAGCACCAATATTTTGAATCGGACAGGTACCAACATTTCCAGGGATTAGCGATAAGTTTTCAAGGCCTCCATAATTTTGAGCAATACACCAAAGTACAAATTCATGCCAGTTTTCGCCGGCATTTACGCTTATATAAACAGCATCTTCTTCTTCGCGATCTATGGAAGTTCCTTTGATATCGATAAGAACAACAAGTCTATCAATATCTTTTGTTAAAAGCATATTACTTCCACCAGAAATTAGAAAAAAATCTTTTTCTGTTTTCAAAAGTTGCTGCAATTCGTAAAAAGAAGTAATCGAAACAAAGCGTCTGGCTTTTACATCAATACCAAAGGTGTTGTATACTTTTAACGATATGTTTTCTTGAATAGTCAATTAATTTGGATATTGCTTTAAGGCTTCTTTTAAAATTTCAACCGAACGAATTAAATCTTTCTTATTTAAAACATAGGCGATTCTAACTTGATTTTTCCCTTCATTAGGTGTTGAATAAAATCCGCTTGCAGGAGCAACCATTACCGTTTCTTTATTGTGGTTGAATACTTCTAACATCCACTGTGCAAAATGATCAGAATCTTTTACAGGCAACTCTGCAACACAATAAAAAGCCCCTTTTGGGTTTGCTACTTTTACTCCATTGAGCTTTTCCAGTTCAGAAATTAACGTATTTCTTCTTTCTACATACTCTTCAATCACCTCATCAAAATAACTTTGAGGCGTGTCTAACGCTGCTTCACTAGCAATTAATGCATAGGTTGGTGGACTAAGTCTTGCTTGTGCAAACTTAACCGCAGTGGCAATAAATTCTTTATTTTTTGAAACAATGCAACCAATTCTTGCGCCACACATACTATAACGTTTGGATACCGAATCGATTACAATTGCATGTGCATCCAAACCTTCTAAAGAAAGAACAGAGGTGTGTTTTAACCCATCATAAGTAAACTCTCTATATACTTCATCAGCAATTAAATACAAATCATGTTTTAAAACAATTTGCTTTAATTTTTCTATTTCTTCTTCTGAATACAAGTATCCTGTCGGGTTTCCTGGATTGCAAATTAAAATTGCTTTTGTTTTTTTTGTAATTAACTTCTCAAAATCTTCAATTTTTGGCAATGCAAAATTATCTTCAATATTAGAAATTACTGGCACAACGGTTACGCCAGAAGCAGTAGAAAACCCGTTGTAATTTGCATAAAAAGGTTCTGGAATTATAATTTCATCTCCAGGATCTGTAATACTTCCAATGGTAAAGAGTAAGGCCTCAGACCCGCCTGTTGTGACAACAATATTGTCTGCAGTTACCGGAATGTGATTGTTTACATAATAGTTTGCCAATTTAATCCTGTATGCTTCAGAACCTTCCGAACGTGCATAAGCAAGTGTCTCAAGGGTGTTGTTTTTTACAGCATCCAATGCAACCTGTGGGGTTTTAATGTCGGGTTGCCCAATATTTAAATGAAACACATTGACGCCTCTTTTTTTAGCATCTTCTGCATATGGCACCAATTTTCTAATGGGCGACTCTGGCATTTTAATTCCTTTCTGAGAGATCGTAGGCATAATTTTAGATATCGTATTTTAGATTACAAATTTGCGAAATATTTTTTATATTAAAACTGAAATTTCAGTTTCTTTATGTGTTAAAAAATAAAAACATTAAATGGATGCTATTTTCTTATTGTACCTTTCATATTCACATAAATACACGCGGTTATTAAAAAATTAACAATCATTCTATTTTTACTATTCAATAACAGTAATATTGTTTTTGGACAATCAAGATTTCGATTTCCTAATGAAAATCGTTACTCTCAGAAACTCTCGTTTCAATTAATTAATAATATTATTGTGATACCCGTTGAAGTCAATAATATGAAGTTGTCTTTTATTTTAGACACAGGAGTTCATAAAACAATCTTATTTAGCCTTTCTCAAAAGGACAGTTTGGGATTGAAAAATGTAAAAAAAATTTCTTTACAAGGATTGGGGAAAGGAAAAGCAATTGATGCATTAATTTCCCAAAGAAACGAATTGAAGGTTGGCAATTTAAAGAGTAACAATGAGACCATTTATGTGATTTTAAAAGATCAGTTTGAACTTTCTGGTAAAATGGGAACTACAATACACGGTATTATTGGTTTCAGCTTGTTTAAAGATGTCATTGCTAAAATTAATTATAAAACAAAAAAAATAATATTCTACAATCCAAAGAACTTTAATTACAAAAAATGTAAAAGATGTGAAGAATTACCTATCAAATTTCACAGAAACAAACCCTATGTAGATGTTGCAGTACAATTGGATACTATTGGAAATGAAATGACCCCTGTAAAAATGTTAATTGATACTGGGGGGAGTGATGCCTTTTGGTTGTTTGAGGAATCTCATGAAAAGATTAAGACACCAATTCGACATTATAACGATATTTTAGGAGAAGGTTTGAGCGGAACAATTTATGGAAATAGAGCCCGGATTCCAAAAGCTAAAATTGGTAAATTTGAAATAATACAACCCACAGTTTCTTTTTTAGATACTATTTCTACCCTACATGCAAGAAAATTTGAGACCAGAAATGGGAGCATTGGGAGTAATGTTTTAAAGCGATTTAAAGTTTGGATAGATTATCCAAATAAAAAATTAATACTTAAAAAATGCGCCGCGCTCTCAGGTGGTTTTGAATATAATATGAGTGGTTTGGATATTGTTTACAATGGAGAAGAATTAGTGAAAGAATTGGATTCAGAAAAAGTAATTACCTACTCAGGGCAAAACACAAGTCTCGAAAACAATAACAATACCATTACTTTTTCGGCGAGCTACCGCTTTAAGTTCAAGCCTTCCTATCGCATTGCTAAAGTCTTAAAGAATTCACCCGCTGCACAAGCAGGAATTTACCCAGATGATATCTTATTAAAAATTAATGGGATTGCTGTTCATGAATTGTCCATCGGAGAACTCATCAATAAGTTGCAAGAAAAAAATGGTAAAAAAATTAAACTGACCATCCGTAGAGGTGAGGAAACCCTGAAGTTTCAATTTAAACTAAAGAAAAGAGTTTAATTGTTGGACAACATACTTTTCTCTTTTTCAAAAGAAATTTCGGAAGATACATACCCTTTCACTCGAATTACTTTACGAGTTTGCTTTGCATTCGAGAAAATAATGATCTGTTTGTTAAACCTTCCTGGCTTATTCGTATCATAAGAAACTTTTATTTTCCCTTTTGCACCGGGCATAATTGATGCCTCTGGTTTTTCGGGAATCGTACACCCACATGTAGATTGCACTCTTTTAATAACTAAAGGGACAGTGCCTATATTTGTAAATGTAAAAACACGTGCGCCATCTGATTTTTTTGCGATTTTACCATAGTCAATTGTTTCTTTCTCAAATTGAAATTCTTGTGCAAGGGTTGGAAATGAAACAAGAAGCAAGGCAAAAAACAGCAAAAATCTTTTCATAGTATCGATTTAAGTAGTAAAATTATAACAAAAATTTTGTTTTAAAAAATCAATGACTAATTTTCTCCTGAAAGTAGATAATTGTATTTTTGCGACCTATATTTTAAAAATTAGCCCAAAGTATGACAATTCCATCTAAATATGATGCCAGCAAGGTAGAAGACAAGTGGTACGAGTACTGGATGCAGCATGATTATTTTCATTCTACACCAGACGAAAGAGAATCATATACGATTGTCATTCCGCCACCAAATGTTACGGGAGTGTTGCACATGGGACACATGTTGAATAACACCATTCAAGATGTGTTGATTCGACGCGCACGTTTGTTGGGTAAAAATGCCTGTTGGGTGCCAGGGACAGACCATGCGTCAATTGCAACCGAAGCAAAGGTTGTGGCACGATTGAAAGAACAAGGAATTGATAAAAGCGATTTAACGCGCGAAGAATTCATTGCCCATGCTTTTGAGTGGAAACACCAATATGGGGGAATTATATTAGAGCAATTAAAAAAATTAGGTGCTTCCTGTGATTGGGAAAGAACCGCATTTACAATGGATCCAGAAATGTCTGAATCTGTAATTAAAGTGTTCGTTGACCTTTACAACAAAGGACTCATTTATCGTGGGTACCGAATGGTCAATTGGGATCCAGAAGCAAAAACCACCCTGTCGGATGAAGAAGTAATTCATGAAGAAAGACAAGGGAACTTATACTATTTAACCTACAACATTGAAGGTTCTGACGATACCTTAACTATCGCAACCACACGTCCGGAAACTATTTTTGGAGATACCGCTATTTGTATCAATCCAGACGATGTACGTTTTACCCATTTAAAAGGAAAAAAAGCCATTGTGCCACTAAGTGGACGTATCATCCCTATTATAGAAGATGCTTATGTAGATATCGAATTTGGAACAGGTTGCCTAAAAGTAACGCCTGCACACGATGAAAATGACAAAGCTTTAGGAGAGAAACACCAATTAGAAGTTATTGATATTTTTAATGACGATGCCTCTTTGAATTCTTTTGGACTGCATTATCAAGGGAAAGATCGTTTTGTAGTTCGAGAAGAAATTGCAAAAGAATTAACTGAAAAAGGAATTTTGGTGAAAACTGAAATCCATACCAATAAAGTAGGAACCTCTGAAAGAACCAAAGCGGTGATTGAACCCCGCTTGTCAGATCAGTGGTTTTTGAAGATGGAAGACTTGGTAAAACCTGCTATAAAAGCGGTTTTGGGAGAAGATTCAGAAATCAATCTATATCCAAAGAAATTCGAAAACACCTACCGTCACTGGATGGAGAATATTCGTGATTGGAACATTTCTCGTCAATTGTGGTGGGGACAACAAATTCCAGCTTTTTTCTATGGAGATGGAAAAGAAGATTTTGTTGTTGCAGAAACCAGAGATGACGCTTTATTGTTGGCAATAGAGAAAACACAAAACTCTGCATTGTTGGCTTCTGACTTAAGACAAGATGAAGATGCTTTAGATACTTGGTTCTCTTCTTGGTTATGGCCGATGTCTGTTTTTGACGGAATCCGAAATCCAGAAAATGAAGAAATTAAATACTATTATCCAACCAACGATTTAGTTACCGGACCAGATATTTTGTTTTTCTGGGTAGCAAGAATGGTGATTGCTGGATATGAATATAAAGAAGAAAAACCGTTTCAGAATGTTTATTTAACAGGGTTGGTGCGCGACAAACAACGACGTAAAATGTCGAAATCTCTAGGGAATTCGCCAGATGCGTTAAAATTAATTGAACAATACGGTGCCGATGGTGTTCGTGTAGGTTTACTTCTTAGTTCTGCTGCTGGAAACGACCTCATGTTTGATGAAGACCTATGTCAGCAAGGAAAACAATTTGCCAATAAAATTTGGAATGCTTTCCGATTGATCAAGGGGTGGGAGATAGACGCTAGCATTCCACAACCAACAACAGCCATTACAGGATTAACTTGGTACGAAGCAAAATTTCAGAAAGCACTTGCAGAAATAGAAGATCATTTCTCTAAATACCGTTTGTCAGATGCTTTAATGGCGATTTATAAACTCATTACCGATGATTTTTCTTCTTGGTTGTTAGAGATTGTGAAGCCTGCATATCAGCAGCCAATTGACGCAAAAACATTTGCGGCGATCATTGGAATTTTAGAAAACAATTTGAAAGTATTGCACCCATTCATGCCGTTCTTATCGGAAGAAATTTGGCAATACATTGCTGAAAGAACCCCAGAAGAAGCCTTGATCATCGCAAAGTATCCAATAGTCAAAGATTTTGACGCAAAAATTATTGCTGATTTTGATATTGCAACCCATGTGGTTTCAGGAATTAGAACCATCCGCAAAGACAAAAACATTCCGTTTCGAGATACCATCGAATTATTTGTGGTTGAAAATGAACAGAATGCAAAGGCGTTTGATGCTGTCATTCAGAAATTAACAAATACTTCGAGCATCCATATCGTTTCAGAAAAAGTAGATGGAGCATCGTTTAGAGTGAAATCGAATGAGTATTTTATTCCGATTTCGATGGACAACATCAATGTAGAAGAGGAGCAAGAAAAGCTACAAAAAGAATTAAAAAGAGCCGAAGGGTTCCTTTTCGGAATCCAGAAAAAGCTATCGAATGAGCGTTTTGTCAACAATGCACCAGAAGTGGTATTGGCAGTAGAACGTAAAAAAGAAGCCGATACCTTGGCGAAAATTGCAACCATCCAGAAGAGTTTACATTCATTAAAATAAATTATGATTAATAACATTAAAGTTTATTTAGAAATTTTACATTATTCCATACAAACATTATTATACTAAATATGAAAAA
>TARA_B110000208_G_scaffold24536_1_pt1 | contig 19262 bp, 13 predicted proteins | sample TARA_B110000208 | Tara Oceans TARA_B110000208 (sample SAMEA4397426) | marine metagenome | biome: Polar Biome; feature: [SRF] surface water layer (ENVO:00010504); material: water (ENVO:00002006), including particulate matter (ENVO:01000060) such as... | depth 5 m
TTTGACCAAACGTATTTGAAATTTAGCCTAAAGATAACCAAATAAAAAAAGCCCCTACAAGAATTGTAATGGCTTTTTTGTTTTCCTTTAAAAAAAAGGACTTAGTCTGCTTTTTTTAAATTCCTTATTCTCTTATAACACAAACTTACTAGGAATCGCCCTCCCTTAATCTAGTAAACACAAAATACATGCTAGACTACTAGCAAACGATGTTTACAATTTTACCTGGAACAATGATTACTTTTTTAGGCGCAGCTCCTTCTAATTGTGCAATTGTTTTTTCGTTAGACAATACGGCGGCTTCAATTTCGTCTTTTGATAAGTCTAACGGTAATTCTATGGTAAAACGCATTTTTCCGTTGAATGAAATTGGATATTCTTTAGCGCTTTCAATTAAGTATTTTGCCTCAAAAACAGGAAAACTCGCCGTAGAAATACTTTCTTTGTTGCCTAGTTTGCTCCATAATTCTTCTGTAATATGGGGCGCATATGGTGACAATAACACCAACATTGGTGATAAAACTTCCTTCTTATTACATTTTAGAGCAGTGAGTTCATTGACTGCAATCATGAAGGTAGCAACAGAGGTGTTAAAAGAGAAGGTCTCAATATCTTCTGCTACTTTCTTAATGGTTTTGTGTAAAATTTTCAATTCTTCTTTGGTCGCTTTTTCATCAGAAACTGCAACTCCATTTTCATTAACATACAATTTCCATAGTTTTTTCAGGAAAGAATACACGCCTGAAATTCCAGAAGTTTTCCAAGGTTTTGCTTGTTCTAAGGGGCCTAAAAACATTTCAAACAATCGCAAAGCATCGGCTCCGTATTCTTCAACAATGTCATCTGGGTTGACCACATTATATTTGGATTTTGACATTTTTTCTACTTCTCTACCAACAACATACGTTTCGTCTTTTAAAATAAACGTTGCTTTTTTATAGTCTTCGTTTATGGGTTGATTTTTAAATGCTTCAACATCCAATTCATCCGAAGAATTTACCAAAGAAACATCTGCATGTATTGCGGTTTTAACAACCATGATCATGTCTGCTTCATCTGGGGTTAAAAACCCTTTATCAAGAAATTCGTTTTTTATGATTGTTTCAAACTCTGCATCGGATGTAAAAAGGTTTTTGGAAACAAGAATTGTTGGAAGTTTGCTTAGGGTTGCTTCACTTGTCTGTTCTGTAAAACAGTCTGACTTTATAAAAGGAGTCGCTCGATACACAAAAGCACTCGTTCCTAAAATCATTCCTTGGTTAATCAGTTTTTTTGCAAACTCATCTACAGGTACAATTCCTTTATCAAACAAGAATTTTTGCCAAAAACGGGCGTAAAGTAAGTGTCCTGTTGCATGCTCAGATCCTCCAATGTATAAATCTACTTCTTTCCAGTAGTCTAAAGATTCTTTACTTGCAAATGCTCCTTCATTAGAAGCATCCATGTATCGGTTAAAGTACCAAGAACTTCCTGCCCAACCTGGCATGGTGTTTAATTCTAAAGGGTATACGGTTTTGTTTTTTAGCTTCTCATTGGAGACTACTTTCTTTCCTCGCGAATCCCAAGCCCAAGTTGTTGCTCTCCCCAATGGCGGTTCGCCCGCTTCTGTTGGGAGGTATTTTTCTACTTCAGGCAATACAATTGGCAAGTGTTTTTGGTCAATCATTTGTGGCATTCCGTCTTTGTAATAGACTGGAAATGGTTCTCCCCAATAACGTTGTCGACTAAACACGGCATCTCGCAAACGGTAGTTAATTTTACCGTAACCAAACCCACGTTTCTCCATTTCAAAAATGGCCAATTTTAGTGCTTTCTTATATTTTAATCCGGATAAAAAATCGGAGTTTGCAATCTTCGTTCCGTCTTTGCCAGCATGTGCCGCTTCAGAAATATCGATGCCTTCAAAAATATTAGGAATGGCAATATCAAAGTGTTTTGCAAAATCATAATCTCGTTGATCTCCACAAGGAACTGCCATTACAGCACCGGTACCATAATTTGCTAAAACATAATCGCCAATCCAAATTTGTACTTTTTCTCCCGTAAAAGGGTGCAATGCGTAGGCTCCTGTAAACACTCCTGAAATGGTTTTTACATCTGCCATTCTTTCGCGTTCAGAACGTTTTGCTGTTGCTTTTATATAGGCGTTTACGGCCTTTTTTTGTGGGCCTGTTACTATTTTAGCCACCAAAGGATGCTCTGGCGCCAAGGTCATAAACGAAACACCAAAAATCGTATCTGGTCTTGTTGTAAAAACGTCAATTTTATAGGTAGCAACCTTTTTTGTTGGGGCTGATTTTTCAACTTTTACAACGGTTGGGAATTGCAATGCATTGTTGATTTTAGCAACCACTTTCAAAACACTTTCTGTTACTTCTTCGTTGGTAAAACGCACTACATTGAATCCTTCTTTTGCGAAAAAGGCGGTTCTTGCTGCTTCGTCTTCTTTCCCAGAAAATTCTACAATCGTGTTTTTTGCCAAACACACATAATCCACTAAAAATGTACCAATGGTATATTTCTTTCTAAATTTTGCGGCTCCTTTTTTATTTTTTAACTCATCCCAAAGAATTCCTTCTGCTTTTGACAAGTTCAAACGCAATTCTTTTAAGGCTTCTAATTCTTTGTAGGATAATTTAATGTCTGTACTCCCATTAGAAGCGCCTCCATCAACATCAAAAGAAACCATGGCTCCCTGAGAACGCCCAATCCAATTGGTTTGAGAGTCTTTTAAGGGTTGTGGCCAATCTATTTTTTCTAAACCGTCTAACAAACGTTGTGCGTATGCAGAGATTCGCATGGACCATTGGGTCATTTTTTTACGAACAACTGGGTGCCCTCCTCTTTCTGAAACACCATTTACAATTTCATCATTTGCCAAGACCGTCCCCAAAATTGGGCACCAGTTTACTTCAGTATCTGATAAATAGGTCAATCGGTATTGTAATAAAATAGCCTCTTGCTCTATTTTTGAAAGTGCCTTCCATGCTTCCGAAGTAAAGGGTTTTATTTCGGCGTCTGCAACTGCGTTTACCGTTGTGTTTCCTTCCTTTTTAAAGATAGAAATCAAGGTAGCAATGTCTTCTGCTTTGTCGGTATCTTTGTTGTACCAAGAATCAAAAAGTTGAATAAAAATCCATTGTGTCCATTTGTAATACTCTGGACTTGAAGTTCTCACTTGGCGAGACCAGTCAAAAGAAAAACCAATTTTATCTAATTGTTTTCGGTAGGTAGCAATGTTTGCTTCCGTAGTTTTTGCAGGGTGCTGCCCTGTTTGAATGGCATATTGTTCTGCTGGTAAACCGAAAGAATCATATCCTTGCGGGTGCAATACATTAAATCCTTTATGTCGCTTGTAACGTGCATAAATATCACTTGCAATATATCCTAAAGGATGTCCAACATGCAACCCTGCTCCAGAAGGATACGGAAACATATCTAACACGTAATATTTAGGTTTATCAGCAGCATTATCAGCTTTAAATGTTTGGTTGTCTGCCCAAAAATTTTGCCAATTCTCTTCGATCTCTTTATGATTGTATTGCATTGTAACTTCTTGATTTAAGCGGCAAATTTACGTTTATTCTACAAAAGAGTAAAGGCTAATGTTGTCTTAAATTATGGACACAAAAAAACTGTCTAAATTTTAGATTAGACAGTTCTTTGTAAATTATTAAAATTTATAAAATTATTTTACTGGCACAGAAACAACGGTATTTCCCCATCCCATTTTTAAGGTCATGTCGGAATCTATTAAGATAGAAAATGCTTCGATACTTTTTTCAGACCTAGAAACCGTTCCTGAAACACGCGCCACATCTTGGTCTTGTTTGTAGAAATAAGAACCCCAAACATTTCTTGCGCTATTGATAATTACAGTCCAATCTCCAGCTTTTGAAGGAATTGTAAATAAAGAATAGGTCCCTGCTTTTACTGCTTTTCCACCAAAAGTAACATCTCTATAAAAAGTGATTTCTGCAGCTTCGTTAGCTCCCGTTCTCCAAACTTTTCCAGATGGTGCTAATTTTGAAACAGCTCTTCCTTTTAGTTGTGGTCGACTGTATACTACTTTTACGATTTTATCTGAAACCTTATAACTACTTGGAAAGCTTGCAACATCCATTGGACTTTTGTCTAATCCTTTAAATTTTTGTGCTGTTATTTGTGTTGTTGTAAGAAATGCAATTGCAAGAACTGCAGTCGTTAGTATTGATTTTTTCATTTTATTGATTATTTAAATGTTAATTATTTAAGTCGTTCATCAAAAGTAGTAGCCCAAAAATTAATAGACTCCTAATTTTATGTTAATAGTTAAGAACAGCCACAGTCGGTACCACAATTACTTTTTGCTTTTGAAGGTAAAAAATATTTTTTCACCAAAAAAAGAACAGCTACAATCAGGATACAATATACGATGATTTGTTGCATTAGCTTAAAATTTGATATACGATTAATGAGCAAACATATGCCAATCCGGTCATTCCAAACAACTGAATTAAAGGCCATTTCCAAGTTTTCGTTTCTCTTTTTACGATGGCCAGCGTTGCCATACATTGCATTGCAAACGCATAAAAGACCAACAAAGACATTCCTGCAGGGAAATTGAATCTTTTTTTACCGGTCTCTGGATTGATCTCTGATCTCATTTTTTCTTTAATCGTCGTGGTGTTTTCATCCTCTGCCTCTACACTATAGATCGTTGCTAAAGTTCCTACAAATACTTCTCTTGCAGCAAAAGAGGTAATCAACGCAATTCCTATTTTCCAATCATATCCTAAAGGCTTTATGGCAGGCTCAATGGATTTCCCCATAATCCCAATATACGAATTCTCTAATTTTACGGACCCTATTTTTTGCTGTAACTCCGTTGCGGATAATTGATTATTTTCAATATTGTTGGTTACATCTTTTGCTGCGTTCTTATAAGATTCTGGACCGTTAGATGCCAAAAACCATAAGACAACAGACAGAGCTAAAATAATTTTTCCAGCTCCAAAAACAAAGGCTTTCGTTTTTTCTAAAATATCAAAAACAACATTTTTAATGGATGGTAATTTATAATTTGGCATTTCTACCACAAAGAAAGAATTACTCTTTATTTTTAATGTTTTCTGTAAAATATAAGCAGCTAAAATTGCAGTTACAAACCCTAAAGCATACAGCATCAATAAGGTAAATGCTTGCAGATTATAAAACCCGAAGATTTTTGTATCGGGAATAATCAACGAAATTAAAATTGCATATACTGGCAATCTTGCAGAACAGGTTGTAAATGGAACCACCAAAATTGTAATCAATCGTTCTTTCCAGCTAGAAATGGTTCTTGTTGCCATGATTGCTGGAATGGCACAAGCAGTTCCAGAAATTAATGGAATGACACTTTTCCCATTCATCCCAAAACGACGCATGATTTTGTCCATTAGAAACACCACACGACTCATATAACCTGTTTCTTCTAAAACAGCTATGAATAAAAATAGAATGGCAATTTGTGGAATGAAAATAATAACGCCTCCAATACCAGGAATAATTCCTTCAACAATTAAATCTGATAGAACACCAATCGGTAAATTATTTCTAGCAAAGTCAGATAATTGTGCAAAAGTAGTATCAATCAAATCCATTGGTAAAGAAGACCAATCGAAAATAGATTGAAAAATGAGTAATAAAACTGCAAAAAAGATAAAGTATCCGAAAATTCTATGTGTAAAAATTTTATCGAGCTTGCTTCTTAAATCTGTTGCTTTGCTCTTATCTACAATATAGGTTTTCTTTAAAACTTTATTAATTTCTTGATAGCGGTAAATGGTTTCTTTGTGCTGGTATTTCTTGAGTCTTAAAACGTCTTTATTAAAAGAAAGTAATTGCTCTTTTTCTTTTTTTGAAATTTCTGCTGGAAAGTTTTTTTGCGTAACCATTAACCAGAGTTCATACAAGCTGAAATTTGGGTTAATCGCTTTTAGCTTGTCAAAATATTCAGGATCAATTTTATAATTTGCATCACACATTGGCGATGCTTTTGCCGCAACATGACACTTGATAATGGCATCTTTTACGTTCTTGATTCCTTGGTTTTTTCGAGCACTTATTAAAACGACTTCTGTATTTAATTCCTCTTTTAAGGCGGTTAAATCTATCGAAATTCCTTTTCTACTCATTTGGTCTACCATATTGATGGCCAAAACAGTTGGAATTTCTAAGTCTTTTATTTGAGAGAAAAGTAATAAATTTCTTTTCAAATTTTCTACATCTGCAACCACTAAAATTACATCTGGAGATTCTTTAATATCTTTTTTAAGCAAGGTTTTTAAAACAATGCTCTCATCTATCGAGGTGGGATTGATACTGTAAGTCCCTGGTAAATCTGTAATTACCGCATTTTGAGTGGCAGATAACTTACAAGAACCTTTCTTTTTATCGACCGTAACCCCTGGGTAATTTCCTACTTTTTGGGTTAAGCCAGTAAGCTGATTGAACAAGGAGGTTTTTCCTGTATTTGGATTTCCAATTAAAGCAACTTTTATATCGTTTTTTGCCATTTAAAATTCGCTTTTTAGAATTTGAATTTGTGAAGCCGTTTCTTTTCTAATGGCCAAATGACTTCCGTTTACACAAATGTATAAGGGGTCTTTTAAAGGAGCTATTTGAATGAGTTCTACCTCAGCACCTGGCAAACAACCCATTTCCAATAACTTTAAAGGAATAAACTCTAAAGCGCCTTCAGAAATATATCCAATTTCTCCAATACGTAATGATGCAATTGTATTCAACCTTTCTTATTTGGGATGCAAAGATAGGAATTTAGAATGATTCTAAACAAGTTAATCCTTCTCATATTCTGCTTTTAACAAAACAATATCTTCTTTCAATTTTTCCATGTCTTCCGATTCGGTACCATCATAATACCCCCGAATGCGTCTTTCTTTGTCTACCAACACAAATTGTTCTGTATGAATAAAATCGTTTTCATCGCCAGTACCTTCATCCACTACGGCAAAATAACTTTTGCGTGCCAATTCATAAATGTGTTTTTTGTTGCCCGTAGTCACATTCCATTTTTCATCAATAACCCCTTTATCAATTGCATATGCTTTTAGCACAGAAACACTGTCTGCAACAGGTGTTACAGAATGTGATAAAAATAGAATATCGTCGTCATTAATATACTTTTTTTGCAATTCTCCCATGTGAAATGCCATCGGAATACAAATGGATGGGCAGCGCGTAAAGAAAAAATCTGCAATGTAAATTTTATCTTTATAATCCTGATTGGTAATGGTCTCACCATTTTGATTTGTGAGTTCAAAATTGGCGATTGTATGATTTTTTTGAATGTGCTTTAAACTTTCATCTACCAAACGAGGGTTTACGTCTGCAGGATTGTAAACCTTTAATTTTTTTTCAACTTTCAATAATTGATAAAAAACAGGAAGTGCAATAAAGGAAAACAGGCCTAAAAAAATGAGGGTTGGAAATGATTTTTTAAAGAAATTTACATCCATTATAAGAGCTGTTTCTGCAAATTTACAACATAAAAAAACGGTAGAAAAGGAAGGAATTACAAATACTATCTAAAATCTATGTTAAATTAAAAATCTACCCAAACACTTGTTTTTAAAACGCTCTTTAAATACGTACATTTGCTCGTTCAAAATTTTGATATCATACTACATGGAAATATTAATAAAAGCATCTCAATTTATTTTAAGCCTTTCTTTATTAATCGTTTTACACGAATTAGGCCATTTCATTCCTGCGAAATTATTTAAGACGCGCGTAGAGAAATTTTACCTTTTCTTCGATTACAAGTACTCCCTTTTTAAGAAAAAAATTGGCGATACCGTTTATGGTATTGGTTGGATTCCGCTAGGAGGATATGTAAAAATATCTGGAATGATTGATGAAAGCATGGATACAGACCAAATGAAAGAAGACCCTAAACCTTGGGAGTTTCGTTCGAAACCAGCTTGGCAACGTTTAATTATTATGCTAGGAGGTGTTTTTGTAAACTTCGTTTTAGGAATTTTTATATACATCTGTTTGATGTGGAGCTATGGAGAAAAATTCTTACCAAACGATAGCGTACAAGACGGAGTTTGGATTCAGGGCGAATTGGCAAAAGAAATTGGTTTGCAAAATGGCGATAAGATTTTAACAATTGATGGAGAAAAAGTTCGAAAATTTAGTGAAATCACCATTGGTTTTATCAACGGAAATAATTTTACCTTAGAAAGAAAAGGAGAAAAAATTGCCAAAGATTTGCCTGTAAATTTCATCTCAAAGTTAATTGATCGAAAAAAGAATGCAGAAGGTCCAATTGTAACTCCTAGATATCCTTTTTTCATCGGAAAGGTTCAAAAAGACTCTTTAAACGCGAAGAGTGATTTAAAAGCGAAAGACTTTATTACGGCTATCAACGGGAATCCAATTAAATATTACGATGAAGCAAAAGCTATTTTAGACACCTACAAAGGAAAAGACATTACGATAACGGTAAAAAGAGACGGAATGCAAAAAGAAATCCCTGTATCAGTATCAGAATCTGGCTATATCGGAGTTACATTTAGTGCAATCCCGTATTCAGATTTAGAAAAGTTAGGCTACTACAAATTGGCAGAAATTGAATATTCTTTTTCCGAAGCAATCCCTGCTGGTTTAAACAAATCTTGGACAACATTAACCAATTATGTAAAACAGTTAAAGAAAATATTTAATCCAAGTACTGGAGCATACAAGGGGTTAGGAGGTTTCATTTCTATAGGTAGTATTTTCCCTTCAGAATGGAGCGCAGAGTCTTTTTGGAACATTACGGCATTCTTGTCAATCATGTTAGGTTTTATGAATCTTTTACCAATACCTGCTTTAGATGGAGGACACGTTGTGTTTACGCTTTGGGAAATGGTTACAGGAAAAAAACCGAGTGATAAGTTCTTAGAATATGCACAAGTTGTCGGGTTTTTCCTATTAGTAGCACTATTGCTATTTGCAAATGGGAATGATATTTTTAAGCTCTTTAAATAAGAACTAAACTACTTGAAGCACATAAAAAAACGCTCCTATAGAGCGTTTTTTTTATGATTAAAAGGTTCTGTTTATAAGTTGAACCCAGAAGTATTGTTTGTTACAATTGTCGCAGGCATATGCTTTACTTCCACGAATATATCTGGAGACACCTCTTCTTTTCATTCTATGCTTTGACACAGATTTACATTTTGGACAAGACTTCATGACCTGAGGGTTTCTATTTTGATTTTAAGCAATATAATTAAATTTCACCAAATAAAAAAACAGCGCTATAACTAAACTAATTTGTTTCATAAAAAACTTACATGTATTTATAAGCCATCTTTAAAAAATGCAAAAATGCCTCGAAAAGAACTTTCGAGGCATTTTAACTAGGGCGTAATTCATTCGCTATAAACGAAATCTCATTCCAAATAAAAGAGATCTTGGCGGCATGGGTACAAAACCAGATTCAATGTATGCTACATCAAAAAGATTGTTGGCAGTAAGCGTAAAACTGATGTTCTTAAAATCTACAATTACAGAAGCATCTAGGACATTATAACTTGTCCCTATAGTACGTTCTGCATATTTATAAATAATGTTTTGACGCACATTTTTAAAGAACTGAGAACTTAAACGTGTTGTAATTTGATGCTTTAAAGTATTTAAAGAATACCTAGAAAGGTCTTTATTTTGATCTAAAATATTATCATTTAAATACGCGTATCCGAAAGCGATGGTTTGGTTGAATTTATTTGCTTTAAAATGATACGCACCGTCCAACTCAAATCCTGTAGTGTTTACTTCCGTAATATTGGTCGCAGTAAAAACACTCGTTGCTGTATTTGCTCGTATATAATCAATTAAATTATCTGATTTTCTATTGAAAAAAGCTGCCGAATAAGAAAATCTTGATGAGTTGTATTTCATCCCTATCTCTGTTGAAAATGCTTCTTCTGGAGCCAAATCAGGATTTCCACTTGTGGTTGGAGAATTGTAAAACAAATCTGTATAGGTTGGAATTCTATAAGTAGTTCCTAGATTTCCATAAATCTTTAAATTATCCGCCAATTGATACCCAAGGTCTAATCCTGGAAATGCATGGAATTTAAAATCAGAAAAATACGTTACTGCAACCCCTGGCGTAATGTCTAATTTGTCATTAAACAATTTAAAACGGTGCTCTAAAAACAAATTGGCCATCATTCGATTCCGATCTCCTAAATTATTACTGCTTATAGAAACACGTGAAACATCTATACCAAATCCTGTAATTCCTACATTGGAAGTATAAGAGGCGTTGGTTTCTACACCCACTTTATGGGTAATGTGCTGGTTTCTAAAAAAACCAGGGTCCTGTCTTTTCAATAAAAAGATATCTTGTCCTCGTTTCCAATATACTCTTGGTGTAATTTTTAATTTTGCTGTTTTAAAAGTAGTAGAAACTCCAATCAGACTACTCTGTGTTTCTTCATATTCATTAAAACCGTACGATTCTGGCGTGTAAAAGTTTTGTGCGCCAAATTTCTTATCGAAAAAAGTAGCAATCATTTCAAGGGGTTGTTTTTTCTTATTAAAAATACCTTTTAGAAAATAATTGTAATTCATATAGTCAGAATTCTCTCTATATCCTCCAGAAGTGAGCGCGCCAACGTGAGCAATAATGGAACTGTTTTCGAATTCAGAACCAACAGTTACAGCAGCATTCAATTGGTCAAAAGAACCTCCTTCAGCATTTACAGAGAGCGTATTTGCCAACTTCTTTTTGGTTACAATATTAATGGCTCCCGTAAATGCATTTTGACCAAAAATTCTTGCAGCAGGACCTTTAATAATCTCAATGCGTTCAATCACCTCAAGAGGCAAAGCGGCGTTCATTGTATGATGCCCTGTTTGTGCATCGTCCATTTTTATACCGTCTATTAACAGTAAGGTTTGGTCAAAACCACCTCCTCTTATGTATAAATCTGCCTGGCTTCCAGCAGTTCCTCGTCTTCTAATGTCTACCCCTACCACTTGTTGCAGTAAATCGGCTACATTAGTAGCTGCACTATTTGCAATGTCTTTTGAAGTAATGATTTGTAGGGTTCGCGAATTTTCTTTGAATGGCAAGTCTATTCTAGTAGAAGTAATAATAACTTCTTTTAAAGTATCTACTTTTACCGGTTGGAATTGTGCTTTTACCTGTAAAGTAAAAAATAATACAACAATTAATGACGTAATTTTAATTTTCATGAGATCGTGATTTATAACGCAACAAAAGTGGTAACTTTCCGGACGATTAAACTAGTCCAGTATCAAAATGACAGATAGTCCGGTTAATATTCTTCTAAAACAACTCATTGATTTTGATAAATCAATATCTCAGCCTTTATACGTTCAAGTTTCACATCAAATTATAAATGCAATACAACGTCAGTATTTATCTGAAGGAACCATGCTGCCAGGAACACGTGTATTAGGAAAGTTATTAAAAATTCATAGAAATACCGCTGTTGCCATCTACGACGAGTTGTCCTCCCTTGGTTGGGTCGAAATAATCCCAAATAAAGGAACATTTATTTTGAAACCCTTACAAAAAACGGCAAATATAAAAGCCCCATCACAAAAAATAAATCAAGTATATATAGCTCCTAAAACAACAGGGTTTCCTTTTCAAAAAGCATTTCATTTAGCATCAACAATTCAGTTAACAGATGCCAAGTATACGATTAATGATGGAAAACCAGACCTACGTTTGCATCCAGTACATCAATTTATAAGATGGTACAGTGCTGCAATGAAACGAAAAACATTAATACAAAAATGGAGCAAATCCGACGAAATTTCAAGGACCTTATTTCAAACGCAACTATGTAATTATTTAAACGCCACTAGAGGTTTTCATATAGCACCCAATAACCTAATAAATACAAGGAGCACAGAAATGAGCCTATATATAGTATCTCAACTATTAATAAAACAAAATGACATCGTATTAGTAGGGCGTTTAAGTAATTATGCTTCTAATATGATTTTTCAACAATCAGGTGCAAGTATCAGAACAATTCCTGTAGATAGTGAGGGATTAGATGTTGAATACATAAAAACTCATTTTATAAAAGGAAGTATTCGATGTGTGTATGTGTCTGCACATAGAGATTATCCTACGACGGTAAGGTTAAGTGAAAAACGCCGCTTAGCGTTACTAGAACTTGCAAAAACATATGAATTTGCTATTATTGAAGATGATTATGATTATGATTTTCAATATGAAGACGTTCCAATGGTACCTATGGCAAGTACAGATGCTAAAGGTGTAGTTATTTATTTAGGAAAACTAGGGCAATCATTATTTCCAAGTTTTCAAACTGGCTTTGTTGTAGCTCCTGAAAATCTAATATTGGAAGCAAAAAATTATCTGCAATTACTAGACAAACAAGGAGATTTAATACAAGAACAAATACTATCAGAATTAATTAGTGAAGGTGAAATTTATCGCCTCATGAAAAAAAATATTCTAGTATATAAGCAACGAAGAGATTTTTTATGTGAGCAATTAACAAAATACTTTGCAAAAACAGCATCTTGGAATATTCCTCTTGGAGGATTGGCGATTTGGGTGCAATTTCAACCTGAAATATCGTTAGTGAAACTTGCTAAAGAGGCCAATAAAATTGACTTATTTCTACCAAAAATTATATTATATCAGGATAAAAAAACCTGTGCTATTCGGTTTGGTTTTGGGCATCTAAATGAAGATGAAATAGCTCCTGTAATTAAAAAATTGAAAAGTGCTTATAATAAAGTGACTATAAAAGGTTTTTAAGTATTTTTTTTATCTAATAAATATCTTAAAAGGTTTCAAAAACTAATGTAACTTCGTGTTTTATTTTAAGTATGTTTCCTTAAATAAATCTTCTACTCACTACTTGTTTTAAATACCCCTATAACATGTTTGCCTTAGTGGATTGCAATAATTTTTATGCGTCATGCGAGCGGGTTTTTAACCCGAACTTGCAAGGAAAACCTGTGGCTATTTTAAGCAATAATGACGGCTGTGTAATTTCTCTGAGTGACGAGGCTAAAAAATTACAATTGCCTTTTGGTGCCCCTATTTTTAAGTGGGAACACTTTTGCAAAGAAAAAAACATCACCGTTTTATCTTCCAATTATCCTTTGTACGGAGACATGAGTACGAGGGTCATGAATATTTTGGCAGAATTTTCTCCAGAAGTAGAAGTCTATTCTATTGATGAATCTTTTTTAAAATTAGACGGTTTTGAGAAGTACGACCTCTCCGAATATGCCACAAAAATGAGGAGCAGGGTGCTAAAATGGACTGGAATACCTACTTGTGTAGGCATTGCACCTACAAAAGCATTGTGCAAAGTTGCCAATAAGATTGCACGATCCAACTTAAAACAATCCAAAGGAATTTGTGTCATCGATTCTGAAGAGAATCGAATTAAAGCATTAAAGTGGACAAAAATTGGAAATGTATGGGGAATTGGAAGTCGTTTAAAAAAACGATTGCTAGAAAAAGGCTGCACAACTGCTTGGGATTTTACACAATTGCCAAGTGATTGGGTGCTAAAAAACCTATCCATTGTTCTTTGGCGCTTGCAAAAAGATTTACAAGGGGTTTCAAAAATACCAATGGAAGGAATTTCTTCAAAGAAAATGATTGCGACTACCCGTAGTTTTGAACATATCTATGAGGATATTGAAGATATTAAAGAACGTATTTCGACCTTTGCTGCAAGAGGTGCCGAAAAATTACGAAAGCAACAATCAAGTTGTCACATGCTCATTGTGCAGCTCTCTAGTGATCGATTTCAAACAGCGTTACCACAACATAGCGAAAGTAAAACCATTGTTTTTTCATACCCAACAGATTCTACTTTAATCATTGCAAATGCAGCAGTAGCAGCTATAAAAATGATTTACAAAAAAGGAATTAAATACAAAAGAGCCGGGGTTATTGTTGCTGGACTTGTGCCCAATGATAATTTTCAACTCAATTTATTTACCCACGAAAACCCAAAACACAAGCCGTTAATGGCGGCAATCGATGGGCTAAACAAAAAGTTTAAAACCGATAAAATTAAGTTAGGAAATCAAGATTTAAAACGCACTTGGAAAATGCGTCAAAACAGGTTATCGGCAAAATTTACCACCAATATTAAAGAAATTATAACCGTAAAATAACATGGCCACAAAAAACAAAACCATTACTTTTTTCACCCCAAAAACCACTTCTGGAAACGGCGCTATTTTAATTGATGTTGGAATTTCCGCAGGGTTTCCTTCGCCAGCAGACGATTTTAAAGAGACCCGAATTTCTTTAGACGATGAATTGATTACAAACAAAGATGCTACTTTTTTCGCAAAAGTTAGCGGACAATCAATGATTGGTGCAGGCTTGGATGACAATGATTTATTGGTAATCGATCGAAGTTTAGAACCTACAAATAACAAAATTGCGGTTTGCTTTTTAGATGGGGAATTTACCGTAAAACGTTTACGTGTAGAAGGGAGTGATGTTTGGCTACAACCAGAAAACCCAGATTATCCGGTAATAAAAATTACAGAAGAGACCGATCTTGTTATTTGGGGAATTGTAACCAGTGTCATAAAAAAAGTATAAAATTTTATTTGAAGGCTCCTTTTTTTAGAAAAAATAATATCTTTAAACTCAAATTAAAAAAATTATGGAAAACACATTGAATCAAAAAGCGTTATTAATAGACGCCACAAATGACGTTCGTGTCGAATTTTTAAAAAAGACCTACAAGCATGTTGCTGGAGGGGTTTTACTCTTTGTTCTTTTTGAATATTTCTTATTACAAAGTGATGCTGTTGTAGCGTTTATGCTCTCAATGACAGACGGCTACAAATGGCTCATTATGTTGGGCGGATTTATGTTTATTACCAGCTATGCCGAAAACACCGCACTAAAAACAACCGATAAAAACAAACAGTACCTAGCCTATGCTGCCTATGTGTTTATGCAAGCACTTATTTTTGTTCCATTGTTGTACATCGCTATTTTTTACACAGAGAGTGGTACCGATTTAATAGAACAAGCAGCCATTGTTACTTTGGGATTGTTTGTCGGAATTTCATCAATTGTGTTTGTCACAAAAAAAGATTTCTCTTTCTTAAAAGCTGGATTGTCTGTTGGGTTTTTTATTGCCATCGGATTGATTATTGCGGGCTCTTTGTTTGGGTTTAATTTAGGCTTGTGGTTTTCTGTTGCAATGTGCGCATTGGCTGCCGGAAGTATTTTATACCAAACGTCCAACTTGGTCAACAAGTTTGGTGTGGAAGATTACATTCCTGCTTCTTTAGGTTTGTTTGCTTCATTAATGCTCCTTTTTTGGTATGTGTTAAGCATCTTTATGTCGAGAGATTAATAAGTACATAAAAAATAATTTCAAAAACCAGGAGCAATTGCTGCTGGTTTTTTTATTCTTTAAAAATAGCTCTAAACGAAAACCAATCCTTTTTATCGTTATTGAAACAAGACCTGTCAGGTTTTAGAAACCTGACAGGTCTTGATTTAAAGAGAAAGTGCTTTTTTTATTACCAAGTATTTCCTCGAATGTTTAAGGCTGCTTTTAAAACATCTTTTTGGCTAATTTGTCCTATTAGTTTTCCATTTTCAACAACAGGAAACCGTCTTCTTTTCGAATTGATAAATTTGGAGGCAGCATCAAAAATATTCATGTCTTTATCAATGGTGTCTACATTGGTAATCATTTTTTTTGCAACCGTATTATCACTATCAGAAGGCATGTTGTAATATTTACTTTCCGAAATATGCTTGATACAATCCGTTTCAGAAATAATGCCAATCAATTCATTTTTATCATTGACCACAGGACCGCCAGAAATTTTGTTCGAAATTAACAAATGAATGACATGGTCTAAGGAGTCTTCTGGTTTAAAAGTGATCAGTTTTTTGGTCATATAATCGGATACTAAAATCTGTACCTCCTCTTTTCCTTGAGATGCATCTCTTTTTCCTTGAAAGCTTTTAATTCCCATCTGTAGATTGTTTTAAATTGACTTAAAGTTACTTATTTTTAGCGTTTTAAAAAGAAATAAAGTCCTATTTATTTTATTTATTACATTTATAAAAAATATTTTCATGAAAAAAGGCACCTCTATTTTATCTGTTTTTATAATTTTTGGCGTTCTTTTTTGGAGCTTTTCAGACTTACAGCCTTCCATTTCTAAAATAAAGTCAGTTGCTACAACCGCTTTTTCATTAGACAATGCCCTATATCATCTCAAAAACATTTCTCAGAAAACACACCATGTTGGTTCTAGAGAACATAAAAATGTACAACAGTATATTGTTACCGAATTAGAGAAACTAGGATTAGAAACCGAAATTCAAATTCAAACTGCTGTCAATAAAAAGTGGTTTGCTGCAACAACTGCAGAAAACATTATTGCTAAAATAAAAGGAACTTCTAAGGGAAAATCCTTATTGCTTTTAACGCATTACGATTCCAACCCACATTCTTCCTTAGGTGCCAGTGACGCGGGTTCTGGTGTCGTAACAATCCTAGAAGGAATTAGAGCTTTTTTAGCTAAAAATAAGCAACCTAAAAATGATATTATTATTCTTATCTCTGATGCTGAAGAATTGGGTTTGCTAGGTGCTAAAGCTTTTGTAGAAGAACACGAATTGGCAAAAAATGTGGGTTTAGTGCTCAATTTTGAAGCCCGGGGAAGTGGTGGGCCAAGTTATATGTTATTAGAGACCAATGGTAAAAATAGCCAATTAATGACTGAATTTATGGCTTCGAAACCCAATTTTCCAGCCGCAAGTTCTTTAATGTATAGTGTTTATAAAATGCTGCCAAACGATACCGATTTAACGGTTTTTAGAGAAGAGGCAGACATTAATGGATTTAATTTTGCTTTTATTGGCGATCATTTTGATTATCATACAGCGCAAGATTCTTACGACCGCTTAGACAGAGAAAGCTTAGCGCACCAAGCAGATTATTTTACAACATCGGTAGCTTACTTTGCAAATTCTGATCTTGAAAACCTCAACTCAGAGAAAGATTTGGTGTACGTAAACTTCCCTTTTGTGAAAATCATTTCCTATCCATTTTCGTGGATTCTTCCAATGTTGATTCTTGCAGGAATCCTGTTTTTCTTTTTACTTTTCTTTGGTGTTTTTTGGAATAAAATTACTGTCGGAGGCATTTTTAAAGGCTTTGTTCCATTTATAGTCTCCTTAGTTTTGTGTGGCGGAGTTTCTTACGGGTTTTGGAAATTGTTATTAATCATGCACCCTGCTTATGCAGACATGCTACATGGTTTTACGTATAATGGATACTTGTATATCTCCACCGTTGTTCTTTTAAATATTTGGATCCTGTTTAAAGTATATCGCTATTTTACCAGCGATGCAAAAACAACGGATTTATTGGTGGCTCCAACTTTTATTTGGTTGCTCATCAATGTATTTATTTATAAAGAATTGCAAGGTGCCGCTTTTTTCATTCTTCCCGTTTTTGGAGCCTTGTCCATCTTGGCAATTTCCATTTTCATGAATCTTAAAAAAAGCAGAGAATCTATCCTTTTTGTATTAATTTCTGTTCCCCTTTTATACATTTTTACGCCCATGATAAAAATGTTTCCAGTGGGCTTAGGTTTAAGTAAACTATACATAAGTGGCCTCTTTATAGCATTAATTTTCGGATTAATGATTGCAACTTTTCATCAAAAAGGACCCAATCATTGGTTGCAGAAAATTTCTGGGTTTTTAACAATCGTTTTCTTTGGTATTGCAACTTATAATGCGGGGTTTTCAGTAGAAAACAAAAAACCAAATAGCTTGGTCTATATTCAGAATTCTGACACAGAAAAGGCTTATTTTGGAACCTATAATACGGTTTTAGACCCCTATACAAAACAAGTTTTTAATACAGATTATACAGCAGGAAGCATTCCTTCTGCAGAAACAAAAAGCAAATACAACACGCGTTTTCAATATCATAAAAAAACGAATTTTAAAGCTTTTAAAGCATCAAATATAACCATTGAACTAGATACTGTAATTAACAACAAAAGGTTTGTGGAAATGGTCGTTTCGCCGCAGAGAGCGCTAAACAAGATCGAGTTTCTTTCCGAGGGAGCCATTCGCTTAGATCAATTTAAAGTAAACGATGTTTTGGTGAACAATGGAAAACCTCACAAAACAAGCGGCGGTACTTTTTTAATTTATCACCTAGGAAATGAAGACAAAGAGGTAACTCTTTCTTTCTCTTTAAGTAAAAAAGAAAACCTCGAAATTATCATCAATGAAATTTCTTATGACTTACTCACAAATACGGCTTTTTCATTGATACCAAGGTCTGAGGAAATGATGCCAATGCCGTTTGTTACTAATGATGCAATTATTGTCACTAAAAAATTAAAACTATAGCATTCTTGCAAAGAAATAAATATTGAAAATTACCCATAAAAAAAGCATCCTAGAAATTAGGATGCTTTTTTAAATATGTTGAAAACGTATTAATCGATCTCCGAAACACGCAATGTATTTACCATTCCTTTTGCTTCTACTGGCATCGATGTTAAGTTGATCATTAAATCTCCTTGTTTAACAAACCCTTTTTCTTTAGAAATTCTATTGATGTCTACAACCGTATCATCTGTACTTAAATTTTTATCGTAATAAAAAGCTTTTACTCCCCAAAGTAAATTTAGTTTCCCTAAAATTCTTCTTTCTGAGGTATATGCTAATACATACGATTTTGGTCTCCAGGCAGATATCTGAAATGCAGTATATCCACTATTGGTTAACGTAGAAATTGCAGTTGCATCTGTATCATTTGCCATTTGCGCTGCGTGATGACAAATTGCTTTGGTAATAAAACGATTGGTTTTAATATGTGGTGGATTTTGAGGAACTTTAATTAAAGGTGAATTTTCTACACTTTTAATAATTTCCGTCATTTTTTGAATCACTTTCACTGGAAATTTCCCAACAGAAGTTTCTCCTGAAAGCATTACGGCATCTGCACCGTCCATAATAGAATTGGCAACGTCATTAACCTCTGCTCTTGTTGGCACAGGATTGTCAATCATTGTTTCCATCATTTGCGTTGCTATGATTACAGGAATTCTTGCTTTTTTTGCTCTGCTTACCAACATTTTTTGAATTAACGGAACTTCTTGCATTGGAATTTCTACACCTAAATCTCCACGAGCAACCATTAATCCATCACAATAAGGAATTAATG
>TARA_B110000208_G_scaffold27066_2_pt1 | contig 19075 bp, 14 predicted proteins | sample TARA_B110000208 | Tara Oceans TARA_B110000208 (sample SAMEA4397426) | marine metagenome | biome: Polar Biome; feature: [SRF] surface water layer (ENVO:00010504); material: water (ENVO:00002006), including particulate matter (ENVO:01000060) such as... | depth 5 m
CTTAGAAGCCAACCCAGACGACTTGTCGGAAGAAAAGATTATAGAACTCTCCAAAACACCCATCAATCGGTTAAGTATTGGTGTACAATCCTTTTTTGAGAAAGATTTAAAATTGATGAATCGGGCACATTCTTCTTCGGAAGCGCATGCCTCACTAAAAATAGCCACTCGCTATTTTGAGAATATTTCGGTGGATTTAATCTATGGAATTCCTGGATTAACCAATGAAGAATGGCAACAGAATATACAAACTGCATTGCGCTTTAATATTCCTCATATTTCGAGTTATGCCTTAACAGTAGAGCCAAAAACTGCTTTAGAAGCACTCATTAAGAAAGGTGAAATTGAAAAGGTAGATGATGATTTAGCTCAGAGACAATTTTTTATTTTAAGGGATGTGTTAGAACAAGAAAAATTTGTGCATTACGAGTTGTCAAATTTTGGAAAACAAAACTACTTCAGTAAAAATAATACGGCCTATTGGTTAGGTAAACCCTATACAGGAATCGGACCATCTGCACATTCTTTTGATGGGAAACAACGCAGTTGGAATGTTCGAAATAACACAAAATATATTAAAGAAATTGAACAAGACAGATTGCCGATTGAGAGAGAAGTACTTAGCATAACAGATCGATATAATGAGTATGTAATGACGGGTTTAAGAACGATTTGGGGAGTTTCTTTGGAGAAAATTAAAACTGATTTTGGATCGAAGTATGTGACTTATATACAAACAGAATCAAAAAAATACATTCAACAAAAATTACTGTGTATTGAAGATAATACTTTAAAAACGACCAAAGAAGGGGCTTTTTTGGTTGACGGTATCGCTGCACATTTATTTCTTCTGAATTAGTTTTATACGCGTTTATAGATTCTTGAAATTCTAATTTTAAAAACCTATATTTGAGTCAATAAGTATCTGTTTCAAAAAATAAAGCAACCTCTTAATGAAAGCAATTATTGAATACAATTCTCGAAAAATAGCCATTGATGTTTCTAAACCCATTGATATTTCTATCGCCATAGATGTCGCAAAAGAAAATGTAAATGCATGGTATATTAACGACCCAAAGATATTTCCTCAAAAATTTGACGATGATATTATAAAGGTCACCGAAGGCGCTGTTGTCAACTTTAATAATATTCATTTCAATCCACATTCGCACATTACACATACAGAATGTGTGGGTCATATTACAAAAGAGGTACATTCTGTAAATCAAAATTTAAAACACTATTTCTTTGTTGCAGAGGTGGTTACAGTCGCTCCAGAGCTCGTGGATGGTGATTTTATCATTTCAGAAAAACAATTACAAACACAAATAAGAAATAAAAAAAGAGACGCCATTGTCATTCGTACATTGCCAAATTTACCCGATAAAAAATCCAAAAGATATTCCAATACCAATCCAACTTATCTTTCAGAAGCTGCCGCAAACTATCTAAAAGAAAAAGACATTAAACATTTATTGGTGGATTTGCCTTCAGTTGATAAAGAAAAAGATGGAGGTCAATTGTTAGCACACAATGCATTTTGGAATACCAGTGGCCCCTTAAGAATGGATGCTACTATCACTGAATTTATTTATGTTCCAAATGCAGTAGCCGATGGAGAATATTTACTCAATTTAATGATTGCACCCTTTGAAAATGATGCAACACCAAGCAAACCCATTTTGTATCAAATTTTAGTTGATGAAAAAAAATAACAAAAGAAAATATGCTATTTACGGATTCTTAATTTTTCTTATTTTAGCAGTAAAAAGTGTTGTTTATTCAGACATTGCTGTAGAAATATTAAAAGAGAAATATGCCAACGAATTCTCGAAATTTGTTGAAATAGACGGGATGCAAGTACATTACAGAGTAGAGGGAAAAGGAATGCCAATTGTAATGATTCATGGCACCGGTTCCTCATTGCATACTTGGGATGATTGGACAACAAAACTCAAAGAAAATTACCAAGTGATTCGAATGGATTTGCCCGCCTTTGGATTAACAGGGCCTAATAAAAGTGGTGATTATTCCATTAAAAAGTACACACAATTTTTAGAGAAATTTGTTGCTAAAATGAAAATAGATTCCATGTTTTTAGTAGGAAATTCTTTAGGGGGAAATATTGCATGGAATTATACTTCAAAAAACTCACAGAAAGTACAAAAACTCATTTTAGTAGATGCAAGTGGATTGCCAACAAACAAAACACAACCATGGATTTTTAAGATGGCAAAAACACCCGTTTTAAGTAAATTATTTTTATATATAACACCCAAAAGTGTCATTGAAGACAATATGAAACAAGTCTATGAAGACGATGCAAAGATTACAAATATGCTGATTAACCGTTACCATGATATGACATTAAGAACAGGAAATCGAAAAGCATTTATAAATAGAGCAAAAATAGATTTTACGCCTTCAGAGGCCTCAAAAAAGACGCTATTAAAAAACATTCAAACACCAACCTTATTAATTTGGGGGGCAAAGGATACTTGGATTCCTTTGGACAATGGAAAAAGGATGGATGCCTTATTGCCCAATTCAAAATTAGTAGTGCTTGAAAACTCAGGGCATGTCCCTATGGAAGAAAATCCGAAAGAAAGCCTCAAGGTTCTGAATGATTTTTTAAATCAAAAAAATAATTAATTTTAAGGCATGCACATAGAACAACTAAGAGATTTATGTATCGCAAAAAAAGGCGTCACAGAGCACTTTCCTTTTGATGATGTTACGTTGGTTTTTAAAGTAATGGGAAAGATGTTCTTGTTAACAGGGTTGGACTCTTGGGAAAAAGGCGACCAAAAAATGAACCTAAAGTGCGACCCAGACAAAGCTATTGAACTCAGAGAATCATACGAAGACATCACAGCAGGTTGGCATATGAGTAAAAAACACTGGAATACAGTTGCACTAAATACTGAGAGTATTTCAGATGATTTCGCAATAGAACTCATCAATCACTCTTACGATTTGGTAGTAAAAGGATTGACCAAAAAAATGCAGCAAGAATTAGAAGATTTATAGCGCTTTCAACTTAAAAAGTAAATTTGGATCGGGACAAATACTTTTCCAAATAGCAATTTCACTTTCAAAAGCCACTCCTGGGAAATCATCCGTGTAGTCGAGTCGGCTAAGCATAATTTCAAAATGTAAATGTGGAACCCAATCACCGTTTTGAGCGGAATTACCCAAAACAGCAATTTGCGTTCCTTTTTTGATACTACTACCAACAAGGTGCTTTTGGACACTTTTCAACGTATTGTGTCCATATAAAGTATAAAAATGAAAGTCAGTAACCTTATGCTTTAAGATCAACAAACCGCCGTATCCCTTATCGTATACATCATCCGTTACGCAAACAACCTCACCATCTAGAAGCGCATGCACAGGCGTGTTTTCTGGCAACCAAAAATCCAATCCAAGATGCACATTTCTTCGCTCGAACCCATTCTTACTTTCTCTTTTATAAATATCAGAAGTATACAACGCTCGTTGCTCCAAATAGCCGCCAGCAATAATTTTATTAGGCACTTTTTTTTGCAGTTCTTCTAGTTTCTTTTGAAAGAAATCTAAATCATTAAATTCTTCAATTCCACGAATAAATTTACTAGTAGTGCTCAAGTCTATAGGGTGAATTTCATTTTTATGCACCGTTGGAAAAAGCGTTGTTAAAGAAAAAAGTTTGGACTTTGCCCAATTTTTAAACTTTATAGAATTCGGGTGAATTGTAAATCCGTACTTATTTTTAAAGTTTTGAAACGCCAATGCTGTATTCATGCCATAAAAATAAGATAAAGTTCAGAATTCCGTCTGCAAACATTTCATATTCTTTGTAGATTTGTCCTAAAATGGATGAAATGGTACTTCAAGGAAATATAGTTGATGTTTTAAACAAACGAATTTATAAAGGAGAAATTTGTGTTGAAAATGGCATAATCACCCAAATTAGAGCTGCAAATCATACAGTAGAAAACTATATACTGCCAGGTTTTATAGATGCACATATCCATATTGAAAGCTCCATGTTGGTGCCTTCTGAGTTCGCAAAAATTGCAGTGTTACACGGCACCGTTGCTACCGTTTCTGATCCCCATGAAATAGCCAATGTTTTAGGAGTAAAAGGAGTGGATTTTATGATTGAGAATGGAAAGAAAGTACCCTTAAAATTTAACTTTGGAGCTCCATCATGTGTGCCAGCAACTTCCTTTGAAAGTGCTGGAGCCATAATTGATTCAGAAGATATTAAAAAAATGATGGAAAACCCAGACATCAAATATTTGGCAGAAATGATGAATTATCCAGGTGTTTTGTTTGACGATTCAGAAGTGCTTGCTAAGATACAGCACGCCAAAAACAATCACAAACCCATCGACGGCCATGCGCCAGGTTTGAGAGGTGAGGAGGTAACCAAGTACATTGCTGCCGGAATTTCTACAGACCATGAATGTTATTCCTATGACGAAGCCTTAGAAAAGTTGCAAAAGGGCATGAAAGTTATTATTAGAGAAGGGAGTGCCGCTAAAAACTTTGAAGCACTCATCGATTTACTGCCAACTTATTTTGAAAACATGATGTTTTGTTCCGATGACAAGCACCCCGATGATTTATTACTTGGACACATTAATCAACTATGTGAAAGAGCTGTCGCAAAAGAAATGGATGTTTTTAAAGTGTTGCAAGTGGCCTGTATAAACCCCGTAAAGCATTACGGCTTAGACGTTGGTTTATTGCAAAAAGGAGATGCAGCCGACTTTATTGTGATAGAAGATTTAGCGAAATTCAAGGTGCTAGAAACCTATATCAATGGCGAGATGGTTGCTAGAAATGGTACTTCGTTTGTGAAAGACGTCGCTTTTGAAGTATTGAATAACTTTAACACTGATAAAAAAAATAGTGCTGATTTTGAGTTTAAATCTTCAGCACAAAAAATTAGAGTAATTGAAGCCTTGGATGGCGAACTAGTGACCAACCAAATAGCCGTAAATAGCTTGATCGAAAACGGCAATATAGTTTCCAACACTACGACAGACGTTTTAAAAATGACCGTAGTAAATCGTTATAAAAATGAAAAACCAGCCATTGCATTTATTAAAAATTTCGGATTAAAAGAAGGGGCTATTGCCAGTTCAGTAGGGCATGATTCTCATAATATTATTGCAGTTGGTGTTTCAGATGAAGCCATTTGCAGAGCCGTAAACTTAATTATTGAAAATAGAGGAGGAGTTTGCGCTGTAAATCCTAACGAAGAAAAAATTGTTCCTTTACCTGTTGCGGGAATTATGTCCGACAAGCCCGCTAAAGAAATTGGCGCAGCGTATGCAGCACTCGATGCCATGGCTAAAAAAATGGGGAGTACTCTACGAGCGCCTTATATGAGTTTGTCTTTTATGGCATTGTTGGTTATTCCCTCGTTAAAATTATCCGACAAAGGGCTGTTTGACGGCACGTCTTTTAAGTTTACTTCTTTAGAAATATAACCCTTTTATAGGAATCACAAAACGCAAAGAAAGTCTTATTTAAAACACTACTTTTGCCAATATCAACCTAAAAGAATACAATGAGTTTACAACAAGAATTAGAAAGTAGAAGTGGAAATCAATGCGAATTATGTACTTCAAAAGAGAATTTATCAGTTTATGAAGTAAAACCAACCAGTACAGTTGGTGGAAGTGGCATCGATGGAAGTTTACTCACTTGTGAAACTTGTGTAACACAAATAGACAGTCCAGAAGCTACAGAAGCAAATCATTGGCGTTGTTTAAATGATGCGATGTGGAGTGAACACAGAGCTGTAAAAGTGGTTTCTTGGCGTATACTATCTCGTTTACGAAACGAAGGATGGCCAAAAGACTTGTTGGATATGATGTATTTGGAAGATGACGATTTGCGTTTTGCAAAAGAATCAGGAGATCATTTAGACGACAGTGAAAAAATAATCCACAGAGATGCAAACGGCGCTATTTTACAAGCCGGAGATTCTGTGGTTTTAATAAAAGATTTAAAAGTGAAGGGATCTAGTTTGGTTGCCAAACAAGGAACCGCAGTGCGTAGAATCTCATTAGATCACGAAAACGCGAAATTTATTGAAGGAAAAGTAGGGCCTACTCAAATTGTAATCATTACCGATTATGTAAAGAAAATGGCAGAAAAGGAATAGTTTTTTGTTGGTGTTCCCTTTCAGGTCGCGCTTTTCACACTCACTTCCCGCCCAAAAGCGGGAGAGTTCAAACAAATGTTTCAACCGCTAACGCATTTGTTTGCTAACAATTAGAATTCTAATATTTGTTTTTTCTTTAAAAGAATTACAGTCATTTTTCAGAGGCTTTTTTTATTTAATTTTTAGAATTTCTTTGATTATATTTGATTAAAAATTAAGTAAAAAAAATTAAAACTATGAAAGAAAAATTAATTTTACTTGCAATCATCCTTATGTTTGCTTCGTGTGGGACAAAGAAATTCAATAAAAAATGGTTGGACAAGCAAGCGCCAGAAACATTTAAAGCAAGGTTTGAAACCACTCAAGGAAACTTTGATATCGAAGCCAAAAGAGCCTGGTCTCCAAAAGGAGTAGATCGTTTGTATCAATTAATAAAGTATGGATATTATGACGATGTTGCGATTTATAGAGTCGTACCAAAATTTGTAGCCCAATTCGGGATTCACAATGACTCTTTAATTAATGAAAGTTGGAGAAAAGGGATTGAAGACGAACCTGTTATTCTAAAAAATGATGCGATGACTATTTCGTTTGCAAGAGGAGCTGTTAAAACAAGATCCAATCAAATATTTATCAATTTAAAAGACAACAACCGTTTAGATACGGCAGATTACTCTGGAGTTGTAGGTTTTCCAGCAGTCGCGAAAATAACAGTTGGGAAAGCCAATGTATTGAAATTCTATGACGGTTATGGGGATAAATTAGGGACTCAACAAGGAAAAATAAATAAATTTGGAAATGCTTTTTTAAGAGAAAAATATCCAAAAGTAGATTATATTATTAAAGCCTATCTTATCAAATAAAAAAAAGCCGCTTTTAAGCGGCTTTTTTTTATTTGGTTTTTGTGTAAATATAGAAGTTGGGATCTACCTCAAAATTTGAGTTTCTACCCTTCAAGGTTTTTGTTTGAATTTCCAAAGTCGGATACAACCATATTGGTTTTTCATTGATAAAGATCCTTACAGGCATTTTAAAATCCCTTACAACGTTTGCCCATTTATAGGATAGAATACCATTTTGAAGTTGAGATTCTAAGATTGGAATTCTGATATCTCTTAAATATTGATCGAAAACAGCCGTTAAATCAATGCCAATTTCAGTACTTAAAAAGTTTTCGATTTGTACAGTTGTCACCGTCTGATGATAAAAAATAGCATTCATTTTTCTTAGAATTTCTCTCCATTTTTCATCATTGTCTACCAATTGTCTTAGAGTGTGTAACAAGTTTCCGCCTTTGTTATACATGTCAGAAGAACCCTCATTATTTAAATCGTATTGGCCAATAATTGGATTTTGGTTTGCAATAGATCTGCGTAAGCCAATTACATATTCAGAAGCAGCCTTTTTACCATAATAATAGTCCAGAAATAAGCTTTCAGAATAGTTGGTAAAACTCTCATGAATCCACATGTCAGCAATGTCTTTATTCGTAATGTTATTGGCAAACCACTCATGACCAGCCTCATGAATAATAATGAAATCGAATTTTAATCCCCAGCCTGTTCCAGACAAATCTCGCCCTAAATACCCTTTTTTATATTGATTTCCGTAGGTCACAGAACTTTGGTGTTCCATGCCTAAATAGGGTACTTCTACCAATTTAAATCCGTCTTCATAAAAAGGATACGGACCAAACCAATGCTCAAAAGCTTTCATCATTTTTGGCGCATCTTTAAAATGCTTTTTTGCTTTTTCAAGATTGTCTTTCAAGACAAAGTAATCCATGTCTAACGCCCCTTTTTTGCCCTCAAATACTTCAGAAAAATGCGCATAATCGCCAATATTTACATTCACACCATAATTATTGATTGGGTTTTTTACCGTCCAATGATAGGTTTTTGTAGCTCCATGATCTACAATCTCCTTTAGTTTTCCGTTCGAAATATCCATTAAATTACTAGGAACCGTAATGCTTATGTCCATGTTTTCAACCTCATCATACATGTGGTCTTTACACGGCCACCAAACACTAGCACCCAAACCTTGGCAGGAAGTAGCTACAAAATGATTGCCGTTGCTGTCTTTTTTCCATGAAAAACCACCGTCCCAAGGAGCTCTAATGGCTTCTTTTGGGTTTCCTTGATAGTGTACAATAATACTTTCAGAATTTCCGATTTCTTGTTTTTTTATAAGTTGTACAAAATGTGCATTCCCTAAATGAACAACGTCTAATTCTTTGCCGTCTTGCGTTACCTTTGAAATGGTTAAAGGCGCCTGTAAATCGACCTGCAAGGTTTGGTATTCTGACAAAACAGTATAGGTAATGGTGTTTTTTCCAGTGATGAATTTCTCGTCTGGAATCACTTCTAATTCTAAATGATAATAGGTTAAATTCCACCAAATACGTTCTGGAGTAATGCTTCCGCGTAAAGTGTCTTGCTGGGTAAAAATCTTTTTTTCGCTCAACAAACCTTGCGCTTGCGCACTTAATATACTCATTGATGTGAAAAATAAAAGTAGGTAATAACGGTATTTCATAGTAGTTTTTTTTATGACCTTCGAAAAGCTCAGTTTAACCATCGACAAGCTCAATTTGACATTGAATAGGCTTCGTTTGATATTGTGAGTTTACATTTTTATTTCAATTGAAAACCTTTCGCTGGTTTTGCATCTAGAAGGTGTGTTACAAAATAGTCCCAACGCTTACGCGTCATATATTTTGTCATGTCTCCATAACCATGTCTTTTGTTTGGAAACAAAATCATGTCAAAATCTTTGTTGGCTCTTATCAATGCTTCCACAACTAGCATGGTGTTAGAAGGTGGTACATTGTTATCCATCGCTCCATGGGTAATCAATAATTTTCCTTTTAAATCTTTTGCAATTAATTGATTTGCTTGATTGTCATAATTGGTCGTACCATCTGCTTTTCCTTCGAGGTTTCCTTCCGTTAAAAGTCCTTGCCATTTTTCACCCCAATCTGCTTCGTAATTTCTATTGTCGTGATTTCCAGCGCCCGAAACCGCCACATCGTAAAATTCAGGATACGCAAAAACAGCTCTTGTAGAAGCAAATCCACCACCAGAATGTCCCCAGATACCCACACGATCAACGTCCATTCCTTCGTATTGCTCAGCCAATTGTTTGATGGCCGTTATATTGTCTAGCAAACCATTGTCGCCCATATTGCCATAATAGGCATCATGAAACGATTTGGAGCGCATTGGCGTTCCCATTGCATCTACAGCAACTACCACAAAACCCAATTCGGCAACAGCTTGAAAATCGCGCCATACAGCTCTAAAACCATAGTTTCCAATACTACCCGATTGTGGACCGGGGTAAATATAATTCAATACAGGATACTTTTTAGTTGCGTCATAATGACTCGGTAAACACATAATCCCATAGAGGTCTGTTTTTTGGTCTCGTGCTTTTACCGAAAACTCGACAGGTTTTTGCCAGTTTTTTGATTCCAAGGCAGTAATATCGGCGGTTTCTAAATCCATTAATTTTTCGCCAGTATTGTTTCTTAGTAAAGTAATCGGCGGAGTTGTTGTTGTAGAATATGTATCAACAAAAGTATTGAAACCTGCATCAAATTTCACAGTATGCGTTCCTTTCTCAGGGGTTAAATTGTTGAGGTTTGTTCCATTAAAATTTACTTTATAAAGATAATTGTGATACGGGTTTCCTGCTTCTTTTCCGCCAGCAGTAAAATAGATTTGCTTATTTTTTTGATCCACATTTTTAATTTCTTTCACAATCCAATTTCCAGAAGTAATTTGATTTTTTAGTTTTTTTGTAGTTAAATCATACAAATACAAATGCCCCCAATTCGATTTTTCTGAATACCATATAAATTCGTTAGAATCGAACAAAACGCGCCAGTTTTCTGCATTTACACCAGATTCATAATAAGTAGTTACTTCTTCTTTATGAATCGATTTTACAACGCCTGTTTTTGTGTCGGCTATTTGTAAATACGCTATTTTGTGATCTCTAGAGCCAGAAACAAACGCAAATTGTGTACCTTCTTTGTCCCATTGTGCGTCTAACAATTCGTTTCCTCTGCCCGCAATATGATCTGTAGTAGAACCTCTTTGAAAATCTTTCTCCATTTTTAAACGCACTATTTTTGGAGTGCTTCCAAGGTGAATAATCACGCGTTCAATCGTAAATATTTTATCGTCCCCTGGCAGCGGGTGTTTCCATGCTTCCAACCTTGGATGTCCAACATTGCTAGACGTTAGATACATCATGCCAACACCCCTTGCATCTTGCTGAAATGTGGCAATTTTATCTGAGTTTGGCGACCATTTTAAAACCGCTCCATCACTTTTAATCCAGCCGGCATTGTTGGTTGCATAGCCATAATCTTGTTTCCCATCAAAGGTGATTTGTGTTCTCTTGTCCGAAGTCAAATCACGAATCCAAAGATTGAAGTTCTCAATGTATGCCGCCAATTTTCCATTGGGTGCAACGTGCTCGTTACGACCTGCTTTTCTTGTTTTTGTAGTTCTTTTCGAAAGCGAATAATCGCTTAAAGTACAGGCATATTTTTGTCTGTTTGCCGTAAAATAGAGTGTTTTTAAATCGTCAGAAAAAGAAATACTGTAAATGGGTAAATCGGAAGCGGTTATTTCTTTGTCGAATTCTTTAGACAATGCATCTGCTAATTTTTGATGCTCAAAAGCGGCTGTTTTCGTTTTTGAAACGGCATCTACCAAAAGAAACTGCGTTCCGTTTTCATCGGTGGTATTGTAGACTAGTTTATTTTCTCCTATAAAATTACTTCCTGAAACTTGGTGATATACCAAACCGTATAAACTTCGGTCCATATGTGCTGCCGCCTTTTCATAATCTGCAATTGTAAATTGCTTTGGTGCTTGATGATCGGCGCAACCGAAAATTAATATTGAGAAAATTAATAAAGCGGTGCTTTTTAAAAATAGCGATTTCATAGCGAAAGTTTTAAAGATTCTTATTTTGATAATTCGGTAAAATTTTTGTAAAAATGAGGAATGGTTTCGATCCCTTTTAAGTAATTCCAAATTCCAAAATGCTCGTCTGGTGAGTGAATTGCATCGGAATCCAAACCAAAGCCCATTAATATGGTTTTGCTTTTTAATTCTTGTTCAAACAAAGCAACAATTGGAATAGAGCCTCCGCTACGTTGTGGAATGGGTGTTTTTCCAAAAGTGGTTTCATAGGCATTGCTAGCCGCTTTGTAGGCAATGGTATCAATCGGTGTTACGTATCCTTGTCCACCATGATGTGGAGTTACTTTTACAGAAACCGATTTTGGTGCGATGCTTTCAAAATGATTTTTAAACAATGCTGTAATGTCCTTCCAATCTTGGTTAGGCACCAAACGCATCGATATTTTTGCATAGGCTTTGCTGGCAATTACGGTTTTTGCACCTTCTCCCATATAGCCTCCCCAAATTCCGTTGACGTCTAAAGTAGGACGAATGGAATTTCGTTCGTTGGTAGAATATCCTTTTTCACCATACACATCGCCAATATCAATTGATTTTTTATAGTTTTCTACATCAAACGGTGCTTTTGCCATTTCGGCTCTTTCTTCCAGTGATAAATCGGCAACGTTATCATAAAAACCAGGAACGGTAATGTGGTTGTTTTCATCGTGAAGAGATGCTATCATTTTTGTTAAAATATTGATGGGGTTTGCCACGGCACCACCGTACAATCCAGAATGCAAATCTCTATTCGGGCCGGTTACTTCAACTTCTACATAGCTTAAACCTCGCAATCCGGTGGTAATGGATGGAATGTCGTTTGCAATCATTCCCGTATCGGAAATTAAAATAACATCATTGGCTAATTTTTCTTTATTTCGAGGAACAAACCAAGAGAGGCTTTCCGAGCCTACTTCCTCTTCACCTTCAATCATGAACTTCACGTTACACGGTAATTTTCCGGTAGAAATCATGTATTCTATGGCTTTTACATGCATATACATTTGCCCTTTGTCATCACAAGCACCTCTTGCAAAAATGGCACCTTCTGGATGAATCTCCGTTTTTTTGATTACTGGCTCAAAAGGTGGAGACGTCCACAATTCAATTGGATCTGCCGGTTGCACATCATAATGGCCGTACACCAACACGGTTGGCAAGTTGGAATCGATGATTTTTTCTGCATAAATAATTGGATATCCAGGCGTTTCACAAAGTTCAACATGGTCGCAACCTGCTTTTTCTAAACTTTTTTTAACAAAGTCTGCTGTATTTAATACGTCTTGATTGTACGAAGAATCGGCGCTCACAGAAGGAATTTTTAATAATTCGATGAGTTCGTCGATAAAACGATTTTTATGATTTTCTATATATGTGGTAACGTCTTTCATGGCTAAAATTTTTATGTATCAAAAATAGAAAAATAATAATGAACTTCTTTGCAGTTTGCAAGTATTGTTTATATTTGCACCCCGAGAATATCGGGAGCAATTGCAGGCGTGGTGGAATTGGTAGACACGCTAGACTTAGGATCTAGTGCCGCAAGGTGTGAGAGTTCGAGTCTCTCCGCCTGTACAACACAAAACCTCAACATCTATTTTTTTAGATGCTTGAGGTTTTTTTGCATTCTAAAAGTATCCGATTTCCGCTCTGACCCTTTCTTTGTTTCGAACGTTTTTTTTCTCCATGTTGCTTTTTTAACATTTTTTTCTTGCGAATTTTTGGTTTTTTATTAAAAACACTCTCTACAAGATTGATTATCAGCACATTTTAAGACTATTAGATATATGGGCAAGGAATGGGCTAATATAATCAAACGAACGCCTTATTTTTATAACTTTCGTAAAACCAAATTATATATCTTTGGTTTAACTTGGGCTATGTTTGTTTTTTGAATGAATATATTTGAATATATATACAATAAATTCATGAAAAGATGCCCAAAGTGTAAGTCAAAATCCAGAAAAAGAATGACTAGAAAAGGTTTTGCAAGGCTTGTTCCTGGGGCTAGAGCCTATAGTTGCGATCATTGCAATGTTCGATATGTTTGGTTGTCTTTCATAAATCGAACATTTTAAGAAAATAAAACTTTCCAAGTATTATTTTTTTTTAGTTAAAAGATAATACATTAAATTAGTTTCTATATACAACTTATTGTTTAAATTTGATACTTCTGCAGTTTTTAATTACAGACACAATCGGGGGATTTTGATTTGAAATGAAAGCTAAACTTCTGCAGGAGATCTTTTACAATAATATCAATGTTTTTGCACCTATTTTAACTTCCTATTGCAACAGCAATTTCTATCTCACCCTACAAAGGCAAATTACAATCAATTAAAGTATTCCTAAAGGCATCAAACAATTAACACCGTTAGAATGCTGATGAATCTTTGTAAATTTCATACCTTGTTTTCAAAATAAATTTAATTTTTATGAAAGCAATTGTTTGCAATCAGTTTGGGAAACCAAATATTTTACAATATCAAGAAATAGCATCACCAGTTCCAAAGGAAAATGAAATTCTAATTGCTGTAAAAGCGTGTAGTGTCAATTTTCCAGACACCTTAATTATTCAAGGAAAATATCAAATTCGACCTTCGTTTCCTTTTTCACCTGGGAGTGATGTCGCAGGTATCGTATTGCAAGTTGGCAAGCAGGGATCTCCATTTAAAGTAGGAGATGCTGTTGTTGGTTTTGTCCCATTTGGTGGATTTGCAGAACAGGTTCTCATAAAAACATTCGATTGTTTTCCAAAACCAAAAGGAATGACGATGGTAAACGCTGCTGCATTTTTGTTGGCCTATGGTACTTCTTATCATGCGCTAAAGGACAGAGCAAATTTACAAAAAGATGAAACTGTTTTAGTCTTAGGTGCTTCTGGCGGCGTGGGTTTAACAGCTGTAGAGTTGGCAAAATTAATGGGAGCTAAAGTAATTGCTGCTGCATCAACAAAAGAGAAGTTAGATTTGTGCCAACAATTTGGTGCTGATGAAGTGTTAAACTATACCGATAAAAACCTAAAAGACCGTATCAAGGAATTGACCAATGGTAAAGGTGTAGATGTTATTTATGATCCTGTTGGAGGACATTTTTCTGAAGCTGCTTTAAGAGCAATTGCTTGGAATGGAAGGCATTTGGTTGTTGGCTTTGCAAACGGAGAAATTCCCAAGATCCCAGTGAATCTGACTTTGCTAAAAGGTGCAAGTATTGTGGGTGTTTTTTGGGGTGCTTTTGCACAAAAAGAACCTCAAAAGAGTTTGGCTAATATACAGCAACTCCTTACCTGGTTTTCTAAAGGGAAAATAAACCCTCATATCGACAAAACCTACTCCTTACAAGACGCTCCAAAAGCGTTGGAAGATATGATGGACAGAAAAGTAAAAGGAAAGATTGTTATTGATATGGAACTTTAAGATTTTTGTGCGATAATGATTTCCTGAAAATCAACTGTTTTTTTTGCATTTAGAAACAAATGATTTGCTTCTTTTGGAAGGGCTGTTAATTTACGCTTCGTTAAATCCATCCAAGCACCATAGACTTTTATAACGGCAGCCAATTCTCCAGCCTCATTAAAAATTTCATGTACCAATTTCCAGCGCTCATTTTTTGCGGATAGTCCCGCTAACAGAATGTTTACAGAGATGTTTTCTCCTAAAAGAATTTCTTTTCTAAAAGAAGCTTCTTCTGTAAATAAAATTGGTCCCACGTTGTGTTTTGTAAATTCATGAATCGAGAAATTATTTTCCGAAAAAAAACGAATCCTTACCTCGGCAGCATACTCATTGTAGGCTGTATGTCGCATGTGTCTATTGGGGTCAAAGTCAGACCATTTCGTTGCAAATTCTACTTTAAAACTCATTTTATTTAATTTTTAACATCCAATGCATCCCGCAGCGTATTTCCTAACAGCATAAAAGCCATTACCAAACTCATAATTGCCAAACCAGGAATAACTGCCAAAAAAGGCTTTCCTAAAATAATATAATTGTAGTGATTTTTAATCATTGCACCCCAAGAAGGAGTAGGAGGTTGTGCACCAATACCAAGGAAGCTTAACCCACTTTCTATTAAAATAGCACCTGCAAAGTTTGCTGCTGAAATTACAATAATCGGTGCCATAATATTGGGTAAAATATGACGAAAAATAATTCTGAAATCAGAAAAACCCAATGCTTTAGCAGCTTCTACATATTGTTGTTGTTTCATGGTGATTATCTGTCCTCGTACCACTCTTGCAACCTCTACCCACATGGTGAGTCCGACCGCAATAAAAACTTGCCATACACCTTTTCCTAGAGCCAACGTGATTGCGATGACCAATAATAAAGTAGGAATAGACCAGGTAATATTTATGACCCACATGATAAAAGCATCAAGTTTACCCCCAAAATACCCACCAATGGCGCCGATAAAAATACCAATAAAAAGAGAAATAAATACCGCTATAAAACCGATAGAAAATGAAATTCTTGTACCAATTAACAAGCGACTCAATAGATCTCTACCATATTTGTCAGTTCCGAAATAAAAAGTGCGTTGTTTGATATAAGTTTCGGGTTTATTGTGAATGGCGGAAAGCGGGTATTCTTTTAGGAGTCCATCCGCATATTTTATAATTTCTAAATTTTCGCCTTTTATTTTGTATGATAAAATTGGAACCTCTGTTCCAGTATCTTTGTTTCCGTGGATTAAAAAATTCAACAATGAAGTTTCCTTTTTGTCATTTGATGGAATTGTTAACATGTCCACTTTAAAACCAGGTGGTTTTGAATGAATCTCTAAATGCATTTGATTGGCAAAGTTGCTATTGTCAGGAGCTAATGGATAGCAGAAAAGAGCAATAAATCCACAGAAAAGAATGAAACATAAACTGATCATTCCTATGTTGTTTTGCTTGAACTTTTTAAACGCTAACTGAGAAAGAGATTTTGATTGTTGTAGCATATAAATACAAAAATAGAAAATCGAATACCTTTAGCAAGCATATTCGATTTTTATATTTTAGGAATAGTAAAAAATTTAGTTTTTAACAACCTCGTTTTTAGACCTCATTTTTAATTCACTCAGCACATTTAATGCTTCTGCTACATATAAATCTTTTGATAAATTTTTGTGCCAGTAAGCTCTTTTGTCTGTTAAAGTACTGTCTTTTTTTAGTAATGGGAGCTCATATTTTGGTGAGGTAAAACTTAATTTAGAATCAAATTTAAAAATCTCTTTAAAGCGTGCTACTTCTTTTTCTTTTGCATCGCTATCTTTTGTAAAATGGGTGTAATTTAAAGAGTAGCTTGCATCCTCTTGATTCTTTTTCAACCACTTTGCATATTCATTAATCAATTGAAATCGCTCATTGTCGGCAATTCGTTCTTTACTGTTGTAAACCACATCTGCAAAGTTATTATAAGAGTCTGTTGTTGTGTATTTTGCTTGTGCTACTTTGTCCCAAACCAATGCACCGTCCATGTCGCGCTCTCCAAATTTCATGTAGCTGTATCTGCTTGGCATAGCGATGTCTGAATAGACGCCTTCTATTTGAGTAGAACCCCCATTAATTCTATAAAATTTTTGAATTGTCATTTTAATAGCACCCAAGTCGGCTTCATAATTTGGATAAAAATTATTAATAGGAATGACACTTTGTACGGTTCCCTTTCCATAGGTTTGGTTACCTCCAATAATAATAGCCCTTTTGTAATCTTGCATAGCAGCGGCAAAAATTTCTGAAGCAGATGCAGAAAGTTCGTTGACCAAGACAACTACAGCTCCTTCCCATTGTGTTTTTTTGTTGGTATCACTTTTTACCATGGGTTTTTCACCTCTATATTTTACTTGTACAACAGGGCCTTCATCGATAAATAAACCAGAAATTTCGATGGCAGTCTTTAAAGATCCACCTCCGTTATTTCTTAAATCTATTAATAAACCATCTACCCCTTCACTTTTTAGGCGCTCAATTTCTTGTTCCATATCCTTGGCCGAATCTCTATAATTGGCATCATCAAAACTGATGTAAAATCTTGGCAAGTCTATCAAACCATATTTTTTTCCTTTCTTTTCTACAATTGTCGACTTCACAAACGTCTCTTCCAATTCTACTACATCTCTAATAATCGAAATTATTTTTGTCGAACCATCCATTTTTTTCTTGACAGTCAATCGTACCTCTGTCCCTTTTTTTCCTTTGATAAATTTAATGGCATCGTCCAAACGCATACCTACAATATCTAGAGGTTCTTCAATGCCTTGTGCTACTTCTAAAATTGTATCTCCAGCTTCCAATTCTCCTTGTTTCCATGCAGGACCTCCAGAAACCAGTTCTGAAACTTCCGTATAAATTCCTTTTTTGAACAACCGTGCACCAATACCTTCTAGTTTTCCAGACATGTCTTGGTCAAAACGTTCTTTGATTCTTGGTGCCATGTAGGTGGTATGTGGGTCAAAAGCACCTACCACACTATTTAAAAAAGTAGAAAACCAATCTTCATGTTCCAATTCTTCGATACGAAGGTATAGGTCGTTCATGTTTTTTAACACCTCTGAACGTGCTTCGATTTCTAAAGTTGTAAAAGTTTTTGTTTTAAAAGTGGGGTCTTTTTTAAGTTTGTCTTTTTGTAAATCTTCTTGTTCTTGGATTCTGCTTAATACGTTTAATTTCATTTGTTTACGCCAGTAGTCAATCAATTCATTATTATTTACTGCAAACGGAACCGTCTCGAAATCCATATTGATGGTTTCGTCTTTTTTATAATTGAAAGGTGCTTTTAAAAGCGCCCCATAATACGATTTTGCATTTTTCACTTTCTCTAAAAAACGATTATATACCAAGTTGTAAAAAGTAAGATCGTTGTCTTTTAGTTGATTGTCAATTTCATATTTGTATTGAGAAAATTCTTTTAAATCCTCTTGTGTAAAATAGCGTTTGCTAGGATCTAAACCATCTATAAATCCTTTGTAAACCATTTCAGAAAAAGTGTCATTCAACTCTTTTTCAACAAAATGTCCTCGAGTCAAAATATTTTTTAAAACATAGATTAGGACTTTATCTTTTTCAGGATCTGTCGTTTTTATAGTTGTTGTTGCAAAAGAGGTAAAGCTATTCGAAAAAAGAAAAAGTATTAAAAGTGAAATGTAAATCTTACGTCTTGTTGTCATAAATCTGTGGGTCGTGTTATTTTTGTGTTTTATTGTACTCTAAATATAATCCTAAAATAATGATTCCTTCTTGTTTTAGAATCATTAATAACAAATTTACGGATAAATAAATCCTTAAATTCTTTATAAAATGTTAAATTGGTATTCACTTTTTTTAAATTACATTTGTTATATAAATCAGAATTATGCAAAAAAAGCCTTTAATTTTAATTACAAATGATGATGGAATTACCGCGCCAGGAATCCGTACTTTAATTAAAATCATGAATAAAATTGGAGACGTCGTTGTAGTAGCGCCAGACAGTCCACAAAGTGGAATGGGGCATGCAATTACCATCGACAACGTATTGCATTGCAATCCGATTACGATTGATGACGGACCTCAATTAGAATATACTTGTTCTGGGACACCGGCTGATTGTGTAAAAATGGCAGTGAGTGAAATTTTAAACAGAAAACCAGATTTATGTGTTTCTGGAATCAACCATGGTTCAAATTCTTCTATTAATGTCATTTACTCTGGAACTATGAGTGCTGCAGTTGAGGCTGGAATTGAAGGAATTCCTGCTATTGGTTTTTCATTGTTAGATTTTAAATGGCATGCAGATTTTAAGTCCTCAGAGAAATTTGTAACAAACATTACAGAAAATGCTCTGTTGAATGGGATTCCAGAAGGAATTGTATTGAATGTGAACATTCCAAACTTAAAAGAAGATGCTATTAAAGGCATTAAAATTTGTAGACAAGCAAATGGATATTGGAAAGAAAATTTTGA
>TARA_B110000208_G_scaffold77106_1_pt1 | contig 19042 bp, 20 predicted proteins | sample TARA_B110000208 | Tara Oceans TARA_B110000208 (sample SAMEA4397426) | marine metagenome | biome: Polar Biome; feature: [SRF] surface water layer (ENVO:00010504); material: water (ENVO:00002006), including particulate matter (ENVO:01000060) such as... | depth 5 m
TCCGCGCGGAGGCAGACCCTCCCCGGCGGGCCACTCCATATTGCTTCGCGATTTGCGTCAGGCCTCCGGCAAAGTGGCGCGCTCGAGGCTCAAAGCCCCAACGCGCTACGCCTTGTTGACCTTCGCCGCTCGTTTTCGGTTCGGATAGAGCGTCCGACAGATTGGACAGATGGTGCCATCGCAGCCGCGCGCCGAGCAATACTCACGGCCGTAATAAATAATCTGCAAGTGCAGGGCATTCCAACTCGCCTCAGGGAACAGCCGCTTCAGATCACGCTCGGTCTGTACTACACTCTTGCCACCTGTTAAGCCCCAGCGCTGGGCCAGGCGATGAATATGCGTATCGACCGCAAACGCTGGTACGCCGAACGCCTGCGACATAACCACCGACGCGGTTTTATGCCCCACCCCCGGAAAGGTCTCCAGTATCGCCATATCAGCAGGCACCACGCCGCCATGATCTTCGACCAGCATCCGCGAGAGACCAGCGATGCCCTTTGACTTCATCGGCGACAGGCCACAGGGACGTATGATCTGGCGAATCTCCTCCACCGACACCTCCATCATCGCCTCCGGCGTATCCGCGCGCGCAAACAATGTCGGCGTGATTTGGTTGACCCGCACATCAGTACACTGCGCCGAGAGCAACACCGCGATCAGCAATGTATACGGATCCTTATGATCCAACGGGATCGGCTGATTGGGATATAGCTCCTGCAAACGTTGAAGGACATATGCAGCGCGTGCTTTTTTAATCATAGAAATATTGATACATTTGCAAGCGACTGTGCACCACGAAAAAATGTATCGACGATGACTGCAGGAGCACACTGCATTTCAGAATGGAGCGAAGGCGACTCGCCCTCATCACTTGGATCACCTCGATGAGTCCCTACACTCCCGATCATATGAGGCTCCAAGGAGAATTGCCAAAACGCCGCAGCGATTTACTTTTGTGATCCAGCTGGATTATCTAACATAATAATCATCATTGTTTGGATTTAATCACGCCGCCTAGAAACTATCCAATGATGCGCTCATTCATCCAGACTAAAGCCACCATTAGTCGTTCAGTGATAATTCGATCCGTCATAAGTTTTTGGCTCTCACCGCTTGGCCGTTTCGTATCGGCAAAGAGAAGCGAATGGCCGCTGCAGGTATGACGAACTCCTGATGCGAATAGCTTGGCACCTCCTGCACCTCGAGCCGAGCGCGGGGATCGAGATAAAGACCAGCAACTTCACATAACCTTCCACCCTGCGGCGTTGCCGCTGCACTGGGTATTGAATCCGCTCACGCCGAGTGACATGCGCCACTTGATCCAGACCACCAAACCCATCGCGGCTCATTAACTCTTCCGCAGATTCGATTTCGAAATTGAAATCTAGCCAATCGCCAATCGCCAATTCGCCACCATCAGGATGCCAACCAGCACGCACCCCACAGCACTATAAAACTACACCGCTCCATTTCGTAACGAAAGATCATAACAAACAAAGGCGAGCAGATATTGAAGGGCCAGTTCGAGCATAATAAATAGGATTAAAGCGTCCCATATCCCCATCAATACCTCACGAACTGATGCGTAGAATGCGACCTCATTACTCCGGACTTCGATGCAACTCGTCACCAACAATTAATACACGATCAAATGGACTCAGAAGTCTTGCTCGTTCTCTCAGTTGCGCTACCCTGATTGTGAATGGCTAAATTTTTTCGAGAGATTTTATTCATCATCGCGCTTACCGCACTGGGCGCAGTATTCTCTCTATTCAGCGGACTCGCGCCCCTGCCTTGGGCGAAGCCTGAGTTAGCCGCGGGCGAGATTCAGCCTAACGATGCACGGGCACTACAGGTCATCTGGATCGATGCACGCAGTGAAGCTGACTACCACACCGAGCACATACCTGCGGCAATTTATCTGGATGAAGACCACTGGGAAACTGGCATCATCGAGCTCATGGACGCATGGCTCACGCAACCGCGCCCAATCGTGGTATATTGTGGCAGTGAACGCTGCGACACGAGCAAGCGGATTGCCGAGCGCCTACGCGAGGCCCTACCAGATGCTGAAGTTTATAGTCTGAAAGGAGGATGGGACTCATGGCTACGATAATTAACAAACACCTTTTCGTGCTGCTCGCTCGCCTCGCACTCGCCAGCGTGTTCGTGACGGCTGCCCTGCCTAAAATTGAAGATCCGGCCACATTCGCAAGCGCTGTGGACGCGTTTCGGGTGATCGACTCTGGGCTTTCAGGCTGGGTCGCTCTATGCTTACCATGGCTAGAGCTCGTGCTTGGGATCGGCATCCTACTGCCAGTGATCCGACGTACCAGCGGCGCCCTGATTGGGCTCTTGCTGCTACTCTTCATCACGCTGCATCTCAGCGCATGGGTCCGCGGACTCGACATTAGCTGTGGTTGCTTCGGCGCGGAGACCGGCGAAGCGAGCGTTGATTATCGCTGGCTCATCCTGCGTAATCTACTCCTGCTGGGCGCCGTGATCTTGGTGCACAAGCAAGACCGACGGAACAACAACGTGGCACCACGCCCATAAGAAACAGCTTCACGCTTGCACCGGATCCGCACACAAATATTTATATTACTTATTATGTTTAAGCATCTATCCGCAGCCTTCCTGACCATTCCTCTGCTTGCACTCTTCCTGCCAGCAGTTGGCGAAGCGTCGAGGCTTGATTGGAATCAAACCGAGGCTCGAATCGAGCTCAAACCGGACGAGGAAGAAGCACGTGCTGAGTTCGTCGTGACTAACAAAGGCGACGAGACGGTGCGCATCGCTCGAGTCAAGACCAGCTGCGGCTGCACCAGCTCGATCCTGAATCAAAAAATCATCAAACCCGGCGAATCTACCACGATCACCGCCACCTTTAATAAGGGCAAACGCCAAGGGCTGAACCACAACAAGCTTGAGGTGTTCCTCGATGATCAAGCTGATGCGGTGGCGATACTGCAAATGATCGTGCAAGTGCCAAAGCTTGTCGATGCACAGCCACAAATCGTCTACTGGAACTCGTCCACCTCCAGAACCGAGCGTCACATTCAAATCAAGCTCGACAAGCGCTATGTCAACGAGATCACCAGTATCGAGTATGATCATGCCACGCTCACGATCACAGCAGAGCCCGACCCCGATGGCCGCGCAGACCGCATACTCCACATCCTGCCGAAATCTTTTGAGACGCAGATTCGCGAGACGGTGCGAATCCACGCGCGTGGCGCAGACGGCATAAAAGCTGAAGCCCGGCTACACATTTTCGTGCAGCCTTAGGTCGAGCAGCCCCGCGGCGATCACCAATGGTTGACCACAGGGATGAGGGCGACTCGCCCTCGTTCAGATCGGCATTGGCTCAACGTGGGCGAGTCGTCCATGCTCGGCACCGAAAACTCATGAACCATCACTGATTGATAATTTGATACTGAGCTCGAACCAACGACCAACCGTGATACCCTTCTCCCGCGAAAAAGTCGCTACTTACCAAGATCATATTGATCGATACGCTTGCGTAGCGTGGCCCGCGTCATACCCAGTATTTCAGCGGCTTTGACTTGCTTACCCCCCACGTCTTCGAGCGTGCGCTTGATGATTTCGCGCTCGGCGTGTTCGAGTATATTGGTGCCATGCGCCTCACGCAGTTGCTTATAGACTTCGGCAAACGGCTCGCCGGAAAGCATACCTAGGTCTGCATCCGCCGCTGGTCCTTCAGCATGTGGCACTTCGATTGAACCGACAGATTGGGCCCGGTCATCAATATTTGAAAAAATATCACCTGCCGGCGGTGCTGGTGCAGACGCATCGACACTTCCGACTGCGGAGAGGAGTTCCCGCGGCAAATCTTTAATTAAAATTGTATCACTCTGCGCCATCACCGCACTTCGATAGATCAGATTCTCCAGCTCGCGGACGTTGCCTGGCCAAGTGTATTTTGACAATACAGTCATCGCCTCAGGCGAGATCGCCTTGGTCCCCGCTTTACTATCACGAGCGAGTCGCTTGAGCATAAAATCGACCAACAGTGGCACATCCTCCAAGCGCTCACGCAGCGACGGCAGTTGGATGCGCACCACATTTAAGCGGTAATAGAGATCTTCTCGGAAAGTCTTATCCTGAACCATCGCTTCAAGCGGTTTATTGGTGGCCGCGAGCAGGCGCACATCGACCTTGACGGTCTCACTACTGCCGACGCGCTGAATCTCGCCTTCCTGCAGGGCACGCAGAATCTTGGTCTGCGTGGCGAGCGCCATATCGCCGATCTCATCGAGAAAGATGGTACCACCATCGCAAAGCTCAAACTTACCAATGCGCCGCGTCGTCGCGCCCGTAAACGAGCCCTTCTCGTGGCCGAACAATTCACTCTCGATCAAATTATCAGGAATCGCAGCGCAATTGACCGCGATATAAGGCTTCTGCGCACGCAGGCTGTTTTGAAAAATAGCACGGGCGATTAACTCCTTCCCCGTACCACTCTCGCCGGTGACCATCACCGTCACTTCACTCGCGGCGACCTGACCGATCATTTTAAACACCGCCTGCATCGCAGACGAACTGCCGATAATACCACCCTCTATCTCCTCCGCGCTCAGCCCCTCGGACTTCTCCCCTTGGTTCGCACGGTCAAGATCGCTCGACGCCGCCAGAGCCGAATCGATCAACGACAGGATCTTTTTCGGGTCAAAGGGTTTCATAATGTAGTCGAACGCGCCGAACTTCATCGCCTCAATGGTGGTCTGAGTCGTGCCATAGGCAGTCATCAAGATGATCATCGCATTCGGGTTTGCCCCGCGCAGATGTTGCAGGGCTTCAATCCCGCTCATGCCTCCCATACGATTATCCAGCAGGATTACGTCTGGCCCATGCTGCTCAGCCATGTGCAAGCCCTCCTCCCCGCTATCCGCCTCGATGAAGTTGCATGTACGCGCCGAAAGAACACGCTTGAGAGAATAACGAAGGTCATCGTCATCATCGATGACGAGAATAGTAGGTGTATTTGATGTGGAAGCCATGACTACTGAAAGTAAAAAATAATCTGCTAAGCACTGCAGGTGATGGCAAGAAGGATGATCATTTGATTTTTTCGAGAAAAAAGTCAAAACGCCCACGCAACTAAACCAAAGTAAACCCACTGCGCCGTTCACGCAAATACAACGAGTCAAGTAACTTAACAAAAAAACGTCATTTACACTCGCACTTGTGCTAGAAATCCATCTATTTAAACGCTAGAATTGATGATGACTCACTGCGTTATAAATAGACAAAATTCTCATCTAGATGGCTTTGCACTGGTACTCGCACTACTGCTGATGGCCTTCGTTCTATTGCTGATCCTCTCCATGACGACCCTTCTACAAGTCGAGAGCCGAGCGGCCAGCAACAGTCTGCAAGTATTACACGCACGCGAGAACGCACGTCTCGCGCTGATGCTCGCGATCGGCGAGCTCCAGAAACACGCTGGCCCCGACCAACGCGTGACCGCTCGCGCCGAAATCCTCGGCGACGGCAATTTCGATCCGTCTACTAGGTTCTGGACTGGCGTGTGGGATACCACCGATCCGACCGCCGCGCCGACGTGGCTGGTATCGGGTGAAAATGTCGATCCTAGCATTGCTACCATAGACCCAATGCAACTGGTCGGCACTGGCTCGGCAGGCACCGACACCGCTCAACATGTCTACGCCCCAAGGCTCGAAGTCCTTGAAAGAAATGGCAATGTCTCTAATGAAATCGCATGGTGGATCAGCGATGAGGGCGTGAAGGCGAGCGTCGGCGCCTTACCGCTGAACCTGCGAGAAAAGCCGAACTTCCTAGAAGTTGAATCCTTTGATGACTTACAACTCCTGATCGCCTCAACCCAAGGCCTTGAAGCCATTTTTAGTAAGTATGATCGCTATACTTCCGCGGATGCATCCACGCTTGGTCGAATCAACTCGGTCGAACAGCTCTTAGCCCAATCAGACTTCCTCGAAGCCACTGCTGATTTCTTAGACGAAGCACCCTTCCATGTTTTGACCCCAAGAAGCTACGGTGTTCTGGCAAACACACTGACAGGCAATGAAGGTGGATTGATGCAAGATCTCTCATTATTTCCTGCACTTTTAGGAGATGGGCTGAAGGAATATATCGAAATTGGGGAAGAACATGCTGACACACTGGGGCAATTGAATAATCCAGTCGCGAGCAAACGACTCTTCACGCAAATTCAAGGCCTCGATGACATTGGCCCACTGAATGACGGCGACATCGCAATGCCAATCATACCGGTGCTGTCGAACTTCATGATGGCATTTACGATTACAAGTCAGGAACCAGTATCAGCAAATCCGCATTTCGTATTACGCGCTCGGTTCTTCTGTGAATTCTGGAATCCATTTTCACATACGCTTTCCATGAATTCTCCGGACGGCGACCCCATCCATTTAGAACTAGAAATCACAGGATTACCGGAGGTCACAGTTGAGCGTGTTGGCAGTGCAATTGTAAGTGTAAGTGCCCCCATTAATCTACAAACCTTAATGAGCGACCCGAGCAGTCCAGACAATGCGATGACCATACGGCTAGTGAACGACATAAACGAGCCATGGCTACCAGGCAGAAGCAAAAACTGGGTTGGAATCGAAACGACGATCGATCCCGTCAGATCACCCTATCAATCGATCGTCACGTTAAATAAGCAATGGGATGAAAATGAGAATACGCTCGGAAAAACAGGCCCAACAGGCAAGCCATCGGGGATCGACACTGGCGAACCTAGATTCGCTGGAAGTTTACGACATACTAGCCCAGAAGAGCAAACTTTACGCATCAAAATTTATATCAAAACCGACTCGGATCGACGGCTTCTAACTGACCTCGACGGCTTTGTATATGAGCCCGTATCCACTCGGCCCACAGGCTATGGCAATACACATGCTAGCACAACATTTGGTTACCATATAATGCTACGAGAACCACACCACTCGGATGATGACATAGAATACCCACGTGGCTTGTGGCTATATGACCACGACCCACGCAGCCCAATTCCACAAATCCGCGACGACTGGCAATTAAGTAATGATAGAGATTTTGACACCGGCAGCCCATTCGCTTCCGTTATCAACGGATTACAAGCCGTGATCACAGCTCAACTAGAAGTAGTTAGTGAATTCCAAAATACTATCGATTCTGATCGATCCGAAAGGCTATTCGACCGGACTCAAGGTTCCCACGATGCTTATAACAAACTTTGGCAAGACGCGCCACTGTTTGAGCTCCCTCGCGAACGCATTCTGGCGCTCGCATCACTCCAACACATTTACATCCATAATGAACGCCCCCTTAAAGTCGGGAACAGTTGGGGGGACGAACGCATTACGAATACATCGGCTTGGTTTGATCGTTACTACTTTTCAGGGCTGAGTCGTAGCGATGATATAAACGAATTCGAAAGCGGAGTAGGGCCAACAAATCCAGCACTCACTTATTATGATGAAGCAGGTTTCCTCGCAAACTTTGTCACCTGGCAGAATGAATCTAGCAATGACGTTGATACATCGAAGGAGCTTGCCAAAACACTCATGGTTGCGAACCGTTTTAATATAAACTCGACCTCAGTGACTGCGTGGAAAGCCGTTCTAGCATCACTGCGCTTGAACGACTTCGAATATTTAGACTACCCAGAAGATGACACATCCGACCTAGGTGCCTTAACAATAAGTAATGACTCGCGCGGAGGCACTTTCGCTCGATTCTCACATTCGCTGAAAGAGACCTATGAAGCACCACAAACACCCTTACTTGACGGCGTCAATCCTGTTGCACCCTCCGCCTTCTATAGGCATGGAGCGCGACGTTTCGACAAAAATGAATTTGAAAGCCTCGCGCAAGCTATCGTGGATCGTATAAAATTACGTGGCACGCCATTCGTATCGATGGAGTCGTTTCTCTCTGCTGACACAGGCCAAGACCAGAGCTTAATAGAACAAGCCATTGCTACAGTTTTTGCCCCAAGCGGAAAACAGCAGTGGGATCACCAATGGGAGACTGAAGGCATTCGTGGCCCAGCAGCTGATACCATCAACATCGATCATTTCTCTCCAGGATTCCTGACTCAGGCTGATATCATGACAGCCATTGGCCCAATGCTGGCACCACGATCCGACACCTTCAAAATCCGAGCCCGAGGTGAGAGCTTTTCTCCGCAAGGCATCGCGATTGGCTCGGCAACCATTGAAGCAACCCTCCAAAGAATACCGCAAGCGGTCGGTTCAACTGTGGCAATCAACCAATCGACTGAACGCAAACTAAAGCTAATCTCACTACGATGGCTTTCTGACGACGAACTATGATCTCACACTTACAGATATTTAGCATCCTTCTGCTCCTAAGTTTCGCGACTTCATTGATCGCACAGCCACTACGTGAAATCGAATTTTCGATATATGGACAATACCCAGTTCGCGGAGTCGAATATGCGCCGATTAGCGAAACGGCAATCGCAGCTGGCGTCAAACAAGAGCCGCCAATCAGCATCGAAACCCACTCGCTAGCGAGAATGGGACCTCACATATTTAAAGGAGGTAACCGAATCTTATTTCACGAGACGGCGAGCCAATCATTAGTCGCCCAAGTCAACTTACCCACGACCGCAGACAATTGGCTCCTAATATTCGTCAAAAATCCACGCTTCAAAGAAGATCCATCGACCAACTTAAAATACCTGATCTATCCTTTTGATGATAGGCGAAAGAACTTACCTAAAAATGGTTTAGTCTTGCTGAACATCTCAGGTAAAGAACTCGATGGACTACTAGAGAACAAGCGAGTCAAGCTCAGCACAGGAGAGTCCGCCACCTATCGCGTGCAAGAGAGCCTACCAATCAATTTATGGGCACGCGATTTTAGCGGAGAAAAGTTACTCCCTGCACTCATAAAGACCTACCACTTCAATCCAGACCACCGCTACCTGATGATCTTCTTTCCACCGGTATTACGAGGTTCGGCCGATCTGGATGTCCGTTTTTTGAGCGAAGCAGTGGAGTAACCTCTACACCTACAAAGCGCCGTATTTCTCCCACAGATAGGTGAACGACCACGCGAAGTCGCGCGGAGATTCCTCGATCCATGCATTCAACTTATCGAGGTCGATCCATTGACCATCGCTCACTTCATCAAGATCGAGAATGAACGGGCCTTCTGACCTGCAACGGTAGACCCAAACGAACTCCTGCCCAGTTTGCTTACAAGGGGACACCTTGAAGATGCGCTCTAGGCCGCCATGCTCGATCAAACCGATCTCTTCAGCCAGTTCGCGGGGCGCGGCGGCATCGTAATCCTCGCCACTATCGACGTGCCCAGAACAAGAACTGACCCATTTGCCAGGCGCCGAATCTTTGTTCAGCGAACGGCGCTGTAGATACAATTGCCCCGCAGCATTAAAGACGAAGACATGCACCGCACGGTGCATTAGCTGTTCGCGATGAACAACGGAGCGCTCCGCAGAGCGAAGGACGATATCCTCAGCATCTACGACATCGAATAATTCAGGTTTTAGCACAGTAGTTTTGTAGGGGGAAATGACCGCATGGTGATCACCCATCATGAGCACGCCTAGCGCCTAAAGTTCCATCTTTGAAATATAAAAAAAGTAACAATCAAGTGAACTCCAGCAACTATGCTAATGACATCATGTATGCTAGCGCCTAGCGAATCAAGCCCTTGAAATCTTCAAAGTGTCCAGTAAAGCCACCAGGGACACCTTTGTTGATCACAGCAACCGCATCATGTGAATGCAACGACTCGAGGTGCGCACAAGCGACTTGAAAATCAACAATACGCGGGTCTTCGTCGAGTTGCTCGTAAAGGAGACGTGCGGCATCTTCGACAAATTTGGTAAAGGCACCATTCATCTCGGCAAATGCTTGTTCGTCCTCGCGCTTGACCATGACTTGCGTCTCGGTCTTAAGGGCTTCAAGGCAAATTTGCTGAATCTCTTCGATAGTGACATGTCCCTCCTCAGCCACTTCGACGCTCACGCGGGCGGTGCTACGCTGCGAGTGCGGGATGCCATATACATTACGATTCTCACGCGCATGCTCGGAAAGCTCGGATGAGCACGGGCACGCAGATGAATAAACAAAGTCAAAGTGAATGTACTTACGAAAACGGTTAAGCTCGTCGATTTTACCTTCGAATGCGCATTTGTAATACTGCCAGCCTTCGAGGCCACTACGGAGGCTAGGCTTGAGGATTGGGTATTCAAAATCGAGTTTCAGCTGCGCGCGGTGCGCAATGACCTCAGTCTTGTACTGCAGCAAAATCTCATGCAACAGGTCGGGCGTAAAAATACGCTCTTGATATGTGTAGAACACCCGCATGATGCGCGACATGTTGATCCCCTTCTGGTTAGCCTGCAAAGAAACTGTACCGGTAATCGAGGTTTCGAGTGTCTGCGCGTCAGAAGTGGGCGTAATGTAGCGCAGCGGCAGCCTGAAATTTGAAATGCCGACCTTCAGGATGGGCACATTCGCACCGAATATCTGCTGCGCGTCGGTGTTCTGCATATCAGGCAGGCCGGAGCGATATTCATCGGTAAGGACGAAATTCTGGTCATAGGATTTCACTGGCTTCGCGACGGCGGCGGTCAGTTGGTCCTGCACTGGAATGCTTTTTTTATTTTTCATGCTTCGATGGATCGCTCACAGGCTTGTAACCGACACTCTCATAACAAGCTGTCTGAGAATGAGTAGGGGCGCAAGCCCACGGCTGACTTTATAAGAGCGATGTAGGTTAAGAAGTATTGTCCGACTTGGCAAGTTCGGAAAAAGACTTTGCCGAACTTGCCAAGCGTGCTAAGTGTCTGAGCACATGTTGTCCGATTTTAAGATTTTAGGTTCCAGCAGTAATGGCAATTGTGCTCTGCTGCGCACTGGCAATAGCAAAATCCTGGTTGATGCCGGCTTTTCCGGCAAGCGCATCGGACTAATGCTCGAAACAGTCGGTGAATCGATTGATACCATCGACGCGGTGTTCCTAACTCACGAGCATTGCGACCACGCTCAAGGTATCCGCGGCCTGGCCAAACGCGCCGACCTACCAGTCTTTGCCAATCGCGATACCGCCGACGCAGTGCAGGTCAAACTTGCCAAAAAAGTCAACTGGCAGATTTTTCAGACCGGAACTGGCTTTAAATTTCGGGACATTGAGGTGCGCTCCTTTTCAGTGCCCCATGATGCCTACGATCCTGTCGGCTTCACATTCCACTGGGGCGAGGTGGATGACATGATCTCGCCACGCCAAAGCCTCGCATGGGTCACCGATTTGGGATATGTACCCGAGCATATTAAAGAACACATAAAATCAGTACAAATTCTAGTCCTTGAAGCCAACTACGACGATAAGTTACTAGAAAGTGACGATCGGCGCCCTTGGTCACTCAAGCAACGCATTAGAGGTCGCCACGGCCACCTCTCCAACGACGCTTGCTATGAGGCCCTCAGCGCACTAAACGGCAGCTCCGAAGTGCGCGAAGTATACCTCGCCCATCTCAGCAAGGACTGTAATACAGTCGAACTAGTACAAAATAAGTTTGCGGACCTCTCCGGCAACGCTAGCACCTTTACCGTCAAGGTGGTCGACCCTAAGATTGACGCTGCCCTCACCAGCAAATTCTAAAGAAATTAATAGATTCCTAAATCGCATGAAAAACCCTTATCGCAAAACCAAAATCATTTTTACCGTAGGTCCAGCCACACAAGACGAGGAGACCCTAGAACGACTCATTCACGCTGGTGTCGACATCTGTCGCATCAATATGGCGCATGCCGACCATGCCTGGTCGCGTGAAATCATCCGTCGCGTACGCAAAGTTTGTAATCGTGTCGGGCGTCAGATCGCGATCATGATGGACGTCAAAGGACCAGAAATCCGCACTGGCGATGTGCCTGAGACTTTCGAATTGGAAAAAGGCGAAACGATCGACTTCACTTTTGGCGAAGGCATTGGCAGCCTAGGCGAGGACGGCATCCGCCGTGTTGACGTCAACTACCCGGGCTTCGCTCAAGACATCAAAGTCGGCGAAACCGTGCTCGTCGACAGCGGCCTCATAAGGCTCCTGGTGGTTGAAATCGAAGATCAACGCGTCCGCTGCGAAGTCATCATCCCTGGCCCGCTCGGCAACCGTCGGCACATTAATTTACCCGGCGTACGCGTCAACCTCCCTGCACTCACCAAAAAGGACCAAGGCGATGTCGATGTCGGCATCGAAGAAGGCATCGAATTTTTCGCGCTGTCGTTCGTTCGCGAACCAGGCGATCTCGACATCTTCCATCGCTATCTCAGCAATAAGGGCTCGCGAGCTCAAGTCATTGCGAAAATCGAAGACCAACAAGCGATTCGGAACCTCGAAGGCATCATCAAAGCCTCCGATGGCTTGATGATTGCCCGCGGCGATCTTGGCGTCGAATGCCCGTTCGAAGATTTGCCCGTCATTCAGTCACGCGCGATCAACGCCTGCATACAAAATACCAAACCTGTAATTGTCGCGACCCACATGCTCGAATCGATGATCGACTCACCGATCCCGACTCGTGCGGAAGTGACTGACATTGCTAATGCAATTCGCGAAGAAGCCGATTGCGTGATGCTCTCTGGCGAGACCACCGTCGGCAAATATCCAGTGGAGTGCGTTGAGACGATCAATCGTATCGCCAAGCGCATGGAAAATCTAGACGGCCCGGTGCTACGCGAAGACTTAGTGCTCAAGCTACCGAAGTCTAAGATGCTGCGCTCCGCGGTGTATCTTGCCTCCGAGCTCGAAGATGCCGGCATTGTGGTGTTCACACGCCGTGGCTTGCTCGCACAAAAGCTCTCTTCTCTCCGACCAAATGTGCCCGTTTACGCATTTACCGATAACCATGATATTTTCGGACAGCTACTGATCATGCGTGGCATTGAGCCGTTCTTCATGGAATTCGACAACAACGACCCAGAGTGCACCATTCAAAATGCCTTCAAAGCCCTAGAAGCCCGCAATTGGGCAACAAAAGGCGCGCCTATGGTCGTCATTACCAATGTGATTGCGGGCGAAAGAATCATCGACACCATTCAGTTGCGTGAGGTTGAGTAGAAGGGTCACAATCCCCGACATTCTAATGGATAAATTAAAGAAACTGCTCCTACCACTGGCCCTGATCTTCGGTGCGATTGCCGTCTTCGACACTGGCGGGCGCTACGGTGCAATTAACATGCGGGCCCATGCGATTGCCAGCGAACTACAACTACCACTGAGCATCTACATCGCGGGGCAATCCACCATGGATGCCCAGGCGAAAGCCCAATGGACGGCAATCATCGACCACGGCATTGCTGCTGGCGCGATCCACCGCCAACTCTGGTATCTCAATGAAGAGGCCAAGGGCCAACTCGACAAAGCGCTCACCTTCGCACTGTCCGCACGTGGCGATGGAACTGCCAAACGCTATGAGTTGATCGCAAACAGCGAGGAGAAGCCAAGCGGCCTGAGCGACACGAAGCTCCATAAAATTCAGAGCGCTATCAACCGCGCGATAGTCGAACTGATCGACAATGCCCGCAAAGATGACGGGGTGGATCAGGTCAACGATTCCGCGGATGGTTAGGCAGTGCCGAGAATTCCATTCGTGCATCGGCACTGCGCTTATGTTGGTGGAGAGGTTGCTTAATGATTCGCAATCGATTTATTACGCATGTGCAAAAGAAAAAAGGACTGAAGAATATCGTCCGGGTGCAAGTATCATCAAACAAGGCTCTGAGAGCACGTGCTTTTATGTCTGATAGAAAGGTGCGTGGAAGTTTGCAGAGACGTCACCATGCTCAACGTCCTAATGTATCCTAGCACTATCTGGGCGAGATTGGCGACATCCTCGGCAAGCCACGCAGCTCCACCGACAAAGCCCGCACTCCGACCACCGTCATAAACCATGACAACGGTGACATGGAAAATGTGATCTGTAAATATCTCGGGATCTCTGTCAAAATCTTTAAGACACTCGTCAGTCGCTTGAAGCGCACCACTCGGAAGTTGTTGACGTGACACACGTTTCCACAATGTGGTTCATAAAGCACAACAAGTCATTAATCGGAGATTTCAGTCATACAGTTGTAAGGACGCAGGCTACAGTCCGATTAGTAGTATATGAAACTGTTTCACATTCCGCTCATGATTTTTTCTTTATTCACCAACATGCTCTCCGCAGGACTTACAGTCGGTAGTGACGCACCACAAATTTCTGCCATCGATCATACCGGCAACACGATCGATCTGGGGGCCGCATTCAACACCGGCACCACCGTAGTCTTTTTCTACCCTAAGGCGATGACGCCTGGGTGTACCAAGCAAGCCTGCAGTCTCCGCGATTCCTGGGAAGTGCTACAACAACGTGGCGTGACAATATTCGGCATCTCCGCAGACACCGCCAAGACACAAGCGGCGTTTCGCAATAAACATCAGCTTCCGTTCACGCTCATTGCCGACACCGACAAAGTGGTGAGTACTGCATTTGATAAGAGCCGTTGGAGTCGCCAAGCCTACATCTTTAAAAACGGCAAACTAGTATGGCTCGACTTGAAAGCTTCCACCGCAAATCAAGCTGACGATGTGCTCGCAGCCCTCGACCAGCTCGACAAATAAGCGAGGCTGAGGCGCGCAACGATCCGTTGACTCAAAAGAAGAAGGCTTCGGCCAACGCTTGTTCAGTCGCCATTGGCTTCACCCGAGTGTAGATCTCAATATCGCCTTTCCCTAGCGATGCGTGTATTTCTCCGTACGAGCCGTCCTTGAACTTGCGGCATTTTAAGTATCGTTCATCGTTGTAAACAAATTCGAGCTCCAACGCACACAGGTCAGACGACTCTGACTCGATCGACGTGAACTCTGTGCCAGACGACACGCGTGACTTGCTGCCATCGCAATCAGAGAAACACGACTGCACCCATTCCAGCAGGCCACGCCCTTCTCCGGGCATTGATGCGCAGTGTCGCACACGAACCGCCTGCAGCCCATCGCACAAGCTCTCGACCGAGTAACCACTCATGAACTGGCCGATCGCCTGCCGAACTGGCAGTAATCGCGCCTTGGCCAAATCGACCGCACGGCTCGGGTCGAGCCAATTCAAGTTCGATAAATCCTCCAATTCGACCGAGCTGTCGTAAACACAACGACGCACGCCCAGCAGCAAGTTATCAAAATAAGTCTCAATCCGCTTCGCCGGGACCCCGCTAAACCAGTGATATGTTGGCAAATCGCTCTCCAACCAAATCGACACTTGATTGGCCAAATAGCCAAAATCCTCCGACTTATAGCGCAGCATCAAAGCTTCACAACAGCACATCTCGCGGTGCGAATCACCAATATAACATTGGCTAAAGAGCTTACTCTCCATCCCACCCTCTAGATCCGCACGCGTCGGGCATAGCACAATAATTCGGCTCGGGTAGCGCTGCGCAAAACGAATCAACGCATCGAAGCGTTCTCGCGCCTCTTCTGCAGTCACTTCAAGACCGAAGTGCAGCACCACGTTCATCTGCGACGCACGAGACTCCAGATGCGCAGTCGAGGGCTCAGAGTCCCACATCGAAGCGAGCCGGCTGGTCACCTCGCGAACAGGAAGTCCCACACCTGGAAGGGCATTAATTAATTCGGCCATAATGAAATATTTTTGAACACTAAAAGTCAGTTCTTACTTTGATGGCTACGACCCCGAACGGCGCCATTGATGGCCTTTTTCTTGAAGCAAGCGTTCACTTTCGACAGGGCCCCATGAACCTGACGCATACTCCGCGAGCCCACTTTGACCGGACTTTTCCCAGTGCTCTAAGATCGGCGTTACCAAGTTCCAAGAAGCCTCCGTCTCATCGCCACGAATGAAGAGTGTGCTATCGCCAATCATTGCATCGAGAATCAAACGCTCATACGCTTCAGGGGTATTGGAGCCAAAAGTCGTCGCATAACGGAAGTGCATCTTCACCGGCTGTGTGCGCGTTTCTAGGCCAGGGACCTTCGAATTCATGATCAAAGTCACACCTTCATCTGGTTGGATACGAATCACCATTGTGTTCTGTGCCACGTCGAACTTCTTACCCTCCGAAAAGAGAATGCCCGGAGGACGTTTGAACTGAATCGCAATCTCGCTGGCACGCCGCGCCATACGCTTACCCGAACGAATATAGAACGGGACACCCTGCCAGCGCCAATTGTTAATCGATAAGCGCAATGCCGCGTAAGTCTCGGTGGATGAATCCGCTGGAATACCCGGTGCATCCATGTAGCTCTCGACTGGGTCACCGTTGACCAAACCTTCCGTGTAGCGGCCACGAACGACATCACCGCCAACTTCCTTCAGCTCCAGCGGTTGAATTGCCTTCAACACTTTAACCTTCTCATCACGGATTGACTCGGGGTCGAGCGAGACTGGTGGCTCCATCGCCGTTAGTGCGACGAGTTGCATCGTATGGTTCTGAATCATATCGCGCAGCGCACCACTAGTATCGTAATAACCGCCACGCGTACCGACGCCCAGACTCTCTGCGACTGTGATCTGTACGCAATCGACATGCCCACGATTCCACATTGGCTCAAAAATCGAATTTGCAAAACGCTGCACTAACAGATCCTGCACCGTCTCTTTGCCAAGATAGTGGTCAATTCGATAGATCTGTGGCTCTTCAAACACACTATTGAGCGTGGCATTTAGGGCCCGCGCCGAAGCGATATCTCGGCCGAATGGTTTCTCAATAATCACTTTCGAGGCCAACTTCGTGCCGACATGTTCCTGCGCCATGCCACTACTACCGAGGTTCTCAACAATCGGCTGGAACACGCTCGGTGGCGTCGAAACATAGAATAGTCGCTGTACATCACGGCCAAGCTCAGCCTCGATCTTGTCGATTTTTTTCGCAAGCGAAGCAAAAGCTTCTCCCTCATCGTATCCACCGGCATGATACATCATATTTTGGCGCACACGCTCCCAGGTCTCTTTATTAAGAGGCCGGCGCGAATGCTCACCAATCGCCTCATCCATAATCTCACGGAACTGCTCATCCTCGATCGGCTTACGCCCAAAACCAATCAGGTGAAACTCCCCAGGCAGCAAATTATCCACTCCGAGATTGAAAATAGCAGGCACCAGCTTACGCGCAGTCAAGTCGCCGGAGGCACCAAAAATAACCACTACCGTCGGCGGTGCGCCTCGATGCTTACTCAAGCCTTTTAAAAAAGGGTGTCTGGATTCGTCTGTTTCGTTCGTCATAACTATTGGCGTTGGACTGAAAAATGTTTATGAAAAAGAGGCACATTTGGATAACAACGCAACTCTCCACACCCTCCTTTGGAAATTGAGACGTCTATAATGTCAAAGCGGAAGTGCTTTGGCGGGTTTTTCAACTGCTTCAAATAATTCCCACAACCGCGCCTCAAAACTTCTTTTTTATGACGGTCCACCGAATAAAAGCCTGAAACTAAGGCCGTTTCCGAGCGCGCACGCACTTCAACAAAGACCAAAACTTCGCCATCCTGACAGATCAGATCGATCTCATCCCGCTTGTAGCGCCAATTCCGGACGATTTCACGATACCCCAGCACGCGTCGACAATGATCCGCTGCGAGGTCTTCGCCGAAGGTACCACGCTGCGCCCGCGTGCTCTGCTCAGGCAAACGACGCGGCCGTATACCCCAACGATACGCACGAATACGATGAAAAATATTCACCCTTTAATTAGAAGTGAATTAGGCATTGTTAGCAAGAATTCAGATAGAAATAGTCCAGCGCTGCTTTTTTGCTTTCCAGATTTTCAGTATATCCGCTTTGTAAGAGCACAGTCATGAGGATCCAAAAACATATTGTTGTCGGCGCGGGCCTCGCGGGTTGCCTGCTCGCATGGCGATTGGAGCAAGCCGGGCAACACGTGACACTCATCGGCAGCACCACACTGCCCAACGCCTCGCAAGTCGCAGGCGGCATCATCAATCCCGTCACCGGCCGCTGGATGACCAAGAGTTGGGGCTTCGAGATGCTGATCTCACATGCCGCTGCCACTTACCGCGAGCTGGAGCAACAGTTCGAAATCGAACTATACCACCCGGTTCCCCTCATCCGCTATTGCCGAAATAGTACCGACATCAAGCGCATGGGTAGGCGCATGCGCAACCCACGCTACGCCAATGTTCTTGGCGACCCCATCCCCGAGGGCGACGGCCCCGATTCATTCGAAGACACACATGGAAGCTTCCACATCAAACAAGCCGCCTACGTTAAGTTGCCGCTGCTCCTGCAAACTCTGCGTGAGCATTTCACCCAAGCAGGCATCTTCCGCGACCAGACCTTCAGCCACGCCGACGTAACCCGACATAACTCGCAATGGAGCTACCACGACCTGCCAGCGGATCACATTATTTTTAGTGAAGGCGTCGGCATGCAGGCCAATCCATGGTTCAACTGGCTACCGCTGACCCCAGCTAAAGGCGAAACCCTGATACTCGAATGCCCCACACTCGATCTGCCGCGCGCAATCTACCACCATCGCAAGTGGCTGCTGCCCTACGGCGATCATACCTTTCGCCTTGGTGCGACCTTTGACAGCGACGACGCCTCGCCCGAACCGACCGATGCTGGCGCGCGCGAACTGCTCGATGACGCCCGTTCCTTCATCGCACCACAGCACGCGCTCACAGTCAAACAGCACTACGCCGGCCTGCGCCCCACCACCAAAGACATCCGCCCCTTCATCGGTGACCATCCCACCGAAGCCGGACTGCATATCTTTAATGGGCTCGGCTCCAAGGGCGCCTCACTCGCCCCAGAATTGATCCGCCAATTTTTAGCACACCTACTTGAGGGCGAAGCGCTCGATCCCGAAATCGACATTGCACGCTTCCTCGACACCACCACTCAGCCTCCCCGTACCGATGCAACTCACTGATCTAGTTCACGATTACCTCAGCCAACAACTCAAGCCAGGCGACCATGCGCTCGATGCCACCGCTGGCAACGGCTACGACAGCACAGTGATGGCC
>TARA_B110000208_G_scaffold53584_1_pt1 | contig 18998 bp, 19 predicted proteins | sample TARA_B110000208 | Tara Oceans TARA_B110000208 (sample SAMEA4397426) | marine metagenome | biome: Polar Biome; feature: [SRF] surface water layer (ENVO:00010504); material: water (ENVO:00002006), including particulate matter (ENVO:01000060) such as... | depth 5 m
GTAACTACTTGAAAATGAAACGATAAAATTAAGTGAATTTAGGTGGTAAAGAGTGTTATGAGCCCGACGAGCTACCTACTACTCTATCCCGTTATTTCGAGTGCAAATATCCGTTATATTAAAAGTAGTTCCCAATCTTTATTTCATTTAAAAAAACTACATAAAAATGAAAAAGAAACTATCTTTGCACCATGGTACACAAATCAGGTTTTGTAAATATTATTGGGAATCCAAATGTGGGTAAGTCAACCCTAATGAATGCGTTAGTAGGCGAAAAATTATCAATTATCACTTCGAAAGCACAGACAACAAGACACCGTATTTTAGGAATTGTAAATCATGACGATTACCAAATTGTCCTTTCAGACACGCCAGGAATCATAAAACCAGCCTACGAATTGCAATCTTCCATGATGGATTTTGTAAAATCGGCACTCGATGATGCAGATATTCTCATCTACATGGTAGAAGTTGGCGAAAAAGAACTTAAAAATGAAGGCTTCTTTAATAAGATTATCAACAGTACCATTCCTGTAATCTTATTATTAAATAAAATAGACACCTCTTCGCAAGAAGAAGTAGAAGAAAAAGTGGAGTATTGGAAAGCAAAAGTACCCAATGCCTTGGTTTTTGTCATTTCTGCATTGGAACGTTTTAATGTAGACAGTCTGTTTGAAAAAATCATCGAATTACTTCCAGAAGCACCTGCCTATTATCCGAAAGATCAGTTAACAGACAAGCCAGAACGCTTTTTTGTAAACGAAAAAATAAGAGAAAAAATATTAATTCACTACAAAAAAGAGATTCCCTATTCCGTAGAAGTAGAAACCGAAGAATTTACAGAAGAAGAACACATTGTTCGAATTCGGTCTGTAATTATGGTAGAACGCGATACTCAGAAAGGAATCATTATTGGCCACAAAGGGAGTGCCATTAAAAGAGTGGGTGCAGAAGCCAGAAAAGATTTGGAAAAATTCTTTGAGAAAAAAGTGTATATCGAACTCTATGTAAAAGTGAATAAAAACTGGAGAAGCGATAATACACAGCTTAAAAGATTTGGGTACAACCAAAAATAACAACCCGCTTTTCAACCCCATCTTACCCACCAAAAAGCCCTAAATAACTAATTGAATTTACAATTAGTTCTCATTGGGATATTGTATCTTTGCAAAAATTTTCAACCAAGATGAATAATAGTATCATAGCAATTGTAGGAAGACCTAATGTGGGGAAATCTACTTTATTTAATCGTTTAACACAAAGAAGAGACGCAATTGTAGATTCCGTTAGTGGTGTTACTCGTGACAGACATTATGGAAAATCTGATTGGAATGGAAAAGAATTTTCTGTAATTGATACTGGCGGATACATCATTGGTTCCGATGATATTTTTGAAGCAGAGATTAGAAAACAAGTAAACTTAGCCATCGAAGAAGCAGACATTATTGTACTTGTTGTAGATGTTGAAGAAGGAATTACCCCAATGGATGCAGAGGTAGCAAAGTTACTTCGAAAAGTAAAAAAACCAATTTTTACAGCCGTCAACAAAGTAGACAACGCCATGCGTGACGCAGATGCAGTTGAATTTTACAACTTAGGCTTAGGAGAATACCACACCATATCTTCCATTAACGGAAGTGGAACTGGAGAGCTGTTAGATGCCATTGTAAAAGAAATTCCTGAACCAGAAGAATTAAATACAGACCAAGAAGAATTACCAAGATTTGCAGTTGTGGGGAGACCCAACGCAGGAAAATCATCCTTTATAAACGCTTTAATTGGCGTAGAAAGAAATATTGTTACCGACATTGCTGGAACTACCAGAGATGCTATTGACACCAAATACAATCGATTTGGTTTCGATTTCAATTTAGTAGATACTGCCGGAATTAGAAAAAAATCGAGAGTTAAAGAAGATTTAGAATTCTACTCGGTAATGCGTGCCGTAAGAACCATCGAACACTCAGACGTCGTTATTCTATTGATTGATGCCACTCGTGGTTTTGAAAGTCAAGATCAAAATATTTTTTGGTTGGCAGAAAAAAACCGAAAAGGAGTTATTATTTTGGTCAACAAATGGGATTTAATGGACAAAGAGACCAACACCCTAAGAGATTACGAAGCAAACATTAGAGAGCAAACAGCGCCCTTTACAGACGTACCAATTGTATTTACCTCTGCCTTAACAAAACAACGTCTTTTTAAAGCGATTGAAACGGCTGTTGAAGTTTTTCAAAAAAGAAAAACAAAAATACAGACCAGTAAGTTTAACGACACCATGTTGGAAATCGTTAAAAACTTTCCACCACCAGCAATTAAAGGAAAGTATGTAAAAATTAAATACTGTATGCAATTGCCAACACAAACCCCTCAGTTTGTCTTTTTCTGTAATTTGCCACAATATGTAAGGGATCCGTACAGACGTTTTGTAGAAAATAAACTTCGTGAAATCTATGATTTTTCTGGAGTACCCATCACCATTTATTTCAGACAGAAATAAGTATCGCTATTTAATTTATTGAGTACACATATTTCAACCCAAGGATGTTCACATTTTTGGGTTGTTTTTCGATGATGTTGTTTTCGCGTCGATAGAATACGCGAAACTTCCCAACCTGCTCCCATTTGTAAGTCAAACCATAAGTAAGTCGGTACTTACTCGTCTTATAAGTGCTTATTTTAAACGTATCGTTTTTATTAAACTTGTTAAAAATCTCCAAAGAAAAAGAAGGCGTAAATGGAGAGTTTTTAAAATCATATTTCAACCCCGATTTTATTCGTACACCTTGCGAAGTTAGATCTCCACCCGCTTCATCAACCCCTAACTGATTTTTATTTTGATAGCGAATTCGGTGTGATGCAGTAAATCTATTGATGTCATATTTATAAGAAAGATCAACATTGTACCGAAAATGATCTTCAAAACCTTGTTTATTTCCTTTCGTGTCATTTTTTGTAATGTGGCGAAAACCAACACCAATTTCAAAATCTTTAAACAATTCGTATTCCAAAGATAAATCTGTAAAATAAGCATCTGTTGTTTTAGCATTGTCCTTCATTCGTAAATGTTGGTTCAATGAAATTTTAAACTTTTCACTTACAGTGTAGTCAACTCCTACAGAACTCCATAATTCAAAATCTTTGGTTGCTGTTTCTTGAGAACACAAACTGCTTGACCCTAAAATTAAGCAGATTAAAAAAGTTGAAATTCGGTATTTAGAATCTTTCATTTTTTAGTTTTTAATGTTGTAATACATAATAACAATCGCTGTATCCTTTAAAAAGTCGATGCTTTCTACAGTCACTTTGTTTACCGAAATTCCCGTTCTTAATTCGATATCTGACTTCAGTAGTTCGTAGTTTTCAGGCTTTATATTTTCTATATTTTCATAGACAATTTCTTTGGTGACTTCATAGTTTAAATTCCATCCTCGCTCTATAATACCAATTGTAAAAACAATTGCAGAGTTTGCGAAAATTACTTCGGCATAACTCATTTTTTTATTTACAAATGCGTTCATTAAAGAAACACCGATTACTATAAATAAGTAGGTCATTTCTTTAATAGGAATCGACTCCGTTCGATATCTAATAATCCCAAATATGGCAAAAAGACCGATAGCGAGCCCCACATCTAACTTGTACTTCTTGAGTGTAAAGCATAGAAAAAAGACAATAACACCAATTAAATAATACGTAAATAAGTAATGCTTTTTTGGAGTACTACCATAATAAAACCAGCGAATGATGATTGTTAAAAAAAAGAAGTTGATAAAAAAAAGGAAGGCCATTTTATAAAAGTCCTCGTCAAAAAGGGGAATGTTCATGTAATCCATAACTATAAAGATATTTTATTAATTTTTAGCACTTTACTTTTAAACAAATTATATTTTAAATCTTGATACAAATGCACGATTCCAATACAGTATTTACTGATACTAAAAGGATTGTATCTGTGTTTTTTTAATGTTTGTACAATAAGAGATTTTCTGTTAAATCGCTGCTGTTTTACTTCAATAATCACTAGATTTTCGTACTTTTTTTCGATGGCGTTCATCGAATAACTCAACTCCAAATCAATCGTAACTCTCTCATTATTTTGAAGGCTCACAAGCGTTATTCGTTTAAAATTATTCCATAAAACAGGTTTTAAAGCAACACTTTTTGCGGTGGTTTTTAAGATAAACTCCTTGGATTTTTCTGACAGCTCTAATTCAAAATCAGGTATTACAACCCTCGATTTCTTCGTTTCTCCTTTGCCATTTTTTTGTTTTATTTCCAAAAAAGTCAATTCAGAATCTACATACTTACGCTGTCTTACTTTAGTTCTACGAATTCTACCATTGTGATGGTCTAAATAAAACTTAAAAGCAGGAGTGTCAAAATATACAGAAGAATAATGCATCACTCTTCGATTTTTTATCTCCAATACTTGGTACTCATTTTGTAGATCCTTTAAAATTGGAGCTAACGCTTCTACAGGAATCGTATACTTTGTATCTGTTCTTTTCATTAAAGAAACCGCATTCATCTCTTCAAGAGAAATACTTTTAAAAGCACGGATGCTATGGGTTACCTTATCGAGTGCGATATATTGCTGTTCCAGAAGAATTGCTATTTGTTTTTGTACGCTATTTTAGATGGTAAAATATTAAAAAACTTGCGCTGTTTAATTGAAAATTTCCAATAAATTTCTTTGTGAAATAAACGTATCTTGACAAAGATCTTTATGGGAACTAATAAAATGTAAATTAGTTCTTTAAATTTAAATTTTCTCGGATTTTAAAAAAAGATTTATTTTATGCCCCTTCATTGCGATGCGGAAGAGCCCATATCAATGATTTTTAGTTAAAAAAGAGTTATTTATTTAAACCGCATGTTTATTTTTGCAATCAAATCTACACGCCTAAAATCCAACAAAAATGCTAAAATGGAAAGAAGTGATCAACTTCACAACAAAAGGAAATCCAACACCAGACAACAGAGTTGAAAAATCAGAGGCAGAATGGAAAGCGCAACTGACCCAAGAACAATATAGAGTTACCCGACAAAAAGGAACAGAAAAACCCAATTCTGGGGCACTCTGCAGTATTTTTGAAGAAGGGAAATACCATTGTGTTTGCTGCAATACACCACTTTTTGACGCCACTATAAAATTTGACTCCAGTTCTGGATGGCCAAGTTTTACACAACCCATAAAAGAAAACGCCATCAAATACCACAAAGACATTTCATTTGGAATGATTCGGGTAGAAGTGATGTGCAATACCTGCGACGGACATTTAGGACATATTTTTCCAGATGGCCCCGAACCAAGTGGATTACGGTATTGTGTCAATTCAGAAGCTCTCGTTTTAGAAAAAAAAGACCATGCCTAAAAACTTACAAATAGCAACCGTTGGCGGTGGTTGTTTTTGGTGTACCGAAGCCGTTTTTCAAGAAGTAAGAGGTGTCGAAAAAGTAATTTCTGGCTATGCTGGAGGAGACGTTCCTGGAAGACCCACCTACAGAGAAATTTGCTCAGGACTCACAGGAGCAGCAGAAGTCGTTCAAATTACGTTTGATGCTACTCTCCTTTCCTATGAAGCCCTTTTGGTTATTTTTATGACCACACACGATCCAACTACGCTAAACAGACAAGGTGCAGACAGAGGCACTCAGTACCGATCTGTAATTTTTCACCACAATTCCGAACAACAAAAAATTGCACAAGAAGTCGTATCGCAATTGCAGCATTATTTTGAAGATCCAATTGTCACCGAAATGAGTGAAGCCACTATCTTCTATGATGCAACACAAGAACATCAAAATTTTTACAAAAACAACAATGGACAAGGATATTGTACTTTTGTGATTGAACCAAAATTGGCGAAGCTAAGAAAACTACATTCCGATCTATTAAAATAAACGAAACCACAGAATACTTGTAATCGTCCTTTTTAAAGCCTTATGAAACTACAGCTAGATAACACCTTTATCAACGAATTGCCAGCAGATACAAACCTCGAAAACACCAGAAGGCAAGTAGAAAACGCAGTGTATTCTTTTGTTACACCGAAAAAAACAGCAAATCCAAAAGTACTCCATGTTTCACAAGAAATGGCCGCAGAATTAGGGATTTTAGAAGAAGAAACAACCACCGAATTCTTTAAAAAAATCGTCACTGGAAATGAAGTATATCCAGAAACAAAACCCTTTGCAATGTGTTATGCAGGGCATCAATTTGGAAATTGGGCAGGACAATTGGGAGATGGACGCGCCATTAACCTCTTTGAAATCGCGCACCAAAACAAAAACTGGAAAGTACAATTAAAAGGTGCTGGCGAAACTCCCTACTCAAGAACTGCCGATGGACTAGCTGTTTTAAGATCCTCCATCAGAGAATATTTGTGTAGCGAAGCCATGTTTCATTTAGGAGTTCCAACAACTCGAGCATTGTCATTAAGCCTTTCTGGAGATCAAGTATTGCGTGATGTTTTGTATGACGGAAATCCAGCCTATGAAAAAGGAGCCATCGTAGCTAGAACAGCACCCTCATTTCTTCGCTTTGGAAATTATGAGATTTTTGCAGCAAGAAAAGACCTCAAAAATCTACAAATCTTATTAGATTATACCTTAAAACAACATTTTCCACAGATAGGGGCCCCATCAAAGGAAAGTTATATCCAATTATTTAAAGCTGTTTCTGAAAACACCTTAGACATGATTGTTCATTGGCAACGTGTGGGTTTTGTACATGGAGTCATGAATACCGACAACATGTCTATCCTAGGGCTCACAATCGATTATGGACCTTATGGGTGGTTGGAAGATTTCGATTTTGGCTGGACTCCCAACACAACAGACAATCAAAACAAACGCTACCGATATGGAAATCAACCAAATATGGGCTTATGGAATTTGTATCAGTTAGCAAATGCATTGTATCCAATCATTGAAGATGCAAAACCCTTAGAAACCATTTTAGATCAATATAAAATTGACTTTGAGCGTAAATCATTCCAAATGATGCAATCGAAATTAGGGTTGCAACTTGTAGATAAAAACGACCTAAGTTTAATACAAGGTTTGGAAGAAAATCTGCAATTGACCTCCACAGACATGACTATTTTCTTTCGGTTATTGAGTGGTTTTACAACGGATACTGTAGGGCTTAAAATGGTTGAAGAAGCTTTTTACAACTTAAAGGACCTTACAGGTACGACTAAGAGTAGTTGGAACCATTGGTTTGAGAAATACAAGATTCGACTACAAAAAGAAACACAGTCTCAACAGCATCGAAAAGAAAAAATGGATGCCGTAAATCCGAAATATGTACTGCGAAATTACATGGCACAGTTGGCAATTGACGCTGCAGACCAAAAAGACTACACACTCATAAACGAATTGTTTGAACTGCTAAAAAAACCGTATTCAGAGCAACCAGAAAAAGAAAAATGGTTTGCAAAAAGACCCGATTGGGCAAACGATAAAGTAGGCTGCTCTATGTTATCTTGTAGTTCTTAACTTTAAAAAAAGTAGTATTTTAGTAGTCTCGATTTTTACCATATCAATGATTCACGAACTCAAAGAAATTATTTTACAAGCGAAAAGCAACCAAGACAAACAGTTGAAAAATGTGCTGGTAACTGTGGTAGACTTGGAGGGTTCATCCTACAGAAAACCCGGTGTTCGTATGCTAATTTCTGAGGATGAGAAAATGACTGGAGCCGTGAGTGGAGGCTGTGTAGAAAAAGAAATTCTTCACAGAAGTAAGTCTGTTTTTCAAAAAGGAGAAGCAAAAATAATCACCTATGACGGACGTTATAAACTGGGCTGCGAAGGAATTTTATATATTTTAATCGAACCTTTTTTTATTACAGATGCATTTTATAAAAGATTTTCTGAAGCCATTCTGAACAGAGAGTCTATAAAAATTGAAGCGTTCTTCACCAAAGAAGACGAAGCTACAGGTTATTTTGGATCTGTATTCACTTTTCAAAACTCAGAAGACTTTTCATTCACTAAAAAAATAAATACAAAAACAACGTCTAGACTAGCATCCTTTCAACAAAATCTAAAACCCGCCTTTCGTTTACTCATTATTGGTGCAGAACACGATGCGCTAAAACTATGTGAAATAGCAGCATTATTAGGGTGGCAAGTAGATATTGTTACCTCTATAAAAGATCCTAAAAGTAGCCTTGATTTCCCAGGGGTCAATTCAGTAATTGGCAGTACCGCTGAAATGTTCGATTTTTCTAAAATTGATGCAAATACGGGAATCGTCATTATGAATCATAGTTACGCACAGGATTTAAAATATGTACTGCAATTAGTGGACAAAAAACCCGCCTATTTAGGTCTTTTAGGCGCAGCAAAGAGGCGCGACAAAATGTTTAACGAGCTTTTTGAATACAATGCAGAAATCTCAGAAGATTTTTTAGATAGTATTTTCACCCCTGCTGGTTTGAATCTTGGCGCACAAACACCTGAAGAAATTGCCCTTTCTATCTTGGCAGAAATTTTAGCAACAATAAAAAATAAAACACCCAATTCCTTAAAGGAAGTCACCGTAAACATACACACAGCATAACAATGCAATTGGCAATTCTCATTTTAGCAGCTGGCAAAGCATCTCGTATGGGAGCCGTAAAACAATTGTTAAAAGTGAATGGAACTTCGCTTTTAGAAAACGCAATCTCCAATTCAAAAAAACTAAAAAAGAGTACTGTTATCTGTGTTTTGGGTGCACATGCTACCGAAATTAAAAAAACCATCGATCTAAAATCTATAGCTTTCACAATCAATAAAGACTATACAAAAGGAATAAGCTCCAGTATTATAGCAGGCATAAAATACATACAGAAACAAGAGATTCAATTTGATGGACTCTTCGTTCAATTGGCAGATCAACCCGCAATTGAGCTTGCTTATTACAGGGAAATGATAGCACTTTTTTCAAAAGAAAAAACAAAAATTATCGCAGCAAATTATGGAAAAAAATATGGAGTTCCTGCCATTTTTCCAAAGGCATTTATCAACGATTTACTAAAAATAACAGGAGACAAAGGCGCAAAAGAATTTCTTCAAAAAAATAAAAAAGAGATTGTTTCCCCAGAAGTAACCGTTAATTTATTGGATATTGACACGCGCGAAGAGTATAACAACTATATAAATACGCTTTAAAAAACTTTAAATTATGAATGAAATTGCCTTGGTATTTGCAGCCTTTTATGGCGCAACAGGAATTATTTTTGGTGCTTTTGCTGCACATTTCTTAAAGAAAAAACTAACAACCGAACAGTTACAAAGCATTGAAACGGGTGTAAAATATCAAATGTATCATGCCATCGTATTGCTTGTCTTGGGGCTACAATTAGAATTCGATTCGACCTTAAAGAGCTGTATCTTTCTTTTACTGATCATTGGAACTTTTTTATTTTCCTTTTCAATTTACGGATTGGTACTTTCTAGCGCAAGGAATAAAAAAATACGCTTCTTGGGGCCAATGACCCCGTTGGGCGGCTTACTTTTAGTATTGAGTTGGGGATTATTGATGTACCTGTTTCTTTTAGCGCTTTAGTATTCTCAAAAGTGATATTAAACTCTTTTTTAAAGAGAAGTTCCTCCGTCTAAGGTAATCGTTTGACCGGTCATGAATTTGGTGTTGTCTGATGCCAACCAGACAACTGCATCTGCTATTTCAGTTGCTTTCCCATAACGTTTCATCGGAATGACACTCTTCAAAATCGCATCCATTTCTGGTTTTGCATCTATTAATTGCGTCAATAAAGCCGATTCTGTGTACCCAGGACACACTGCATTTACACGTATGTTTTTAGTAGCATATTCCATCGCTACAGATTTTGTCATTCCAACAACGGCAAATTTACTTGCACTGTAACTGATATTGTTTGGTGAAGCTTTTAAACCCGCCAAAGAGGCAATGTTTACAATATTACCACCTCCTTGTTTTAAAAACTGTACCAGAGCAACTTTCATACAATAAAAGACACCTGTTTGATTTACAGAAATAACCTTGTCCCAATCCTTTAATGTTGATTGGTGTGTTCTCAGTAAATTAGGTCCAATTCCGGCATTGTTTACAATGACATCCAACCTTCCAAATTCTTTCACAGTTTGTGCAACTAAGTTTTCTACGGCTTCAAAACTGGTAACATTTGCTGGTATTGAGATTGCTTTCCCTCCATCCTTTATGATGGTCGCTACTACTTCTTTTGATCCTGCTTCTTCTCGATCAGAAACAACAACGGTTGCTCCAAATTTCGCAAAGTGAATTGCTGTTGCTTTTCCGATTCCTGATCCTGCACCTGTAACAATGACGATTTTATTTTTTACTTCCATACTTATTTACAAAATATTAGTTTTGAATTAGACAATGCGGATGCTCTTAGTGCACTCGGATACTCTTTCATTTGCAACAACTTAAAAAATTCGTTTTTGCTTGCATATTTTACAATCAAAACCTCATCCCATAATTGCGTTTCTTTGTCGCCTATAATTGCAGCCAACGGTTTACCTTTAAAAATAATGGTAGCTTGTATTTGTGAAAAAAATGGAATCGCTGCTTCCATGTATGCTTTATAGGTTTCTTTGCCTGATTTCCCTGTTTCGGAAACGCGTTCTTTATATTGGAGATAATTCATCATAAAAACAGGACTATTTTCATCAAAATTTGATAAAATACTCAATCCCTCATTATTCAATTCTTGATGATTATCGTCCATTTTTAGTCAATTTTGTTCGTTTTTATCGATTTTACAGCTAATTTACAACATAATTCGGCTGCTTTGTTCAAATTCGAAAAACGAGGATCTGTAGTCCAACCTTGCTGATATCGATAATAAATTTGTTGTGCAATAACCGCTATTTTAAATAATCCGTAGACGTAGTAAAAAACAAGATTGTCAATGGACCTTCCGGATTTCTCAGCGTACATTTTTGCGATTTCACTTCGTATTGGGTTGCCTTCAAAAACAGTTGGTGAAGGAATTCCTTGTTTTACAAAATCGTGATCGGTTGCTACCGTCCAATAGCCTAAGGATGTGCCTAAATCCATTAAAGGATCTCCAAGCGTTGCCATTTCCCAATCTAAAATAGCAGTAACCTCTTGCCATGAATTATCTTTAAAAACAACATTGTCATACTTATAATCGTTATGAATTAGACAATGATCGTAGCTTTTAGGCTGATTTTCTTCCATCCATTGCATTACTAATTCCGCTTCTGGATATTCGTCTGTTTTCGCCTTCAAATACTGCTTTCCCCAATTGGTCACTTGCCTTGCTACGTAGCCCTCTGGCTTTCCTAAGTCTGACAATCCGATTGCTTTGTAATCTACGCGATGCAGTGCAACTAAAGTGTCTAACCATGAATTTGCAATGGTTTTATAATCCGTATTTGAAATCTTCCTTTGTTTGGCCTCTTTGAAATTTAAAATGATGCCTTCCATTTTTTCCATTACGTAAAATGGACCTCCTAAAATAGTTTCATCTTCTGAAAATGCATACATTTTTGGCACTTTCGGAAAAGCGGTTTCCAAACCACTTTGCACTTTAAATTCGCGTCCCATATCATGGCCTCTTTTGATCGCACCAATCGGAGGTTTCCTTAATACATATTCTTTATTTTCAATTCGTAATAGATAGGTTAGATTAGAGAAACCATGGGTAAACTGCTCCACATGCAAGTCACTTTCAACCGAATTGATTAAGTGTTGTTCTTGTAAGAATTTCTTTAAAAAAACCGTATTCAGCTCTTCTCCTTTTCGAACGTTTTGATGCTCCATTTTTATTGATTTCCGTATTTTTTAATACAACTTTTTCCTAGTTGATACATGTGTACTTCATCAGGGCCGTCGGCCAAACGCAACATTCTTGCAATGGCAAAATAATGAGGCAAATAGGTATCTGGTCCTACGCCTTTGCCGCCCAAAATCTGCATAGCACGGTCAATAACTTTTAACGCCATATTGGGTGCTACAATTTTAATCATTGCGATGATATCTTTTGCGGCTTTGTTGCCCAGTTTATCCATTTTATCTGCTGCAGAAAGGGTTAGCAATCGTGCTTGCTCTATGGCACATTGCGACAGAGCAATTTCATGTCGTATACTGCTATACTCATAAAACTTCTTTCCAAAAGTGGCTCTTTCTAAGGTTCTTTGAGACATGGTTTCTAGGGCATATTGCGCCATGCCTACTAAGCGCATACAATGATGAATTCTACCTGGCCCAAGGCGTCCTTGTGCAATTTCAAAACCGCAGCCTTCTCCTAAAATTAAGTTTTCTTTAGGTACGCGAACATTGGTCAACTGAATTTCTGCGTGTCCTTCTGGTGAGTCATAAAATCCTAAAACCGAAAGTGGTCTGATGATTTCTAATCCGGGGGTATTCATCGGTACCAATACCATGCTTTGCTGCTCGTGTCTTGCCGCATTTACATCGGTTTTCCCCATGACAATCGCCACTTTACAGTGGGGGTCCATGGCGCCTGAAGACCACCATTTTCTTCCATTAATAACGTATTCATCTCCATCTAATTCGATGGAAGTTTCAATATTGGTTGCATCGGATGAAGCTACTTCTGGTTCTGTCATTAAAAATGCAGATCGGATTTCGCCATTCATTAAAGGTGTCAACCATTTTTCTTTTTGAGCCGTGTTTCCGTATTTCGCTAAAACCTCCATGTTTCCAGTATCTGGTGCAGAACAGTTAAAAATCTCTGAAATCCAGATTTTTTCTCCCATAATTTCTGCCAAGGGTGCATATTCTAAATTGGTCAATCCCGGGCTTAAATCGCCATAATTATTTGGCAAGAATAAGTTCCACAAACCAGCTTCTTTCGCTTTCTGCTTCAACATTTCTGTCTGTGGAAAACGTTGCCACATGTTCTTAGGGTCACTTTGAAAAGCAATGTATGCTACTTCTACAGGTACAATATGTTCTTCAATAAAAGCTCTTAACCTTTTTTGTAATTCTATAGATTTAGTTGAGTATTCGAAATTCATAATTGAAAATTATTTAAACAGACGAAAGTCTATACTTAGTTATAACTGAATTATCATTTTTAGTTTCTATTTCTTTTTGCCACATAAACACATCGCTAATACGATCTGTTCAATAGGGGTTATTTTATAAATTAACGCTACCCTGCAATCATATAACCGCCATCTGCGGTGTAGACGCCTCCTGTCATATATCCACCGGCATCGGAAGCTAACAAACATGCCAAGCCGACCATTTCTTCTGGCATACCCATGCGTTCACTTGGGAGTGTTTTTTTAATTTTTCCGAGTATTTTTTCGTTTTGCCAAAGTGCTGCACTAAATTTTGTTTTGATCAAACCTGGGCAAATGGCATTGACACGAATTCCATGTTTTCCCCATTCTTTTGCCTGATTTTTTGACAACATTAAAATGGCTGCTTTACTGGTGCTGTAAATTCCTAAGCCCAAACCTGGTGTGAGTGCTTCTACGGAAGCAATATTTATAATACTCCCATTTTTATGGGCTTGCAAATGTGGCAATACGAGATTTGACAAACTCCAAGGTGCTTTTACATTTACCTCCATAATTTTATCAAAAATAGCTGGATCAACTTCTTCAATAGGTCCGAAAACAGGATTGATTGCAGCATTATTTACTAAGATATCAATACGCCCAAAAGCAGCAATTGTTTGTGTTACCAGGTTTTCTCGCTGGTCAGATTTCCCAATATGACAGGCAATTCCGACAGCTTTCAATCCTGCTGCTTGAAATTCATTGGCAACGGCATCGCAGGCTTCTTGACTTCTGCTTGAAATGACTACTTGTGCTCCATTTTCAGCAAAACCCTTAGCAATTGCTTTTCCAATTCCTTTACTCGATCCTGTGATAATTGCTACTTTACCTTCTAAATTAAATTGCTTCGAAATTGATGTCATTATAAAATGTATTCTTTATCTTGTTTAATTGTTAGCACCTCATCACTCATTAATGAAGTTGCTAAAGAGGTTGTTTTTGGAAGTTCATATTTGAAATAAAACTTCATGGTATGAATTTTACTTTCATAGAAATTTTCATCATATTTTAATTCTCCAGACGCTAAGGTGTCTTTTGCATTCAAAGCCATTTCTAGCCACAACCAACTTAACACCACTAAACTCATGTATTCCATGAATAAATTGGCATCAGACAAATAACGTTCGTAATCTCCTTTCATGGCAAAAGGCATTAATTTTTGTAGTATTTCTTTTGACAACTGCAAGCTACTTGCTAATTGTTTTGCATAGGCTGCTAATTCTGGGTGCTGTGAAGCCAACGTAATTGTTTGCATTATTTCTGCAGCTAACAATTCCAAGGCTTTTCCGTTTTGTAAGGTTACTTTTCTTCCCAATAAATCTTGGGATTGAATTCCGGTAGTTCCTTCATATAACGCAGAAATTCGAATGTCTCTATAATATTGTTGGAGTGTAAAATCGGTACAGAAACCATATCCTCCTAAAACTTGTAATCCGTTATTTACAGATACAGAACCTGCTTCGGATGGAAAGGTTTTTACAATTGGAATAATCATTTCTAACAATAAATCGTACTTTTCTTTTTCTTCTTTATCTGTAGAAGAATGAATAATGTCATGGTATTTAGACGCTAACAAAACCAGACTTAAAGATCCTTCAGCTATCGATTTTTGCAACAACAACATTCTTCTTACATCGGGATGCTCGATAATTAAACTTTGTTTTTCTGTTGGGTTTTTCTTTCCATTACTTGATAGTTTTCTTCCTTGTGGTCTTTCATTTGCATATTGTAACGAAGTTCTGTAAGCGGCCATAGTAATAGCTGCTGCACCTCTACCAACAGCAATTCTTGCAGCATTCATCATTAAAAACATTTGGGCCAACCCTTTATTTTCTTCACCAACCAGCCAACCTCTACAGTCGTCTGTATCGCCAAAACCTAAATGCGTGGTACAATAACCACGTTGTCCCATTTTCTGAAAATCGGCAACGGTCATTACGTCATTATATTCCATAGTCCCGTCTGCCTTCAATCTATTTTTAGGAACCACAAACAATGAAATCCCCTTGGTTCCTTGCGGTGCTCCTTCAATTCTTGCCAGCACCAAATGCACAATATTATCTGCATATTGATGGTCACCTCCTGAAATAAATATTTTTTGTCCTGTTATTTTATAAAAACCATCGGCTGTAGGGGTTGCTTTTGTAACAATATCCGACAATGAACTTCCTGCTTGTGGCTCTGTTAAACACATGGTTCCTCCCCAAGCGCCAGAAAGCATGTTTGGAACATAGGTTTCGTTTAAGGTTTCGTTTCCAAATTCAATAATTAACTCTGCAGCTCCTTGGGTTAAACCCACATAACCCGGAAGGTGGTTGTTTGCAGCATCCATAATATAAACTGCTGCTTGATGCGCCATGAACGGAATTTGCATTCCACCAGCATCATAATCAAAAGAGGCGGAAATAATTCCTAATTCCCCTCCCTTTTTCATCATTACATCTACTTGCTTGTGAACCATAACAGTTCCATCTTTATGATGCGCAGGTGTTTCATCCATTTCTTTTAAATATGGATACAACTCTCTATCAGAAAATTCTTTGGCAGAGTCTATGAATAAATCTAAAGACTCCATGTCATGGTCTTCAAATCTTTCTCTTGTAAGTAAGTTTTCTAATTTCCGAACATCATAAAGTATATATTTTAAAGTGTCTAAGTCAATATACTTTTTCGGCATTTTTTTGAAATTTTATAGTTGATTTTTAATTTTATTCAGTGCTGATTTCACTGCTTCTAATCTACTAATAATTTCATGATTTTTGACAATTCCTTCGGGGTTTTTCTTCAGCTTCTGTTTCGCCCCTTCTAGTGTAAAACCTCGTTCTTTTACTAGATTAAAGATTAGCTTGAAATTCTGAATGTCTTCTTGAGTAAAAAGTCGGTTACCTTTAGCGTTTTTTTTGGGTTTAATAATTGCAAATTCTTTTTCCCAAAAACGAATTAAAGAAGTGTTTACATCAAATGCTTTTGCTACTTCGCCAATTTTATAATATCTTTTTTCGGGGAGTTCTATATGCATGAATCCTAATTAATCGAATGATTGTCCTTCTTCTGAAGACTGTTGAATGGCTAAAAATTCTTCGGGAGTTAAATCTCCATAGTAAAAGCTTATTGGATTTAATGGCCTTCCATTTTTATGAACTTCATAATGTAAGTGCGGGGCAACAGACAGTCCTGTACTCCCAACATACCCAATAATGTCTCCTCTTCGGACTTGTTGTCCACGTCTAACCACCATTTTACTCATATGTGCATAAATGGTCTTGTACCCATACCCATGATCTATATAAACAACTTTTCCAAACGTACTACTTCTTTGGGCTCTAAATATTTTTCCGTTTCCAGATGCATAAATCGGCGTTCCTCTTGGCGCAGTAAAGTCCATTCCTTTGTGAAGCTTCCTTATTTTTAAAATAGGGTGCATTCTCATTTTGTATCCAGAAGCAACATAAAAAGAGCCTTTTTTTATTGGTAATACTGCTGGAATTGAGGCCAACATTTTTTCATTTTCTTTTGCTAAGGCAACAATTTCATCTAAAGATTGTGACTGAACAGCTATTTGTTTGGACAATATGTCTACATTTTTGGTAAGCCCTTTTATCATCTTCGAATTGTCAAATCCATCAAGCGCTTTGTATCTGTTCACTCCACCAAAACCAGCTTTTCTTACATCGTCGGAAATTGGGTCTGCTTCAAAATAAGTACGGTAAATGTTATTGTCTCTTTCTTGGAGCTGCGCTAAAACGGTTGCGCTTTCATCCAACCGTTTGTTAATTAATGTATAATGCAATTTTAAATTCTCAAGCTCATCTTTATCTGCACGATGTGCTGGCGTTATAATTACTTGACTTAACCCTACAAAACCAATAAACATCATCAACGATGCGCCTAGAATTAAAAAAACAGATCGCCTAAAATAATCTCTTTTTTTCTTCTCTATTTTTCTGTAAGACAGGGTGTCTGCATCATAAAAATATTTTACTTTTGCCATAATCTTAAATATACTATTTTTGTTTTTTAAAGTGGTTTTCAAAAAGAAAACTTTTCAAATTTACAAAATTTTTACAACTACTTTTTTTAGTTGTTATATTTAAAAATAAATGAACCTAATTCTTTCAATCTGAAACCATCCTTTTTTATGAAATCTCAAGAAATCCGTGCTCAGTTTTTAGATTTTTTCAAAGAAAAATCTCATACAATTGTGCCCTCGGCTCCAATGGTTACAAAAGACGACCCGACATTGCTTTTTGTAAATTCTGGAATGGCCCCTTTTAAAGAGTTTTTCTTAGGAAATGGAAAACCAAAAAGTAATCGACTTACAGACTCTCAAAAATGCTTGCGTGTTTCTGGAAAGCACAATGATCTTGAAGAGGTTGGTTATGACACCTATCATCATACTTTGTTTGAAATGTTAGGAAATTGGTCTTTTGGCGATTATTTTAAAAAAGAAGCCATTTCTTGGGCTTGGGAACTGCTTACAGAAGTGTATAAAATAGATAAAGACATTTTATATGTCAGTGTTTTTGAAGGAAGTGATGATGCAGACAAACTTCCTTTAGATCAAGAAGCTTATGATTTATGGAAAGAATTGATTCCAGAAGAGCAAATAGTAACTGGAAATAAAAAAGATAATTTTTGGGAAATGGGCGAACAAGGACCTTGCGGACCGTGTTCTGAAATTCATGTTGATCTTCGTTCCGAAGAAGAAAAAGCAAAGACGCCTGGAATTGACCTCGTTAATATGGATCATCCGCATGTAGTGGAGATTTGGAATCTTGTTTTTATGCAGTACAACAGAAAAGCAAATGGTAGTTTAGAGAATTTACCTCACAAACATATTGATACCGGAATGGGGTTTGAGCGTTTGTGTATGGTGTTACAAGGAGTAAAATCGAATTACGACACGGATGTTTTTAAGCCTATTATTAGAGAAATAGAAACAATTACCAATACAAAATATGGCTTTAACGAGCAACAAGATATTGCAACACGGGTTATCTCTGATCATGTGAGAGCGGTGGCTTTTTCTATTGCCGATGGACAATTGCCAAGCAATACAGGAGCGGGTTATGTAATTCGTAGAATTTTAAGAAGAGCGGTGCGTTATGGGTTTACTTTTTTAAATAAAAAAGAACCTTTTATCTATCGATTAGTTGCTGTTTTGTCTGATAAAATGGGAGATGCTTTTCCAGAATTAAAAAGACAAAGGCAATTGATCGAAAATGTGATTAAAGAAGAAGAGAGTTCTTTTTTAAGAGCTTTAGATCAAGGGCTCGTTTTATTAGATAGAATTATTGAAAACTCAGACAGTAAAGAAATTTCTGGAGACAAAGTTTTTGAACTCTACGATACTTTTGGTTTTCCTGTAGATTTAACGGCGTTAATTCTTTCTGAAAAAGGTTTTACTTTAGATGAAAAAGGATTTAATAAGGAATTGCAAAAACAAAAAAATAGATCAAGGGCTGCAAGTGAAATGTCTACAGATGATTGGACTGTTTTAGTTGAAGATTCTATTGAAGAATTTATAGGCTATGATGCTTTAGAAGCAACTGTAAAATTAACCCGTTACAGAAAAGTAGTTTCTAAGAAAGAAGGAGAAATGTTTCAATTGGTTTTCAATTTAACACCATTTTATCCTGAAGGAGGAGGACAGGTCGGAGACAAAGGGTATTTGGAAGATATACATGGTGATGTTGTTTATATTTTAGATACCAAAAAAGAAAATAACGTAATTATCCATTTTGCAAAAAACCTACCAAAACATATTGCCGAAAACTTCAAAGCTGTTGTAGATACAAAGCAGCGCTATAGAACAGAGTGTAACCATACCGCCACCCATCTTTTACACCAAGCGTTAAGAGAAGTATTAGGCTTGCATGTTACACAAAAGGGCTCTTCAGTGCATTCAAAATATTTGCGCTTTGATTTTTCGCATT
>TARA_B110000208_G_scaffold191044_1_pt1 | contig 18712 bp, 16 predicted proteins | sample TARA_B110000208 | Tara Oceans TARA_B110000208 (sample SAMEA4397426) | marine metagenome | biome: Polar Biome; feature: [SRF] surface water layer (ENVO:00010504); material: water (ENVO:00002006), including particulate matter (ENVO:01000060) such as... | depth 5 m
ATGATTCATCAAGAAGATTGTATTGAGATCATTCACGAAATTATTGATCAGAATTGTTGGGATACTACTTTTAATGCCTGTGCAGATCACCATCCAACCAGAAAGGAGTTTTATACAATTGCGAAATTATGCAATGATTTGACTTTACCACATTTTGAAAAGAACGAAGTTCTAGAGTATAAAATTGTGAGCCCTAAGAAATTACAAACCGTTTTAAATTACGAATTTATACACAATGATTTGTTATCAATTTAGATTTTTAGCGATAAATATTTTACGCTCACTCTCGATTATCTCTAGTGATTCTTCGATCGTGCTTGTCGTTTTTTTTTAACAAAAACAAATTACTATTGATACTTTCGCTTTCTCAAATAATTGAAACTAACACCAAAAGTGAGTATTATAATAATAGGAAAGCCAACGTTTAAGAACTGCCAAAATATTCTTTCTTTAAATGCTTTTTGTTTGTCTAAAATTGGAATTTGTATTGTCTTGTTTCTCAATTCCATCAGCCCAATGTCATCCAACAAATAATCAACAGTATTCAGTAGAAAATCCTTATTTCCAAATTGTTCATTGGTCCATTTATCTCTCGATAAATCGTAGGGCTCTTTCTTTAAAATTTGATTTCTACCAACATCTCCATCGGCAATTATAATCATTTTATTGTTAGTCGCATTTGCTTTGTAAATCGATGTTTTATAGGGTTGAACTCTATTCTTATAAGCAGATTTAAAATCTCCTTCTAATAAAACAGCAAATAATTGATTCCCGTCTTGATAGTCTGATTCAATGGGTTCATCAGCAATAGATTGCAATGCAATAAAATTGGGAGTTCCAAATTTCTGTGTCAATACGGAACTCACTAATAAAGGCGTTTTTTTAATGCTGTTTTTTAAAGTATCTATCTGATTTGTAAACAGAAATCGAACTGGTGATACATTTTTTGTGATGGGATGATTTGGGTTTCCACCTGCCAAAGGATGAAAAAACCAATCTAAGTTTTTAAACTGTGTTTGATTGCCTATCATACCGGTTGCAACAGGGATTTTTGCTGCATACAAATCTTTTATCAAGGTTGTGTTGATTCGCACTCCATAGGAGAATAATAAATCTGTAAGATTTAAATCTCTTGGAAAAGCTAGCATTTTTCCGCCATTAAATAAGCTGTCTTGGTCTGCAATTACATTGTCGATCATCCACAAGGTTTTACCTCCGTTTGTGATGAATTGGTCTAAAGTAAATTTTTCTGCTTCGGTGAATTTTATTGTTGGTTTTGCAATAATAGCCAAATCGAATTCAGTAAGGTTTTCTAATGTTTGTTTCGGATTCTTAGCTACTGAATCCAATGTGAATTTTGCTAATTTGTGTTTTTTTGAAATTTCACTTAAAAAACTGTGCAAATAGAGATCTTCTAGTTCTCCATTCCCTTTTAATACCGCAATCTTTTGTTGTTCTTTTTGGAGTACACTATTGATAGCATTTGTAAAACCGTATGTTAAGTTTTCTACTGCTTTTTGTAATTGTTCTTCTTGAGAGGAAACAATGGCGTTTGGAAGCAAAGAAACAATTGTGCTTTTGTTCTGATGTTTTATTTCTGCCCATGGAAAAATAATTGCTTCAGAAAGTTTCCCATCTTCTTCAACAGTTAGCTGACTGGGCAACATTCCTCTTTTTATTAAAGTTTCTCGTTGGTCGTTAGGGTTTTTAAAATGGAGAACGATGTTCGAATTTTCTGCTTCTAATTCTTCTAAAAATTGCTGTGTTTCTAATTGTAATCTCTTAAACTCTGATGGAAATTCATCTTCTAAATACACCGTAATAAAGAGTGGTTGTTCAATTTTTTTAAGAATGGTTTTTGTTATTTCAGATAAGGTATATCGCTGGTCTTTGGTCAAATCGAAACGTTTGTAAAAGGATTGATTTGCAACATTTAGTAGTATCAATCCAATAAGTAAGACTACAGTGTTTTTAATTTTTTTATTCATTTTCTAAACGATTTTTAGTGATGTATAAAAAGAACAGTGTTGCACTTATAAAATAGAGTAGATCTCTGGAGTCAACAACCCCACGTGAGATACTTTTAAAATGTTCGTTGATACCAAATTTTTGTATAAAAATACTTTGATTTGAAAATGAATTGGAAATGGCATCAAATCCATAAAATAATAAGAAGGTAATAAAAACGCCTAAGATAAAAGCGATAATTTGATTTTTTGATAACGTGGACGTAAACAGACCAACTGCTGTATAGGTGGCTGCTAAAAAAAGCAACCCAATGTAAGATCCAATGATGCTGCCAACATCCATATCTCCAATTGGATTCCCTAATCGATAAATCGTGTACACGTAGGTGAGTGTTGGAATCAATGCGACAAGAACCAACAGCAAAGAAGCCCAGAATTTTCCAAGCACTATTTGCCAATTTGATACCGGTCTTGTTTTTAAGATTTCGATGGTTCCACTATTGAATTCGTCGGCAAAACTTTTCATAGTAATCGCCGGAATTAGAAAGAGAAAAACCCAAGGGGTTAAATAGAAAAATGGATTGATGTCTGCAAAGCCTGCATTTAATAAGTTGAAATCGTCTTTAAAGACCCATAGGAATAGCCCGTTAATAAGTAAGAAAACACCAATGACCAAATAGGCAATTGGGGAGGCAAAAAACGAATTAAATTCTTTTTTTAAAATGGCAATCAATGTGATTATATTTTACGGTTATCTTTTTTTTTGAACTTCCAATTTTTTTTTGGTTAATGATATTTAAAACCAAAATTTGAAGTGCTTGCAAGCTACGATTTTATCTTCAAAATAAATTCACCTTTCATTTTTAATACGGCTTAAATAGAAAGTTTTCAGGAATTACTTTCCAATTTAAAAATATGATTGTGTTCAAAGCTTGGGTCTTTCCTTTGTGCCTGAAAAACAAAATGGTGTTTCTCTAACAACGTTATAGAGCGTAAATTATTTTTGTGTGTGTATGCTTCGATCGTTTTTAGATTTAATTGCTCAAAGCCAAAGTTCAAAACCGCAAAAATTGCTTCACTCATAAGCCCTTTTTGTTGCATTTCGGGTTTTAATTTATATCCAATTTCTGCATACTTTGCATTCAAAGAAATTCGATGTAAAACAATAGTACCCAATATTTCTTCTTGCTTTGTAATCAACCAAAAAATTCGTTCTTCTTTTTGATAGAGAGCACTGCACGTTTGGATAAAGTCCTTTGCCTCTTCAAGATTTTGCATTTTTTTTGTGGCAACAAATTTATTAATTTCCTCACTAGAACGTAGTGCAAGTATTGTCTCTGCATCTTCAAGTGTAGTTTTCCTTAAGATTAATCTTTGGGTTTTTAAAACAGGGAATGCATCGCAATTGAATACCATTATGGAAGACTTACATTTTTATTGACACTCCAAGCTTGGGGTTTGTCATTGAACAGCACTTTGGTTTTTGCCCAAACGCTTTTAAAAAGCTCGGAATTTCTATAGCGTTCTAAATCTTCCTCTTTTTCCCAATACGAGTAGGTAAAAAAAAGTTCGGGATTTGTTTTGTCTTGATACAGTTCTAATAGACTACACCCTTTTGATGCCCTAATTAAAGTTTTTTTTAAAGCGAAGATTTCTTCAAACTCAGTGATATACTTTGAGTGAAAACTCATTTTTACGATTCGAACAAACATATTTTAAGACAATGGGGTAAACTCCGGGAGTACTTCGTTTACAAATTCAATAATAATTGGATCTCGATAGGCCAATCCCAATAAAGTAGAAGCGCCACCCACCGTGTTTAAATTACTTCTATATAAGGCAATTTCTAAATACCCTGCCGAATTAAAAATAGCCAATCTACTTCCATCAAAACTTAGATCTTTCGTATCGACTCCTTTTATTTCGTTGTATTTACTATAAATTTTCTCGAAGGAATATCGAGAAGCTTTGATGGTGAATTTTCTTCCTTTTCCAACCTCATTAAACATTTTTTCTTTGATGTTCGTAATGATATTTCCATAATTGTCAATATAAATGACACCACCAATAATCTGGTTTTGGGCTTGATTTACTTTGGGTTGAATTTCAATGAGTTTTTTGTAGTTCTTAATTTCCTTACCAATCACCGTTAAATTTCCGCCTCGGGCAATAAAACAAGCAACTTGCACAAAAACATCTAAAACTGGAAAACTACTTTCAATTCGATCATGAATATTGATTTCAACAATTTTGGTAGGATTAATTTCTGAGGCAATCATAGAGATTAAACCATTGTCTGGACATACAAAAAAATGGTTGTCCAATTCGAGTGCAATGTGTTTATTATCTTCGCTTAATTCAGAATCTACTCCAATAATATGGATGGTACCATCTGGGAAACTCTTGTAAGAATTCTTTATGATATAGGCAGTTTCTGTAATATTAAATGGAGATATTTCATGCGTAATGTCTACAATTTTAGCATTTTCTAACTCAGAATAGATAGCACCCTTTACAGCTCCAATAAAGTGGTCTTTTGTGCCGAAATCGGTGGTTAAAGTGATAAATGAGATCAATATTTGCTGTTAATTAAATGTGTAAAAGTTGTTGACTATTTAACGCAAATCTAATCAATTTAGTAAATTTATTGACTATTTTTAATTTAATAATTCGAACTACTATTTTAATAAAAAAACATTTGAACGAAAGAATCATTGCATTAACAGAAATAGATCCAAAAGATTTTTTTGGAGAACACAATAGTACAATTGAGCAACTAAAAAAATATTTTCCAAAAGTAAAATTGGTCGCAAGAGGCGCAAAGTTGAAAATTTATGGAGAAGCTGCTCTTTTGGATGAGTTTGAAAACCGTTTAGAACAACTCATTAAATACTTTCATAAGTATAACAAATTAGATGAGAACAGCATTGAACGTATTCTAACTTCTACAGGAAAGGAAGAAAAAACTGCGGCAGCTATGCGTGTAAAAGACGTATTGCTTCATGGTGTTAATGGGAAATTGATAAAACCAAAGACTGCTAATCAAAAGAAAATGGTTTCCCTAATTCAGAAAAATGACATGCTTTTTGCAGTAGGCCCTGCAGGAACTGGAAAAACCTACACCGCGGTTGCAATTGCAGTAAAAGCATTGAAAGAAAAAGAAGTTCGTAAAATTATTTTAACGAGACCTGCTGTAGAATCAGGAGAAAATTTAGGTTTTTTACCGGGAGATTTAAAAGACAAGTTAGACCCTTATATGCAACCTTTATATGACGCATTGCGAGATATGATACCGCATGAAAGATTGGCGTCACATTTAGAAAAAGGAATCATACAAATTGCTCCCTTGGCATTTATGAGAGGGAGAACGTTGGACAACGCCTTTGTTATTTTAGATGAAGCGCAAAATACGACCCACAGTCAAATGAAAATGTTTCTGACACGTATGGGGAAAAATGCAAAATTTATAATTAACGGAGACCCTGGGCAAATAGATTTGCCAAGAAAACAAGTTTCAGGTTTGAAAGAATCCTTATTGGCACTCAAAGATATTGAAGGGATTGCACAGGTATATTTAGACGATAGCGATGTGGTAAGGCATCGATTGGTGAAAAGAATCATCTCTGCATACAAGCGTATCGAAACAGAATAAGTTTTTAGTTGTTAGTAATTAGTCTTTAGTTTACTTTTGCCCTAACAAACAACACCATTATTAATGAATACAATTAACGATACAAACTTTCAGTTTCCAAACCAGAGGGCAGTATACAAAGGAAAAGTAAGAGAGGTTTATAATATAGACGACACGCTCTTGGTGATGATTGCGTCCGACCGATTATCGGCATTCGATGTCATTTTACCCCGTCAAATTCCATATAAAGGTCAAATTTTAAACCAAATAGCAACAAAAATGTTGCATGAAACAGCAGATATTGTACCAAATTGGCTTCTTGCAAATCCTGATGAAAATGTTGCCATAGGACATTTATGTGAACCTTTTAAAGTAGAAATGGTCATCAGAGGATATATGTCTGGGCATGCAGCAAGAGAATACAAAGCAGGAAAAAGAGTACTGTGTGGTGTTGTGATGCCAGAAGGGTTGCGTGAAAATGATCGGTTTCCGAGTCCAATAATAACTCCATCTACCAAAGCAGACAATGGAGATCATGATGAAGATATTACCCGTGAAGCAATTTTGTCTAACGGTATTGTTTCTGAGGAAGATTATCTTGTATTAGAAGACTATACTCGAAAATTATTTCAAAGAGGGACTGAAATTGCTGCTTCTCGTGGCTTAATTTTGGTAGATACAAAATATGAATTTGGAAAAACAAAAGAGGGTGAAATTTTATTGATTGATGAAATTCACACTCCAGATTCTTCTCGTTATTTTTATGCAGAAGGGTATGTAGCAAGACAAGAAAAAGGAGCGGCACAAAAACAATTATCAAAAGAATTTGTACGTCAATGGTTAATTGAAAATGGTTTTCAAGGACAAGACGGACAGCAGATTCCAACCATGTTAGACGAAAAAGTTATTGAAATTTCAAATAGATATATCGAATTGTACGAACAAATTACTGGAGAAGCTTTTGTAAAAGCAGCGACAGAAAATGTTTTAGTAAGAATTGCTAAGAATGTAAACGCATTTTTAGCCAACAACTAATAAATAAACTATCATGATTATAGAGCCAAGAACAAGAGGATTTATTTGTTTAACGTCACATCCAGTAGGTTGTGCACAGAATGTTAAAAATCAAATTGACTATGTAACTTCAAAAGGAAAAATTGATGGAGCAAAAAAAGTATTGATCATTGGATCCTCCACAGGTTTTGGACTTGCGTCCAGAATTACAAGTGCATTTGGATCAGACGCTAGTACAATAGGTGTTTTCTTTGACAAACCAGCAACTCCCAATAGACCTGGTTCTCCAGGTTTTTATAACACTGCTGCTTTTGAAGAAGAAGCGCACAAAGCAGGTTTGTATGCAAAAAGTATTAATGGCGATGCCTTTTCTAATGAGATAAAAGAACAGGTTGTCAATTTAATCAAACAAGACTTAGGACAAATAGATTTGATAATCTATAGTTTGGCTTCCCCAGTAAGAACACATCCCGTTTCGGGAAAACGTTTTAAATCGGTTTTAAAGCCAATTGGAGAAAATTTCACAAACAAGACGGTAGATTTTCACACTGGTAAAGTATCAGAAATTTCTATCAATCCTGCAGAAGGTGAAGATATTGAAAATACGGTAACGGTAATGGGAGGTGAAGATTGGAAAATGTGGATGGATGCTTTACAAGAAGCAAACGTTTTAGCAGAAGGTGTGAAAACTGTTGCATATTCCTATATAGGACCTGAGGTAACAAAACCCGTTTACAGAAATGGTACTATAGGTGCTGCTAAAGACGATTTAGAAGCGAAGGCATTTACGATTACAGACGCTTTAAAAGCAATCAATGGAAACGCTTATGTTTCTGTAAATAAGGCATTGGTTACTCAAGCTAGTTCTGCAATTCCTGTAATTCCCTTGTATATTTCTTTATTGTATAAAATAATGAAAGAAGAAGGAATTCATGAAGGATGTATTGAACAAATTCAGCGATTATACAGTCAACGTTTGTATACAGATGATTTGTCTTTGGACGAAAAAGGAAGAATTCGAGTTGACGACTGGGAAATGCGCGACGACATTCAATCAAAAGTTGTTAAACTTTGGGAATCTGCTACCACAGAAAACTTATCTGAAATTGGCGATTTAGAGGGATATAGCAACGATTTTTATAATTTATTTGGGTTTAAAGTACCTGGTGTAGATTATGCAAAAGACGTAAATGAAATGGTTTCAATACCAAGTATTCAAGAATAACACATAGAAATCAGCATTATTAAACCTCATAAATAACGTATTTTTTTATGAGGTTTTTTATTTTTGATGTATTCACACAAAATAAAAAATGAAAGCAGTAGCCTTAAAAAAGTTAAAAGAGGAATTATCGCACAAATCGGCCAACGAATTGATGGAACTCTGCTTGCATTTATCAAAGTATAAAAAGGAGAACAAAGAATTACTTACCTATTTAATGTTCGAGTCTCATGATGAAACTGCCTATATTGAAAGTATAAAAGCACAAATGGATTTGCTATTTGTTGACATCAATACCAAAAATTTTTTTTTCATTAGAAAAAGTGCAAGAAAAATTTTAACATTGACTAAAAAGTACATCCGATATTCTAAAAAGAAAGAAACAGAAGCTGAATTATTGTTGTATTACTGCCACAAATTAAAACACTTTTCTCCATCAATTACCAATAGTTCACGTTTGCTAAATGTATATCAAACACAACTTAAGATGATTAAAAAAGCAGTAGGTACCTTGCATGAAGATTTGCAGTACGACTATCAAATAGAAATTGAAAATTTAGAAATTTACTCATAAACAATGGATAAAAGAAAAGAGCTACGTCCCGTTTTGGCAAAAATTGAAGAAACTGAAAAATACAGTATTGAAGAGAAATTTCAAAACACAACGTTACGGCAAGTTATAAAATTGCAACACCCTTTAATTATTGCGCTTTTTCAAGACTATGCAATTACCAGGAAAACGGTTTTAAATATATTAACTGAACAACGTATAAAAAGATTTATAGAAAGTGCATTGTCTAAAGACATTGCTTTTAAAAATAAGATGATTGGGCTTATCGTTGGTCAATTTACACTTGAGGAGTTTGATTTTTACAAAAACTCATCTTCCGAATTTAATAAAAGAATCTTCGCAATTATTAAAAAAAGGCTGAAGGATAGTCTTTTAGAATTGTCCTAAAAATAAAAGCTGTTACCCCGAAAAGAATAACAGCTTACAATCAACTAAAAAAACGTTACATTAAATGTGTTAAAGTAAAAAATATTGTGTTAACCTTTTTTACTAAATAGTTAAACAAATATACATTAATTTTGTGAATCGTGAATAGGGTTTTAAGAAATAACGAGAATTATTAAAAAAAAAGGGGAGATAAATGCTTGTATATGATGCGAATACTAACAAACCCTATTAAAATGGCAGTTGTTTTTTTTAATAGCATTGGGGTTAATAGTGTGTTGCTAACCCTCGAGCCAATTTGCCCACCAATAAATACAGTGACTAGTAAGATGGATGTTAACGTCCAATTAATGTAAAAATCAGGATTGCTATATTGACCAAAAACACCAGCAATAGAATTTACCAAAATAAAGAAGCTAGCGGTCGCCGCTATCTTTTTTGGAGTATCCCAATTGGTGAGGTGCAATAATGGTGCTAAAAAAATGCCACCACCAATTCCAACCATCCCAGAAAGAAAACCAATAAAGCCTCCATAACTGGCATTTCTCGCAGAATTTAATCGCGTTCTTTCTTTTCTTCCAGAAACAAAATGTTCAGAGGCCCACATAGAAAATCCGGCAAACAACAAAGTAACTCCCAAAAGGATAAAGTAAAAACTTTGATCAATAGCTATTTTTCCTCCAAGATAGGCAAGAGGTACACTCCATATAACCAATGGAACGAGCTTTTTCCAAGGTATATTTTTTTGCTGATAAAATAGCAATACATTGCCAGAAACAACTACAATATTACATAACAAAGCAGTAATTCTAACTTGAGTAAACTCAATACTTGCAAATGCTAAAATGGCCAAGTAGCTTGATCCTCCTCCAAAACCAACAGAAGAATATAAAAAAGCAGCTGTAAAAAACAATACGATTAGGTGCCAATTTGCTACAATTGGTTCAAAAATGATTTGCAAATTCATATAACAAAGATAAATTTTCTATTTTTAGAAACTCTTACAAATACAAAATCTATTATGAGCAATTACCATATAAAACATTTAGAAGAATATTTTCAAGTATATCGAAAATCAGTAAATCAGCCCGAAGCCTTCTGGGAAGAGATTGCAGAAGAAAACTTTATTTGGCGTAAAAAATGGGATTCCGTTTTAGAGTGGGATTTTTCCAAACCAAAAGTAAAGTGGTTCAAAGGAGCAAAACTAAACATTACGGAAAATTGTATTGACCGTCATTTGCTAACACGAGGTAACAAAACAGCCATTTTGTTTGAACCGAATGACCCCAATGAACCTGCTGAACACATTACATATAAACAACTCTCGGTACGTGTTAATAAATTTGCAAATGTTTTAAAATCAAAAGGGATTCAAAAAGGAGATCGGGTGTGTATTTATTTACCAATGATCCCAGAACTTTCGATTGCTTTACTGGCATGTGCAAGAATTGGTGCCATTCATTCCGTTGTTTTTGCAGGTTTTTCTGCAACAGCACTGGCCACAAGAATTAATGATGCAGATTGTAAAATGGTGATTACTTCTGATGGTTCCTTTCGCGGAAACAAAACTATAGATTTAAAGGGGATTGTAGATGAAGGGTTAGAAAAGTGTAAGACCGTCGAAGCTGTTTTAGTAGTCAAAAGAATCAATTCTGAAATACAGATGAAATCGGGAAGAGATTGTTGGATTGCACCTTTGTTAGAGAAGGCCTCCGATATTTGTGAAATAGAAATTATGGATGCAGAAGATCCGCTCTTTATTTTATATACCTCAGGTTCTACAGGAATGCCAAAAGGTATGGTACATAGTACAGCCGGATATATGGTTTATACTGCTTATACTTTTAAAAATGCATTTCAATATAAAGAAAACGATGTGTATTGGTGTACCGCAGATATTGGTTGGATTACTGGGCACAGTTATATTGTCTATGGACCCCTTGCAAATGGGGCTACTTCGGTGATGTTTGAAGGCGTTCCAAGTTATCCCGATTTTGGTCGCTTTTGGCAAGTCATAGAAAAACACAAAGTGAATCAGTTTTATACAGCACCCACAGCCATAAGAGCTTTGGCAAAACATGGAACAGAATTGGTGGATACATATGATTTATCCTCGTTAAAAGTCTTAGGGTCCGTAGGTGAGCCGATTAACGAAGAAGCTTGGCATTGGTACAATGATAATATAGGAAAGAAGAAAAGTCCGATTATAGATACCTGGTGGCAAACAGAAACAGGTGGAATAATGATAAGCCCTATTCCCTATGTCACTCCAACAAAACCAACCTATGCAACCTTACCTTTTATAGGGATTCAAGCTTGTTTGATGGATGAAAATGGACAAGAATTAAAAGGAAATCAAGTAGAAGGACGATTGTGTATAAAATTTCCTTGGCCAAGTATTGCAAGAACTATCTGGGGAAATCACCAACGGTATAAAGAAACCTATTTTTCGGCCTATGAAAATAAGTATTTTACAGGTGATGGAGCCCTGAGAGATGAGGTTGGGTATTACCGAATTACAGGTAGAGTAGATGATGTCATTATTGTTTCTGGTCATAATTTAGGAACCGCTCCGATAGAAGATGCCATTAATGAACATCCAGCTGTCGTAGAATCAGCCATTGTTGGCTTTCCTCATGATGTTAAAGGAAGTGCTCTGTATGGCTATGTCATTTTAAAAGATGCTGGAGAAAGTAGAAATCATGATAACTTGAGGAAAGAAATCAATCAGATAATTACAGAACATATCGGACCCATTGCAAAACTCGATAAAATCCAGTTTACAGAAGGATTGCCAAAAACACGTTCTGGAAAAATAATGCGCCGTATTCTTCGTAAAATTGCCGCCAATGAAATGGAGCGTATTGGTGATATCTCAACGCTGCTAAATCCAGAAGTGGTGCAAAGTATTATTGACCATAAAATATAAGAAATAGTAAGAAGGAGTTATTAAGATAAGGTATGTTGAATTTTCTTGTAAATTTCATCATATACCTTGCAATAATAGTCATGAAATTCTGGAAGTAACACGTTGTGGAGGTTTTTGGTTTGTTTTAGAATTGCTACATCATACAATCCAATGCCATCTACCTCTTCTTCCTGAAGGGATAACTCCGTCAAAGGAATTTTTAATTCTGCAATAAATACTTGATGAAATTCGTTGTCTATAATTCCATTTTTATGCGAAACTTGATGTTTTCTAGTGGCTATTTTTGTTAAATCTGAATCGATTAATTGCAAACCAATTTCCTCAAAAACTTCTCTTTTTACAGCTGTTAAAATTTCTTCACCAGCACCAACATGCCCAGCCACTGAAATATCCCACAAACCTGGAAAAACTTTTTTGGTGAGCGCTCTTTTTTGAAGTACGATTTTTGAATCCGCAGTAAACAACCAAATATGAACTGTTGCATGAAACCAACCGTATTGGTGAGCTTCAGATTTTAGGGCTGTTTTACCAGTTGCTTTTCCTTCGGAAGTTAATATGTCGATGAGTTCATCCATAATATAATAAGACACAAATTTCACAAATTATTGCAAACAGATTCGTGAAATTCGTGTCATTTAAAGTTTACTCAAAATATGAAAACGTTTCTCCGCCTTCTATTTTTAATAAGGTTTCATAGATCATTTTAATCACGTTTTCAACATCTTCTCTATGTACCATTTCTACCGTAGTATGCATGTATCTTAAAGGAAGTGAAATTAATGCAGAAGCGACGCCACCATTACTGTAGGCAAAAGCATCGGTATCAGTTCCTGTTGCTCTTGACAGTGCCGAGCGCTGAAAAGGAATGTCGTTTTCTGAAGCTGTTGAGGTAATTAAATCGCGTAATTTTTGTTGAACCGCTGGTGCATAAGCAATTACGGGACCTTTCCCCAATTCTAAAAGACCTTCTTTTTTAACATCAATCATTGGCGTTGTTGTATCATGCGTTACATCAGTAACAATCGCAACGTTTGGTTTTATGGTATGGGTAATCATTTCTGCACCACGCAATCCAATTTCCTCTTGTACAGAATTGGTAATGTACAATCCAAAAGGCAATTCTTTTTTGTTTTCTTTTAAAAGACGCGCTACTTCAGCAATCATAAAACCACCCATTCTGTTGTCTAAGGCTCTACATACAAATTTATCTCCATTTAAAATATGAAATTCATCTGGGTAGGTAATCACACAGCCAACATGAACGCCTAAAGCTTCCACTTCTTTTTTGGTAGCACAACCAGTATCAATAAAAATGTTTTCTGGTTTTGGTGCTTCTTCATTTGCTTTGTTTCGAGTATGAATTGCTGGCCACCCAAAAACACCCTTTACAATCCCTTTATCAGTATGAATGTTTACAATTTTACTCGGTGCAATTTGATGGTCAGAACCTCCGTTACGAATCACATAAATCAATCCATTATCAGAAATATAATTTACATACCAAGAAATTTCATCTGCATGCCCTTCAATCACTACTTTGTATTTTGCATCTGGATTAATAACTCCAACTGCAGTTCCATAGGTATCTGTAATAAACTCATCAACATACGGTTTTAGATAGTCCATCCAAATTTTTTGCCCTTCCCATTCATATCCAGTTGGAGCCGCGTTGTTTAAATATTTTTCTAAAAATGAAATGGATGCTTTATTTAGTATTGATTTATTTGCCATAGATAGATGTATAGGTTTAAAAGTGAAAATTGTTTAAAATTCTTTTCTGTAAAAATAAAGCGAATTTTGAGTTCTAATGAAATAAAATTTAAAAACTTGTAACAAAAGTTGTTAATTGCACACTTATTCAGCGAGTAAACAACAAAATAAAACCTATCAGATGAAATTAGTAATTCAGAATTTGACAAAGACGTATAAGAATGGTGTCAAAGCCATTGATGATTTAAGTATTGAAATTGGAAATGGAATGTTTGGGCTTTTAGGACCAAATGGTGCAGGAAAATCATCTTTAATGCGAACAATTGCTACCTTGCAGACACCCGATTCTGGTACGGTTACATTTGGAGATATTAATGTTTTAGAAGACAATATGTCTTTGCGTAAGGTTTTAGGCTATTTGCCACAGTCTTTTGGTGTGTATCCAAAAATGTCAGCAGAAGATCTCTTAGATTATTTTGCAACCTTAAAAGGAATTTCGAACAAAGCAGAACGAAATGCAATAGTAAAAGAAGTTTTGGAAATTACCAATTTGTATGATGTAAGGCGAAAGCACGTTGCTGGATATTCTGGCGGAATGAAACAACGTTTTGGAATTGCACAATTGTTGCTAAACAATCCAAAGTTAATTATTGTTGATGAACCAACGGCAGGTTTAGACCCTGCAGAAAGACATCGTTTTTTAAATGTTTTAAGAGAAGTAGGTACTAACAGTACCGTTATTTTTTCGACACATATTGTAGAAGATGTAAAAGAATTGTGTAATGAAATGGCAATATTAAATGGTGGAAGAATTTTAAAACACACCACGCCACAAGAAGCCACCAAAGAAATTGAAGGAACTATTTGGACCAAAATCATCAATAGAGAGGATTTAGATGCCATAGAGCAAAACTTCAATCTATTATCTTCAAATTACAATCAAGACAATACCTTGAATGTGAGAGTGCATGCAGCAGAGAAACCCGCTGAAGGTTTTGAGCAAACAGCACCACAATTAGATGATGTGTATTTTATCGCTTTAAAGCAAGATGAACCGGTTATTGCTTAATTAAACGATTAGTTCGAGCGAAATCGAGAACTAAAAAAATCTAACAGTTCAACTTTTACACTTTAAAATTATGTTTTCAACGATATTTAAACAAGAATTAAAATACTGGTTTAAAAAGCCTGCCTTTTATATTTATACAGCCATTTTCTTGCTGTTGTCACTTTTACTTTCTGCAGGAGCTGCAGGAATCTTTGATTTTCTTACCGTAACAACAGGTTCAGCATTAATGGTAAATTCATCTATCGGAATTTCTGGCTTATTTAGCTTCCTTACGATTTTGATTTTTTTCTTATTTCCTGCGATTATTGGGGTTTCAATTTATCGAGATTATAAAAGTGAGATGCATACCATTTTGTATTCCTATCCTTTTACCAAAGCCAATTATTTGTTTGCTAAATTTTTTAGTGCAATTGTAGTGGTTTCATTGATTGTTTTAACCATCGGTTTGGGTATGATCATCGGCTTTAGATTGCCAGGTACCAACTCCGAAATTGTAGGACCTTTAAATATAATGACCTATTTACAAAACTATTTGCTATTTATACTACCAAATATTCTGTTCATTGGTGCCATTGTTTTTGGTGTTGTGGCATTTACAAGAAATATAGCTGCCGGTTTTATTACGGTCATTATTATTTTGTTTGGTCAGGGCGTATTAGAAAGTTTGCTATCCGATCCAGAAAATAGAACCATGGCGGCTATTTTAGATCCTTTTGGAGGGGCTTCCATTAGATATTATACACAATACTGGACGGTTTCTGAACAGAATGAGTTGCCAATTCCAATCAAAGAAATGATTATTTACAACCGTTTGTTGTGGCTAGGAATCGGCACTGTAGTTTTTGGTCTGGTCTTTAAATTCTTTACATTTAGTCAGCACGCTTTTTCTTTTTCATTTGGAAAGAAAAAATCAGAACGCACAACAAAATCCAATTTTGGAGGAATTACAAGAATCAACTTACCAAAAGTTAGCTATGATTATTCCTTTCTTCAAAATTTAAAAACAACTTGGAAACTATCGAATATCGATTTTACATACATTGTTAAGAGTTGGGCATTTATCAGCATAGTTTTAGTAGGATTAATTTTCATCTTAATTGGATTGTCTGAAGTAGGGAACCTCTTTGGTACGGCAACTTTACCACTAACATGGAAAATGTTAAACGGAGGAGGGGCGTTTACTGCATCCATTAATATTTGTACTTTTTTATATGCAGGGATGTTAGTACATCGTGCAAAAATTTCCAGAACCAATCATATTATTGATGCAACACCAATCCCGAACTGGACCTTATTAACGTCTAAGTTAATTGCATTGATAAAAATGCAATGGGTACTGTTGACCATCATTATGATTTCTGGAATGACGTTTCAAATTTATAAAGGATATTATAACTTTGAAATGGGACATTATATTTATGAATTGTATGTTTTAAACTTCCTTAACTATTTACTTTGGGCATTATTAGCACTGTTTGTTCAAACACTTATAGGGAACCCATATGTTGGTTTGTTTGCTCTATTGTTACTGTCAATAGGATTGCCAATCCTAACATTAGTAGGTGTTGAGCAAGACATTTTTAAATACAATGAGGGTCCAGACTTTAGTTATTCCGATATTAATGGATATGGTTCGAGTGTATTACCCTACATTATATACAAACTATATTGGTTGCTATTTGGTTTTGTATTGTTAGTTATTACCTCATTATTTTGGGTTCGTGGAATTCCAAACTCTTTTAAAGAACGTTTTTCTTTTGCAATAAAACGATTTAAAGGAATTACTGCTATTGGTTTTGCTGTTTTCTTCATTGGATTTTTGTTTTTAGGGCTTTCAATATATAAAGAAGGAAATATTGACAATGTAAGGAAATCTTCCAAAGAAAGAGAGCAATTACGAGTTGATTGGGAAAAAGACTTTAAGAGGTTTGAAAACTATGCACAACCAAGAATTATAGCAGTCAATGCAAAAATGAATCTTTTCCCAAAAGAAAGAAATTTTGAAGCTTCAGCAGTAATGACCATGGTAAACAAAACAGAGGTTGCCATTGATAGTATTTTTCTGAATCATAATGGGTATCCAAGTACCTTTAAATTTAGTTTGGCAAATACATTGGTATTAGAAGATACCATTCAGAATTTTGATATTTATAAATTCGATAAAAAAATCCAACCTGGAGATACCTTAACATTGGCGGTTACAATAAAAAATAAAATCAATACTACATTAAGAAATAATTCACCAGTAATTGAAAATGGGACCTTTGTAAATAGTGGTGTTTTTCCAGCTTTGGGGTACGCATCAGGGGGAGAGTTAACAGATAATAAGACTCGTAAAAAATTCGGTTTACCAGCAAACGATTTACGACCACATCCATCCGATTCTACTGCTTTAGCAAATACTTATATCAGCAAAGATTCCGATTGGATCGATTTTGAAGCAACCGTTTCTACTTCCGAAGATCAAATTGCCATTGCGCCAGGATATTTACAAAAAGAATGGTTAAAAGAAGGACGAAGGTATTTTCATTACAAAATGGATAGTAAAATCTTAAACTTTTATGCATTTAATTCCGCACGATATGAAGTACAAAAAGAAATGTACAATGATATTAGTCTAGAAATTTACTATCACAAAGGGCATGAATTCAATTTAGATCGAATGATGGCTGGTATGAAAGCCTCCCTAGATTATGGAGCAAACAATTTTAGTCCCTATCAACATAGGCAACTACGAATTATTGAATTTCCAAAAACAGGAGGTGCATTTGCGCAATCATTTCCAAACACCATTCCATTCTCAGAAGGAATCGGTTTCATTGCAGATGTTGACGATTCCAAAGAAGGCGGTGTAGATTATCCATTTGCGATCACAGTACATGAAGTAGCACACCAATGGTGGGCGCATCAAGTAATAGGTGCCGATGTTTTAGGAGCCACGATGTTGTCAGAAAGTGTTTCAGAATATGTCTCTTTAAAAGTGTTAGAACACCAACAAGGAAAATCAGAAATGCGTAAATTTTTAAAGAAAGCATTAGACGATTATTTACAGCAAAGAACCTTCGAAAGAAAACGCGAAAAAGCATTAATGTACAACGACGGACAAGGGTACATTCGTTATCAAAAAGGATCCTTAGTTTTCTATGCATTGAGTGATTATATCGGTGAAAGAAACTTGAACAATGCGCTAAAAAAGTATGTAGAAAAAGTGCAATTTCAAGAAGCGCCTTATACAACCTCAATAGACATGGTAAATCATATCAAAGAAGTAACGCCAGATTCGTTACAATATGTAATTAAAGACATGTTTGAAACCATTACCTTATATAGCAATCGAGTTGTTGATACAAAAACAACCGAATTAGAAAACGGAAAATTTCAGGTAGATATTGAGTTTGAAGTTTCTAAATATAGAAATGATGAGAAAGGTAGAAAATATTATGGAGAAAAAGTAGGAGATACACTCTCTTATAAAACAGATAAAATGAAAAAGCCGATACTTTCAGTACCATTAGTCGATTATATAGATCTTGGTATTTTTACCGAAGAAGAAGTAGACGGCAAAAAGAAAGAAGTTGTTTTGTATTTTCAAAAACATAAAATCACGGCAATCCATAATAAGGTTTCAATCATTGTAGATGAAAAACCAACAGAAGTAGGAGTAGATCCTTATAACAAATTAATAGATACACAGTCTGACGATAATAGAAGGAAGCTTTAATTCAGAACAAACTCCTTTACAGTAACATTCAAACCTCGTACATTAAATGGCGAGGTTTTTGTTTTACTAAAACCATTATATTTACACTTTATTTTTAAACACTCATTGAAGAAACTCATATACATATATATCCTCTTACATTCAGTCACCGCTTTTTCACAAAAAAGAGAAAAAGACTCCTTGCCAAAATCTTTAGATGAATATATTCTAGTGAAGCCAGGAGACACCGCTATTGTCAATTTGAATGAATTTATACTTTTACCAAAAAGGAACTTCAAGTCAAAAAAAGACGTTCGCTATTACTTCTGGTTTAAAAGTAAAGTATTTAAAGTCTATCCGTTTGCCAAATTAGCATCACAAAGATTAGATACGCTTAATACACGGCTATCCAGAATAAAATCGAAGCGTAAGAGGAAAAAATATATCAGGCTAATTCAAGATTATATAGAAGGCGAATTTTCTGATCAGATGAAAAAGTTGACAAATACAGAAGG
>TARA_B110000208_G_scaffold191212_1_pt1 | contig 18646 bp, 3 predicted proteins | sample TARA_B110000208 | Tara Oceans TARA_B110000208 (sample SAMEA4397426) | marine metagenome | biome: Polar Biome; feature: [SRF] surface water layer (ENVO:00010504); material: water (ENVO:00002006), including particulate matter (ENVO:01000060) such as... | depth 5 m
GAGGGGGGCGCATGGGCGGGTGCGGGCGGAGCGGCTCTGCGACAAAGGCGTGAACGGATGGAAAGTCCGCCATGACGCTCGCGCTCTTGAAGAGGTGCACGATGCCGGCGCTGTCGCCAAAAGCGACCATCTCGCCAGAGGGCGCGGCAGCGAGGGCGACGAGACGGGTCGTGGCGTCGCCAAAGGAGAGGGCGTTGACTTGGGTCGGGTCCATCGTCCCCGGCGCGCAGACCGTCCAACTTCCGCTGTTCGTCGCGACGATGAGCTCCACTGGGGACGTCTCGCTCGCGCGGGGCACGAACGCGACTTGGTAGCGCCTTCCATGCATCGGCGGCGCGTTCGCGTCGTGCTGCCGCTGCGACACGAGGTCGCGCAAGTGGACTGGTGTTTTCATTCCACCCGGGAGCATCGTGGACCCTGAGGCGAGCATCCGCTCCTGCACCACGAGCGACGCGACGGGGCGGCTGAGCTCAAAGTGCCTCTGCGGCGTCCCGACGAGCATCGCTTGGCACTGCCCGCCCCTCTGTTGCGAGACCATCTGGAGCTCAACGGTATAGACGTCGCCCGTCGCGGTGCCGCAGATGATGTTCTCCGCGGCGGTGCGGTACGACTGGCGCACCGGCGTCGCGCTCGCGAGCGCGGTGACGTCGTACGGCAGCTTAATCCGCGCGAAGGGCTCCGAGCCTTTCTTGTACGGGTTCCCAGCGCGGTCAAGCATCGGCTGCGCGCGGACGAAGACGACGACGCGGCCGAAGCCACCGTCGCTGCGCATCGACTTTGAATCCGGGAGATCAGCAATCGCGGCGTCTTTTTTGCCGCCACCCGACAGTGCGATGCACGGCTGGTCGCCCATCGCGAAGAGCGTGCAGCAGCGCAGCGACTTGAACGCCGCCGCCTGCCCGCCGTGGTTTGCCTTCGCGCTCCATTCATTCACGAGGATCCCTTGCACGGTGTGCAGGCAGCATCGGCTGCTGGAGAGCGAGACGACGCCGCCGCCCATCGCGCCCGGGAAGGCCAAGAGCTTCCGAACGCGACCGCGGTGCAGCTGCACCGAAGAGAAGGCCCGCGCCGTGGGGAACTCAAACGCCACTACGCGCCCATCGTTCAGACCCACCCAAATCACGTCCCGCGCCTCGTCAAACGCGAGCGAAGAGACACCTTCCGGACGACCCATCTGCTGCGACGCCGCCGCCGGGTCGCCGAGAAATGCCGCCAATGGAGCAGGTGTTCCGAAGCTTTTCTGTCCGCTCGCGCGCATCGCGGTGTGGAGCCTTGAGCGCGAGAAGGCGCAGCTTCAACTTTACGAGTATTTCGTAGCGCGAGGAGGCCTTGCTTAATTTTTTTAATGAGGAATAAAAAAATAAAAATCTATCTCGTCGCGAGAGATCTGCCTCTGCCAGTGGACTGGCAAGCCGCTCGGTGCTATGGGCATACTCACTGGCATCGCTAATGCGGTAGCGAAAAAGGTCGTAGGGCCGTGGGTAAACGATTGGGATCGTAAGCTGAAGCTGGACGCGAAGCCCAATTTGCTCGTCCTGAAGCTTGGGCCGAACCTCGCGCTGCGTCCGGATGCGATCAACAACCTGGTTGATTTGCCAGTCGACATCATAGCGGGGCAGGTGGGCTCGATTGAGGTGACGCTGAAGATCGAGGGGAAGATTGGAAGCCAGAAGATCCTCGGCAGCGTTCGCGTCTCGGACGTCTACGCCGTTATTCGCGTCCGCGACGTCGATGAGTACGACGCAGCGAAGGAGCGCTCGACGCGGGACAAGCACAAGGCGCTGAAGCTGCAGCTGCTCAACAAGGCGATGTCTGGTGGCGGCGGCGCGACGGCGGCGGAGGCGGATGACGGCGGCGGTGGCGACGCGCCCAACGGCTTCGTCGCGCGCAACGTCGCCTCCATCATTCAAAACCTCGAGATCGTCATCGATCGCGTCCACGTCCGCGTCGATACCTTCCCCGTCGCCGAGTCGGCAGCGGCGCACGGCCCGTGCGCGCCGTTCGCGATCGGTGCCGTGGTGAAGCAGGTGCGCGTTGAGAAGCAAGCCGCCGCGGCGAAGAGTGCGGGCGGCGAGGCCAGCATCAACAAGACGCTCTGCCTCGTCGGCGTCGGAGTCTACTGCGAAGAGATCGACCCGCGTCTCCTCGCGACAGCGAAGCGTGGTGATCTGCGCCGCCACTTCACCGCGCCCGGGGTTGGCTTCGGCCCCCTCGTCCCCGTCGTCAAGGAAACTTCGCCCAAGACCATCGTCGCGCAGCTCGGGCGCGTCTTCCAGCGCGACGGCCTCGCAGCTGACCACCCGTACATCCCCTCGCATTTCGTCCTCGCGGGGCGCCACGTCGCGAATCCGCATCATGCTGCCTCCTCCTCCTCCCCCGCGCAGCGCGGGCGCAAGCCAGCACCGATTAAGCTCCTCGATGGCGTCGTAACGCTGACGTCGACCCTGAACCCAAAGCCGGAGGACGCGCAGAAGCAAGCAGCCATCGCCGTCGCTGTTGATCTCGACCCCTTCACGCTCCGCATCGAGCGCTCGCAAGTGCGATTCGTGCTCGAGCTCGCCGCCAAAGTCGCGACGTTTCAGATCTTTGCTCGCTACCACGGCTACCGTCCGCAAGGCGCGGTGGCGTGCAGCGCTCCTGCGCTCATGGATCTCCCGTCCGCGGCGGCGGCGCTGGCGGCGGCGGCAGACACCGACGGCGACGGCGTCGTCGACGGCATCGATGCGGCACGCGATGATTTGCTCGTCGCGGAAGCGGCAGAGCAGCAGTGGTGCGCTGCGTGGTGGCGGTACGCCCTCACCGCGGTGCGAGAAGACGTCCTCGCAGACGAGAAGGGCACCGGCGTGGACAACCAGCCGTGGGCCGTTGTCGTCCAGCGCCGCATCGACTTGCAGAAGTACGTCGATATGTACATGTACAAGAACGACAAGGTCCTCTACCTCTCGACCGTGGCGAAGGCGAAAGGCATCAGCGATCGCGCTGCGAAGAAAGCGCACAAAGGGGATCGCAAGGCAATGAAAGCGATTGAAGAGGATCTCTCCGTTGCTGAGATTGAGATGTTTCGGACCCAGGCGCTGCAGCAGCTCTCGGTAGTGCGGAAAGAGAAGAAGAGGCTCGACGAGGCGCGCGCAGAAGCGGCCAAGGCGGCTAAAGTTCAAAAGAAGCAGGCGAAAAAGGCCAAGGCCAAGGCGAAGCCCAACTTGTTCCGCTGGGGGAAGCGCGTGTTAAAGAAAACGACAACAAAAGGTGGCAGTGCCTCCGCGGCGGGGGCGGGAGCCGCAGCGGAAGCAGCAGCAAGCGACGCGGAAGCAGCGGCCGCCGCGGCAGCAGCGAGCGACGCGGACGATGAATTCGCCACGACACTGCAGAATATGTTCGAGGGAAAGATGGCCGAAGACGACGGCTCCGCGGAAGTGATGTTCTGGCGTCAGAAGAAGGGCGATCCGCTTGACTTTATCTTACGCCTTGTCGTGCGGCAAAGAGAAGCCGCGCTCGCCGTAGCGTGTGAGCAAGGCGACGTGTGCTGCGTGCTGCGCGGCCTCGAGGTTGGCCTCAGCCTGCGGCGCAAGTTCGTCGATCTCGAAGCAACGCTGCATGATATCGCAATCCGGGATGAAAGCGTCGCGGACAGCGCAAACGATTTTGCGTACGTGCTGAAGCAAACAAAGCGCGTAGACACGGAGCCGATCGTGCGCGTCAAGCTTGGGCTGCCGCCGCATGAGATCTTAGATCCTCCCAAAGCGCCGAGTGAGCCTCGGCCGCAGCTGCACGCCGAAGTTGCTATACGCCCTATTCAAGCAGCCGTTCTCCCCTCTCTAGTCGCGCGACTTGCGCATTTCGGCCTCATCGCTCTTCACGTCCCAAACGCTGGTGCAATCGCAAAGCTGCTCTCATCGCCGCTCAAGCAGTTTGAGCAAGCCGGAAAGGTGCAAATGAAGAAGATGAAGAAGAGCGTCTCAAAAGGTCTCACTAAAGGCATCTTCCTCGACGTAGGTGTGAAGGGTGTGACGCTCCTTGTCCCTGAGGACGCGATGAACGGGCAGTCGTCGCTTCTCATGGTCCACCTCGGTGATCTTGCTGTTCGGACTCCAGATCCACGCTCGACCGCGATGCGTCTCACGGATGTGGACGATACGACTGCAACTGAAGGGACGTTGGACGAAACAACGCTGGAGGAAACGAGCGTGGACTATGGTGACGAGGAAACGGCGTCAGATATGACTCCGCGCATTGCTGCGCCTCCTGCGTACGATGAGCGCGATATCATACGCGCGCAGCTTTCCTCGATTCAAGTCCTCGTCGGCCCAATGGCGGAAGTGATTCGTGAGAGGCGTGTGAAGAGCGCCTCTGCTCATTCGGAGTGGCACCTGCTTTCTCCCGTCACAGCGCGCGTCGACATTGGGCTTGGCGCTGCAATTCAAATCGGTGCGCACGTCGACGAAACCACGGTGCGCTTGCGAGTTCCGCTCGTTCGAAGACTTGTCGATATATGTACGGGGTACGCAGCGGGTTGCTCTCGAACGGCTTCGGAACTCGTTCCGAGCAGCAGCAGCGGTGCCGCAGCACAGAATATGGACGCGCAGCTAGATGGCACGTTGGTGGTGGCGAAATCCAAAACATCCTCTGCCGCAAAGAGCGCGGAGAGCAGCACAGCAGCACCGGCGGCGGCGTCATCGGCATCATCCAAATCATCGAGTGGTACGGTAGATGACGCGGAAGCGCGCGATATTGCGCGGCGATTGAAAGTGCGGCGCGAAGAAGCGCACCTCTGCGCGGTGCAGGATTTTGCGAACAAGCACATCCGCACGCTGCAGGAGAAGATGCTGTTTGGTCTCAAAGTTGATCTTAGCGGACTGCACGTGCTGCTCGGTGAGCCCGGTGATCACGTCCTCGAGCTCGCCGTGCAGAACGTCAACGTCTTGCTTGAAAAGCATTCCTTCGATCTCGCGCTCAAGCTTGATGTAGGAGCGGTGGGTGCGATTGATCCAAAGCGTACAAATAGCACGAGCGGCGTCTCGCTGCTCCTCGACTCACACCCTGATGATCCGAGTGTGTGGAGTACTATGCTGGTGCAGCGAGCCTCGACAACTGAATCGACGCTCGCGAGTTTGGACGAAGATTCGTGGCTCGAAGAAGCACTGCTCTTGGCGAAAGAAACTGCAGGTGGTGCTCCCAGCGCCGCAAGTGGGGCACAGCGTCGCTCCGCCCTCTCAGTGAGGGTGATGGTGCTGGAAAAGCTTCACTCTGGGTACGCTTCGCAGGAAGCGGACTGCGAGCTCGTCGTCCTCTTGCCTCGCTTTCGTTTGAATGCGCACCGCGATTCGATTGCAGGCATCATCCACATCGTATCAGATGGGATGCGCCTCATAAAGCTGACGCAAATCACGGACATTGTGGGTGATCTGAAGCAAACCGTGGAAGGGCTTGGCAGCATGGCTTTGACTGGTGTCGATGCTGCGAAGCGCCGCATTCGCTTGCGTCGCCAGCAAGCGAAGCTGAATAAGGCTGAGTTTGGCGTCGAGGAGAGCTTGAAAGAAAAGAGCTCTGCCGTGTTTTCGACATCGAATGGAGTGAACATTGACATGCTTGACGCGAAGCTTAAAGCGGATGTGAGCTTTGATGCGGTGGAGTTGATTGTGGCGACGGATGAGGATAGCATTACTCGATCACGCAAGCTTCTTTCGCAAATCGTTATCGGTGCCGGATCACTTTCTGCGACGGTGCGTGCGAAGGTCCGCGAGGCGACTGTTGAGCTGGGCGAAGTCCGCGTCATCGATCATTCTGCGGGTGGTGCGTGCTACCCACTCGTCGTGAGCACGGTCGTGACGCAGGAAGACGCCTTCGTCGCGGAGTCGTCCGGGCTAAGCATTGATGCCGTCACAACGGAGATCATTGCGAATCGCGCGCGCCGAGTTCCACTTATCTCAGCGAGCGTGATGGACATGAGCAGCATTTGGAAGAAACGGAGCGACCCAAATGCAGTGCTCGTTGTTGCCAACGCGAGGCTCTCCTCGCTTGCTGCCGTGCTCACGACGCGTTACATCCACACGCTTCTCCTCTTTGCAATCACGGGGCCTATTATTGAAGAGGTGAAGGACGTCGTTGATATTATAAAGTCGCGATCGAAAGAGGTGAAAGGGTCGCGCAAGCGTGCACCTTCGCAAGTACTTGGCAAGTTCGAGCTTGACATGGGACGCCCGCTTCGCAAGATCGTGAAGAAAGTTGCAAGCCTTGTCGATACCCCGCGTGCGCTGCTCCTTCGGTGCGACGCGACGGTTGCAATGGTCGGTGCCGATGGAGGTACATCGAAGGCGCCGATCTTGTCTATTATTTTGCCCCTCAACTCCCACTCGCGTCAAGCGCTCGTTTTGACAACAGATGCAATATCAGCGACTGTTGGGAGCGATGGAGGTGAGAATGGCTTGATTCGGGCGAGTGTTACGGGGGTCTCTGTCTGCACGTACAGCCACCTGATAAAGCGTGAAGCTGGACGAGGCGTGAGTAGTTCTGGGCAGACGACGAAGAGGTTTGCACTCTTTCACGCATCGGAGTTGAATGCGAGCGTGAACGTCGGTTCAACGATTGAGGCCGGTGTTGAAGTGGGTGCGCTGGAAGCTGCAGTGTCAGCGAATCAACTCGTGTGGCTCTTGGCGCTCCTCTCAGAGGAGAATTTTCTCGAGCGCTCCGGCGACCTCGCTGATCCCGCTGGCATCATCACGCAGGACTCCCGCAACTCGACGGCATCGATTTCAGACGCTTCCCCGAACCAAATTCGTGAAAGAGGGCGAACGTCGTCTACATCGCCGATGCGTCGCACTTCTTCGCTCTCGATAGCAGCTGGGCCTGGGCGACAGAGGAGAGCACCGTCGAAGACTGCACAAGCGGCACGACAAAGCTCTGCTCCTCGTCTTCTGGCTGCACCTTCGCGTTCATGCGAAGTTGCGTTCGACTTCGCGGAGGAGACTCTCGCTCAGCTCAGGTCACTGCTCGCACAGGCCATGTTTGTTCCCACCACAGCATCAGATGCAGTGAGGGAGCCTGCTTCCGTATTCGTTGCCGCCAAAGTTGTCGTGCGCAGTGTAAGGTTCAGCCTTTGTGCGGAATCAGAAGGAGTGCACTGTGCGTTGAGTCCTGAGGAGAGTACGGACTTGCTCATGGTTGCCAGCGTTGGTACGGTTGCACTCGATGCGACTCTGGACACCAACGCGTCGTGTGTGGCCTCTCTAACCGTGGATAGCATTTCGCTCGCCGATGCACGCATTGAGGAGGAGGGAACGGCGGGAGCAGAGACTCCCCCGGTGCTTCGAGTTGATGCCTTGGACGACGGGCATGCCCTTTCTGCGACGGTGCGCTTCGAAACGCTGCCGGAGCCCAACGCAAATGCGCTCGTGCACCTCGCTCGTGTGACATTTGTGGCGAATAATGTGCTCCTCGAATCGCTCGAATCGCTCCTCGTCGCGAAGGAGATCGTTGTCAATTCACCACGGCACATCGAGTATGGGCGCTCTGCGATCAAGACGACCAAGGCGTTGAAGCGTCTCAAGAAAGCAAGGAAGATTGCGAAGAGAGTGCAGAACGCGGACGCGCCGAAGGATGAAAAGCTGGCGAGCTGGATGGACCGAATCACGGTGGTGTGCGGTGCGGAAGCGGTGATCGACAGCGTCACGGTGTGCTTGCCACGAGCTTTCGATGATGCCGAGTCGGATGCCATCGTTGTCGACTGTGGATTATCGGCGCGTGCGTATTGGGACGTCGCGACGCGGCAGCTGATGGCACAAGCAAAGATTAACGCAAGCCTTGACCGCTCGAAGCTCAGCGAGGCGATTCAGATCGGTCACGCGATTGATGGAACTGTTCTCGAGCGCACAATGATTCATGTGCTATTTTCGCGCAGCATGACCTCAACGGAAGAGATCGTAGCGGGACAGGTGACAAAGCGAACGTTCGTGAATGCGCTTACCGCTACGCTGCCGCCATCGGAAGTTCCGCAGCGTCGTGGCTGTATCAATGCAACGCTCGGTGCGCAAGACCTAGTTCTCCTCGTTGACGCCCTCTCGCTGTTCATTCCGCAGTCGACAAAGAAGAGTGATAAGGCTATGTCGCCGATGGTGAAGCCTACTGTGGAGGGAGACGTTGCAGAGAATCCAGCCGAGGACGAGGAGGAGCCCGCTCCCGCTCCTACAACAAAGACAAAGAGTAAAGCCAAAGAGGGGATGTACTCTGGATCATCGCTCACGCGATTGCTGCAGCGCGAGGCCGTGGCGCTGATTGTGGATTTCCCGTTGGTTCAACTCACGCTCGTGAACGATGCGGTCGGAGGTAAGATGTCTCCTCTCGTTCAGCTGCGCATCAGTGATATTATTGTGGGCGCAGTCGCCAAGTTGGATCTCGAGGCAGTCTCGAGCGCAACGGTGGACTTCAATGTCACCATTGATGGCTATAATCGAATGCTCGTCGTCTGGGAACCGGTTCTCGAGACTGCAGCGCTTCGCCTCGCAGTATCATTGAATCCCACTGGCTTGGAGTTCAGGCCGCGCGAAGCGCTGCACGATGTTGATTCGTCGAAAACAAACGCAGGGACGCCGAACTACAGAAACGCAAAGCTCTACGCAACGGTGGTGAGCCACAAAACAATCGAGCTCTTATTGACGTCGTCGTTTCTTCAATCTGTGCTTGGTGTCCTGCACACTGCGCACTCGCTCCTCACGATGCCGAGTGCGCTTGCCGCGACGCGGAACGCAACAGAACGTGCGAGCACTGTGCAGCTGCGAAACGATACGGGGCTTGGCATCGCGTGGAACATCAAGTCCTTCGATGACACCGAGCCGTTGAACGACGACCCACAAGCCGCAGTCCTCAACTTCCCCGCGCACCGCTCACCTCCGCAGCCTCACGGCTCAACGATGCAACGTTCGATGCGGCACAGTCTCCACTTGCGGCTTGCGACGGGAGAGAGCGACGAGAGCATTGCGCAGCGCGCTCGCACTGACAGTACGGGGCATATTGCACACTCGCGCGCATGGAGCGCGCTCTCCGTCGACGTCGGTGCCGATGCGTGCACGATCTTCGACATCGACAGCGTGCGATACCGCGTTGTCGTGCTTTCCGCGGATGGTGTGTCGGGCCTCTCCGCGACGCTCTTTCGCGCCGTGGTGAGTCTGACGTGCGTCCAGGACGATCATTCGGGCGATTCGACTCCCGCGGCGGGGGGCACCAAGACGATTGAAGTCGGGCGCACCGGGCCCGCCGCGATGGTTGGAGGGCGTCTTCTTTGGAATGAGATGCTGAGTTTCGATGGGAGCAAAGTAACACAGTCTCAATCGGGTGTGCTCCAAATATCTCTCTGCTCTGCAGATCCTCATTTCGTGCTCGCATCTGGCTCAGCACAGTGGCAGGACGCGATCAACAGCGGCGTGACGAAACTCGACTTGAGTGGCGGTGCGGGCTCCGTCACAGTGAAGGTCACTCGCGCAGCGAATGAATCGCGTGGCTCGACATTTGACCAAATCACGGGCACTCAAGTCGTGTGCTCCGTTGAGACGTCCGATAGCGTGAAAGTGGTTCGCCTCTCCTCGAATCTGCGCATTCGCAACAGCTTAGAGGTCCCTATTGAATACCAATACGGACGAAGCTCCCCCGTCGGTCCTTTCTCTTCCTCTGAAATGCGCGATCTCTTTCCAGAGGGCAGCGTCATTTCAATCGTCTCAACGAAAGGCAGAGTAGTCGAGGTTCCGAAGAATTTCTCAGTCGAGACTTCGGGAGTTCATTGCAAGGGTTCCGAGTACTCAATGGCGCAGCGCTTCACCGCGCTGTGGACGAGTGAAGGTCACTTGCAACTCCGCTCGCAAATTGGTAAGCGATGGATGACTGCATACCATGACCGTGGCAAGTTGAGAGCGAACTCAACGGATGGTGGAGTGTGGCAGTCCTTTCTTCCCGAAATTGCTGACCCTCGGATTGGTCTCAGTTCTCAGCGCTCCGCGTTGCCGGATGGGTACGTCTGCTCATTCGCACTTCGGACGCGGCATGGAGAGAACCCGTACTGGTCAATGGATGAAGAGGGTGTTATGAAGTGCTCCTCCACTTCCTTCTCCGCATCAGAGTGCATCTTCCACATCGTCGTCCACGACGACGAGGTGGTGGTGGCACCAACCTTCAAAGCGGGTGACGCGTGTGTCATCGAAGAGATCACATCAGAAGAGGGTGCAGCTGCTTCGTCTTCGTCTTTGTCTTCGTCTTCTTCTTCGGGGATGGTGATTGCGCCGTACGAATCAATGTGCGTGCCAGTCTCGATGCTTACGAGCGCACACGCGTGTGCCTCAGGCTCAGCTTTCTGGATTCGTTTCCGCGCTGTCGGACAAAGCACGTATGCAGACTGGATGAATCTCAGCGCGATGGCAGGCCGTTCCTTCATCGGCGAGCCGCGCATGAAAGCGAGCGCTTTGCTTGCATTCAATTCACGCTCTGGAGAGGGGGGATGCGACAACCCTGATCCCGTTACGAAGCCATCGGAAAGTCTTGGACTCTCAAGCTGTTACATGATGCGGGACTTCGCTGCGCTGCCTCTTGGCGTGCGGACGTGGCAGCTGACGCCTCCTCTATCCATTGAGAATCAACTGCCAACAAACGCGCGCATCTTGGTTGGGGAAGAATCTCTCCTCCTCCACCCCTTGCAGAATCGCCGTATCTACTTGGGTGGGGTCGCGGAGACGAGCCTTGAGCTCCGCATCGCTCTCCCCGATATGGGCCTGCAAAGTATGTCGTACGATGCCTCTGCTCCAGGTGAGGATGATGACTTTGCAGTCGTTCGTGTTAGCCTCGATGCATTCATGAGTGCAGGCGATGCACAGTTTGTGGACTGCCCCGTAATACTTTTGGACGGTCAAAGGCGACCGCTCTCTCTCATTGTCCGCACGCGTCCAGGTCGCATTAGGGATCAAGAACCTTTTGCCACCGTGCAGATCTTTTGTCCGTTTTGGGTCGTCAACATCACAAATCTTCCGCTTGTTTACGCGTCGAAATCATCCTCTGATGAGTACGAAGTCATCGCGTCGAACTCGAGCGGTCTGAGCTGGCTCTCCGAGGTGGACGCAGCAGCAGAAACGGCAGCAGCAGCAGCAATGTCAGAGGTCTCTTCTGCAGGCAGCGCTGCTACGAAGACGATCGGCAAAACGCGACGCCCCTCACGTTTCATTGTGAAGCGACGCTCAACTATTGGCCAGAAGGTGGAAGAGCGCGAACGTGCGTCGAGGAAACGCGATTCAATGAGCGCGAACCAGCTGCATCATGTCGCACGCGCAGGGAACGGTGCCTCACTCTTCTCTGTTCCGTTTGGAGACATGGAAAAGCCACGGCTTGCCGCTGCGCTTCCGCCAAGTGATGACGCTCAGCTCGTCCCCGGGTGGGGTGTCAGCATTTCAGGAACTGATGTGAAGTGGTCTCCCACTCCATCGCTCGAAAACGTCGGCCTCTCACAGGAAACGAGCGTGATTCGCGGCGCACGCACTTTCCCTCTCGCCGTTACTGTGCATCAAGCCCCAGGCCGCTTCGTTCTCTCAAAGATCGTCACCATTTCTCCCGAGTACACGCTCGTGAATGAAACACCCTTCGATATCTTTTGTGCACAAGCGTGCGAAGTCGGTGACGCGCGCACCGGGCGTGGTGAAGGAACGATCGGGACGCGCGTCCTCCCGATGCAAGTGATGCATATCTCATGGAGTGACGCGAGCGAAGCGCGGCATTTGCGGCTGACAGCATCGAAGCGCAGCTGGTCCTCGCCACTTTCAACGGATACGGGGACAGTTGTGGTCAAGCTGAAATCAAGCAGCGTTCATAATACGAAGCATCTTGATGCAAACGCGGACATCCTCTACTTGGCGGCAGATGTGAAGAAGAATGCGCGCGGTGGACGCCGCTTCCACATCCGCGTCGTTGAAGCGGAGCAGCTTCGCTTCAAGATTGTCAATGACTGCACGAAGGACACGATTGAAGTGCTGCAGAAGCAGCCACTTTTCCGCGGTGGCGGTGCTTTTGAGGACGTGCGTAAGCGTGTTGCGATGCGCATCGCGCCAATGACGTCGGCTTCCTACACGTGGGATGATTCCACTGTGGAGTCGCCGCTGCTTCTCTTGCGCGCAGAGCCTTTCTGCGACCTTCTGCGCTCTGCCGTCGGTGGAGGGTGCAGTGTCTCCACCGTGCGCACGCTTGCGAGCAATCTCGTCGAGAGCTCACGTCACGTCTCCCGCTGGGCTGAGATTGACATGGAAGAGCTGACAACTGTAGGAAGCTTCATGCTCGTAGCTTCAGATGGAGCTGAGCGTAAGCTGTGGTACAGTGTGTCTGTCGAAGGGACCACATTTACGCTGCGCATTGCCAACCTCATCTCGCGGTGCCGCCCACAAACCGCGGAGACGGAGCAACGCGGCGACGAAGCGTGGCTGTCGTCACTCTTTGAGGCCACGCAAGCAGCGCAGCGCTACACGAAGCTGCCCTTCAGCACGTGGAGTACATCGCGAGATGCTGCCCTCGCCACAGCAACGAAAGAAGTGCTGCGTGAGTACCATGCTCGACTGCGCACGGAGTACGAGCAGCTGTGCGAGACCTTGCAGTTCGAAGGAATGCCTCTCGACGAAGATGCTTCTGCGGCGTCGACGCCTCGGGGGGCTCGTGGTCGGCTGACGTCGTCAAGTGGTCGCATGGCTGCAAGCCTCGAAAGCATTGCGGCGCTCGTTGAAGGGCAGACGTACGCTGCAAGTGCAGCGCGTCTTCCTACTCACCAGCGCGAGCTTGCAGTGCGCATTGAGACGGTGACGGGAGAAGGTGACCTCCGCGCCTATGTGCGGAAGATGGCGAAAGAATCAGGAAAGTCACTCCCCACGGACATCTCATCGATCGTGAACAGTCTGGAAGCGTACGTTGTTGTGAGCGAGACGGATCGCACACTCCCCGTGGGAGAGCAACGTCGCTCACGCCGCTCCTTCGTCGCCAAGGTGCGCCGAGGTGTCCGAATGCCGAGAGGAGCGCAGTACAAAGGGCTCTTCCTTGACGAGGATGGGCCGCAATTCCTCGGAATGTCGCTTGCGCAGCGGCGGCATCCGTCGAAGAAGCAATATCTCGTCGCTGTTGAAGCAGTCGATAGGCACTCTCTCGCGGATGGGTGCGGGATTTGCGTAGGCGATATTCTCGATCGTCTTGTTAGCTCCGACGGAACTGAGGTGACTTCTCTCGTTGGCCTCAGCGCGAATGCGGCGTGGACACGGGTCCGTGACGAACCGCGTCCATGCGTTGTCTATGTTCGTAGCGCTGAGTACGTTGACTACGGCGCATCGTCGAGTGCGTTGAAAGGAGCTGAACCTTGGGTTGTGAACCTGCAGCAGACGCTGGTCTTTCCTCCGCGTGCCACTGCGTCGCGTGGAGATCGAGACGCTAGCGCAAGTGCGCTACATCGCGGCCTCGAGGTGAAGGTCTACCTTCTCAATCCATTTGCGAAGCGCCGTGTCGAGCTCCGTGAAAAGGGATCGCGAGAAGCGGTGGAACGCATGCTCTTCTTCTTTGGTGAGCTCGACTCGACTCGTCTCATTCAAGGCGACACTGCGACTGGTGATGAGCGTATCACGCTCCTCGACGTGCTTGCCGGCAAGTGCTCGATGCCTATCCCGCTAGCACACTCGACACGCACGAAGCAAGAGAATCGAACGATTCAGCTTGGGCAGTGGGCGAAGCAGGTGTGGCTTGGTCGCAACAAGGGCCACCTTCACTTGTGCGCGGCGTGGCAGCGCGCGACTTTCGCACCAGCCAAGTGCAACGCGGCGGTGAGGTTTGTCCTCCCGTCGATTGGAATCACTGTCATTGATGATGGGAGTCGCGGCGGTGGTGCCGTCGTGCGCTCTGTTCTCAAGCGCACACAGCAGCGCTATCAGCGTGCTATTCGTCCTCGACGCGAGCTCCTTCGCCTGAGTTTCCGAGGCACGTCATTTGGTGGCGCTTTCCACAGTACAGGGAAAGTTGAGGTGGAGTTCAAGATACCATGGCTTCAAGTCGAGACCCCTCTCGTTGGGGCACGGCGTCCGATCCTTATCCAGCCAATGTTAGATGAGAGTGAGGTCGAAGCGCTGAACGCACGCGGTGGTGACGCGCCTGAAGCGAATGCTGATGCGGATGGCGCCGGATCAGCGCTTCCTCCCGCGCTCGTCGAAGTCCTCTCGAAACGACCTGCGCTCTGGGTCACCATCATCTCTGCTCCTGGCACACTCGCTACTGAAGTGTTACACCTTGAGTTTGTTGGATTTCTCCTCCGTGAGATTGAGGTGCAATTCGAAACATCGCTCCTCCCTGAGCTCATTGGCTTCGGGATGTCTGTCCTCAAAGGCTGGTCCTCTTCAAGCATTGGATCGGAAGTCATCTCCGCCTCTGCACGTGACTCTAACTTGAGCCTTGCCCACTGCGAGCAGCTTCTCAACGTGCTATCATCCCCTGATGATGTACTTGTTGGCGACAGTGATGATGATGGCGTGACGTCACAAATGCGAGCAAGTGGCGGTGTGGCGGCAAGTGGTGGGAAGAAGAAGAAGCAAGGGGGTGCGATTGGATCGCGGATTTACATCGAATCTATGAACCTCCACCCCATTAGTCTTCAGCTCACGATCTCATCGAACTCGAGCAGCAAGAATGCTGTTGCGAAGTACGCTGAGCTTCTCAGTGTCGACGGTCCTTTGGACGCTGCTCTTGCTCCCGTGCGTGGTGGTCTCTCGATCTTTGGCCCAATGCTTACAAACTTGGATCGTGCTCCTCTCACCCTTGGTGCGTTCGTGCGTCGCAACATCGTGCACTCTACCGTTTCACTCGTCGCGGAGATCGGTGTTTGGTACTCAACGAATGTCGTGGTCGAACTCTACAAGCTCGTTGGCAGTGCGGATTGGCTTGGTAATCCAGTTGGTCTCGTCTCGTCAATTAGCAAGGGCGTTACTGATCTCGTCTACAAGCCAGCAGAGGCGTTCATGGTCGGCCCTCAAGAGTTTACGCGAGAGTTTTATAAGGGCACAAAGTCTTTGATGCAGCAGGTGCGAGCGAATGAAGTGGAAACGTCAACTCCGTCGCTACAATGTGTCATGTAGTCCTCACCTCACCGCAACTCCCCCCTCCCCTCTCTCCCCTCTCACTCTCGCTTCAGTCCGTATACGGTGTTGCGCACACAGCGGGCAAGCTCACGGGCACCGTCGCTGGCCTCGCGAACGCTGCAATTCGCGCAGTTGCCGTCGAAGATGACGAGGGCGACGAGGCGAATGGCGCCGGCACGGGCACAATGGTAGCGTCCAAGTTCGGCTCTGACCGTGTGGATGGAGGAGACGAGGGCTACTCGCGGATGATGAAGGGCGCGGTGTCAAACATCGGGAAGGGGCTCGCGCGGCCGGTGCAGGGCGCGGTGGATCTCGACGTGAAGGAAACGGCAAAGAGCGTTGTGGCTCTTCCCGTTGCGCTTCTCGGAAGCGTAGTCGCAGGGACGCTAGGCTTAGCCGCGCGCGGTCTCGAGGGTATCGCGGATTGGTCAATAGGGAGGCGGAACCTTGGCGTGCGAAGGGTGGCACGCTTCTTTGATATCGATGGAGTCCTAATACCGTACAATGTGCGTGAAGCACGAGGGCATCTTTTTGTCCTCCGACTCAAGCTTCCTGCGCTGACGGGTGAAATGTACCTTCGACACTGGACGACAGGGCAAGAGCTGACGATGGCAAGCGGATGCGGACGTAAGCTTGTGCTCCTCACGACGTCGCAGCTGTACTGCTTTTCGACGAACCTGAGAGTGGATGGCAGCTCGCAACCCGTCCTTCAGTGGGCGATGCCGATCCTCTCGTGCAGCGTGCTTCCACCGAACCCTGCGTTTCCGAGGCAAGCTGCAGTGCAGAGCCTTCCACGAGATGAGTATGGTGAGGCTGAACACCGCCACACTAGCGTGTGGGGTGATGGTGAGCGCAATTTTTTCGCATTCCGCGATGACGAGACCGCGCGTGAGTTTGAGGCCGCAGTGCGGTGGATTGGGAGCGCACCAACGCTCGCTGCGGACCCCACTGCACACTGTGGGCTCCGCTGGGCGCTGCTGGCGAACGAGGAGAAACGCGCTCATCGCGTTGCACGTATCGCGGCGGCGAAGAATCTCGCCGCGTGCACTGCTCGGGTGCAGAGGCTGCACCAGGACGGGGAGCGCGCAATGGCGAAACTCGCAGAGGGCACGGTGTCCTCATCGGAAGCGGTTGCTGCTCTATCACGCACGGGGCATGGCCGTTCGATCGCGCGAGAAAAAGTGAACGAGCTCGGGCACTCTGTCCGGCGCTTGCTTGCCCACTTAGAGGGCGGCGAGTTGGTGCGCAACGAAGCGCATGTTGTCAAGACTATCTTTGGCACTGAGCGCAGCGCACGAACCTTCATCATCGAGGTCCGTGGCTTCAGCTGGCGCCAAACGAAGAAGAAGAAGAGCTCAAAGGAGGGGGAAGGAGAAGGGGAAGGGGAAAGAAAAGGTGTTTGGAAGCGCATCCTCTGGCAGTGGTCTGTCTCACGTCGTTACCGCGACTTCATCGCTCTTCGCGCTGCGGTGGAGAGCAGACATCTCATACCGCGCAGCGCGTTGCAGCGCGTCTCGATGCCGCCAAAGAAGTTTTTTGGCCAATCCTACTCCGCTGAAAACAGTGAGGCGCGGACGACTGCGTTCCGCCGCTTTATAGCCGAGATCTTCGATTGTATGCTCGCCTATCCGCAGCGCCGGGACGCAATGCTCCAAAGCCAAGAGTTCTGCCAGTGCGTATCTGTTGTTGTGTGCTTTCCCTTGTTTTGTATATTCATCGCCTCCCTCGGGGCTTCCCCTCTAAACTAACGACAATGTGTTTTTATCTCCTCTCCTCCTCGTTCTCTTCTACTTACTAGATTTTTCACAGATGGGCACACACCAGCTGTGCGCGTGTCCGCCGACATCGTCGCGGCAGACGGTTCACACAAGGTGGCAGCAGAGCCCGAGCTCTTCAGCGTCCCTGTGGGACATGGCAGGGAGAGCAAGACGCGCCACTGCGTCCTCGAATCGGCGCTGCCTGGCGCGGGACCACCATTGCGCGCGCTGAGCGTGGGTGGGCTAATGGAAGAGGGCGGCACGCTGGTGCCACTCTTCAGCATCGTGACGCAGCAGCTTCAAGAGGAGCTGGTGTCTGCTTCTGCTTCTGCGAGCGGCGATGCACCAACGACCCGCAGCTTTACCACCGTCCCTGGAATGGCGACGAACGAGGACGCGGAGGAGTTTAGCTCTGCTCGCGACTCGAGCAGCGTCTCGTGGATCATTCCGGAAGCACCCGTCCGCCTCGTACCAGACAACGGCGGTGCGCCGCCGCCCGGCGCGCTCAGCGTGGACGGGTGGTTCGTCGTCCTCGCCGCGACTACGATGGGAAAGGTCCCTGCCCAAGCGATACTGAGCGCGGAGGGCGACAGCGCGAAGTGCTCGTTCTGGATCGCGGGTGGCGAGGAAGAGTGTACTGCGGATCGCTTTGAGTGGTGCTGCGTCGTCGCAGCGGAGGATGAGGCGGCCTCGGCTGTGGGGTGGCAGTGGAACGTCCTTGGCGTTGGTGCCCACACTATTCAAAGCGGGATCCACCGCTACTACCTCTGCGTCCAGCCCGATGGCAAGACCGAGCACAGGGCCGTCGCAGCCGAGTGGGAGACGGTCATCGTGGAGGAGATTCGCTCAGAGAGCGATGGGCCTGGGCGGCAGCTTATCGCGCTTCGCTCTCACCACGGCAAGTATTTGCGGGTTCACCTAAGCGGCGATATGCAGTGGATTGGCAGCACCATCTCGGCGCTGGAGACGATTGAGGTCGTGCCCAACACCGCGGGTGTTGCGCTCAAGAGTGCGCACGGCTCGTACCTTTGTGCAATGACAAACGGGAGCTTGCGATTCACAGCGCACGATGTGAGGAGCAGCGAGACGTTTCTTTTTGCGCGAGCGTGAAGGAACAGGAGAGAGCCAAGGGAGAGAGTAGATAGATTTGATTTGGATTGATTTCTAGTTGGGGGACAGGAGTCTACTGAGAGAGAGTCCGGCGCTTAGCTAAACATCTTTTTCATTGCCTTCCGCTGCTTGGCTTCGTACGCCTTATACTCCGCTGCATAGCGATTTGCAATTGCAGCGAGCGGCGCGGCGAAGGACTTGCTCAGCGCAGGATTGGCGCTAACCGCCGCGTCAAGCTCCGCCTTCAGCGCCGCCGTCGCGTCGAGATCCTTCAGCATGAGGCACGCCTGGCACTTCCGAAGCGTGGCCTTGACGTGGGTCGGATCGATCTCGAGGGCTTTGGCTGCGTTCTCCTTCGCCTGTCGGTAATCCTTCAGCTTGATGTAGCAGTTGGCGATGTTCGTGTAGGAAACCACTTGGAGACGATTCGCACGCTCCTCGTTCGTGCTCGTCATCATCTGGTAGTCGCTCCCTTGACCAAGCTGCATGGCGTAGCCAGCCATGTCCTGCGATGGGAGACCGCGGACGTAGAGAAAGACTTTGTTGTAGTTGTAGATCGCCTTGCGCATCTTCCCGCGCTTGAAGAACTCGTTACCCTTTGCTTTCAGCTTCTCCGCTTCGAGAATGTTCTTCTCCGCCCGCGTCTGGAGCGACCTCTTTGGA
>TARA_B110000208_G_scaffold172957_1_pt1 | contig 18621 bp, 1 predicted proteins | sample TARA_B110000208 | Tara Oceans TARA_B110000208 (sample SAMEA4397426) | marine metagenome | biome: Polar Biome; feature: [SRF] surface water layer (ENVO:00010504); material: water (ENVO:00002006), including particulate matter (ENVO:01000060) such as... | depth 5 m
CTCGTTGCGTTTGCCTCCGCGATGCCGAACGCGCTGCTTTCGCTGGCCTACACGCCGGATAGCGATTTCACAGGCTTGGACAATGTTGTCCTGACTGCGGCGTCGCATGTTGTCGGACTGACGGGGACTAACGCATCGATGCAAGTTCTCGTTCGTGTTGCGGCTGTGAATGATGCGCCCGTGCTCACGGCGCCCCCCAATGTCGCGGCGCGTGCGGGAGAAGCGATCGTGATTGGTGGCACGAGCTTCACTGACGTCGATCTCGTTGAGAATGACGATGGGATCTTCACTGTTCGCGTGACTCTCATCACTCCGATTGGGAGCGATTCTTTCGCCTTCCTTGAGAACGATCTCACGGATCAGACCGCGACCCACGCTTCGCCGCTCGAGATTAAGGGCGGCGCGGCATACATCAACGCCTCGCTCTCGCGAATCGTTTACACTCCCGCGACTCGCGTCGGAAGCACTCTGGTCGATAAGCTTGTCATCGAAGTTTTCGACAATGGCGTCCGCGGGACTGGCGGTTCCCTCAACTCGTCTGCGACAATCAACGTCACGATCATCGCGCAGGATTCTCCCCCCGTCTTGCTCTATCCGCGTCCTGCTGCTGATGCGAACGCGACCGTCCTTACAGGAGCTCGCTACGCACCGTGGAAGCTCGTGGGCAAGGAAGATGAAGTCCTCTCATTCGAAGCGATTGGCATTGAAGAGAACTCGAATGCGCATCATGTTCAGTCGGAGGTCTTTGTCGTTTCCTTTGTGTCGAACGTTGGCGTTATTACGATCGCGTCTTTGCCGGCAGCCGACGCGGCGCGTTACGCTTCGGATCTCACATTAAGCATCTTGGAGGCGGACGGGAGCGCGAGTGGGAGTGGGGTTACCCTCACTGGCACGCTTCCAGCTATTCAAGCGGCGATCGGGTATGCGAAGGCGGTTCAATACCAGCCTCCGGTGGACTGGAACGGCGTCGATCACGTCGCGACGACTGCGAAGGATAGCAGTGGTAACCTCTTCACCCGTGTCCATGCGATCATCATCTCACCAGTGAATGATGCGCCTGTGGTGATGCTTGGTCAGCTTTTGTTGCCAGCCTCTGCGGCCGTACCGAATCTGAACGTGACGCGCGGGAAAGAGCTTAGTCTCTCCTCACTCAAGGTCGTGGACGTTGATTTGGACGAAACGCCCGGCGCTTTGCTCACGATGCACATCGGTGCCACTCACGGCACGGTCCGCGTCGACTTGTCTCCCGCTGAAATTATTGGAATGCATTCGATCAGCTCGAGCACAACGAATGACTTCAGGCGCGCCTTCAACTCGGCTGAAAACCGAACCACGATGGCAGCGGGTGTGAGAACAATCGCGCTGAGCTGCAGCGTGGATTCGTGCAGCCGCTTGCTCTCGGCACTGCATTACGTTCCTCCATCTCGCTTCCTTGGCATCGACGCCGTTGCTGTGAATGTGAGCGATGGCGGTGTAGCGGCGCACGAGACTATTGCTCGCGTTGTCGTCAACGTCTCCTTCGCTCCCACTGCACCGACCGTCTCCTTCGCAGCTGCGAAGGCGGACATCACCGTGAACGAGGACACTCTCGCTGATCTTGGTGCTTTAGTGGTCACGAACCTTGATGATAGCGATGTTGGGTATGGTATGGGTGTAGAGACGGTTCGTGTTGAGATGACGACGCAGCACGGTGGTCTTGATATTGCGGGACTCCTCGAAGGGAGCAGCACTGCAAAGAATGTGATAATCGAAGCGCATGACGCAAATATTGGCCATGCAGCCACAGTGCGTGGTGCTCGCGTCGTCTGCAAGGGAACTGCATCGAACGTGCGGCGCGCCTTGGCTGACATCCAATTCCGCGCTGTTCCGAACGCGGCGTTGAGTGACAGCGTCACGGCACGCGTGTCGAAGGTCACCGCCGCTGGCTTGAACATGTCCAGCAGCACTTCCGTCGCAATCCGCATCACGCCATTGAATGATCCTCCAACGTTGAGCATGAATGCGTCGTTCCCGGCAGCGACCGATGAGGACAGCAGCATGCGCATCGCGAAGATGATTGCGCTCGATGATGTTGACTCTGGATCTGCGCTGATGACCATGCACATGACCACCTCCGCAGCAGCATCGCTCTCGCTTCTTCACACGTTTGCACCTGGCTGCTTCATGTCGGCGACGAGTGTGCATGAGATGAGCCTGCGCGGGTCGCTCTTGGCGCTACAAGGCGCTCTTGCAAACGGAGCGATTGTCTACACGCCCCCCACCGAATGGAACGGAACGGACTCGATCTTCGTGACCGCGAGTGACGGTGAGCTGGTGTCGAACGCGACGCTAACTGTGGTGGTCCGTCCAATAAACGACGCACCGCGCTTTACTCTGTCCTCTGTGTCGCCGCTCATTGTGCTTCGTGAAGATAAAGAGGTTGCGTCTGCGATGGCCTCGGTGGTCAGCTTGAGCGATCCCGACGCCATCGTGGGCTCGGAGCTCATCGCTCTCACCATCAAGTCGGTGAATGGTCGCGTCAAATTCACTTTGCCTGAAAACGGAAAGTGCACTGCGACGTACGACCGCTCCGCCTTCCAGCTCAATGGCGTGCTGGCGACTGGTCTTGCCGCGAGCAACGTGTTCGGCGAAGTGGTAGTCACAGGCACGCTGCATGCTGTGCAGACCGCGCTTAGCTGCGTCGTCTTTGTTCCGGGGCCCGGAATCCATGGAGACGACGCAGTTACTCTGCAGGCGAGCGACCACCAACCTTCTTCGAATGTATCCGCGACTTCGACCCTTACGACGATCATTGTTCGTATCGATGCGGTCAACGACGCGCCTGTCCTCGCGGCGCCGGCGTCGCTGAACGCCAGCGAGGATGTCGCGTTTGCCGTTCCTTCGCTTCTGGTCACAGATGCGGACGTAGCGGAAGTTGGTGGGACCGGTCTCATGCACACGACCATCTTCGTTACCCACGGTTCGGTTTGGTTGCGTGGATCCGCGGCAACGCTCTCAGGTGCCGCCGCATCAGCTCCATTGATCACTACGGCGGGGGCGATTGCGATCGGACTCCAGATGTTCGCAGCTGGAGATGGCATCCACTCCTTAGATGGAGGTTTCGCCGCGCAGTCGAAATCGATTTCATTCGACGGCTCGCTCTCCACCACAAACGTCGCTCTCTCGCGACTGACGTACCGCAGCGCGGCGAACTGGTCTGGCGTTGACGTGCTCACCATCACGGTGGACGATGGTGGCAACACCGGCTTGGGCGGGAATCTCTCGGCCACTAGCTCGGTCAACATTACTGTCGCCGCTGTTGACGATCCTCCTGTCATCACCGTGACTCCAAGTGAAGCCACTGTTGATGAAAAGAGCCTCAATACCTTAAGCGTTGATATTGTCGATATCGATGGTGTTCTCAACGCGGTGGGCGATGCGAGTGGATCTGCGGTCTATCGAGTGCACATCAGCTCGAGCTCGAGTCGCCTCATGTTTGCATTGAACCCCAACGCAATGGATGCGAAGTTGATCAAGCTCATTGATCCAGTGACAAACGTGACGCTTGTGGATGCGAGCAACAGCAGCACGCTTCTCGCTTTTGAAGCGACGATTGCGGCCGCGAATGCTGCGCTGCACAACCTCACCGTCCAATGTGCCAGCGATTGGAATGGCATCGATAGCGTGAACATTGTAGTTTCACCGGTAACGACAAGTGCGTCGCCTCAAGTCGGTCGCGCTTCCGTTCGCCTCGTTGTGAGGGCCGTGAACGATGCGCCGCAGATCGCGTGGAAGGTGGTCTCTCTCAACGCGCTCGAGGACGTTCCGCTCGCGATCGAAGGGATCAATGTAAGCGACAGCGACTCGAGCGTGCTCCAGCTGCGTCTCGAAACAAGCGCGGGATCGATGAGCGTTGTTCGCACAGTTGGTCTCGTAATTGTCGGTGATACGAAGCTCGTACCGATCTACTCGCGCGCTTTCAGCGTCAACACGGGGTCTCTCTCGTCTCTGGTGCTGCGCGGAACTGCTGCCGTGATTAACAGCGCGCTTGCTTCGCTCGAGTACACGAGTGCTCCGGACTGGTTCGGCAACGGCACCGTTTCCATCACCGCGGTTGACGAGCTGCCGACGACGAACAGCTCGATTATCTTTGGTGCGACGCCAGCTGTCCTGCAGCTCGTGGTGCACACCGCTGCTGTGAACGACCCTCCAATCATCGACGCGCCTGCGCTGACCCAGCATGTCGACGAAGCTTCTGAGCTGCCGTTTTACGGCGTTGTTGGTCTGCGTATCCGCGATGTTGACGCTGCTCTCTGGCCTGCTGCGATGTACTCCGTGAACGTCAGCGTTATGCACGGAGTCCTCTCGCTGCCCGCGATCGCGGGGCGTCACAGCGCTGATATGCCTAACGGGGCGGCTGCGAACAGCACATTCCGCTTCACGCATCTTACCCTCACTGTGGGAAGTGCTGCCAATGCGACCGGCACTAACGTGACGGGAGGCTCATCGCTTTTGCTCGAGGGCACATTTGCGAGCGTCAACGATGCTTTGGTTTCGCTCGCCTACCATGCGTACGAAGGGTACAGCGGTGCTGACGTCCTATTCGTGAGTGCGAACGACGGAGCTGGAATTGCAGCGAGCGAGGCGAAATCGAGCACACGTTCTGTGCGCATCGCTGTCTCCGCTGTGAACACTTCGCCTGTTGTCCGTGTCCCATCAAAAGCGGTGAATTCTAGTGAAGACACGCCGTTGTCTCTCGCATCACTTGTCTCCGTGAAGGATGTTGACGCCGACACTGCGGGCGACAACCCCAACGGGATTCTTGAGTTCGCAGTGGCGCTGAGCCATGGAGGTGCAGCGGAGGTGCAGCGGATTACTACCGGCGCTAACGCGTCGGGGTACTACCACGACGGTGTCGAAGCGCGCCCATCATTCGAGGTTGTTCTCACGAACGCGGATGGCGGGAACTTCACGCTGCTTCTCAATGTCTTTGAAGAAGTACCTGGCACATCTAATGCAGCGAACAACTTCACACCGGAGACGCGCCTCGTGCGGACGGAGGAAACGCAGCTCATTTCGTGGCAAGCAACGCCTTCCATTCGCTCCGAACTGCGACCGTCCGTGTCGGGTCCCGACGTCGCGCGCGGCTACGGGATCGACGAGTCAGTGGAGAAGGCTATTCGTGCCCTTCCCTACATCGCATCGAGTGGGATCAATGTCGAAGTCAGCCGTGACGTTTCTTTCAGCGCACGAAGCCTCGCGCCAAAGTGGAGCGATACTGGCTTTGCGTGGACGGTGACGCTGACGAATGTGACGACGTACCCTCCTCCGCGTCTTTTTGCTGGGGTCGGGACGGGCATGAGCACGTCCGCTACTACGTCCGATGGCTGGAATGTAGCGGGCATGACGTTGACAGGAACGAATGTGACGCTTGTGGTGAACCCTGTGAGCGAGGCGCCTGGCACCAACGGCAATGCAGCCGCACTCTCTGGCTCGTTTGCTCTCGCGTTCGGCTCTGCTCTCTTCCGAGTGAGCCCGACGTCTCACTCGTGGACAAACCACACAGTGATTGTGCCTCACGACGCCAGCGCAACGACAATGGCTCGCGCTATCGAGTCGCTCTCCGGGATTGACGCTGTCGCTGTGACCCGCACGGGTCCCGACGCGCAACATGGCTTCTCATGGTCGGTCACATTCCTGCTCCCCTCGACAAGCGCAATTCCAATGCTTCAAGCGAGCACTGTGCATGCAAATGTTACGCTGCTGAGTGGTACAGGCGCTTACGCGAAGATCGACCGAGTGCATGCTGCGATCGGCCGCCTCGAAGTCCACGAACTTGCCATGTCGGCGCATCACGTTGACGCAGTGCAGCGAATCTCGACGACGGCAACTGCGTCTGCTCTGTCTGCCGCGCCTGGCGGGACGCAGCTGCAGGGGACATTCCGACTGATGCTTGATCTTACTCCATGGGGCGGTGGGGTTGCGCAGACGGGACCCATCGATCACAACGCGGTCGCGATGCGTGCCGATGAGCATGGCTCGCATGTCGGCGGTGTTGATGCCGATAGGAGCAAGACGGCAGCTCCTCCAGTTATTCCTGGAGTGGGCCAAGGCGAGAGCGTTCAGGCAAAGATTGAGGCGATGCTCGCTGAGCTCCGAACGCGTTCCGTTGCTGGAATGCCGCAGCTTGATGCCGCTGCTATCGCCGTTTCCGTCAACCGCACCAGCCCGGCTGCGATGGTCGGTATCCCCACGGACGCCATCATTCCGATGCACGACAGCACTGTGAACAGTGTGCCTCAAGACGATCTCGATGCCCCCGCGGATAACGTGGCAGCGGCAGCCGTGGGCGGTCGGTCGTGGGTCATCACCTTCCACAACGCACCGTTTGAGCTGCCTCTGCTGAGCGTTGTGCACCCTGAGACGTACGATATGTTCTCACTGCAACTGCTCGCCCCGGGCGACGGAGTCGTGCGTGCGGAGACGGTGCTCGCGTCCAACGCGCTCGGCGGAACGTTCACCGTTGCAGTGTTTCCGCAAGGGCGCGCTGGAAGCGATCTCTCCGCTCTGCAGCGCACACAGCCGCTTGCGCATGACGCCACGGCTGCCGAAGTGCGCACCGCGCTGATGGCACTCCCATCGATTCGTGGCCCTGCTCTCGGCGTTGGCCCTCTAGTTGGCAATATCGCTGTCGGAATGCGCCCGAAGGACCTCGAGAATGGGCGCTCGTACTACATCGCAGTCACGGAGGAAGTTCCCCGCGGCTCGACTGCTGATGCCCCGCTCGCCATCGTGCTCGAGGGAGCTGGTCTCACCTCGACGTACGCGGGCGTCGTGCGGAGCGACGCGCGTGATTCGCGCGCGACACAGTCTGCTGCCTACCTCGTGCGCGCCGCCGGTGCTCTTCACTCGTCGCGTTCGAACATAGCGGAACGCCGTCACCTCGGTGCGATGGCGTTGTCCACGATACGCCAATCCCGCAGCCCTCTCTCCAGTGCGTCATTCGCTTCGCTGCGCCTGCACGGTGTGGCTGGTTCAACGGGCAGCTACAATACTTCGTCGGTAATGGTGCGCGAGGCGTGGGGCATCGCATCGTCGAGCGCTGCGCGCAGCGATTTTGGTGCGCTCGGAACGGTTGCGGGGCTTTACAACGCCTCGCTTTCGATTCGTGGTACATCAAACGACCTCAATGCGGCGCTGAAGACGTTCTCATTGCACCCCGCAGCGCACTGGCATGGTCCTCTCACAGTGTGGACTGGCGTGAGCGATCAAGGCTGCACGGGCTCTGGTGGGGTCCGCGCCACGGCCGCTTCCTTCACTGTGAACGTTCAGAGCACCGTCGATGCCCCGATGCTCGCTGTGACGAAGAGTACGGGAACAGGGGTGAACTCCGCTGGCGCTCGTCTCTTCCAATTCGAGACGCACGAAGACGTTGTGACGCCTTTGACGGATCTCCGCGTCGTCGATGTCGATGCGGGAGACTGGCAACTCGTCACGCTCAATGTCACCGCAACGCACGGTGCTGTGTCGTGGGTTCTCTCCCCGAGCGACGCCGGTCCTGCTCTCCAAGCGTCTGGCGAGGCCTCCGCGACGCAACAGCACGCGACGATCACGGCGAGCCTCGCTGAGATCAACACCGCGCTGTCGAGGGGCTACCTGCAGTACCGCAGCGACGCGAACTGGCACGGAATTGACACGCTCACTGTGTCGACCGCAACGAGCACATCGAGTGCGCCTGCAGTTGCGTACGTCTTCCTCAAGGTGAACGCTGTGAATGATGCGCCTCTGATCGCGGTTGCCGACGGAGCCTTCGTCTTCGCGACGCGCAACGATCTGCTGACGAAGAACGCGAGCGCGGTTGGGGCACCGCTCTTGGCGGTCGCCGAGGATACGACGGTTGCTCTTCTCGGTCCACGCTTTGCAGACATCACCGTCCACGATATTGACGTTGATGAGGGAGTTGGTGCTGTCTTGACCTCGGCACGTGCTTCGTCAGAGAAAGCGCCGCTGTACAGCGGACTCCTCACTACGGTCGTGCGTGCGAACAACGGGACGCTGTGGCTCGACGCGAAGATCGCAGCGACAGCGCAGCACGTGGCAGAAATATCGGGCACCGATCCTATTGCATTCACCACCACTGCTGACGCACTCTCACGCTCTGTGAAGTTTCACGCCTCGGTGGCTGCGACCAACACGCTGCTTCGCACCGCGCTGCGGTACCGTGGTCCAGCTGACTGGTCTGGCATTGACCTCGTCACTATTCGCGTCACGGACAACATGAACGCAGGCGACCAGCCTCTCCTCGCATCGACGGGCGCGTACCCAACGGCGGAAGGTCTTGCCGCCGATGCGAACATTACTGTTCACGTCACAGCGACGGCGGATACCCCCGTCGTCACGGTGAATCCTATTGTGCAGCCCGGCGGTGAGCGTGAGCTTGTTCTCATCGCGGAGGAAGACACTGCTGTCACACTGAACGGCTCTCTTTGGGTCTCAGACGCAGACGATAAGTTCGCGATGTCCACCGCGCAGGAACTCGCTGCTGGTGTAAACACAAACACCACCGCGTCAGTTGCAGGGTACGTGAACGCCGATGGCACTGGCTTTGGTACGGACCGCAAGGGCTCATTTGATTTCAAGACGAACGCCGCAACGTCGCGATTGCTTACCGTTGAGGTGACTCTCGCGAATGGACTGCTCGCGCTTGAAAGCGATGGGCTGAAGCTTGGCTTGCAGAGTGTTGGTGGTGATAATGTGACTACTGCTGGGAAGCGGAAGCGAACAGTGCTCCGCGGCTCTGCCATTGCTGTGAACGAGGCGCTTCGCTCGGCAGCGTACACACCGAATGCGAACTGGAACAGCATGCGACAAGGCTTCGACATGCTCACTGCGGTGGTGACAGATTCGACAGGTCTCACGAGCTCCGTCGAACTCCCTATTCGCGTGCTCGCTGTCAACGATGCGCCAGCTGTGACTCTTCCTGGTTCCATTCTCGACTCGATCGAGACGACGGATGATGGGATTACGAACCGCATCAACTCCATCAACGTGATGCCTGTGGTCGAAGACGCGGAGCTTGCAGTTCCAATGGTCAGCGTGCGCGATGTTGATGTCGCTGATACGTTTGGTGGCGAAAGCGTTGTGATGCTTCAGATTGCAATTTACGCAAGTCGCGGCGAGCTGAGTCTTGGTGCTGGAGCTGCACGATTCGTAAGCTCATTCACTGCAGGTGGCGGGAACGACCCCTCCGGCGCGGATGGTTGGTCTCTCGACAGCCCTGCGATCTGGTCCCCATCCATCGCCTTCCGCGCGACGGTGGCAGGAATGAACCAAGCCCTCGAAGGGCTGCGCTACCGTCCGCTTGCCAACGTGTGGGGAGCGGACAGCATCCTGCTTGAAGTCAATGATCTTGGCAACGTGGGCCACGCTCCTGTGCTCAACCGTATCACGTGGACGACGCACCGGAGTGTGACTGCGTTCGATGGAGTCCAGCGCTCTACCCTCGCTGCGTCTGCGGGGGGGAGTAACTTCTCCCTCTCCGCGAGTGTTTCGATTCCTATTGCAATCGCTGAGCTCAACGACGCTCCTGCGATAATCCTCCCCTCCGCCCTGCGCGGGAGCGGCTTCGGAACATTCATGACTGTCGAGGAAGATGGCGCACTCGAGCTCGCGGGGCTTGGCGTCAGCGACCCTGACTTGGATAACTCGAAGCTCTTTGTTGGCGATAGCTACTTCCGCCCAGAAACGTCGAACAAGCGGAAGGAGTGCTGGACTGTGCAGCTGCGCTCAAGTGCAGTGCCAAGCGTTCAGCTTCTCGCTATTGAGGCGATTGGTTCCATGGAAGCAATTGCTGTGGGTACTCAGGGTTCCGTGCTTCGCACTCGTGACGGGAACCACTGGGAGGTGCTCTCCAACGCAGCTCTCGCGAGCACGGTGGAAGGGATTGCTGCCGACCTCCACGACGTCGCAACGGAGCCAAGCCTTTCGGTGGCCACTGAGCGCAGTGTGGGCGTGGGCTCATCGTGGTCAAGTGCGTGGGCTGTCGGCACGAGTGGAGAATCGGGGGTTGTCATCGCCACAACCGATTCCGGCGCGACCTGGAAGCGTGTTGCCACCGTTGCTGGCAGCACCTTAAGTGGTATCGCTCTTGCGTTCGACACCGAGCTTAACGCAGTGGTTCTTCTTACAGTCGGAGCGGGAGGTATTTCGCGATCCATCGATTACGGTGCTCACTGGGCAAAGGTTGTCAATGGCACTATTAATGCGGATACGTTTGGCGTCTCATTGAATGCGATTGATTGCAGTCGTGCTGCTGACGGTTCTCCTGGGGGCTTGTGCGTCGCAGTGGGCGAGCGGGGCACGATTATGCGAACGCGCGATGGTGGCGTTTCATGGACGGAAACGCATGTCGCGACGTCTTCGACGAAGCTCGTTGATGTCACGATTGCGCCAGCGACGCAGGCATCCGACGGCATGATTTGCGTACATTGCGCTGCATCGAAAGCTGTTGTCTTCGAGTCCACCATTGTGTGGGTGGTAAGCTCTGCTGGTCACATTTACAAGTCGAGCAACGGCGGTGCCGCGTGGCTCACGGCGCACTACGCCGCTAACACGACGCTGTCAAGCGTTTCAGCCGCGAATGATCGATCCGTCTGGGCGGTTGGCACTCGCGGTACCGCGTGGTCCACGTCTGATGGAGGTCTCACGTGGGGCCAGGGCGCCACGTTCGCGACGAAGACGACAACTCTTACGGGTGTCGCTGCTGCGCGGAACGATCCAAATACCGTTTGGTCCGTCGATTCAATTGGCGACATTCGCGCAGTCACGTCGGTCACTGTCACAATTACGGCTGCTCACGGAACTGTTTCGCTCCAAGCAATAGGTTCGCTTCCGCCGCTTTCTATTCTCGAAGGCAACAGTGCTGGAGACTCGAACATTCGTCTGCGAGCTTCGTCCGTCTCACTCATCTCACTCAACACCGCGCTTGGCCGTGCCGTATATCGCCCCTCGCCCGACTTCAACACGCTTGATGGCCCGCTTGAGACGATCACGCTGCGTGCGGTCGATTCTGCGGGAATGGTCTCGGCGTGGTCGGAGGATACGGACGCGGAAGATGGCGCGACAAAGATTGAAGTGCGCGTGCTTGCGATCAACGATAGTCCCGTCCTTCGCGTCCCAGGCGCGGTGGTTGAGTACGTCATGGACGGTGAAGTCGCTATCTCTTCGATAGCAACTCTAACTGTTCCTGAGGATGGGCACATTGCGCTAGGGAACAAATCGTGGGGCTTAATCCTCGAGGATGTCGATGGCGAGGATGCGGCAAATGTTGAGGCTGAGAGTGTCTTTACGATCACGACTCTCCACGGCAGCGTTGCGTACGCCGATGGCACTTCCTTTGTGGGTGGAGTCTGGTCGCATAGCACGCAGCGTGCTGCTGCGATCGGCGGAGGAACCGTTCTCGTATTGCATGGCTCGATTGCGCATCTCAACGAAGCAACAGACGCCCTCGTGTACCGACCGCTTCCTAACTGGAGTGGCGCGGACGTCATCACGATGCATCTTGATGACGGTGGCAACACGGGATCGCTTTCGAAGCTCCCCGCGCGGAGCGCTGCCGTCGCTGGCTCTTCGGAGCTGCAGTGCATTCGCCTCGATGCGAAGGCGCTGGTCGATGCGGGACACATCGCTGACGTCGGCACGCTCACCGGCAGCAACGCGTTGCAAGGGACGTTCACGATCTCGCTCGCGGCGACTGCGACGACGCAGAGCGCTGCAGGAGCGCTACTCACCGCCGCCGGCGAGGCGCGCGTCACTGATTCGCGCAACAGCCCACTTCATTCCTCCGCACCGTCGGGCACATACTACACGCACCGGCGACTGAACTCCACCTCGCCGCCGATATCTGTGCATGCATCTTCGAGCGAAGTTGGCGCAGCGGTGCAGCAGCTGCTCGTTGAGCTCTCGGCGCTCGCATCCAACACCGCTGATAGCTTTGCCGCGTCTCTCGGCGTGCTGGAGCTCGAGTCGTGGGCTGGGATTCTATCAAGCACACCGCCGGTCGTGCTTGAGCAGCACATGCACCCTCACATGCTGCAGTGGTGTGTGCGCTTCCCTACGACCCTCGGAAACGTTCCGCTTCTCGAGGTCCACGCCGGTGGTGCGGGAGTTGGAGCAACGCTGCAGAACCAAGGTCTTCTTGTGGCTAGTGTTTACACGACGGCGCAAGGTGTCAAACCGGATGGCTCGGGGAGCATGCATGGAGACAGCAACATGTGGGCAGAAGCTTCTGTTGCCGTTGCCGTCACGCCTGTGAACGATGCGCCAGTGTGGCACACGCCGTTGGTTCTCGACGGGAGCGCGTCGCAAGACGCGTCCGCTGTCCTTTCGCTCGACGAAGATGGAACTGCGCTCATTCATGGTGTGTCGCTTGAAGATGTCGACGCGTCAAGCCTAGAAACGTCGCGCTCAGTTGTCGCGGGGAACGCATCGAATGCGTGGACCTCCGTGGCTGTCGACAGCACCCTCTCACCTGCGTCAGGCATGATGGAAGTACGACTTGATGTCGAACATGGCAACCTCTCCATTCGCTCCGACGCTCTCTTTGGTTTGCATTTCTTCGATCCTGCTCCCATGGGTGGGTCCCCGCTGACAGCGAGCGTCGCAAACGGCCAGGTATCGTTGCTCTTTCGCGCACCTCTCTTTAACCTCAACCGCGCCCTCGGTGCGCTGCTCTACAAACCGAGCCCAGATTGGACTTCAATGGCTGGCAGTGCTGCTCTCGACAACGGCGGTGCTTTTGATCGTCTGCACTTGTTCGCCAATGATCTTGGCAACCGCGGCGCGGGCGGCAACCGAAGTGCCTTCACAAAAGTCAACCTTGCACTCGTCCACGGTGTGAACGACGCACCGTCGTTCTCCATCGCCGGCGCGACGCGTGTGCAGAAGAGCGATGTGGGATCGTGCGAGGACGAGCCTTATTACGGCAGCGGCAGTACGACCCCAACTGCGCCGCATCGCCGGTGCGGCACCGTGCTCCAAGTGGAGACTATCGCCGCTGTGGAGGACGCGCCGCTCTTGGTCTCTGGTGTCTCTGTCGACGATCCGGACTTGCACGAGCGCGATGGCGGCGCGCTGAAAATTACGCTTAGTGCGACGCACGGCCGCCTTTCATTCGAACAATCTGCGTTGCCCACCGTCGCGACTGGAAGCGAGGATAGCTTCATACGCAGCCAGATCGGCGCGGGAATCGTCGTCCTGGCGCCAGCCGCTGCGGCGAAGGCGTCGGTGAGCTCAGGCCAGACGCTACGCGCGGCAGTGATCGCGCTGGAGGGTCTCTACGGCGACGCCGCGAAGCTCGTTGTGCGCGGCACACTTCCAGCACTCAATGCTGCGCTCTCTTCGCTCACATACACGCCGCCTCCGAACTGGCACGGTCGCGATCACATCACTCTCGCCGCTGACGATGAAGGCTGGACGGGGACAGGTGGTGCTATGTACGACGAGGTCATCATTCCCGTCGAAGTCGCTTCTCGCAACGACCCACCGCGGTGGGTTGGATGCCCGCGCTCAGCGATCAAGGCAACAGAGGATGCGATGATTGTGGGGCTCACATCCACGGGACACCCGATCTCGATCTTCGATCTTGACGAAGCATCGGGCTTTGATGGCTCCCAGCGTGTCGTCGTATCGATCAAGGCGACGCATGGTCTCGTCACCGTGGGCGGCTCCGTCGATAGCGCAGATTCATGGTCCGAGCGCCTCAACTTTACGGAGGGCGGGCCTCACGATCGGCGCAATGGGACGACGGTTCGCACTGCGACGATTATCATCGAAGGGCTTATTCGTGACGTCAATGTCGCGCTCGCTGCAATTGAGTTTCAACCGCACCTGAACTGGAATTCGCGCGTCACGAACTTCGATCGGTATGCGAGTGATTCGCGCTACGGCGCGGGTATTGTTGCTGGATCTCAGCAAGCATCAGTTACACTGAACGTTGTCGACGATGGCGGCAGCACCGATGAGTGCACGGTGATGATTAGAGTCGCGGCGAAGAATGACGCACCAGCGTTCACTTCATTGCCAGGCGCCCTTGTTGCCGGGATTCCTTCCCTGTACACGACCGGTACGAAGACTGCTGATGGAGAGAGTGCGCCTATTGTTGGTGCGACTCGCCTCGTTGTCGAAGAAGACGCCGTGCTCCACGTCTGCTGCCCGACCCCGAGTGTTCGCGACATCGAGCTCCTCAACGGAGAGCTTGGCATCTACGCAACCATTTCGCTCACAATCAGCGTGCTGCACGGCCGCGTCCGTGTTGGCAGCACCGAGAATATTTCGAGTTCGTTCGATGCTCTTGGCGCCGCCCGCAGCTCTCTTGATACGTTGGTGCACTTCAGTGCTGGATCGAGCCACGGTGCGTGGGCGCGATCCGTCGCGTTCGAAGCGTCACTGAACGGTGCGAACGCGCTGCTGCGTAGCTTGAGCTACGTCGGCGATGCGAATTGGCACGGCAACGACACGATTACGCTGCAAGTCAGCGATGGCTCACTTTCGGAATCGCAGACCATTCCAATCACCGTTCTCTCACAGAACGACGCCCCCGTCATCGTGCTCCCCTCTCTCCGCGACGATGCCACGCGCATCGTTCTCACTGAGGGCGGCGAGCGTGTTATTTCTGGCGCGGCGCACGTCATCACTGGCCACGCCGCGGGACCTCCGAAGCGACACGGCTTTGAGCTGTGGTCCTCGCAGGTCCAGCAACCGCACCACGACACAGGCACGTTTGGGTACCCTCGGTACCACGAACCTGGAAGCGCTGCCGGTACGCTCCACGACAGCACTCTCGCCGGCTCGCCGTGGCTGTGGCGCCACCGTTTGGTGGGTGACGTGAAGAAGGGCTCGCTCTCCTCCTCCCCGGCGTGGTTCGTTCCCTTCCCGAAGGTCCCCGCGAGTGCGGACGTCACTGCAGTGTTCGACGCCAACGGCGTTGCACCGCAGAGCAGCTCACTGCTCACTACTCCCATCCGCTACGGTTCCGCGTCGTGGAAAACAGCGCTAGCTCGCGCGTGGGATCGCGTCTACTTCACCGCGGACGATGGGGTGCACGGGCGCGAGCTGTGGCGCACGGATGGTACGGAGAATGGGACTGAGATGGCGCTTGATATCCTCCCCGGGGCGTCGGGCTCCGACCCGGAGTGGCTCACGCCTGTTGCTCGCCCTCTCGTCGTCGCTCACCCCACGACGGGGAGTAACGATCTGATCTCCGCCGTTGCACCGCGCATCTTTTTCTCTGCTGACGGCGTCGACACGACGTGGATGCTGCGCTCCGACTCGTGTGATGGTTTCCGCGCCTCGGTGGCTCATCCCTCCAACGTGCGATTCGCCGTCTCACTTGACACGACGTGGCAGAAGGGTTGGGAATATGAGTGCCCGATGGGTCACCACTGGGCATCCACCTCGGAGTGGCTTGCGCTGAAGTTTGGCGGCGCGAAAGCACCAACAGACGTGATGACGTACTGGAATCAGTGCGGCTGGGATCGCTTCTTCTTCCCCGCTTCACCGTCTGCGACCTTTACCGATCCTGCTGCACGCAGCGCGTTCCGCTTCTCTGATTCGCATCTCCTCGGCACGCTGAAGCGCGCTGGTGAAGTGGAATCCGCAGCGCTGGTTTACGACGACTACTCCACGGCTCAGTTCGCGGGCGTCGTATGCCTCGTCGACGACGCGTCGGCGGCAAAGGTGAAGAACACGATCGCGAGGAATGTGACGTCGGCGGGGCGCGAGCTGTGGGCGAGCAACGGGACGATGGCGTGGCGCGTCAAGAATATTCGTCCAGGAAGCGCGTCATCGTCGCCGTCGTATTTGACGGAGATGGGAGGGCGCGTCTACTTCAGCGCCGACGATGGTGCGAATGGGCGAGAGCTCTGGCGCTCGGACGGTAGCCCGGGAGGAACGAAGATGGTGGCGGAGCTCCGCCATGGCAGCCTTGGCTCGTGGCCGCGTGAGCTCACACCGCTCCCTGCCGTTGCAAGCGGCGTCTCCTCCGCCCCCACCGCCATCCTTTTTGCTGCGAACGATGGCGTGCGAGGTGATGAGCTTTGGCGTACGGATGGCACACCCGATCGCAGCGGTGGCGACGGTGAGGCGGGGCGCGTCGGAGGATCGACGCCGCTCGGAACGCAGCTCGTGCTCGACATTAGCAGTGGCTTGGCCTCATCGCGCCCCTCGCACCTCACACCGTACGTGCGCACGAGCGACGACGTTGCGCTCGTCCTCTTCTCAGCGGACGACGGAGTGCACGGCCGCGAGCTCTGGCGAAGTGACGGTACTGCTACCGGGACGCAAATGGTGAGTGATATTCGACCAGGCCACCTCGGCTCCGCGCCGCGCGCGCTGGCCGTCTTTGATGGTTTCGTCTACTTCTCCGCCGACTCGGATGGTGGCGCGGCGTATGGCAGAGAGCTGTGGCGCAGTGACGGCGTCACTGCGACGCTGGTGTGCGACGTCTTCGGCGGCGCGCAGTCCTCGTTCCCCAGCCTCCTCACGACGTTCGACCCGCACGGTCGCCCCGCGGAGTGGACCACACCAAAGCTCTACTTCGGCGCAATCTCCTCTCCTGGGAGCGGCGCGTCCCGCTCCCCCGTCGGTGCGATGGAGCTTTGGTCCACAGATGGCGCGACGTGCGCGCGCGCGTTCCAGGAAACGGCACGCGATCTTGAGCTCGATCCAGCGATGCTTGCAGGGCCTCTTACGGCGGGGCACGACGGGTACTTGCCGTACAGCCCTGGGAATGACGGGGAGGTGAGCGGTGCGCGCTGGCCAACTCGGTACGGCATGATGTCGTGGCGCGGGGCACTCTTCTACTCTGGAAGTGCCGCGGTGACGGTGCCCTCAGTGGGTGCCACCGCCGAGAGCAGCCTGGGCGGACCGACATCATCAACGACAATTGATCAGAGCTTCTCCATCGTCGACGTCGACGTTGGTCGCAACGGCGGCGTCTTCAACGTCACGCTTCGCTCTACGAAACAGAAAGGTTTGATCGTGCTCGGTAATGTGCGCCTCCTCGGCGCGGTGGGCTCTGATCGCAGCGCTGCGATTGTGGAGACATCCGAAGCTGTGCCGCGCGAGATTGGGCAAATCACGTTCGATCGCGTCGTGGGAATGGACGACTGCGGTGCGATCGATCAGAACGCGGCGGCGAAGTCGAACGGTGCGCTGCAGCGCGTCGTGACGCGGCTCGGAGATCCGGCGTGCGTCATCTCCTTCCGCGGCACGCTCGGCTCCGTCAACGCTGCGCTGCGCGAGGTGCGCTACGTCACCCGCGCGGACGCGACGGGCGAGGACACGGTGCTGATCACCGTAAACGATACGGGTCACTCTGGGGTCGGATCGCTCGAGCTTGTGCGGAACGCGTCGCTTGACGTCTGGATCACCGCGGTGAACGATGCACCGTACATTACCGCACCGCCCCGGATTGCAGTGGAGGTCGACGCGGCGATGCGCGACCTCCACATGGATGGCAGCGCCTCTCTTGACGGCAGCTCCATCTTTGGCATTCAGGTTGGCGATAAAGACGCGACGGATGCGCGGATGATGGCGACGCTCACGCTCGATCTGCTTCCATCGCAAGGTGCATCACTGACGCTTGCGAGCCTCGTTGGTCTTACTTTTACGCGCGGCGGCGGCGTTGGGCACGCCTCGATCACCGCAGTGGGCACGCTCGACCACCTTAATCGGGCGCTTTATGGAATGAGCTTTGCATGTGATTCCGCGGCGGGATGCGCGACCATCGCGGATGCGACGGATGGCATGCCGACGCGCGCGGAGACAGTGCAGCTGCTGATCGCTATCTCAGACCAAGGTCAGAGCGGCGCGGGCGATGGGATTCGCACGGCAAGGACCATCGAGCTCGACCTGGTGAGGGCGCCGCGCACGCCAACTGGCGCGGTGCGTCCGATCGCAGGCGCGTGAAGCACGAAGCGGTGAGCAGCGATGATGACGACAAAGACAAGGACTAGAGCAACAACAAGGACAAGAACAAGAACAACACAACAACACAACAACACACACACACAACAACACTACTCCTCAATTTGCAGGCGAAGAATGAGGAGAATCGCGACGTATGAAGACCGAGCTCGGATACCTAACAAACAACAACCATGTTCAACAATACGTACAACAACAACAGATACTTTTAATTAATTTCCAAATACTTTTTACACTCCCGTCAGCTGTCGACTCATCGCACGAAGTTCCTTTTCTATCTCTCTTGCACCGCGAATGAATGCGCAATTGCTTGGAGGCACACGACGAGCTCCTCCTCTGCACTTCTTCCCCACTCCTCCCCTCCCACCTTAACCTCCGCGCGTGGCGCAAACGTCCCAACCACAGTAAATCTCCCCTCCGCGCCCACTCCTATTGTAACCTCAGGGCCTGAGACGAGCGTAAATGCGGTGGACGACATCTCACCCGTTCCCAATGCGACTGCGCCTTCATCGCGGTGGGCGCGCTGAAAGAGGCGTAGCGCGGCAGTGGCACTCCAAAAGTCACGGTGCGTAGCGCTTCCCGTCCACGCGCCGCGGCAGCGAGCGTACTGGTGGAGCGAGGGTTTGTTCAATGAAAAAGCGGTTGAGCTGCTGCTGC
>TARA_B110000208_G_scaffold32427_1_pt1 | contig 18618 bp, 12 predicted proteins | sample TARA_B110000208 | Tara Oceans TARA_B110000208 (sample SAMEA4397426) | marine metagenome | biome: Polar Biome; feature: [SRF] surface water layer (ENVO:00010504); material: water (ENVO:00002006), including particulate matter (ENVO:01000060) such as... | depth 5 m
TTTACATAGACAAGTATTTTATGCTTTAGAGGATGTTGGAAAATCAAAAGCGGAGGTGCTCTCTGCATTTATAAAAATGAGAGCTCCTTTTACTGAAGTTACTTATACTAATAAATCAATCACAAAGGGAAATGTTTTTGAGTTAATGGAAAATATTGATATTGTGGTGGACGGTACGGACTCATTGCCCACAAAATACTTGTTAAACGACGCTTGTGTTCTTAAAAACAAACCACTTGTTTACGGATCCTTATATAAATTTGATGGTTATGTGGCAACTTTTAATGTGCTACAAAAAGACGGAAGTTATTCCGCAAACTTAAGAGATGCATTTCCAGAAATGGCAACCGATATTCCAAATTGTGAAGAGGTTGGAACACTAAACGCGATTGTGGGATTGATTGCGACCCAACAAGTAAATGAAGTATTAAAATTGGTTACAGGCATTGGTAAACCCTTAGTAAATAAATTACTGATTTACAATTCGCTTGAGAATACGCAATTAAAAATGACCTTATTGCCAAGTGTTTCGAAAAATAAAATAATTAAACTATTTGAAAGTCAAACGTATATGGATGTTTCTTGTGTTGTTCAACGAGAAAATTTACAAATCTCAGCAGCGGTGTTAAAAGAAAAAATAACAACTAAAAACATTGAAGTTATAGCAGTATTGGCCAATTTAGAATTGCCTTTTAAGGCGCATCAAACAATTCCAATTCAAGAGTTTGATGTTGAAAAACTAGATATTGATTTTAATAAAACCTATGTCATGGTTTGTCAGCTTGGCTCGAGTAGTTATAAGGCTACAAAAATGTTAAAGAAGAGATATCCAGCACTCACCGTCTTGAGTCTTACAGGAGGAATTTCTAACTATTAAGGATGGGCATTTACCCAAATTTCACCGTCTTCAAAATATTCTTTCTTCCAAATAGGTACGGATTCTTTTAATGTATCAATTGCAAATTCGCAAGCCTCAAAAGCCGCTTTTCTATGTTTTGCAGAAGCAGTAATAATCACAGGAATCTCGCCAATTTGCAATAGACCTTCTGCATGATGTATGGCAATTTTTTGTATGTCAAATTTTTCTAAAGTGGCTTCGGCAATTTTTTGCATTTCTTTAATAGCCATGGGCTTGTAGGTAGAAAACTCTAACTGCATCACTTTTTTGTTTTGGGTGTCGTTTCTAACGGTACCCACAAATGCTGAAATTCCGCCACAAGAAGCATCAGTTACAAATTGATAACAGTAATTTAAATCCAATTTTCCGGAGGTAATCTTTATCGATGTTTTGCTCATATTGAATTACAAAAATAAGAAATCAAAACGTATCTTTGCGGTCTTATATTAGAAGTTGAAAAAATGAAAAATATTTTTAGAATTGTAAGTTTTTTTGAGGGAGTTTCTTATTTGTTATTGCTTTTTGTAGCAGTTCCTATAAAATACTTTCAAGGAGATGTTTCTTATGTAAAAATGCTAGGGATGCCCCATGGAATCCTTTTCATGCTGTACCTCGTTTTAGCATTTATGTTGTTCAAATCAATGAAATGGAACTATAAAACGTTAGGATTTGTTTTATTCGCTTCGGTTTTGCCTTTCGGTACTTTTTATGTTGATAAGAAGTATTTAAGGTAATTACCCTCCACTCACTGGTGGAATAATTGCGACCACATCTTTCTCTCGTAGTTTTACATTATCATTTGCATAACTTTCGTTTATGGCAATTGCATAGGAACTGATATTTTCTACCTGAGGATATTTTGAGCGTAGCTCTTTTTTTAAGTCCCCAACGTTTATGTTTTCAAGAACTTCAAAAGACAATTCGTTTGCATTTAATAAATCTCTTGTAATTCCAAAGAGAAGCAGTTTGATTTTCATAAGTTCAAAGATAAAAATTAATTGAACAAACTCAATCCAAAAAGCCATCCCTCTTTTGAGACTCCATTAAAATTAGAACGTACATAATCGATTCGTAAAAAACGCCACTTCCCCCAGCCAATATTATTCAATCCTAGCGAATATTCGCTGTAAGGTTTCCTTTCAGCTGTAAATAAGGTTTTTCCACCTGCTACCAAATGAAAATTTAATTTATTAATTAACGGAATTTTTGACAATAAAGCACCTCTAAAATTATGTTGTAAGTGTATTTCTGCATACTTCTCATTTGAGAAAATCTTATAGTAATTGAGCAATCCAAAACTGTTTGTATACGAAATATCAAGTGGAAATGTGAATTGATTTCCATTCGGATGAAAATAATCCATAAAGGCAATGTCCTTCTTTTTTAAGAAAAGGCCTCCTTGGATATTGTAGGATAGATTCCCATAATTTCCGGCACTTATATCTTGATTTAAACGCCCTATAAATGCATCGGAATTTAATTCAGAATTCTCAGCACCAAATGTTTTTCTATAGTTCAGATTGAATGTTGGATACTTGTCATTACCAATATTAAATTTTCGATTTGGATACGAGAGGTATTTCTGGCCAAACACAAAACGTGCTCCTACATTTAACGTTGCAATGGTATGTTCTGAAAAAGCAGCGTTTATATAATCACTTTCGTCCAAAGGGTTGTTTGACGTATAGTTGAGGTCTTTGTTTTTAAAGGAATAGTTAGTGGTGTTAAAAAGTGGCTTTCTATTGGCATACTCTAAAGAAGTATTTAAGAAAACACCGTTTTTAACTTCATCAGAATAGCTGATTTTTGCAAATGATTTTTCATAGATCTTTAGATAATTTTCTTTGTCAAAAAGGGCACTAAAAGTGTTGTTTAAAGGTAAAACCGCATCTCTATCGTTAAATTGTGCCGTTGTGATTCCTCCAGTTATTGAGATTCTTGGCCTAGAGATGTTATTCCATTTTTTTGTAAAAAAGAAAGTAGGTCTAGCTCTTTTATCAGCAAAACCATAATTCACATTTATGCCTGCGTCCCACCATTTACCGGTGTCATTTTGTCTTTTAAAATAGCGCAATTCAGCTGAAGTATGAAAACCCTGCACAGGATTGAAACTTGTTTTTAGCAAAGGACCATTGTAGGAAATTGACCAGTCTTTATAAGAGTTCCGAAACGTATATCCTGTTAATGGATCGAGCCATCCAAATTTATTTCTTTTTGTATCCAAAGAGTCTAAGTATTTTTTAGATTTTCGAACTACTTTAATACTATCTTTAATTGAGTAATCTTTGACTTCTTCAACTGTTAGTGGAACTGGACGAATTTTCTCCCAGTAAACAGAATCTTTCTTAGTGGCTTCTTTGGCAAAAGTTAAGACTTCATTTGTAAAGGTGTTCTCACTAATATTTGGGTTGAAATTATAGTTTGAATAGGCGGAAGAAAATTTACCATCAAATTTAAATCCTAAAAAATTAATCTGAAACCCAATAGCTTGACTGATTAATACCCAAGAATCATTTTCTTCTGAATAATTGTAATCTTGTTTTAACGACAAAAGCTCTATTGCTGGAAAGTTTGCTTGTGCACCGGTAACGCTAACGTCTGCGCCATAGATGGCCCAATCGTCTTCCACAATATAAATATTACCATTAAAAACAGGGTCATTTTTCCGCTTTGGAAGTAGCTTTATTTTATTAATGAGTTTTCCATTTTTGGTGTAAAATGTACCAATGAGTTTAAATCGATAATAGCTAAATGCGTTTGAAGAAAGAGGCGAAATTAAATCATTTCCAAGCTCAACACTATTGTCATAAAAATTGATATTTGCATCTTCTGCTCTATTGAAGCTTATGCCATTGTCGGTGCCTGAAATTTTAGAAGCAGTAATTTTTTCTTTGAATTTTTTAGGTCTTTTTTGATACGTAATTTCAGAAATTGTTTCAGAAAGATAAATAATGCCACTTCTAGTAGAGTCCAGTCCACCCCCAAAATCACCCAAAGACCGACCCATAAATTTTTCCGGAGCCTCTTTTATTTTATAAAGCCCTCTGGAGTAAAAGTCTGCGGTATATTTTGAAAATTTATCTGTAATCTTATTTTTATTGGCAATTACATTTCTAATAATCGCATTTGCAGGATTGTCTTTTGTGGAAATTGAAATTTCTTTTAACTCAATACTTTCTTCTTCTAAGGTAGCATTTACAATTAACGGGAGATCGGTTATTGTAATTTTCTTTTTCAATGTTTTGTATCCCAAAAACTGAAAATAAACGATGTAATTTCCTGTTTTTTTGATGTTTAAAACATAGTCTCCATTGTCGTTCGAAGTGGTTCCCGTTGTTGTTTTTTCTAAGTAAACACTTACAAAAGAAAGTGGGTTTCCTTTGATGTCCGTGATTTTGCCTTTTACTTGACCGCAAAGTGGTGTCGCTATTAAAATAAAAAATAAAATAATAAATTTTTTCATAACTTGGTTTTTCATAACTCAAGACAAACATAAACTTTTAAGGATGTTTATAAAACTTAAAATTTGTTAAAATTGTAGTATTGAACTTTTGTTTTCATGTTGAGATCAATTTATAGACGCTTGCTAGCTGAAAAAAGTTGCCTCATTTTTTTATTTGTCACAAAATAGCAGTTTCAAAAGAATGTAATAAACAGTAGGGCTTCACTTGAAAAGCCTATATTTGTTAGTTATAAACAAACTATATTTTTTATGAGTGATTCTAGAAAAAGACATGAAGCTTTATTATACCACGCAAAACCAAAACCAGGGAAAATTGCCGTTGTGCCTACAAAAAAGTATGCCACTCAGCACGATTTGGCGTTGGCATATTCGCCCGGTGTTGCAGAGCCATGTTTAGAAATAGCAAAAGATAGAAATAACGTTTACAAATATACAGCTAAAGGAAATTTAGTTGCTGTGATTACCAATGGAACGGCTGTTTTAGGATTGGGAAATATTGGTCCTGAAGCCTCAAAACCCGTAATGGAGGGGAAAGGATTGTTGTTTAAAATATTTGCAGATATCGATGTTTTTGATATTGAAGTAGATGCTACAGATGTAGATAAATTTATAGAGACTGTAAAAGCAATTGCGCCTACTTTCGGTGGAATTAACTTAGAAGATATTAAAGCACCAGAAGCTTTTGAAATAGAAAGAAGATTGAAGGAGGAATTAGATATTCCCGTAATGCACGATGATCAACATGGAACTGCAATCATTTCTGCAGCCGCTTTAAAAAATGCTATTGATATTGCCGAGAAAAGCTTTGTTGCTGTTAAGATTGTAGTAAACGGAGCCGGTGCAGCTGCAATTTCGTGTACAAGATTGTACTTGAAACTAGGCGCTAAAAAAGAAAATATTATCATGTGTGATAGCAAAGGGGTTATTCGAAAAGATCGAGACAACCTTACATCACAAAAAGCAGAGTTTGCAACTTCTGAAGACTTGAATACTTTGGAAGAAGCCATGCACAATGCCGATGTTTTTATTGGACTGTCTACTGGAAATGTAGTCACTCCAGAAATGTTGTTGTCCATGGCTAAAAACCCAATTGTATTTGCCATGGCAAATCCAGAGCCAGAAATAGAATATGACTTAGCAGTGGCTACAAGAGATGATATTTTAATGGCTACTGGTCGTTCCGATCATCCAAACCAAGTAAATAATGTGTTGGGTTTTCCATTTATTTTTAGAGGTGCTTTAGATGTTAGAGCTACAAAAATAAACGAAGAAATGAAAATGGCAGCGGTACATGCTTTGGCCGATTTAGCAAAAAAATCAGTACCAGAGCAAGTAAATATTGTGTATGACGAGGTAAGTTTGACGTATGGGAAAGAATATATCATTCCAAAACCTTTTGACCCAAGACTTATTTATGAGATTCCACCAGCAGTTGCAAAAGCTGCAATGGATTCTGGAGTGGCGCTAGAACCGATTGAAGATTGGGATAAATACCGTGAAGAACTCATGGAAAGATCTGGTTCTGGGAGTAAAGAAATCAGAATTTTACACAACAGAGCAAAGAGCAATCAAAAGCGTATTGTTTTCGCAGAAGCAGATCATTTGGATGTGCTAAAAGCGGCCCAAAGAGTGTATGACGAAAAATTAGGAAAGCCTATTTTATTAGGAAGAAAAGAATTGATTTTAGCGTTAAAAGAAGAAATTGGTTTTACAGCAGAGGTGCCAATTATTGACCCAAAAACAGACGAAGAAAAAGACAGAAGAGAACGTTTTGGGGGCGTTTATTGGAAAAGCAGACAACGCAAAGGGAAAAGCTACTCAGAGGCAGTAAAATTAATGCGAGAACGTAATTATTTTGCAGCAATGTTGGTCAATGAAGGGGAAGCAGATGCTTTAATTACTGGGTATTCGAGACCGTATCCAACGGTTGTGAAACCAATGCTAGAACTTATCGAAAAATCGAAGGGAGTTACTAGAATTGCTGCCTGTAATTTAATGTTGACAAAACAAGGTCCCTTGTTCTTAGCAGATACCACAATTAATGTGAATCCATCTGCTAAAGATTTAGCAAAAATCTCTCAGATGACTTCGAAATTGGTCACAATGTTTGGAATGAAACCAAATATTGCGATGTTAGGATATTCAAATTTTGGTTCCTCAAATACAGAAACTTCTAAAAAAATTAGAGAAGCAGTTTCATACATACACCGTAATTTTCCAAATGTAGTAGTTGATGGAGAAATTCAAGCAGATTTTGCCCTTAATCCCGAGATGTTAGCAAAAGAGTTCCCTTTTTCCAAGTTGAATGGTAAAAAAGTAAATGTGCTTATTTTTCCAAACTTAGAATCGGCAAACATTACCTACAAATTATTAAAACAAATTGAAGGAGCAGAATCTATTGGGCCTGTTATTTTAGGATTTAGCAAACCAGTGCATATTTTGCAATTGGGAGCAAGTGTAGACGAAATGGTAAATATGGCAGCTTTAGCTGCTGTAGATGCTCAAGAAAAAGAAAAAAGAAACTTGAAATAAAATTGCTACATTAGGGGCATAAATAGATTGGTATGATTACACAAATAAGAGGAAAACTTGTAGAGAAAAACCCTACGTATGCTGTTGTAGATTGTAATGGAGTTGGGTATCTATTGCATATTTCTTTAAATACGTTTTCGAGCCTTCCAGATCAGGAAGCCGTTCTTTTGTACACCCATCTTTTGATTCGAGAAGATGCGCACACGCTATTTGGTTTCATCAATAAAACAGAAAGAGAAGTTTTTAGACTTTTAATTTCTGTTTCTGGTGTTGGACCAAGTATTGCAAGAACCATGTTGTCCTCGATGACTTCTGAAGAAATACAACAAGCAATTGCATCAGAAAATGTGCCCGTAATTCAGTCTGTAAAAGGAATTGGCGCCAAAACAGCGCAAAGAGTTATTGTAGATTTAAAAGATAAAATTTTAAAAACGTTTGATTTAGATGAAGTTTCTGTTTATACAAACAATACAAACAAAGAAGAAGCGTTATCTGCTTTGGAGGTGTTAGGTTTTGCAAGAAAACAATCTGAAAAGGTGATTTCCACCATTATAAAAACACAAAAAGATGCTTCCGTTGAGCAACTTATAAAATTAGCGTTAAAGAATTTATAGGCCCTTGAAGAAGTATCTAAAAAATATATTTTTGTTCGTCGTGTTTGCTTTGTTGGCAAGCACTTCTTCGTTTTCACAATTTATGGCAGGAAGCGATGCTCCAGAAGTTGAAAAAGACACCCTAGACTTAACCTATAATTTTACGAAAAACCAAACAGGAGGTCTGTTTTTAGATTATTTAGCTGAGAAAGAGATTATTTTCGATAAAGTCCTTAATAAGTATGTAATTTTAGAAAAAATTGGAGATTATTATACTAGAACGCCCATCTATTTAACTCTCGAACAATACAAAAGATATCGATTAAAAAGAGATATGTATTTGTATTTTAAAGAAAAAGTAACCGCGACTTCGGGTAGAACAGGAGACGCATTGGCTGCTCAGAAAAACTTACTGCCAGCGTATTATGTGAATTCTAAATTTTTCGAAACTATTTTTGGAAGTAATAAAGTGGAGGTGATTCCTACAGGGAATTTAAATTTAAAATTAGGTGTTATTTATCAAAATACAGAAAACCCACAAATTTCAGAAGAAAACAGGAGTAGTCTTACATTTGACTTTGATCAACAAATTAACATCAGTTTGCAGGCCAAAGTTGGTACTCGATTACAGTTTACAGCAAACTATGATACACAATCTACATTCGATTTTCAAAACTTAGTAAAAGTACAATTCCTCCCCTCCGAGGCTCTAGATGGCTCAAAGGGCTCAGGAAATAGTAGAGGTGCTAATGATAAGTTGGGGGGCATTAAAAAAAGACTTGGAGACTTTGAAAATAAGGTTGATAGTTATAAGGACGATTTAACAAACTTTTCAGAAGACGGAATTATACAAGGAATTGAAGCGGGTAACATTTCAATGCCAATAAAGAACTCGTTAATTAACGGTGCACAAAGTTTATTTGGTGTGAAAACTGATTTGAAATTTGGAAACACCAAAATAACGGCTGTTTTTTCACAACAAAATTCTGAAAGCAGAACCGTAACCTCAGAAGGTGGAACTTCTATTCAACCTTTCGAATTAAGAACTACAGATTACGATAATGACAGACACTTTTTCTTGTCACAATATTTTGTAGATAATTATGCAAAATCATTGGCGCAATATCCATTGATAAACAGTCAAATCAATATTACTAGAGTAGAGGTTTGGATTACCAATAGAAATGCAAGTACCGAAGATTTTAGAAGCATCGTTGCTTTTGCAGATATTGGAGAGGTAGGTGCATCGAACTTGGTGAATTTCACAAACATTACCCCAAACGCAGATAGCCCTCTCGTTTCTTTGCAAAACATTCCTTCCAATAGTACAAATACGATTTCAAATTTGTTAACACAGTCAAGTGGTATTAGAGATGTAGGTACTGTAAATACAACGTTACAAAACAGTCCATATAGTATGCAAGAAGGAAGTGATTATTCATTACTTCAAAATGCAAGAAAATTACAAGCAAATGAGTATACATTAAATCCACAACTCGGGTTTATTTCCTTAAATAGAAGATTAAACGATGGCGAAGTTTTAGCCGTTGCCTTCGAATATACGGTTGCAGGAAATGTTACCGATGCAACTGGGGCTCCAATCAATCAGAATTCTTTTAAGGTAGGAGAATTTTCTAATGACGGTATACAAGCACCCAATAATTTAGCAGTAAAATTATTAAGAAGTGAAATATTAACTACCAAAAGGGATGACCGAAATGGCGGTTTAGAACAATTCCCTACATGGCGATTGATGATGAAAAACGTGTATGCTTTAGGCGCTTTCCCGTTGTCGCAAGATGGGTTTCGTTTTGAGGTTCAGTATCGAGATGATGCAACTGGGATTCCGTCAAATACGCTTCAAAATGCACAAACACCAGAAATAGCGAGCAAGCCGTTATTACAAGTATTGCATTTAGATCAACTAGATCAAAGTCAATTTCGAGATGCCGATGGGTTTTTTGATTATGTAGAAGGCATTACTGTAAATTCACAAAATGGATTCATCTTTTTTCCAGAACCAGAACCTTTTGGGGGTGATTTAGAGGAGCAACTAACGAGTCAAGTAGATAAAGACAATTACGTTTTTAAAGAACTGTATTTAGATACAAAAATAAACGCAAAAAACAACTATCAGAACAAAGATAAGTTCCTTTTAAAAGGATATTTTAAATCAGAGAATTCTGGCGGAATTCCGATTGGCGCATTTAATGTTCCTAGAGGTTCTGTAAATGTAACTGCAGGAGGAAGACAATTGCTCGAAGGAGTTGACTTCGTGGTGGATTACTTAGCAGGAAAAGTACAGATTATAGATCCAGGACTACAAGCATCGGGAGTGCCTATTAGTGTTTCTACAGAAAACAATGCAGTGTTTAATCAGCAACGGAAAACCTTTATGGGGGTAGATGTTGAGCATCGTTTTTCTGACAAGTTCACACTTGGAGGTACCGTTTTAAATGTGGAAGAAAGACCTTTAACACCAAAAGTGAACTTTGGGTCGGAGCCTATAAATAATACCATGTTGGGACTGAATGTAGACTATGCTGCAGAGGTGCCATTTTTTACAAAATTAGCAAACAAACTTCCTTTTGTAGATACCGATGTTCCTTCAAATTTATCGGTGAGAGCAGACATGGCCTATTTATTGCCAGGGACTCCAAGCGGTATTGATGTAGCGGGTGCAGCAACTTCTTACATAGATGATTTTGAAGCCTCTCAAATACCAATTTCATTATTATCACCATTACAATGGTATTTGGCGAGTACCCCAAAAAACAACACCAACGATGTTTTTAATGGAGGTCTTAATACGATTGAATACAATTTTAAAAGAGCAAAACTTGCTTGGTACAGTATCGATCAAGTCTTTTATGGTTTGGGATCCACTCCACCTGGAATTGGCGCAGATGATTTGTCGAGAGCAGAAACCAGACAGATTAATTTTAGAGAATTATTTCCAAATCAGCAATTAGACATTACACAAAACAGTTTATTAAGAACCTTAGATTTGGCGTATTTCCCAAATGAAAGAGGGTCCTATAATTTTGATACGGGTGCGAATGTGAAGTCTGATGGAACTTTTGACAATCCAGAAGAGCGTTGGGCAGGAATTACTCGCCCTTTAACTACCAATAATTTTGACCAAGCAAATGTAGAATACATTCAGTTTTGGATTATGGATCCGTATGACAATTATTCCATTACTAACGAGGAGGGTTTACCAATTGGAGTAGATGCACAAGACCCAGCAAATCAAGTAGGAGATTTGTATTTAAACCTCGGAAACATCTCAGAAGATGTGAATAAGGACAGCCGAAAAATGTATGAAAATGGACTGCCAGAATCAGGGTTAGACCAAAACACCATACAAACGATTTGGGGAAAAGTACCTTCAAATCAATCTATTATTTATGCTTTTAGCGAAGAAGATGCTGCAAGAGCAAATCAAGACATTGGTTTTGATGGTTTAAATGATGTTGATGAGTTAAAGAAATTATCTGAAAATTTAGGAATTCCAGAAACAAGTTTGCCAAGTTACTTTATAGCAGATCCTGCGTCGGATAACTTCCAGTTTTTTAGAGGAGGGCAATTAGATAATGAAGATGCCTCTGTTATTAAAAGGTATAAGAATTTCAACAATACACAAGGGAATTCTCCAACTATCAATCAATCTACAGAATCCTATCCAACAGCATCTACTACCTATCCAGATGTAGAGGACATCAACAGAGATCAAACCATGAATACGGTAGAAAGTTACTATCAGTATAAAATTTCTATGAACAAAGCCGATTTGGTTACTGGAAGAAACTTTATTGTGGATGATAAAACAACAACAATCACTTTAGAAAACGGAAATTCTCAGCAGACAAAATGGTATCAATTTAGAGTACCCGTTCGAAGTGGAACGGCGATCAATGGAATTTCAGATTTTAACAGCATTCGTTTTATGAGAATGTTTCTTTCTGGATTTAAGATGCCGGTTGTCTTGCGTTTTGGAGAGTTGGATTTAGTCCGTGGAGATTGGAGACGTTATGTTAGAACTTTAGATCCAAACATCAATCCAGACAGAGAATTAGATCAAACAGAATTAAATAATTTTGAAGTAGGCGTTATTAGTATCGAACAAAATGAAGGCAGCTATGTGCTCCCTCCAGGCATTGTAAGAGAAAACCTACAAGGAAGCACAACAGTGCAGCAGCAAAACGAGCAATCTGTTACCTTAAGCGTCCTGAATTTAGAGACCGATAAAATTAGAGCGATTTATAAAAACATAAGTATTGATTTAAGGCGTTTTAAAGAACTTAAAATGTTTATGCATTTAGAGGAAATTAAAACAACAGGAGCTATTGCAGAAGGAGATATGTCTGCAGTTGTAAGGCTGGGAACAGATTTAAATGATAATTTTTATCAAGTAGAAATTCCATTAAGAGTTACGGAAAATAATGCCACTGCTGCCTTAGATATCTGGCCAGAAGAAAATAATCTAGAAGTAATCTTAAAGCGCTTTGGAGCCATTAAGCTGGAGCGAGATGTTGCAAATGCAACCATTAACGAACTCTATACCTCTGAAACAGAAGAACCGATTAAAGTAAGTGTAAAAGGAAACCCAACATTAGCACAATTACGAACCGTTATGCTAGGGTTAAAGAACAATGCACCCTTGCCTAAAAGTGCAAAAATTTGGTTTAATGAGCTGCGGTCTGCAGGTTTTGACAACAAAGGTGGTTGGGCGGCTGTAGTAAATGCCGATGCAAATTTTGCAGATGTTGCCAATGTCTCTTTATCGGGAAGCATGCAAACCATTGGTTTTGGAAATGTAGAAGATAGAATAGGACAACGTAGTTTAAACGAAACCAAAGAATACAACTTTGCAACTACTGTTAACTTAGGAAGCGTTTTAACACCTAAGAAGTGGGGTGTTCAATTGCCAATGAGTTACAGTATTGGTGAGCAATTTATCGATCCAAAATTCGACCCACAGTATCAAGATGTGGAGTTGACAGATGCCATCACTGAAAACCCAAATAGTGCGTTTTCTAGAGATTATACGAAACGGACTAGTATTAGTTTTAATAATGTGAAAAAGAACAGAAATCCAGAGTCATCAAAAAAACCACAGTTCTACGATATAGAAAATGTTTCCGTTTCCTATGCACATAATAAAGAATTTCACACAGATTACAATATTAAAAAATATATTAACGAAAATGTAAATGCTTCCGCAGGCTATAATTTTAGTTTTCAGTCCAAAGGAATTGCACCTTTTAAAAACCTAGACTCTTTAAAAGGAAAGTATTGGCAGTTATTTAAAGATTTAAACCTTAATCTAATTCCAAAAACAGTTGCTATTAACTCTAGAATAAATAGACAATTTAGTGCACAAGAATCACGGAATTTAGTAGAAGGCTTGTCTGCACAACCAGAATTAAAACAACGTAGATTTTTATTTGATTGGGATTATGCAATTGCTTTTGATTTGACAAAATCGATTCAAGTAAACTTTAATGCAACCAATAGTAATATCTATGATGCTTTTGGGTCTGGAGAAGATTTGGTTGTTTTTGATGATTTTTTTAATACAGGAAGACCCAATCAATATCACCAAAAGTTAAATGGTACCTATCGTACTCCAATCGATAAAATTCCTTTTTTAGATTTTATAAAAGCAGACTATGCCTATACTGCAGATTTTGATTGGCAAGTTACATCACAAGACAATACGATCAATGATCGAATAGGAAATGTAATACAGAATGCAAATACACATAACGTTAACACGACTTTTGCTTTTGAAAAATTTTACAAAAAATTAAATTTCGAAAGATTCCTACTCACAAAAGCCCAACGAAAAAGGAATAGAGCCCTCAAACGATCTGGTAAATTAGCAGCGCCAATCCGACGAAATAAAAACAAAAAATTACCGCTAGGAAAGCAACTGTTAAAAGGAGCTTTTGATGTTGTTACTTCTGTGAAACAAGGAAAAATTAGTTATTCTGAAAACAATGGACAGCTATTGCCTGGTTACGATGAAACCGTTGGTTTTTTAGGCGGAGCACCCACTTCCTTTGCTTTCGGGAGTCAAGTAGATATTCGGAATAAAGCCCTAGTGAATGGTTGGTTGGTAGACCCAAGAGCATCAGAAGATGATCCTTCAACCCCAGATATCGATGAAAGCGCCTATTTCAATAAAACCTATCGCAAAACACATTATAATAAATTAGACTATTCTTTTACCCTAAAGCCGTTTAAAGATTTAAACATAGATGTTATTGGTAATAAAATTCAAACAAGAGATCTGCAACAACAGCTAGATGTAATCGCAGATACCAATAACCCAGACAACCTTTTTGGAATTATAGACAACAGAGCTGCCGCTTTTGAAAACGGTAATTTTAGTACAAGTTACGCAATGATTGGCACTTCCTTTTCAGATGGAGACGCCTTGTTTCAGAAAATGAAAGATTATAGAAGTACAATCGCCAATAGATTAGCTACCGAAAGCGGCTTGCCAGTTGCTGGTTTTGGAGAAACAAGTCAACAAGTATTATTACCCGCCTTTATGGCTGCTTATTCTGGTCGCGATCCAGAGAAAATTAGTACCGGCTTGTTTAGAGATATTCCAATACCAAATTGGACGCTACGTTATAACGGCTTAATGAAGCGAAAATGGTTTAAGAAAAACTTTAGCACCTTTGTGATTTCACACGGGTATCGTTCTTCATATACGGTTTCAAGCTTTACAAACAACCTTCAGTTTAATGATGATGCTGCGAATCCAAACTTCAATGCAGCAGATAATTATGAACCCGAATTACTAGTTTCTGCAGTTACTTTGGTCGACGAGTTTTCTCCATTGATAAAAGTAGATATGAAAATGAAGAATTCTTTTTCTTTAAGGGGTGAGGTAAAAAGAGATCGAACCTTGACAATGAATTTTAACAATAGTACATTAACAGACATCAAAGGAACAGAATATGTTTTAGGAATGGGGTATGTTCTTAAAGATGTGAAATTTAGTACCCGTTTTACAGGGAAAAAACAAACTCTGAAAGGAGATATTAACTTAAGAGCAGACATCTCTTTAAGAGATAATTTAACTCAAATTAGATCAGTAGATATTGATAATAATCAAATTAGTGGAGGTCAGCGATTATTTTCATTAAAATTTACGGCAGATTATAGATTAAATAGTAATTTTACCGCGTCGTTTTATTACAATCATCAAACGTCTAAATATGCGATTTCTACAACATTTCCAAGACAGGCAATTAATGGAGGATTCAATATTATTTACAATTTAGGAGGCAATTAAAAGAACCATTATTTATTATAAGAGAATATGAATATCCCATCAGAATTAAAATACACAAAAGATCACGAGTGGATCAAAATAGAAGGTAGCATTGCAACTGTAGGAGTTACAGATTTTGCTCAAGGCGAGTTAGGAGATATTGTTTATGTAGATGTAGATACTTTAGATGATACTGTAGAAGAAGGCGATGTGTTTGGTTCTGTAGAAGCGGTGAAAACAGTTTCCGATTTATTTATGCCCTTATCTGGAGAAGTATCTGAATTTAATGAAGAATTAGAAGATGCTCCAGAATTGGTAAATACAGATCCTTATGGAAAGGGTTGGATGATTAAAATTACCATTTCAGATGATTCTCAAATAGAAGCCTTGTTAGATGCAGCAGCGTATAAAACACTTATTGCAGGCTAGTACTCTTTGGATCGCTATTGCAATCACAATTTGTATCACCTATCTAAGTCTCATTAAAACAAACAATTTTCCTGTTATAGAGATTTCAAGTATTGATAAAATATACCATCTTATTGGCTATTTTACACTCACTTTTAGTTGGTTATTAACTTTAAAGAAAGCCAAATATAAAGTGCTAATTGCTTGTGTTCTTTATGGCATCATTATTGAAGTACTACAAACGAAATTTACCGTTTACAGAACCGGGGAATTATTCGATTTTCTAGCAAACACGCTTGGTGGGGTTCTTGCGTTGTTAATTTTTAATCGTTTTTTTGAAAAAAAGCATTTAATTAACACGAAGACTTGTAGATAAGTCAATAATTTAACTAAATTAGCGGACTACTAAAAACTTTTTACAATGGAAATTAAGAAAAATCCAAAATCTAACTTAGAAAATTACAGTAAGATTTTCATGCAAATAGGCCTTGTTTTGGCACTGTTTGTCACCTATGCTTCTATAGAAAATAAAACCTACGATAAAATCATTGGTGATTTAGGGTTGGCAAACATGAATGCTGACATGGAGGAAGAAACGGTTATCACAGAACGTATTGAAGAGATAAAACCAAAAACGCCACCACCACCAGCACCAGAAAAAATTGAAATTGTAGAAGACGAAAAAGAAGTTGAAGAAACGGTTATTGAGAGTACAGAGACAGATGAAACTGAAGAAATTATCGTTGAAGAAATTGAAGAAGTAGAAGAGTCAGAAGAAGTAATTGAAGACGTAAGTTTTATGATTATTGAAGATGTGCCTGTTTTTCCGGGTTGTAAAGGAAACAAAGCAGCCTTAAAATCATGTTTTAGTAAAATGGTTCAAAAGCATTTTTCTAGAAAATTTGACGCTGATCTTCCAAACGAATTAGGATTAGATGCTGGTAGGAAAAAAGTATTTATCGGTTTTAAAATTGATAGAAATGGAAATGTAGTAAACATCCAAGCGAGAGCGCCACACCCGAAGATTAAAAAAGAAGTTGTGAAGGTTATGAAGATGTTACCTAAAATGAAACCCGGGAGACAAAGAGGAAAAGCTGTTGGTGTAAAATACAGTATTCCATTTACTTTAATTGTAGAGTAAATAATAAAAAATAAATAGTTCTAAAAAGCGCAACCATTTGGTTGTGCTTTTTTTGTGGCATGCTGTTTGGTTTAGGCTTGGTATAATAATCTTAAATTTTCTAATTATGAAAAACCTAAAAAAAGACCCAACCAAACAATTAGAAAAGTTCTCTACTGTATTTATGCAGTTAGGCTTAGTATTAGTATTATTTGTTGTGTATTCACTCTTTGAATACGAAACCGAACAAATGCAATATGTAGTTAATGATCCTGACGAAATAGAAACGGTTTACATTCCAGATGATATTCGGAATGTTATTTTTCAAAAAGAAGTAAAAGTAACACCAAAAATTAAAGCAGTAACACCAAAGCTTATCGATTTGATTGATCTTACAAAAGGAGATGACACTTTTGTAGAAACTCCTTTTCCAGATGAATTAATAGACGAAGAGCCTACTGTGTTGGATATTGATACTGTTGTGCTTATAGATCCTCCAGTTATTGAAAAATCAGACCCTGTGCCTTATATATTAATAGAAGACGCTCCGATTTATAAAGGCTGTGAAGGGCTCTCAAAAGAGGGAAACAAAAAGTGTTTCGAAAAAAGCATCGCTCGATTTTTTATAAATAATTTTGATTCAGATTTAGCGCAGGAATTAGGACTCCATTCTGGGAAACATAAAATACATTCTCAGTTTATTATTGATAAGAATGGCGACGTTACAGTTGTTTTTGTAAAAGCACCTCACAAACAACTAGAGAAAGAAGCAAAACGAATTATGAATAAGTTGCCCCAGTTTACACCTGGGAAACAACGAAGGAAGCCAGTTAAAGTAAAATACACCCTGCCCATCTCCTTTGATGTACAGTAAACAAGAAACCCAATCTATATAAGATTGGATTTCTTTTTATAAAGAAATACATTATGTATTACTTTTGTATTATGAAGATGCACCAATTTTTAGACGCTACCTATTTAAAAACGGCAACGCAAGCAGGAATTACAGAAGCAGAGAATTTGAAGAATGTTGTATCGCTTACGCAAGAAGCGATTGTATATAATTACAAACTTCTAATGATAAGGCCAAAGTATATTCTGAAAGTAAAACAATTATTAAGCAATGCAAACGCTCCAACACTAATCGGAACGGTTATTGGTTTTCATGAAGGGACTAACACAGTTGCAGAAAAATTAGAAGAGGCAAAAGAAGCCATCCATTTAGGTGCAGACGAACTCGATTTTGTATTGAATTACCCCGCATTTAAAGAAGGGGATTTCCAGTTAATTGACCAAGAAATTATTGCATGTACCAAATATTGTTTAGAGAATCAGAAAGTGATAAAATGGATTATAGAAACGGCTGCTTTAACAAATGAGGAAATAGTTGTAATTTCACAGCGCATAAGCGCAATTGTCTTGGAGCATTTTAAGATAGCCTCAGCACAAAATGTTTTTGTGAAATCGTCAACTGGGTTTTATAAAACAGTAAATAATTTGCCAAATGGCGCAACATTAGAGAACATGCAATTGATAATAGCCAATGCAAAACCTTTAAAAGTAAAAGCAGCTGGAGGCGTGAAAACGTATCAGATGGCAAAACAAATGATTGCTTTAGGGGTGGACAGAATTGGAACTTCTTCCGCAAAAGAAATTGTAAAAAACAAGATTAATTCAAATAAAAGAAATCAATATTGAAAAAATTTTTCGCACATGAAACTGCAGTAATCGATGAAAATTGTAGTATTGGAAATGAAACTAAAATATGGCATTTTAGCCATATAATGTCCAATTGTACTATTGGAAAAGGCTGCAATCTTGGACAGAACGTTGTTGTGTCTCCTCATGTAATTTTAGGAAAAAATGTAAAGGTGCAAAATAATGTTTCTATTTATACGGGGGTTATTTGCGAAGCAGATGTTTTTTTAGGCCCCTCGATGGTTTTTACAAACGTAATCAACCCTAGAAGTGCTATTATAAGGAAAAACGAGTACCTAAAAACGATTGTCCGAAAAGGTGCTAGTATTGGTGCAAACGCAACAATTGTTTGCGGTAATAACATTGGTGAATATGCTTTTGTTGGCGCAGGTGCGGTAGTTACAAAGGAAATAAAACCGTATGCTTTGGTGGTTGGAAATCCATCCAAACAAATAGGTTGGGTAAGTGAATTTGGACATCGCCTACAATTTAATGATTCAGGTTTTGCTACTTGTAAAGAAAGTAGCCAACATTATCAATTGAGAAATGATTTTGTTACAAAATTGGAGCTATAAGAAGAAAAAAATGAATAAAAGGAGTGTATGACCTATA
>TARA_B110000208_G_scaffold74257_1_pt1 | contig 18602 bp, 20 predicted proteins | sample TARA_B110000208 | Tara Oceans TARA_B110000208 (sample SAMEA4397426) | marine metagenome | biome: Polar Biome; feature: [SRF] surface water layer (ENVO:00010504); material: water (ENVO:00002006), including particulate matter (ENVO:01000060) such as... | depth 5 m
ATTTGTAACAAATTTAAATTTAACTCGTCGTAATTATGTAAACCAGCTAATTAAATAGGGTTTTTATCAAAATAAGAGCACAAGTACAATCAACGCAACAATGAAGCAATCCGATTATTTAAAAATTGTTTTTCCTTTTAAAGATAAGGTCTTTAGATTTGCAAAAAGACTTTTAGTTTCTACCGAAGAAGCCGAAGATGCAACTCAGGAACTATTTTTAAAATTATGGAAAAACAAAGAAAAGATTGCCGAATATAAAAATGTGGAGGCTTTTGCAATGACCATGACAAAGAATTATTGTTATGATCGATTAAAATCGAAGCAAGCAAGTAACTTAACCTTAATACATAGTAATTATAAAGAAAAAGACACCAGTTTAGATAAAAAGATTGAATATAGAGATAGTGTAAACCAAGTACACAGATTGATTCAAAATTTACCTGAACAACAGAAAATTATTATTCAACTTAGAGATATTGAACAGTATGATTTTGATGAAATTTCAAAGATGGTTGACATGCAACCCACAGCTGTAAGAGTTGCGTTGAGTAGAGCAAGAAAAACAATTAGACAAGAACTTACAAAAACACACAACTATGGAGTTAGCTAACATAGAAAAATTAGTAGAAAAATACTTAAATGCAGAAACATCTTTGCAAGAAGAAGCAACCTTGAAAAACTATTTCACCGAAGGTACAATAGCTCCTCACTTGCAAGAATACGAATCTATGTTTTGTTTTTTTACTAAAAGTAAACAAGAAACTTTTACAAAAACCATTAAGTTAGAAACAAAGAAACCATCAGGTAACAACTTGAAATGGCTATCTGTGGCAGCTTCTATTGCTTTATTACTAAGTGTTTTTATTGGTAGCCAAGAGTATGAGAAATACCAACAAGAAAAAACATTTGCTCAGGTAAGTTATGCGCTAAACATGTTATCCTTTAACCTTAAAAAAGGAGAGAGGGCCATTGAAAAGGTGCAAACTTATGAGAACACGATCAATACGATTTTAAAATAAAAACCAAGTAAATTAGTAAAACCAAGTAAAGTTAGAAATTATGAAAAAAATAATAATAGTAACCGCTTTTTTAATTGCATCGTCAGTAAACTATGCACAGTCATTTTTTGACAAATTAGAAGATATGGATGGAGTAGACGTGGTTGTAGTTACCAAAGATGCTTTTGAAATGCTTTCTAAGTTTCAAGATATTAAAATAGATGACAATCAAACCATGAAAGTTTTTAGTTTGATAAATGATCTTAGGGAGTTGAAAATTTTTACGACAAATGATGCTAATAATGCCAATAAAATGGATAAGATGGTCGGTAAGGCTATCAAAACACAAAAATTAACAGAAATAATGCGTGTAAAAGAGGAGGATACTCGTATTAAAATCTATGTAAAAGCTACGAAAGACAAAGCCTACGTGAGTGAAGTTTTAATGTTCATTAAAGGTGTTGGCAAAAAAACAAATAAAAATGTAGAATCAGTAATTATTTCTTTGACTGGAACTATTGATATCAAAAAAATATCTGAGATTACAGATACATTTGTAAAAGAAGTCAACAAGAAGTAATTCATTAAAAAGGAAGTTTAGATTTTACAAATCCAAATGATTAATTTTAAAAAAAAATATGAAAAAGTTAGCCCTTATAGTATCCTTTTTATTTTTACTTCTTTTATTAGGAGCTTGTAAAAATGAAAAATCACTACAAGCATATATTATAAACAGCAGTGAAAAGGAGGCCTTCATGTATGGCGATATCCCTGTTGGATTGATGCTTACGCCAAAAGAGAATGCTTCTGAAGAAGTAAAAGAAACGGTAAAAAGTATTAAAAAAATAAATGCTGTATTTTTTAAAAAAACAAATGAGAATGATGCTGCCTATGAAGTTGAAAAGACAAAATTAAAAACCATTTTTACGAATAATGATTATAAGACCTTAGGAAGCGTAAAAGCAAAAGGGATGCATATGAAATTATATTATACAGGTGAAATAGATCAAATAAATGAAATTATAGCCTTCGGATATAGTAAAAAAATAGGGGTTGGCATTGCACGATTATTAGGTAAAAACATGAATCCAGCAAGAATTTTGGAAATGATGAACAGTATTAAACTAGATACCGACATGATTGATTTAGGTCAATTTAAAGCCATTTTCAACGAAAAATAAAAGTTATTTCCTTCAATTATAAAACTGTAATTTCGAAAGAAATTACAGTTTTTCTTTTTAACGAGTTGTTAGCACGTCCGACACATTAATTTCTTATTTTTGAAAACTTGAAGAATAGCACTATGAAATTTCAAAAAATAATATTTCTTTTTATCAATCTTATGATTGCACCAGTTTTTGCACAGCAATCAAATGACTACAAAGGAGAGAGAGATAAACTACATGTTTTAAAACACACAAAATTAAAAGTTGATTTTAACTTTAAAAAAAAGCAACTTAATGGAGAGGCTTGGATTACTGTAAAGCCTTATTTCTATCCAACAGACAAACTTATTTTAGATGCAAAAGGGATGCTTATACATCAAGTCGCACTAAAGGGTAAAAAATTAGATTTTAATTATGATAATTTTGAATTGCGAATCGATTTACCAAAAGAATACAAAAAAGAGGAATCTTATACGCTATATATCAAATATACAGCGAGGCCCGAAAAAGTGAGACAAAAAGGAAGTGCATCAATAAAAGGTGCCAAAGGATTGTATTTTATTAATGCGGATGGTAGCGATAAAAACAAGCCAACTCAAATTTGGACACAAGGTGAAACTGAAGCAAGTAGTTGTTGGTTTCCAACAATAGACAGTCCAAATCAGAAATCTTCACAGGAAATTTACATCACAGTTCCAAACAAATACAAAACGCTTTCTAATGGCAAATTAGTGAGTCAAACAAAAGAAGATTCCAACCGAACAGATTACTGGAAATTTGACCAGAAACACGCACCTTATTTATTTTTTATGGGTGTAGGCGAGTTTGAAGTAATCAAAGACGTTTATAAAAATATCCCAATTGAATATTATGTTGAAAAAGAATATGCGCCGTATGCAAAACATATTTTTGGAGATACCCCCGAAATGTTAGACTTCTTTTCAACCCTTTTAGGTGTAGAGTATCCATGGAACAAATACAGTCAAATTGTTGTTAGAGATTATGTGAGTGGTGCAATGGAAAATACGACTGCGGTTGTTCATGGTGAACAGGCCTATCAAAAACCGGGGCAATTAATTGATGAAAATACACATGAGAATACCATAGCGCATGAAATTTTTCATCATTGGTTTGGCAATTATGTTACGGCAGAGAGCTGGGCAAACTTATCTTTGAATGAATCTTTTGCAAATTATAGTGAATACTTGTGGAGAGAACATAAATACGGTAAACAAGAAGCAAATGCACATTTATTTGAAAACAATTCAGCCTATTTAGATGGCCAAAATTCTGATAAAAATTTAGTCCGTTTTAACTACTCAAATAAAGAGGACTTATTTGATTTGGTGAGTTACAACAAGGGAGGAGCAGTATTGCACATGCTGCGAAATTATTTAGGAGACGCTGCTTTTTTTAAAGGATTAAATTTATATTTAGTAGAGAACAAGTATAAAACGACAGAAGTACACCAACTTCGATTGGCTTTTGAAAAATTGACTGGAAAAGACTTAAATTGGTTTTTTAATCAGTGGTTTTTTGGAGCAAGCCATCCACAAATAGAGGTTTCTTACGATTATAATATTATTCAGGATAAAGTAACTGTCAATATTATTCAGTTACAATCTGAGAAATTTAAATTTCCTTTTGCAATTGATATTTACGAAAATGGAATCCCAAGAAGAGAACATGTTTTTGTAGACGGAAATGATGCTTCGTTTACATTTTCATACCGAAATCAACCCGATTTTATTCAGGTAAATGCAGATGGTGTCTTGTTGTGTGAAATTACTGAGAACAAAGTTTTAAGCGATTATATTTTTCAACTAAAAAATGCAGAAAATTATGGTGATAGAAGAAAAGCCTTATTAGCGGTACTTAAAAAGCAAGAGGATAAAGTAGCATTTAATGCAGTTGTAGATGCATTAAATGATTCCTATTATAAGATTCGAATTCTTGCGTTAGAAAATATTGATTTAATCAATAAGTTTTCTAAAAAAGAAGCAATTCGTGAAATTGCTAAAATTGCAGCTTCAAATAAAAAAACGTTGGTAAAATCGGCTGCAATTGAAACCTTAGGAAAATTATTAGATCCCGAATTAAAATCGATTTTTATTAAAAACTTAGAGAGTGAGTCGTTTGCTGTTATTGGTAAGAGTTTGGTTGCTTTGTATTATGTAGATCAACAGATGGCAGTTGAAAAATCTAAATCACTTCCCAATGAAATTCGGAAAATATTGGCCACACCATTGACACGAATTTTTATTGAGGAGAAAGATGATGAGGAACTCCCATTTATAGCACAAAACGTACTTTCTGGCATGTATTTAACGGGTGATGACAAAACCAAAGCAATCTATCAAAAAGCATTTCAACAGATTTCGGAGAGTAATAATGAAGAAGCAATTAAAAATTTAGTTGAAGATATGATTGTGAAAGGGAATCAATACAAGAGTTTTAATTTTGATAAAGTAATGATTAACCAAATGCGAAGAATGATTCAGACCCAAAAAAAACAAAATAAGTCGAATAAAAAACTAAACATTAAGATTATTAAAACAGCAATGGCACAGCTTATTTAAATCTAAATAATTTTTGAATTATTAAAAGTGATGGAATTCCATCACTTTTTTTATTTTTGATATTCATCAAAAGTACCATCTTCATAAAAAACCACAATCCTTTTGATCTTTTTACCACTAACATTCATCATTGGTTCTACATTTTTATGCTCTTTTGCAGGTAGTGTAGGAGTGTGAAGTAGTGATTTAGGGAATTCTCCAATGCCATTTAAGAGCCAATGGATGTCAACATCTAAAAATACACCTGTTACTTTTAAGATAAAATCTAGACTCGGTTTGTTTCTACCAGACAATATATGAGAGATACTAGAACGTTGTACTCCGATCTTATCTGCAAACAATGACGCTGTAAGTTGATGGGTATGCATCACTTTTTTTAGCCGATTTGTAAATTCACCAATGTTTACCAATGTAATTATTTTTAGAGTTACAAAAGTAACTCAACTTTTAACAGGAAACAACAGGAAGTTATATTTTAACGTTTATTGCGTATTAATAATTAAAGTAAGACTTTAGGTAAATTATTTAACTTACTAACATATATGTTTTTATTGTTTTTTTATAAAGAATTGTTATAGCGTACTTTTTAGAAGTAATTACAAAGTTAATCAGTAAGCTAATTGTTTACAGAAATATCCTTTTCCTGTCAGAGTATAGTTTACAATTGTAATATCTCTTGTTTTTACATTTGTAAAAAAATGATTTGTCAACAAAACTGAAATGAGTATTTTTGAAGTAAATATAGAATCCAATTTATGTCACTATTATCAATCTCTTTATTAGATGCATTATTCAAAAAAGAAAAAGAGACTTCTTTATTTGGAAGATGGATTCGTTTGGAGGACATAGCACCTGTTATTCATAAACACAAAAAAAACACTTTTGTAAAACAAATCGGTTATTCTGAACAACAACGACCTATTTATACTATTAAATTAGGAACAGGGAAAAAGAAAATACTTATTTGGAGTCAAATGCATGGAAATGAAAGTACGGGTACCAAGGTTATTTTCGATTTGTTAAACACCTTAACAAACTCTAAAGAAGCTTGCATTCAGCAAATTTTAAGTGACTGCACTTTGCAGATTATACCAATGCTGAATCCTGATGGGGCTGAAGAATACACGAGAGTAAACTCCAAAAAAGTAGATCTAAATAGAGACGCTGTTAATTGTAGTGCTATTGAAAGCAAAGTATTAAGGAACACTTTAGACACATTTCAGCCTGATTTCTGTTTCAATTTACACGATCAACGAACAATTTTTGGAGTAGAGGGAACTACGAGACCTGCTACAATTTCATTTTTGGCACCCTCTGAAGATGAAGACAGAACATTAACAGCGGGTAGAATACAGACAATGAATGTTATTGTTGCCATGAACAATTTGTTACAACAGGTAATTCCCAATAGTGTTGGAAGATATACAGATGAATTTTATCCAACTGCAACTGGCGATAATTTTCAAAAATTAGGGTATAATACTGTTTTAATTGAAGCAGGTCATTATCCAAATGACTATGAACGAGAGATTACTAGAAAGTATCATTTTTTTGGACTCTTACAGGGTGTTTATCACATAGCAGTCAATGAGGATTTTACTACTTATGAAACCTATTTTGACATTCCAAATAATGTTAAAAATTTCTACGATGTTGTGCACAGATACCAAGATCAACCAAAAAACTGCGTTGCGTATCAATATGAAGAAAAAATTATTGAAAATAAGTTGGTTTTCGATCTTCAAAAAGTAGTAAAAAAGGAGTTAAAAAACCCTCTTTCACATAACGAAATCGTTTTCGATTCGTAATTTTATTAAATATTTATCATTTTTATACGTGTTTTTATAAATAAAATTTATATTTTTGCGATTAATGCTGAATTATACGTAATTATGAAAAAATACATGTTAGATGAAATTGATCATCAAATTTTAGACATCTTAATAGAAAACGCAAGGACTCCATTTACAGACATTGCCAAAAAACTTTTAGTTTCCGCTGGAACAATTCATGTACGTGTTAAAAAGATGGAAGATGAAGGGATCATTCAAGGTTCTACATTAACACTTAACTACGAAAAAATGGGCTATTCTTTTATAGCACATGTAGGTATTTTTTTAGATAAAACTTCGATGACGCAAAATGTAATTGAAGATTTACGTAAAATCCCTAATGTAACAGTAGCTTATGTTGTTGCTGGTATGTATAATATATTTTGTAAAGTAAGAGCAAAAGGAACTACCGACGCAAAAGATATTATTTATGCGATCGATGAAATTCCTGGCGTAAATAGAACCGAAACCATGATTGCATTAGAAGAAAGTATCAACGATAAAAAACGAATGATGCACGCAATTTTTAAAGAATTATAAAATAACTGACATATTTTTTATTAAATCCTCATCTTTTGATGGGGATTTTTTATGTTTGTATAAAACAAACTGAATATAACATATGCCACAGAATATTACCTACAATCAAAATAACTTATCCAAGGATATTTTACTTAAGTTGTATCGGAACATGCTAAAACCTCGTTTAATTGAGGAAAAAATGTTGATTCTATTACGACAAGGAAAAATTTCAAAATGGTTTTCTGGTATTGGACAAGAGGCGATTTCAGTGGGTGTAACAATGGCCTTGAAAAAGGAGGAATATATTTTGCCAATGCACCGAAACTTAGGTGTCTTTACGACCAGAGAAATTCCGCTTTCACGCCTTTTCTCTCAATGGCAAGGAAAGTTGAATGGATTTACAAAAGGAAGAGATCGTAGTTTTCATTTTGGTACACAAGCGTATAAAATTGTTGGAATGATTTCTCATTTAGGACCTCAATTTGGAGTTGCAGATGGTATTGCGTTGGCCAATAAAATAAAAGAAGTAAATGAAGTATGCGCTGTTTTCACAGGAGATGGAGGTACCAGCGAGGGTGATTTTCATGAGGCATTAAATGTGGCTTCTGTTTGGAGTTTACCTGTCTTGTTCTGTATTGAAAATAACGGCTACGGGCTTTCAACTCCAACAGTAGAGCAATTCAATTGTGAAAATCTTGCAGATAAAGGTATTGGTTATGGCATGGAAAGCCATATAATAGAAGGAAATAATATTCTTGAGGTTTTTCAAAAAGTTACTGCGATTGCAGAAAGTGTTCGAAAGAATTCAAGACCCGTTTTAATAGAATTTAAAACTTTTCGTCTTCGCGGACACGAAGAGGCTAGTGGCACCAAATACGTTCCAAAAGAACTAATAGAGGAATGGGAAGCTAAAAACCCAATTTCAAATTTTGAAAACTATTTATTAAAAGAGGCTGTTTTAACGAAGGAAATCATAGACAGCTATACTATAGAAATAAAACAAGAAATAGACACACATTTAAAGATTGCCTTTGAGGAAGAAAAAATTATTCCAAATTTAGAAACTGAATTAAGTGATGTATATAAAATGTTTGATTTTCAGGAAACTGAACCCTCCCAGAAAAAGAATAAGATTCGTTTAGTAGATGCTATTTCGGAAGGATTACGTCAATCTATGGAAAAACATGATGACTTAGTTATTATGGGGCAAGATATTGCAGAATATGGAGGTGTTTTTAAAATCACAGATGGATTTGTAGCACAATTTGGTAAAGAGAGAGTCCGAAATACACCCATTTGCGAATCTGCAATTGTAGCAGCTGCTTATGGGCTGTCTGTAAAAGGGATGAAAGCAGTGATGGAAATGCAGTTTGCAGACTTTGTTTCTTCAGGATTTAATCCAATTGTAAATTTATTGGCAAAATCGCATTACCGTTGGGGCGAAAAAGCAGATGTAGTAGTAAGAATGCCTTGTGGAGCAGGAGTAGGAGCGGGCCCATTTCACAGTCAAACAAATGAAGCTTGGTTTACAAAAACGCCAGGCTTGAAAGTCGTTTACCCAGCATTTCCGCAAGATGCAAAAGGTTTGTTAGTAGCAGCGATTGACGATCCAAATCCGGTATTATTTTTTGAACACAAAGCTTTATATCGCTCAGTTTATCAAGAGGTAAGTGAAAATCATTTTACGATTGAAATCGGAAAAGCAAATCTATTAAAAACAGGGGGACAAATTTCTATTATTACTTATGGTGCAGGAGTACATTGGGCTTTAGAAACCCTAACGAACAATCCTACAATTTCTGCCGATTTAATAGATTTAAGAACCTTGCAACCCTTAGATGTGGAAACAATGTACCGTTCAGTTCGCAAAACTGGGAAAGCCATTATTTTGCAGGAAGATTCTCTTTTTGGCGGTATTTCCAGTGACATTTCTGCATTAATTACTGAAAATTGTTTTCACTATTTAGATGCCCCAGTTAAGCGAGTGGGAAGTTTAGAAACACCAATTCCATTTCAAGGAGGATTAGAAAATCAATACTTATCCAAAAGTAGTTTTGAAAATCATTTAAAAGAGCTCTTAAATTATTAAAAAAAGTATATATTTAAGCACAAATTAGAAGCAATGAACAACAAGCAGTTTATATTAAAGAACAGACCAGTAGGAGCACCCGATGAAACTACGTGGGAATTTCAAGAAAATGAAGTTCCTGAATTACAGGATGGAGAAATATTAGTGCAACATCATTATATTTCATTAGATCCTGCAATGCGTGGTTGGATGAATGATACCAAGTCATACATTACTCCAGTTGCTTTGGACGATGTAATGCGTGCGGGTTCTATTGGTAAAGTAATTGACACAAATAATAATCCTAAATTTGAAATTGGTGATTGTGTTACCAGTTGGGGAGGCGTACAACAATATGCTATCGGAAATGGAGACGGATGGTACAAGGTAGATGAACGCTTGGCACCAATGCCAATGTATTTAGGTACGTTTGGGATGCCAGGAATGACTGCTTATTTTGGAATTACACAAGTTGGTAAAATTAAAGAAGGAGACATTGTATTGGTTTCTGGAGCAGCAGGTGCTGTTGGGAGTATTGTTGGTCAAATTGCAAAAATCAAAGGATGTACTGTAATCGGTATTGCTGGTGGAAAAGAGAAATGCGACTATTTAAAGAATGAGTTGGGTTTTGACGAAACTATTGATTATAAATCTGAAAATATTTACACTGCATTAAAAAGAAAATGTCCAAAAGGGATTGATGTCTTTTTTGATAATGTAGGTGGATTAATCTTAGATGCTGCGTTAAGTAAGCTAAGAATGCATGCACGAGTTGTAATTTGTGGTGCAATTTCTCAATACAATAACAAACATAAAATTGATGGTCCTAGTAATTATTTATCGCTCTTGGTGACGCGTTCTACGATGCAAGGGATGGTTGTAATGGATTATACCAAAGACTTTGCTGTTGCTGCAAAAGAAATGGGTACTTGGATGAAAGAAGGAAAATTAAAGTCGCGAGAAGATATTTATGAAGGCATAGAAAACTTCAAAAAAACCTATGAAAGACTTTTTTCTGGTGATAAAAACGGAAAATTAGTACTGAAAGTGATTGAAGATTAACAGTTTATAGAATTGGATTCTTCCAATCAAATTTTTTAAAAAGTGAATTCCAATCATCTGGAAATTCGCTTTTTAAGTTTAGTTCTTTGTTTGTAAACGGATGTTTAAACGACAAACCACCTGCGTGTAAAAAGAGATTTTTCCAACCAAAATTTGTTTCAAACATCAGATCATGATTTTTATCTCCATATTTTGCATCACCAATTAATGGGTGACTAATTTTAAGCGTATGGGCACGTAATTGATGCATTCTACCAGTTTTTGGCTCCATTTCCACTAGACTATAGCGGGATGAATCATAGGGCTTTACAGGGATATCTAAGACAATAGTTGCCAATGTTTTCAAGTGAGTCAATGCTTCTTTGTAGGATTTTCCGTCTTTTGCTTTTACGGGAGAGTCTATCGTTTTTAACGCAGGGGCATGACCACGAACAACTCCGTAATAAGTTTTCTGGATTTCTTTGTTTGTAAAAAGTCCTTGAAACTTAGAAACATTTTCTGTATTGTTTGTTAGCAACATAATTCCAGATGTTTTTCTATCTAAACGATGTACTGGATGGAATTTTTCACCAAATTGTGCTTCTAATAATTGTAATAAGGATTTTTCATCAGCAACATTTCTTGAAAGAAAGGAATGATGCACCACCACATTATTGGGTTTGTTCACACAGATGCAATATTCGTCCTTATAAATAACCTCTAATTCCATTTGTCTGATGTTTTTGGCTAAATTATATAATAATTTCAAAGAGGGATGATAGAACCGCTATTTATAAATCAAAATGTTTATTAATTGTTTCAAAACATTCTATTTAACATAATGTAAATTATAGTACATTCTTAATTAGGGATTATCAGGTGGATGATTCATAATTAATAGCTATTTAGAACAATCTTTTTAAATATACTGAGTAACTGGCTTTTACCAAAGCTCAGAACAGACATAACGCAGAACGTTATAGGAAATACTGTTATTAGTCATTATTATTTGGAAAATTGATAAAATGAAAACCTCAATTTAGTTGTTGTACATTTGCAGTGCTATTTTAAAAACAATCAGATTACAATTCCTATGCCTTTTAAAAAATTACATATAACAATCAAAGAATTCTTAGAAGATCAAGAGTTCACAATTCCAACACCTTTTCAAAAAGCTAGCATACCAGTTATAAAAAGTGGTGCCAATATTTTTTGTACTGCTCCAGCAGGAAGCGGAAAAACCATTGCATTGATTTTAACAACAATGCAGAAATTGAAATGTGAAGAGATTGGAACTGCCCCAAGAGCAATTGTAGTCGTTGAAAACAATGAAAAGGCACTACAATTGTATGAACTTTTTCTAAAATATACAAGACCCTCTTCTTTACGTGTCTATTTTGGAGATGAGAAAGCGCATGTTGATTTGTTGAAATCAGAAATTTTTGAAGGAGTTGATATTCTTGTTTCCACACCAAAAATGCTGAATAAATTGATTTTAGCTGAAGGCTTGAATACTACCCAAGTAAAGATATTTAGTATTGATGATGCTGATTTTTTAGTTCAAAAATCTTCTTCGGCAGATTTAATATCCGTTACGCAAAGTATTCAAAAATGTCAGTTTGTAATGTATTCTGAAAAAATGCATCCAACCTTAAAGCGTTTTGAATCTTATTTTATGACCCACTATAAAACAGTTGCTATATAACAAGCAACGTTCATATAGAAGCTTGCTAATTCCTTTTATTCAACATTATGACCATTCCAAAATTACAGTATATTTCAGAAGGAAATACTCCAGAAGAACACCTTGAAAACATTCAAAATGCTTGTACTTCGGGTGCTGAATTAGTACAATTAAGTTTAATGAATGCCTCTGAAGAAACCATTTTAGAGATCGCAATTGCTGCAAGAGAAATAACATCCCATTTTCAAACCAGACTTATTATTAATACCCATTACAAAATTGCAAAAACAGTAAAAGCAGACGGTGTTCATCTAAAAAAATCAGATACTTCGGCTACCGTTGCAAGAATACATTTATACACTTGGCAGATGATTGGAGGTACTGCAAACACACTACAAGAATGCGAAGCATTGCTATCAGAAGAAGTCGATTACATTAATTTAGGCCCATTTAAAAGCACCAAAGAAGATCCTTCAACCCTTTTAGGTATTAATGGATATTCTGCAATTATAGATGCCTTAAATACAGAAACTCCTATTATAGGTTTTGGAAGCATTAAAGTAAAAGATGTGAAGAATATCTTAAAGACAGGGATTACAGGAATTGGAGTTTCTGAAGAAATTACAAGAAATTTTGATTCCATAAAAGTATTCAATCAACTACTAAGTGCATCTTCAACAGACGAGTTACGTCATACATTTGAGTAAAAAAAAACAATCATATTATTGGAGTAGCTTAAAAGAAGAAAAGACATTGGTTTTCTTCAAAAAACAGATTAATATATGCGAAAAATAGCATAAAAAAGTTTACTCGTACTATGTGGATGTATTTAGGTTTGTTGGCAGCGCTTTTTTTAGGATTGCATAATTTATGTAAAAAACATGCGGTACAAGGAAATGCAGTTTTACCAGTACTTCTTGGTACAATCTGCGCAGGATTTCTGCTACTACTCCCCTTCTTTATCATTTCTATTTGTGCTCCAAATTACGCAAAAGAAACAGGATTTTATATTGCAAAAATCCCTTGGCCAACCCATGGGTACATTTTTATAAAATCGACAATTATGTCAACTTCTTGGATTCTGGCATATCATGCATTAAAGCATTTACCAATTACCATTGTAACACCCATACGTTCTGCTGGTCCTTTTTTTACTTTTATAGGAGCAATTTTCATCTATAACGAGCAACCAAATTTCTTACAATGGATTGGTTTTTTTATGATTATTTTCTCCGTTATTTTGTATTCTAAAATAGGGAAAAAAGAAGGGATTAATTTTAAAAGAAATAAATGGATTTTTGCCATTATTGGAGCTACATTTTTAGGCGCTTCTAGTGGCTTGTATGACAAGTTTTTGATTCAGGGGTTAGTCCTAAATCCGCAAACTTTGCAATTCTGGTTTTGCTTATATACCCTACTAATATTATCAACTCTTTTATCAATAACATGGTTTTCAAATAAAGAAAAACGAACGAAATTTAAATGGCGTTGGACCATCATAGCTGTTGGAGTCCTATTGCAAGCAGCAGATTATTTTTATTTTAAAGCTTTACAAGACCCAGATGCATTGATCATGTTGTTATCTGCGATAAAAAGAAGTCAATTATTGATTGCGGTAGTAATTGGAGGACTCGTTTTTAATGAAAAAAATAAAAGAAAAAAATTAATTCCTCTATTGGGTATATTACTGGGAGTGTTTTTAATTCTGTACTCATAGACAAACTTGCTTAGATAAAAAACAACTACATAAAAAGATGTTTACCTTACTCCTATTGTAATCTTAGAAATTTATTTTTACTCGGAAATACAAGTAAAAATATTAGCGTATTTATGCTAATTAAAAAACATTCTCCGCATTTCTGTATTATCACTTTCTGATGGAATTAGATAGGGTCTTAAATCTAGTGCTCCACATATTTCTAAGTAAACACCCAATGGCATTGGAGTTTCTTTTTTAAAGTAACGATACAATGTTGTAACACCTATCCCTAATATTTCAGCCAATTTATTTTGAGTAATTTTCTTATGCTTCATTCTCTTTTTCAAATAGCTCAAAATTAAATCCTGTCCGACTTCTGAGGCATTTTTATAGCTATTCATCTCAATCATCTTTAATCATCTTTTCAACCGCTTCAGCTCTTAAGCGCCAGGATACTTTTTCATTATCATTTGAACACCAATTCGTTTTTAAGATGACTAAGGTATATAATGATTCTAGTAAGGTTTTTCCTTTTTTTTCGGCAAATTCTTTTACATCATTATAAAAATGCTTCGTTAACCTTTCGTTTTCCTCAATAGCGGTTCTGGCGTTGATAATGTTTGTTTTTTTTTGTATTTATTAATATAGGCTAATTTATTAAAAATAAATCATGTACGAAAAAAAAAACCGAATATGAAAACAATTTAACATAAAATGTTCATATATGAATACTTATGTAATTATTTCAGGAAGAAAAATACAATATAATTAGTTTGAATCTGAGGTTTATATAAAAAAATCAACTGAAAAAGCACAAACTTATAAAATAATGAAATATGAATATTCAAAAAACTAAAACAATTTAAACCTTATGAACTTATAAGGGTTTTAAATTGTTAGCAATCTACTTGTTGATTATTTTTTCAATTCTTTTCTCCCTCAGATGCCAAGCTACTCTTTCAGCATCACTCTTACAGTACTTTATTTTTAAATCGATAATAAAGTTTAGAGCCTCTGCTAAAGTTATAGACTTCCTTTCTGAAAACTCATTTACATCAGTAAATAAAAGTTTTATAATTCGTTCGTTTTCTTCAATTGCTAATCTGGCGTTCATATTTTTTCTTTAAAAATCATTCTTTAATTCCTAAGTTTCTAAAGTAAAGTTTCATTTTTATAATCATACTTTAATAATAAAAACGATGAAGGACAATTAAGTGAAGCCTAATTGCGCGATATTTTAGTTAAAGACAAAAAATGAATTTCTTAGAAAATTTAAGATACTAATTGATTGAAATAATCAAAAATTTCTCCTTTTGAGATATTACTACCTTTTTCAATTAAGTCAAATAATTCAGTATTTCTTTCCTCCTTATAAGGTTTAGATCCTTTAAATATATCCACAGAATTATCCATTGGATTTTGCATTAACCATTCAAATCCCTTTTGTTCCAATAGATTAATGTCCCAATTTATTTTTATTGCGATCCTATGAATCTCCTCATCTTCACATTTAAATAGGTTCGCAGTTGTTTCAGAAAAATGCTCTAAATAGACTGTTTTTGTCAGAACGTCATCCCAAACAACATCTGAAAAAATATTCATTTCATCATCTGCAACCTTTGGTTTTTCTTCTTTTATTTGATTCCATTCTTTTGCATCAATACTTTGTGATGCTAAAAAACGCGCAAACTCTTCGTGTAAGTTCTCAAATTGTTCTTTGGTGAGTTGTCTGTATTTCATTTTTATTGCATAAAAAACCACCCAAATTTGGGTGGTTCAAATATCTAAATTCTTTACCGAATTAGAAAATATATCTTAAACCAATTTGCGCTTGCCACCTAGAATTTAAACTACTATCATAACCAAAAGTTTCTGTCAAGTTAGTATCAAATTTATAAGTAGGCACATTATTTGCATCGATGGAAGAAATTGAAATTGGAGATAAATTATTCGGTTGCTGCACAACACCCCAATCTGAATTAATTAAATTTCCAAAATTTAAAATATCAACACTTAACTGAATTGTATTTACTTTTTCTTCAGAAATTTGAATATTAAAATCTTGTAATATTTTAACGTCCCACTTTCCTCTCCAAGGTGCTAATGCTCCATACCGATCCATATATTGCCCTCTATTTTCACTCAAATAGTCATCTTGTAATATATAGGTTTCAAATGCTTCTGCTTGTCCAGGTCCTTCAAATTGCATTTGTAGTACTTCTGATGATTCTGGAATGTATAATAAATCGTTGTTTTGAAATGAAGAATCTCCATTTATATTACCTGCATACGTATAATTAAACCTTCCTCCTTTTGCATACTCAAAAAAGGTAGCTATTGTAGTTGGGAATTTTTCACCAAAGAAAGAAAATTTCTTAGACACAATACCTATAACCCGATGTGTATCACCATATTTAGAATAAGAGAGAACGTCATTATTGGCATCTCCTAAATTAGGATTAAAGTCAAACGCATCTCCAGTAATTTCCGCCTCTATAGAGTTTACATCTTTTGCATTTAAGTAATTATAAGCAATACTTGCATAGAGTCCATTTTTAAAGTTTTTTTGGAGTTTTAAAGAAGTATTCCAAATTCTTCCTTTGTCAGAATTTGTAAAAACATAAGCATTATTTCCGGTATCTCCTGTTAGATATATTGGGCGAATATCTCCTGGAGAGTTAAGATTTCCTGATGGGTTTCTTAAGCCCCAATTTTGCACATGAGCTCCATTAATATCTTTTGTATAAGATAAATCTCCAGTAGCAACCAACCCATTTTCAAATCTGTGATCTACCCCAATATTTGTTCTCCAAACTTGTGGCCATTTAAAATCTGGGTCTACAGTTTGTAGAAAACCATCATCGGCTCCACTTACCTGGTTTCCTAGCCAAACAAAAGGAAACGACCTGTAAAAACACCTGTACCCCCCCTTAACTGTGTTGCGTTATTATTACCCTCCAAATCCCAGTTAAACCCAATTCTAGGAGATATTAGAAAATCGTTGTTGGGTAAATTTGTGGAGTTTATAGTTACCTCTTCCCCAGTGTTCGGATTATAATATGATATACTATTGTCTCTTACAGCACCATTATCTGTGTTGATGTACTTTTGAATTAAGTCACTTGTATTAAAGTATAAAGGTTTATCAAACCGAACACCATATGTTACTTTGAATGCGTTGCTTACTTCCCATTCATCTTGTAAGTAAAATGAAAGTTGACCCACATTTAGTTCTGCCAATTTCCAGCCTCCATCGTTACCTGCTCCATTTGTATTTAGTGTATTAAATGCATTTTGGGTTGCAGACAAGTATTGGTCTACTAAACCTCCAGGTTGCGCATTGTCCAAAAATTCTTGAACATTACTATAAGGGCTAAAGATTCCATAGTACGGAAATATTTCAAAATTAAAGGACTCATAATTTACTAAATTAAATGAGTTTTTAAAGGAGAATTTCTCAAAAGAAAAACCAGCTGTAATCGTATGGTCTCCTAGAAAAAAATTGGTGTTATTAGTAATTTGAAATACTTTCTGATCTAATACATTATTAATAGAAAAAGGCTCATGACCAGCAATAATATAATTAGAACCACTTCCGTTTTGGATTGTAATTACTGGTGCTGGTGCAGAGAGAGGGTTTCTAAAGTCGTCAAAATATGTAGTCCCAATTTGTAATTTATTCGTTATTTTAGCTGTAAACGTAGAATTTAATTCTAACTGTAGTGAGTTAATTTCATTATTAATTTCATATCCAGAGTTTTCAAACTGTAATGTTGTAAAACTAGGTCCTCTAACTCCTAGTGCTGTAGGGTGGGTGTGCAGGTTTTTCTTTAGATGCTCTTAAGAAATTATAAATTAATGCCAATCGATGTTTCTCGTTGAGATTCCAGTCTAACTTCAAAAGACCTTTTCTAGACTCAGATCCATATGTAAATCCTTCATATCTTCCGGTATCATAACCTAGAGCTGATAGTGCACTTTGCACAGAAATTAAATCTCCTTCTGCAACGGATGATTCATTTACAGCATTTGAACCTGTATTTGGCTCCCAGCCATTGGTTCCTATATCTGTTCGGTCATCTTTTTCGAAATTAGCGAAAAAGAAAAGTTTATTTTTAATAATTGGACCTCCGATACTAAATCCATATTGAGTTTGACTTAAATCTGCCTTTGCTACTTTAAATCCCCTAATCTTACCTCCAGTTAGGTTTTCATCTCTATAAAACCCATAAGCGGTTCCCTTAAATTCATTTGTACCACTCTTTGTAACTGCATTTACAGTTGCTCCTGTAAAACCGGATTGCGTTACATCATAAGGCGCAACGGAAACTGAAATTTGATCAATCGCATCTAAAGAAATTGGTTGAGCATCTGTTTGTCCTCCTGGTGTTGGTGAGTCTAAGCCAAACGGATTATTAAAAATAGCACCATCCAAAGAAAAGTTATTGAATTGATCATTTCTACCTCCAAAAGAATTTCCACTAGCTGAGGGTTCTAATCTTGTGAAATCAGATGCAGAACGAGATATCGTTGGCAATGTTTTTAATTGTAAAGTCGATATACTTGTTTGTGCTCCTGTTCGATCTTTATTAAAAATTTTACTTTTAGAGGATGTAATGATAATTTCATCCAATGCCTCTCCACTATCAGAAATTTCTCCAACTACTTCTGTCGTTTTTCCTAAGGTTAAAAAGATGTTATTAATTACTTGCTCTTTATAGCCAACATAACTAAATGTTATTTTGTATGGCCCTCCTACACGTAGGTTTGGTATTGTAAATTTACCAGTATCATTTGCTATTGTTCCAGAAAGTGTTCCAGTTGGTGTATGTAAAACTACAATATTTGCTCCAAATAAAGGATTTTTATTGGTGTCTATAACCATTCCTTTTATTTTTGATGTTGTTATTTGCGCATTTAGTCCAGCACTAAAAAGCAAAGTAAATAGAATTAAAATAAGTGTTTGTTTTTTCATTTCCTTAAAATTTAAGTTATTATTATAAGCAAGTCATT
>TARA_B110000208_G_scaffold17156_2_pt1 | contig 18174 bp, 22 predicted proteins | sample TARA_B110000208 | Tara Oceans TARA_B110000208 (sample SAMEA4397426) | marine metagenome | biome: Polar Biome; feature: [SRF] surface water layer (ENVO:00010504); material: water (ENVO:00002006), including particulate matter (ENVO:01000060) such as... | depth 5 m
AAAAGAACCGAGTCCGCCAGCAATCGCTACAATTTTTGCGTGGTGTTTTGTGCCTTTATTGGTAGTAACAATAAAGGTTTCGTCTTCTTGTTTTTCTATGGTTTCTGCTCTTTCTCCTAAAGTAAACCCTGGTTCAAATTGTTTAATTTGTTCCAGTAATTTATCGGTTAAATCGCCTGCTAAAATTTCTGGATATGCAGGAATATCATAAATAGGTTTCTTCGGATAAATCTCAGAACACTGACCCCCAGCCTGAGGGAGTGCATCAATTAAATGACACCGGAGTTTTAGTAAACCTGCCTCAAAAACGGTAAATAGTCCTGTTGGCCCTGCGCCAATAATTAAAATATCTGTGGTAATCATTCTTAATTAAATCTATTATAAAAACGAACTGCTGTTTATTATTCTACATTAATTACTTCCAAAATTTGTGGAGCATATTTTTTAATCGTTGCCTCAACACCATTTTTTAGTGTCATTTGGTTTACGGAACAACCTGTGCATGCACCTTGTAACTGTACCTTAACAACATTATTTTCAATAGATAAAAGCGCGATGTTTCCGCCATCACTCATTAAAAATGGGCGAATTTCTTCTAATGCTTTTTCTACATTTTGTAATGTTTCTTGTGCTTCCATATTCCTTATTTTTTTACAGAACTACATCCGCTCATTGTTGTAATTCTTACAACTTCTGTTGGAGGTAAATTTGCATTTCTTTTTAACAGTTCTGAAACCATTTTTTTGGTGATTTCTAAGAATGATTTTTCTAAAACAGTGCCATTCTGTAGAGCAACGGGATGTCCTACATCACCCGATTCTCGTATACTTTGTACCAAAGGAATTTCACCTAAAAACTCAGTTTTGATGTCTTCTGCTAAATGTTTAGCACCATCTTGTCCAAAGATATAGTATTTGTTTTCTGGTAATTCTTCTGGTGTAAAATACGCCATATTTTCGATGATTCCCAGAACAGGCACGTTAATGCTTTCTTGCTGAAACATTGCAACTCCTTTCTTTGCATCTGCTAAGGCAATATTTTGTGGTGTACTCACAATTACTGCACCACTAATTGGCAATGCTTGTACGATGGATAAATGAACATCTCCGGTTCCTGGAGGTAGGTCAATCAATAAGAAATCCAATTCACCCCAATCGGCATCAAAAATTAATTGATTTAAAGCTTTTGAAGCCATGGGTCCACGCCAAATAACGGCTTGATTTGGATCTGTAAAAAAGCCAAGGGATAATAGTTTGACTCCGTAATTCTCTACAGGTTTCATTTTCGAACGTCCGTTTACATTTACAGACAATGGTTTTGCTTTCTCAACATCAAACATAATGTGTTGTGACGGGCCATAAATGTCTGCGTCCAAAACGCCAACACTAAAGCCCATTTTAGCTAAAGTGATTGCTGTGTTTGCGGTGATGGTAGATTTACCAACTCCACCTTTTCCAGATGCGATAGCAATAATGTTCTTGATGTTCGGAATTTCTTTTCCTCGAATTAAATTTGGATTTTCTTTAGCAACGGGCTTTACAACCTGTACGTTTACTTTTACAATAATAGCTTCATCAACAATTGTTTTGATGGCTTTTGAAATTTCAGTTTCAATTTTTTTCTTTGCTTGTAAAGTAGGGTTGCTTATGGTTACGTCTATTTCAACTTCGTTGCCAAAACTGACAACATTGGTTACATTATTGTTTTCAATCAAACTTTTTCCTTCACCAGGAGCCGTAATTGTTTCTAATGCTTTGTATATATCTTGTTTCTTAAAACTCACGCCTTATTTTTATTTAATCTTGATTGCAAAGATACATCTTCGAAGGGAGAAAAGAAAGGGTATAGATTGTGATTATTTATGGATTGATTCCTGAAAAGTAAAGAAGATCTATTTTAGAGATCTTCATTTTTAGAGGCTAATGCATCCATTGGGTTCCAAAAGATGTTTTCTAGGTCTTGAATTTGATTTTCAATCACAACAATTCCTTCACTTTCTAGTAATTGTTGCATGAGATTTGTGCCATCAAAATGATGTTTTCCAGTAAGCAATCCTTTTCGATTTACAACTCTATGCGCGGGGACTTCTTCTGTTTGATTGTGAGAGTTGTTCATTGCCCAGCCAACCATTCTGGCAGAACGCGCTGCACCTAAATAGGAGGCAATGGCTCCATAGCTGGTTACACGGCCATATGGAATTAGGCGCGCAGTTTTGTATACTTTTTCAAAAAAATTGTCTGAATCTTTCACAATGTGAAGGTAGGAAAACAATTAATTTATTTCAAAAAAAAATTATTGACCACATTGAGGCATAGAAAACAACGTGAAAGTACTTTGAGAAAGGTTGTGTGATAGTGAGTTTGTACTTGAAAAGTATTAATACTTCAATCGAAATTGAATATAAGTAATCGGTTTTCCAACTTCAAGATATTGATTTTCGTAAAAAGTTTGTGTTTCAGTTACTTCTTTTGGCGATCCTTCATTTTTGTACACATTATGATTTGCGTTTAAAACCTCATGCCCTTCACCATGTAGTAAACCTAAAGTATAACCATGCATAAATTCGCTATCGGTTTTCAAATTCATGATGCCTTCTTCACTTAAAATATGATGGTATTTTTTAAGGAAGGACGTATTTGTCATTCTATGTTTTGTCCGTTTGTACTTTATTTGTGGATCTGGAAACGTAATCCAAATTTCAGCAACTTCATTTTCTGCGAAAATAAAATCAACCAGTTCTATTTGAGTTCTGATAAAAGCGACGTTTTGTATGTCTTCTTCGATAGCTGTTTTTGCACCACGCCAAAAGCGAGCCCCTTTAATATCGATACCAATGTAGTTTTTATTCGGATTTTTACGTGCTAAGGCAATTGTATATTCTCCTTTACCACAGCCCAATTCTAAAACTATCGGATTTTTGTTTTTAAAAAAAGAATGCCATTTGCCTTTTAATGAGAAGTTATTGATAACTTCTTCTCTTGATGGCTGAATGACATTTTCGAACGTTTCGTTTTCGTTAAAACGTTTTAATTTATTTTTGCTTCCCAAAGAATGTAGTATTAAGCGCGATCTTCAGTTCCTTCTCTCTTAAATTTGTAGGATTCTTTCATCCAGTATCGTAAAAGAAATAAAAAGACAATCATAAAAAGCCAATTAACACCATTCGAAATCCACCATCCAAACTCTCTTAATGCCAAATCGGAACGAATTTCATTAAAAGGGGTAAATAAATACTCGGTAAATAAAGTACCAATCCACTTAAAAATATTGCTTGCTATCATAACTTATTTATCTTTACGCTGCAAAAATAACAAAAGAAATAATGTTAGCCAATTTTTTCGGCAAATCAAAACCAATCAATTTTATAGTTTTATTACTAGTATTTGTTTGTGCCCTTTTTTTAAATAGTTTTCATTCGTTTTCAACGGTGGAAGTTACGCTGTTTTATATTGTTGAGAAAATAGTGTTTTTCCTTGTTTTTACATTCCTGTTTTTCGGTGTAAATTTTATCGTTTCTAAGAATAAATTAACCCAAGACAATTCGTATGCTCTTTTGTTTTACCTTTTAGTAATCTCTTTTTTTAGTGCTTATTTGTATGGGTATGTGGTTGTTTTTCAAAATGTTATACATCTTTTTTTTTTAAGGAAGATCTATAGCTTGCAAACATTGAAAGAGGTGTTTAAAAAACTATTTGACGCTGGTTTTTGGTTGGGTGTAATGTGTCTTATGAATCCGTTTTTAATTGTATTTTCACTGCTTCTTTTTGCTGTATTAATCGTTCATAAAAGGGTTCGGTTTCAAACGGTATTGATTTCTGTAATTGGTTTTCTAATACCAATTTTTCTATTTTTTACTTACAGTTTTTGGATCGATGAAATATCGCTCTTTACAGATAAATTCATCTTATATACTACATATGACTTTAGTATCTATAAAGAAACTAGGTTTTTAGTTCCGTTGGGGGGGCTCTCAGTCTTTTTGTTGTTTGCTGTTTTTATGAAAACAGGAAATGCGTTTTCTGTTAATAACCGCTTTAAAAAAAGCTGGATTTTGCTTTTAATTCATCTTTTATTGAGTATTTCGTATCTCTTTTTCACTTTTAATCGAGATGGCTCCGAATTGTTAATCGCGGCTTTTCCAGTTGCTGTAATTCTAGCAAATGGTTTTGAATCGATACAACGAAAACTTTTAAAAGAAATAGGGCTTATTCTTTTTATGCTGATTGCTCTTTTGGGACCTTTACTCTTATAGTTTAGATCCAAAAGCCAAGTCTCCTGCATCCCCAAGACCTGGTATAATATATCCTTTGTCATTCAATTCCGGATCAATCGCAGCGATCCATAAATGGGTGTTTTTAGGGAAATGATTTTTAATAAAATTGATTCCCTCTTGAGAAGCAATTACTGCAACAATATGAATTTCTTTGGGAATACCCTGTTTTTTGATAGCTTCATGGACTGCAACTAAAGATTGACCTGTTGCCAACATTGGATCTGCCAATAAAAGTATTTTATTTTCAATTGCAGGTGCGGCAAAATATTCTACTACAATCTTAAATTCCGCATCCTTATTCGGATGGTAGCGGTATGCGGAAATGAACGCGTTTTCAGCAGCATCAAAATAGTTTAATAACCCTTGATGAAGCGGAAGTCCTGCTCTTAATATTGAACAGAGAACAATCTCTTTTTTAGGAAGGTCTATATGTTTTTTCCCTAAAGGAGTGGTAACCTCAACGGATTCATACGCGAGTTCTTTACTCAATTCATACCCTAATATTTCTCCAATTCTTTCAATATTTCTTCGAAACCGTAAAGCATCTTTTTGAATTGTTTGATCTCTAATTTCTGAGATGAATTTATTTAAAATAGAGGGTGTCGTCGAGAGGTGATGTATATTCATTGCTGCTGCTTATTTGACAAATATAAACGGAATAGTTTTAAATGCGTATCTTGTTATCTCTTAATAATCAATTGGAGAAGAGTATTAATTACCAAAAATCAGCAAACCTAGATCAAAGAGTTTCATGAATTTGAAACTCTTTTTTTGTGTATTTGATTAATATTATCCTCAACTTTGCGACTTCATTTTACAATTCATTTTCATGAATCAAAGAAGTATTGCACTCACTTTAGTCTCTATTGCAACCTTAATTTATGGCGTTACGTTTACCATTGCAAAAGAGGTGATGCCGCTTTATGTAAAGCCTTTTGCCTTTATTTTATTAAGAGTTTCTGGAGCAACTGCTGTTTTTTGGATTGCTGGGTTGTTTGTAAAATCACAAAAAATAGCGAAAGAAGATTATAAGAAAATAATTTTTGCCTCGTTTTTTGGAATCGCATTGAATATGTTGTGTTTTTTTAAAGGCCTCAGCCTTACAACACCAATAAGTGCTTCGGTGATGATGGTAACTTCACCAATTATGGTTTTAATTTTTTCAAGTATTTTATTGAAAGAGAAAATTATTTAAAGAAAAATCATTGGTGTTTTTGTTGGATTGATTGGAACGATCCTCTTAATTGTTTACGGAAATAGCGGAGATGACACCGCTACGGATAGCACTTTAGGGAATTTTCTGGTTTTTGTAAATGCGGCGTCTTATGGATTGTATTTGGTTTTGGTGAAAAAGTTAATTTCAAAATACAACCCGATTACCTTTATAAAGTGGTTCTATTTATTTGGACTTATTCTTGTTATTCCATTCTCATTTAGTGAATTCATTGAAATTTCATGGACGATTATGCCAACGGATATTTATTTAAAAGTAGGTTTTGTCATTCTATTTACAACCTGTCTTACCTATCTTTTTAATATTTATGGTTTGTCTAAATTGAAACCAACAACGGTAGGTGTTTTTATTTATTTACAACCTGTAATTGCTGCTATTTTCGCACTGTCTATGGGAAGCGATTCTCTAAATTTGGTAAAAATGGGGGCATCAGTGATCATCTTTTTGGGAGTGTATTTAGTTACAAAACAACCCAAAAATACTACGAAATAAACTATATTTGCAACTCATTTAAAATGACTATTTTATGATTCAATCTATGACAGGTTATGGTAAATCTGTACTCCAATTGCCCACCAAAAAAGTAACCATAGAAATTAAATCTTTAAACAGTAAAAACCTAGATTTAAACGTTCGAATTCCTTCTTATTACAAAGAAAAAGAGTTGTCTGTTCGTAAAAGATTGGCGAGTGCTTTGGTACGTGGAAAAGTAGATTTCTCAATCTTTGTAGAAATGACAGGAAATGAAACTTCCGCAAAGATCAATCAAAGTCTTGTAAAAGAATACATAGAACAACTAAGAGGTGTCGTTGAAACAGGTAGAGCAACAGATGTAGAGTTGCTAAAAATGGCGATTAGAATGCCGGATGCTTTAAAGGCAGAGCGTGAAGAATTCGATGAAAATGAGTGGAGTACTATCAGTCAAAATATAGATATTGCCATTCAGGAGATTATACAATACAGAGTTGATGAAGCAGCGTCTTTAGAAATAGACTTCAAAGAAAGAATTACGAACATCAGAACGTATTTGGAGGAGGTAAAAGCATTAGATGGCGATCGTGTAGATAATGTGAAGACGCGTTTAAAAAAGGCAATTGACGATTTGAAAGTAGATACAGACGAAAATCGTTTTGAGCAGGAGCTTATCTATTATCTTGAAAAATTAGATATTAATGAAGAGAAAGTGCGTTTGGCAAATCACTTAGATTACTTCTTACTCACCTTGTCATCTGAAGAATCAAATGGTAAAAAATTAGGATTTATTGTGCAAGAAATGGGACGAGAAATCAACACCACAGGTTCTAAAGCTAATTTTGCACCGATGCAAAAAGCCGTAATTCAAATGAAAAATGAATTAGAGCAAATCAAAGAGCAAATTTTAAACGTTTTATAAACGGAAATAATTTCGATAGTATTCGGAATTTCATAATCTATACAATATGAAAGATTTTAAAGGGAAATTATTTGTGTTTTCTGCACCTTCTGGGTCCGGAAAAACAACCATTGTACGTCATTTATTAAAACAGGAACGCTTTAATTTAGAGTTTTCTATTTCTGCAACCTCACGCGAACCAAGAGGATTTGAAAAAGATGGTGAAGACTATTACTTTATTTCTTTAAGAGATTTTAAGGACAAAATAAAAGAGGATGCCTTTTTGGAATGGGAAGAAGTGTACCGTGACAACTTCTATGGCACATTAAAAACAGAAGTAGAACGCATTTGGGCACAAAATAAACATGTAATTTTTGATATTGATGTTGTTGGTGGATTGAGAATAAAAAAGAAATTTCCAGAAAACACCTTGTCAGTTTTTGTAAAGCCACCAAGTGTTGATGAACTAAAAATTCGCTTAAAGAAAAGAAGCACAGAAAGTGAGGATAAAATAAATATGCGGATTGCAAAAGCCTCTGTAGAATTGGCAACAGCTCCTCAGTTTGATAAGATTATTAAAAATTATGATTTAGATGTTGCTTTAAAAGAAGCAGAAGCACTAATGAGTGACTATTTAGAATTAAACAAATAGAGAAAGTCGAACAGCTAAATGCTTTAAAATGAAAATTGGATTATACTTTGGCACCTTCAACCCCATTCATGTTGGGCATTTAATCATTGCCAATCATCTATTAGAGCATTCAAACTTAGATGAAATTTGGATGGTAGTTACTCCTCACAATCCATTTAAAAAGAAAAGTTCTTTGCTTGACAATCATCACCGTTTTGAAATGGTCTACAAGGCGACAGAAAACTACCCAAAAATAAAACCGTCAGATATTGAGTTTAAATTGTCGCAACCTAATTACACTACCCATACTTTAGCACATGTATCAGAAGTATACCCAGACAAAGAGTTTTGTTTGATTATGGGCGAAGACAATTTAAAAAACTTTCATAAATGGAAGAACTTTGAAACCATTTTAGAGCATCATCAAATCTATGTATACCCCAGAATTTCAACAGGAAGTGGTGAGTCACAATTCGACAACCATCCAAAAATTCATAAAATAGCAGCCCCCGTTGTAGAGATTTCATCAACAATGATTCGAAACGGAATAAAAACAGCCAAAAATATACAACCGCTTCTCTCCAAAGAAGTTTGGGAATATATTGATGAAATGAATTTTTATAGAAAATAATTTCACTATTTATTCGTTGTATATTTGTGAAGAACCAAAATATAATTGTGTGGTAAAAAACAAGAAACAAAAAGGCAAATTCAAACAGAAGTTAACTGACAAGTACAGTTTGGTTGTGTTAAATGAAGATACTTTTGAAGAGCGTTTTTCATTAAAACTATCGCGATTAAATGTATTTGTATTTGGAGGTTTTTTTTCAATGTTATTAATGGTATTGACCATTGTGCTTATTGCTTTTACACCAATTAAAGAATACATACCTGGTTATTCTTCCACATTATTAAAAACAAATGCATTAAATACGACCTTAAAAGCAGATTCTTTAAAAATACAATTAGCTATTTTAGAGAATTATACAAAAGCATTAAGACCTGTATTGACTGGAGAATTAAAACCAGAAACAATAGACTCTTTATTATTAGAACAAGAAAGAAGTTTTATTAATGAAAATGAATTAGATGCTACCAAAGCAGATTCCTTATTCAGAGAAAGTGTCGATCGAAGAGACCGTTTTCCGATCATCAACAACATTAAATCCAATGTAGATTTGGTTTTTTTCGCTCCTTTAAATGGGCAAATTTCTCAAACGTTTGATCCCACTACCAAACATTTTGCAGTAGATATTTTAGCAAATACAGGTGCACCCGTAAAAGCAATTGCAGATGGTACAGTTATCTTTTCTGGATGGACCACAGAAACAGGTTATGTACTTATTTTAAAACACAGCAATAATTATATTTCCGTATATAAACACAATGGAAACTTATTGAAAGAACAATCCGATTTTGTACAATCTGGCGAGGCTATTGCAAGCGTTGGTTCTACAGGAGAATTAACAACAGGGCCTCACCTACATTTTGAGCTTTGGAGTGACGGATATGCAGTAGATCCTATTAAATACATAGATTTTAAATAATGAGTATTAAATCTTTTTTCGCAATACCTTTTGCTAAAATTGCCACAAAAAAAGTGAATAAGTGGGCAAGTAGTCCACACAAAACACAAGAAAAAGTTTTCAAAAATTTAGTTTCTAAAGCAAGTAAAACAGCTTTCGGGAAAGACCACGATTTCGTGAATATTCATAACTATGCAGATTTTAAAAAACGGATTAAAGTACAAGATTATGAAGGTTTAAGGAAGTATGTAGACAGAATGGTAGCAGGCGAATCTAATGTACTGTGGCCGGGGAAACCGTTGTATTTTGCCAAAACATCAGGAACTACTTCGGGAGCTAAATACATTCCCATTACCAAAGACTCAATGCCAACGCATATAAAGGCGGCAAAAAACGCTTTACTAGCTTATATTGTTGCTAAAAACGATGCCAGCTTTGTTAATGGGAAAATGATCTTCTTACAAGGAAGCCCTGTTTTAGAAGATAAAAATGGGGTTAAACTAGGACGTTTAAGCGGAATTGTAGCCCACTATATTCCTCAATATTTATTAAAAAATAGACTACCAAGTTGGGAAACCAACTGTATAGATGATTGGGATACCAAAGTAAATGCTATTGTTAAAGAAACCGTTAATGAAGACATGTCTGTCATTAGTGGAATTCCGTCTTGGGTACAAATGTATTTTGAAAAACTCATAGAAAAAACAGGAAAATCAATTTCAGAGTTGTTTCCAAACTTTAATTTTTTCATTTATGGAGGCGTTAATTTTGAGCCTTACAAAAACAAGTTCGAAAGTTTAATAGGCAAGAAAATTGATTATATTGAATTGTATCCAGCATCAGAAGGATTCATTGCCTATCAAGATTCGCAAACCGAGCAGGGAATGTTACTACAATTAGATTCGGGTATTTTTTATGAGTTTATCCCTGCCAGTGAATTTTACGATGAAAATCCAACAAGAATTTCGCTAAAGGATGTGAAAATAAATATCAATTACGTGATCATCTTAAATACAACCGCAGGTTTGTGGGGGTATAATATTGGAGATACTGTAGAGTTTACAAACACAAAACCCTTTAGAATAAAAGTTACAGGACGTATCAAACACTTTATTTCTGCCTTTGGAGAACACGTAATTGGAAAAGAAGTAGAAAAGGCTTTGAATGACGCTATTAAGGATACAAACATTAATATTAGTGAGTTTACGGTGGCACCACAAGTAAGTCCAGAGAGTGGTTTACCGTATCATGAATGGTTTTTAGAGTTTGAAAACGAGCCTGAAAATATGTTGGAATTTTCCAGTAAAATAGATGCTTCAATGCAAGCGCAAAACATCTATTACTTCGATTTAATTGCTGGTAAAGTTCTACGCCCTTTGGTTATTCGCAAAGTTAAAAAAGGCGGATTTCACCAATATATGAAGTCGATTGGAAAATTTGGAGGTCAAAATAAGATCCCGCAATTAGCAGACAATCGAAAAATAGCGGATGTTTTACAAGATTTTTTAGTTCAATAAACAGTTTTAATTCAAAACAGATGAAGATCGTTGCCACCAATATCGGAGAAAAAAAAGAGATTGACTGGAAAGGGAAAACCGTAACTACTGGTATTTTCAAATACTCGGTTACAAATCCTATTTTCTTAGACACAGAAGAGGTTTCTGGCGACGAAATTACCGACAGAAAACACCATGGTGGAATCCAACAAGCTATATATGGGTATTCATTAAAACACTACGATTATTTTAAACCATTGTATCCAGATTTAGACTGGCAACCTGGGATGTTTGGCGAAAACCTAACCGTTGATGACTTGGATGAAACCAAACTGCACCAAGGAGACACTTTTCAGGTGGGTGAGGCTATTTTAGAAGTGACTGTACAACGAAACCCCTGCTATAAACTAGGCGTTCGTTTTAACGATATGAAAATTGTAAAACAGTTTTGGAATACCACAATGTGTGGCGTTTATTTTAAAGTAGTACACACAGGTTTTGTGAAAGTTGGAGATGAATTTACACAACTAAAAAGCTGCCCTAAAAACCCTACAATTGCAGATTTATATGTTGTTAAAAGAACTGAAAAAGGAGTTTAATGCCTCTTGGGTAAGATCCCTTAATGTTTGAGACTTTAAGAAATAAGAGAATCCTCTTTCTTATGTAAAAAGCGTGTGAGCTTCATAGAAAGATCTAACAAAATAATTTTAGCATTTCCATTTCTTTCAATGTGGTAAATCGCATCATTGAGTTCCTTTTCGATGTCTAAAATATTTCCTGCATGCACAAAAGGCGCAAATTTAGAAAGATCGAAACCTGTTTTGGTTTCCATAAAAACCAAATCTGCTGATTTGTAATTCAGCAATAAAGCTTGTCTAAAAAACTGCAGACAATAGGCTAAAAAACGTTTTTGGTTTTCGCGACCTGCTTTTGCAATGGTGTCGGACCATGATACTAATTGTTGAACAACAGACGCATTCCCTTTTGCCTTAAATGCAGTTCTAATCCAAGTGACAAACCACTCTTCAAAAATTAAATCGGCATCATCATTTTGTAGTAATTGCACCGCTTTGTTATAATTCCCTTCTGCTTGGTGCGCAACTTTAGCGGCTTCACTTTCAGAACATTGTTCTCGTTCTATTAAAGCCGTTGCAATATCTTGCGTTGCTAAAACTGGGAAATGGAGTGCTTGGCATCGAGAGCGTATTGTATTGATAATTTGCTCTTCATTTTCTGTAATCAGAATAAAAACGGTCTTTTGAGGCGGCTCTTCTATGAGTTTTAAGAGTTTATTGGCAGCAGCAATATTCATTTTTTCTGCCATCCAAATAATCATCACTTTATAGCCCCCTTCGTATGATTTTAATTGTAATTTTTTTACAACATCTAATGCCTCATCAACCCCAATATTTCCTTGTTTATTTTCTACACCAATGTGTTGCAGCCAATTAAACAAACTTGCATAAGGTTGTTCTTTTAAGAATTGACGCCAATCTTCTAGGAACAAATTACTAACAGGGTGCTTTTTTACGCTATCGCTTGTTGTCACAGGAAAAGCAAAATGCAAATCTGGGTGCTGTAGCTTGTCACACTTTATATTACAAGCCTCTGTGTTGTCAGATAAATTACATAATAAAAACTGTGCATATGCAATGGCCATTGGTAAAGTTCCACTTCCTTCTTTGCCAACAAATAATTGTGCATGCGGAATTCTACCATTTTCAGCAGATTTCTGTAAGTGATTTTTTATATGTTCTTGACCTATAATTTGATTGAAAAGCATAAGCAAATATAAAATTAGTTCGTCACTAATCCACGAATTTTCGAAATCAAAAAAGATTTCTTTTTAAAACACAAGATTTCCGTTTCATTTTAAGAGGTTTCCTTTTTTTAAGAGCTGCTCTTTACTACGCAAACGATACCTTAGTTTTTTAGTTTTCGATTTCTTTAAAACTAAAGAATTCGGTATTTTTGTACAAAATGAGAACCCAATGAAAACCATAAAAGACTTTAATTTTAAAAATAAGAAAGCCATTATTCGTGTAGATTTTAATGTGCCCTTAAACAATGAATTTCAAGTAACGGACGCAACAAGAATTCAAGCTGCAAAATCTACGATATCAGCAATCTTAGCGCAAGGAGGAAGTTGTGTTTTAATGTCTCATTTAGGAAGACCAAAAGGGTTTCAAGAAGCATTTTCTTTACAGCACATTGTAAAGTCTGTTGAAGAAGTGTTGGGCTGCAAGGTGAAGTTTTTAAAAGATTGTATTGGAGCGAATGCAGAAGATGCAGTTGCAAACTTAGCAACAGGAGAAGTGTTGCTTTTAGAAAACTTACGTTTTTATGAAGAAGAGACAAATGGAGATGTTGCTTTTGCAGAGAAGCTCTCAAAATTAGGAGATATCTATATAAATGATGCTTTTGGTACTGCACACAGAGCACATGCATCCACAACAATTATTGCACAGTTTTTTGAGCAAAATAAATGTTTTGGAAACTTATTGGCAAGAGAAATTGAAAGCATCGATAAGGTTTTAAACAATTCAGAAAAACCAGTTTTAGCCATTTTAGGAGGCGCCAAAGTATCTTCAAAAATTACGGTGATTGAAAATATTTTAGACAAAGTAGACCATTTAATTATTGGTGGAGGTATGAGTTTTACCTTTGTGAAAGCACAAGGAGGTAAGATTGGAAATTCTATTTGCGAAGATGATAAAATGGACTTGGCTTTAGAAATTCTGAAGCAAGCAAAAGCAAAAGGAGTGGAAGTTCACATTCCAGTAGATGTAATTGCTGCAGATGATTTTTCGAATGATGCCAATACACAAATCCTTGATATTAATGAAATTCCTGACGGATGGGAAGGTGTTGATGCTGGACCAAAATCGAGAGAAAACTTTGATGTAGTGGTTAATAAGTGTAAAACAATCTTATGGAATGGTCCTTTAGGTGTTTTTGAAATGGAATCTTTTGCAGGAGGAACCATTGCATTAGGACACTCCATTGAAAAAGCAACAAAAAAGGGTGCTTTTTCACTAGTAGGAGGAGGAGACTCTGTTGCTGCAGTGAAAAAATTTGGTTTTGCAGAAAAGGTAAGTTATGTTTCAACAGGTGGAGGTGCCATGTTAGAAATGTTAGAAGGAAAGACATTACCAGGAATCGAAGCAATCTTAAAATAGAAAATATAGTATTGATTTCATAAGCGTGTAATTTTTAATAATTACACGCTTATTCTTTTATTCGCAATTAAGTTTTTAACTTCGTTGTTTCGTTTTCAATTATAAGATTCTAAAACCCCAATTTCACCTCAATAAATGAAATACTCAACACTACCAAATACAGATTTAAAAGTTTCTAAGATATGTTTAGGAACCATGACCTGGGGAAACCAGAATACAGAAGCAGAAGCTTTTGAACAAATGGATTATGCACTAGCACAAGGTGTCAATTTCTTTGACACGGCGGAATTGTATCCAGTGCCAGCAACTCCTCAAACCTATGCAGATACGGAGCGAATTATTGGAAATTGGTTTCAGAAAACAGGCAATAGAGAAAAGGTTGTTTTGGCGAGTAAAATTGCAGGTGCTGGAGATTATACAAAACATATTAGAACCGGTGGTTTTACAAAACAAAACATTACAGAAGCTATAGAGGGCAGTTTACAACGATTACAGACAGACTATCTAGACCTGTATCAATTGCACTGGCCATCACGAGGCGTTAACTGTTTTGGTGTGCGAGATTACCCTTACCAAACATCTACAAAAGAAGCAGAAAATCATTTAGAGATTTTAGAAGTTTTAAATGCTTTTATAAAAGTAGGTACGATTAAAGCCATTGGACTTTCAAATGAAACTCCTTGGGGAACCATGAAATACTTACAAACAGCAGCAGCAAACAATTTAGTAAGACCCGTTACCATTCAAAATTCGTATTCTATGATTCATAGAGCGTATGAATACGGAATGTCTGAGGTTTCCCTAAGAGAAGATATTGGTCTATTGGTATATTCACCATTAGCACAAGGTGTGTTGTCTGGAAAATATTTAGATGGAAAGAGTCCAGAAGGATCTAGAGGCAACTTGTTTCCAAGGTTTATTGCGCGTTATATGGGCGATGGTTCTACGGAAGCAGTGCGAAGATATGAAGCAATTGCAGCTAAAAATGGAATTACATTGACGGAGTTGTCCTTGGCATTTATCAATCAACTACCTTTTGTGACCAGTAATATTATTGGTGCTACCAAAATGGATCAATTGAAAGAAAATATTGGGAGTATCCATATTGATTTGAGTGCTGAAACCATTGCCGAAATTAATGCAGTACATGCAGAGATTCCAAACCCTGCACCCTAATAAAAAGAAAAATTGAAGCATAAAAAAACCCGAAAGAAAACTTCTTTTCGGGTTTTTATTTTCTGGCGCTTTCTTAATCGATAGCAATTGAAGTTTTTTTTATTCAATCAGCTTTACAGTACTTGCTTTAAAGCGTCCATCTTCAAGAACACCATCAACGTTTGCCTTTCTAATAACGTTACAAAAACCTGTATTTAAATCATGGGCATCTCCAAAATCGTCAATATTTACACCATCAATAAAGTAGGCCTGACCGTCTAAACGAATTGCGAGATCGCAGCCCATAGGTTTCACTATTTCAAACTGACATTGTCCGCAAGAAATTTCGGCAACTTGGTGTATTTCTTTTTTGGCTTCACAAGAAGCTAAAATCAGGAAACTTAAAAGCAGTATTTTTTTCATGATACGTAATTTAATTATTAGGCATTATTTTTTCGCCCAAGAATCGCGTAATCCAACAGTTTTGTTGAATACTAAATTGTTTGAAGTCGAATCGTCATCTACATTAAAATAGCCCAAACGTTGAAATTGAAAACGTTCACCAATTTTTGAAGATTGTAAGCTTGGTTCTACAAAGGCATTGATAATTTCTAAAGAATTTGGGTTTACAAACTCCATATAATCTTTGTCTTTATGCGCATCTGGTGTTTCGTCTAAAAACAAACGGTCGTAGGCTCTTACTTCTGCTTTTACAGCATGTTTTAAAGAAACCCAATGCAGGGTTCCTTTTACTTTACGTTTACTTTCTTCAGTGTCGCTTCCAGATTTTGTTAATGGATCGTAGGTACAGTGAATTACGGTAACTTCCCCATTTTCATCTTTTTCACAACTGGTTGCTGTTATAAAATAAGCGTTTTTTAAACGGACTTCTTTTCCGAGTTTTAATCGGAAAAACTTCTTGTTTGCTTCTTCTCTAAAGTCTTCTTTTTCAATATAAATTTCTCTTGAAAAAGGCACTTCTCTTGTGCCAGAATTTTCATCTTCTGGGTTATTCTCTGCAATTAAAACCTCTTCTTTTCCTTCCGGATAATTGTCAATAATCACTTTTACAGGATCTAATACTCCCATTACTCTATTGGCCGTTTTATTTAAATCCTCCCGAATTTTAAATTCCAACAAGGCGACATCAATGCTGTTTTCTCGTTTGGAAACTCCTACTGTTTCAATAAAATTCTTAATAGATTCGGGCGTATAACCACGTCTTCTTAAGCCAGAAATGGTAGGCATTCTTGGATCGTCCCATCCAGAAACGATATTTTCTTCTACCAATTTCAACATCTTACGTTTGCTCATTACCGTATAACTTAAGTTCAATCGAGAGAACTCACGTTGTTTTGTTGGATTTGGATATTCGGTTTTACTGTATTCAAAAACATGTTCTTTGAACCAATCATACAATTCTCTGTGAGGTTTAAACTCTAAAGAACAGAGAGAATGTGAAACTTGTTCAATATAATCGCTCTCACCATGAGTCCAGTCATACATTGGATAAATACACCAGTCATCGCCAGTTCTATGATGCGACTTAAACATGATGCGGTACATTAACGGATCTCGCAACAACATGTTTGGGTTTTCCATGTCAATTTTAGCACGCAAAGTATGGGTGCCTTCTTCATGTTTTCCTTCTTTCATTTCTTGAAACAAGTTCAAGTTTTCTTCCACAGAACGGGTTCTAAAAGGACTGTTGCTTCCAACTTGTGTTGGTGTTCCTTTTTGCGCACGCATTTCTTCAGAAGACTGAGAATCAACATAGGCTTTTCCGTCCTTTATTAATAGCACTGCCCAGTCGTATAATTGCTGAAAATAATCGGACGAATAACATTCCTTTGCCCAGTTGTATCCCAACCAAGTAATGTCATTCTTAATGGCGTCTACATATTCTTGCTCCTCTTTTGCAGGATTTGTATCATCGAAACGAAGGTTTACCGGTGCATTGTATTTCTGCCCCAAACCAAAACTAATTCCAATGGCTTTGGTGTGCCCAATGTGTAAATAGCCATTTGGTTCTGGTGGAAAACGAAAACGCAAATTTTCTTTTGGCATTCCGTTTGCCAAATCTTCTTCAATTATTTGCTCTAAAAAATTCAACGGTTTTTGCTCTTCAGACATATTCTTTTGTGGAAAAATTAAGCAACAAAATTACATAAAATAACTTGTATATTTTTATTTTGAACGTTCCCTTTCAGGGCGCGCTTTTTGTTATCTGTTTTTTTACGTATGCGCAATCTCTTTTTTTTCATTGCAATCAAAAAATGAGGTAAATTGTCCTTTAAAAAATGAAGGCATTGTAACTAACGGAGGTATCGTAGTTTATTAAAATTCCTTGAAAATAGAATTTACTACTTATTTATTGTCGTATTTTTGTAGCGTATGAAAGATGAATCAAAAAAACCAGATTTGGTTGTTTTTAATGAAGAAACACAGCAATATGACGCAGCTCTAAAGCCCTATGGGACTTCTGCAAGCTCCCCTGTAATTACGCCCTTAAATACTGCTAGTTGGAAAAATGATGGCATACAGCGAGTCAACAAACAGCTGAAGTCGAAGTTTGATGAGGTGAAAAAAGAGTATGAAACCTTAATGCAAAAGTTTCAGTACAACGATTTAATCTACAATGCGAACTTTAGTTTTGAGCCTATTTTTGGAGAAACCTATCATTTGTACAACAAGAAAAACAAAGAACCTTTTTTATCGATCATTTCACCAGAGCAATGTAGTTTTGACTATGTTGGCTCTTTTCGTTTGAATACCGATAAAATGTGGGAGAAAATCGAAGATGATAAATAAGACAAAACCCTTTTGGGGTTAAAAGAGATTCAATGGGAATTATAAAAGTAAACAATATCAAGTTATACGCATATCATGGCTGTTTAGTTGAAGAAGCAAAAATTGGTTCGGAGTACCGTGTTGATGTAGTGGTAAAAGTCGATTTAAAAAAGTCTGCAAAAACAGATGCCTTAGAAGATACCGTAGATTATGTACATTTAAATCATATTGTAAAAGAAGAAATGGACATTCGCTCAAAGCTGTTAGAAGAAGTTGCCCAGCGAATTTTAGATCGTTTTTTTAAAGAACTTAGAATGATAAAAAAAGCGACGGTTTCGGTTTCAAAAATAAACCCACCCATCGGTGGTGACGTGGAAGAAGTAGTGGTAATTCTCTCAAAAAAGCGATAACACAAAAAAAGCCTTGCAATACTTGTAATTTTATGTAAATTTGCAAACCTTAATACAATAGGTGTCGTGGCCGAGTGGCTAGGCAGTGGTCTGCAACACCATCTACAG
>TARA_B110000208_G_scaffold37795_1_pt1 | contig 18158 bp, 16 predicted proteins | sample TARA_B110000208 | Tara Oceans TARA_B110000208 (sample SAMEA4397426) | marine metagenome | biome: Polar Biome; feature: [SRF] surface water layer (ENVO:00010504); material: water (ENVO:00002006), including particulate matter (ENVO:01000060) such as... | depth 5 m
CTGACATTGGCTGAACGCCACATACGTCATATGCCATTAGGTTAGGCATTGAACGACGGACTAGAGAGATCAAAACTGGATCCCAATTGTTAACGCCAGAACCAGTTGCGTTTGTTGCAGTTTCAGTTAAGAAACCTTGTGAAGCTGAACGCTCTTCCATAAGTGCACGTTCTTGGTTTTCTAGTACTTGAGCTGTTACAGCTTTACGCTGATAGTCAGTAATTTTGCCAGCAGACTCTTCATTAAGAACTGGTGACCATTTTTCGATCAATTGATCAAATGATTTGTTCATTTTATTATTCCTTATTTCTTAGAGGTTTTTCTTAGAGCAGAGATGTACCCTTCCATAGAGGAAGATACTTCGATTTCTTCTTCGGCTTCGTCTGTGACGGCTGCAGATTCTTCGAGTTGCTCAGGGATTTCTTTTGAAAAGTATGACTCTTTAACAGTAGTTACTTTGGCGGTGAATGCTTCTTCACTTTCAAATTCAACTGTTTGTAATAGTCCGTTTAACTTTTCCGCTTGTGTGTCTGCTAGTCCACGAGAAGCTTCAGCAATGATTGAATCACGCTTGTAAGATTCTAGTTCTTCAGCAAGTTGAATCGCGTCACCTGTAGTTGAGTTTAGTTTTTCTTCTAACTCTTCTACTTGTAATGCTAATTCATCAACTAGGTCTACCTTAGACTCTGGAACATCAATGTAAGACTCTGTAAACACGTCTTTCATTTTTTCCATAAACCCTTCAGCGATTTCGGTACGAAGACCGGAGTGGATCGCTAACTTGTTATCTTCCATCCAAGATTCAACAACGTAGTTTAGGTAAGAATCGACTTTACCGACTAGGTCAGTTTTAATCGAATTGACTTCTTCTGCAAGTTCTTCGGTGTACTGCTCTTCAAGACGAGTAACTTCTTCGGACAGCTTAGTTTTAACAGCTGCTTCAAAAATTAAAGATGTCTTTTCTTTGAACTCTTCTGACAGAGTTGCTTCACCGTCAACGATTGCTGCAAGTTCAGACTGAGTGTTAGCCTCTTCCGCAATAACGTCTTCTAGGTCAATACCTTCCATCATCTTCGAATAGGCTGCCGTGAGGTCGCCCTTTTTCATTTTATTTAAGGACTGGTACATCGCATTGATCATACCTGCCTTAGTTTTTGGTAATGAAGCCTTAGAAGTTGCGTCGGCTGCTTTGTCTACAGATGCGATTGACTCTGGCTCAGAAATTTCCTGGCCGTCTGTCGATACACCTTTAGATGCAGGAGCTTTTGCTTCTTCGAGAGTTTCCTCCACGATTTCGTTAATATCAGATTCGTGAAGTTCAGCTTCGACTTGTTTATTAAGATCAGTCATAGATGACTCCTTATAGTTTAGATTTGATTAACGAGAGGAAATTCTTGAATTCCCGAATCTGCACTTCTGGAAGATGCGCAATCGGAGTTTGCTTGATTTCAGTCTCTATCTCTTCAATGACTTGAGGTTGTAAGATGCCGTTATTCCAGATCCAGTCTACGCCTTCCATTATCCCATTAACAAAAGCTTCAGGGGCGCTTGGATCTTGTACAATGTCTACCGTATTCAGAATAAAGTCATCTTTGACGTACATGACGCCATTCTTTTGCTCAAGACTTCCCATACCACGAGTTGACACACCTAATTGAACACCGCCCTCAAGTAGACCTTTTACGATCTTACCCATAGGGGTATCTAATATTTGTGCCTTTCCGACCACATCAATTCCTTCCAAACGGAGATCAGTGATGAGATGCGAAACTTTATCCAAGTTAACAGTTGGGCCTTCTGGGTGATTTAACTCACCTACCGCCCTCTTCTTGCTAACCTGTTCATCAACGTACTTGGTTACCGCTCGTTCCATAATGGCTTTCGGGTAAACACGTCCGTTACGATTCTTTTTATCTGCTTGTGCAAATACACCTTCGATAATGTAATTCTTCTCACCATTATCTTTAGCCTCTACAATGCATTGTACATCGTGTTCTACGTATTCGCTAATCAGTTTCATTTTATTTTCCTAAGTCTTTGAGGACTTGTTTCGCGGTTGATTCCGCTTCTTTCTGAGACTTAAAACTGTCAACAGAATCCCCATCAATAGATAGGTGAAATCCCTTGGCAGTTTTTGTGATAACTACAGGGTAACCTGACATCTTCTTGTTAAAGACTACTTTGTCTTTGGCTTCCCTTAAATCTTTAAATGTTTTCACAATTAGTCCTCGTTTAGGAGTATTTATACAAAAAAGTATTTATAACAAACTTATCGTGCCAAATTAGGCTATTTCTGACGAATCCTCTTCCTCAGAGACCTCAGAGCCTAGGACATCGTCTACTTCTTCGTCGGTCATTTCCATGTCGACTGGTTCCACACCGTTGAAGATACTGTCTGCTACTGCCACCTTCTCGGCGTCTAGGGTGTCTTGCATTTTGCCACCTAAGATACCATTAAACAGTTCTTGTGCAGAATTATAATCTCCACCTTGAAGTGCGCTTATAAAATCTAATGTTGGGGTTGTTTCTACTTCACTCATTATCACATTTCCTCTTCTTCATCTGAACCGTTTTCGTTTTCGGCTTCAACTTGTGCTGACATCTCTTCGATATCTTCAGCATTAAACATCATTACATTTTTCATTACCCACTCACGTGAGAAATATTCTCCGACATAACTAGAGATCTGATCCATTGTCTGTAGACGTTCTCGCAATAGCTCTGCGTCTTTCAATTCAGAGAAATGGTTGTCTCTAGTATAGTCTACCTGAATCTGGTTCTTCCAGTCGTTCCAATCTTGATCGGTACATATACCTTTCATGATAAGCTGCTTCTTTAGAATTCCCAAGAATAGTTGAGAAAACTTTCTGCGTAGACGATCAATAAACTTTTGGAACTTAACTTCATCACGGTTGATCTCTGTAGATCTACCTAGAGAGAATTGGTTCTCTTGCTCCAAACGGTTCATAGGAACATTCAAAGAACGATACAACTTCTTTTGAAAATAAATGATATCGTCAATCTGTCCTAGGTTTTCACCGCCCGGCAATGTACTTATCTCTGTACCACGACCACCTTCTCTTCGTGGCAACCAGAAGTCTTCGAGCATAGACATGTGTTTACGACCATCTTTAACTTCACCGCTGTTAGCATCGTAAACAATTTTGTTTCGATAACGAGCCATGATGTCTTTTAGATGTTGTTCTGCTTTACCTTTGGGCATGTTACCTACGTCAATATAGAAGATACGACGTTCAGGTGCACGTGCCATACGATAGATGACTAGTGAGTCTTCCATCATGCGTAATTGGTTTACTGGTTTCATTGCCTTCTGTAGATATGACAGTACACGTTTCTTACTGTTATCTAGAAGACCAGAAGTGACATACGAAATAGAATCCGGAGTTAGCTTGATACCATTGTTAGCACCTGCTCTTTCCTGATAGATGTAAAAATCATTAGTCTTGTCAACGATCTTAGCACCAGTCTTGGCATCTTTTTTGTATTGAACCTCTTTCACCTTGCGAACTTTAGTAGCATCGATAGGGCGAACTTCTTGAATACCTGCTTTCATGTTAGATTCGTTTACTACTAGATGATGATATAATCTTCCATCGACATACCATGATCGGAATATTTCGTGACCATACTCTTCGAAGTTCAACATTGAAATTACATTGTTAAATTCTTCGGTTATGGTTTTTTTGATTTTGTCTGTGGTTTCAACCTTATCTAGGTTGACCGACACAGAAGCTTCTAGTTCAGAAGTAACTATAGACTCGTTGATGATATCTTCGATTGCAGCATCACATTCTGGATGTTCTGCCATACCGCGATATTTTATGATTAGTTCTTGATTGTCCTTTGCAGCAGTACCTTCCATATCCACGTACTGACCGAAGTAAGAACCAGAGGCCGTGACGTATCCAGCACCATCTTCGTCCACTTTAGGGACAATGGAAGTTGCCTTGTCGTCTTCTTTGCCTGCAGCTTTAGATCTCTTTAATTCGAATCCAAATGCTTTAAATAAGTTATTGTCTGCCATAAAAATCTCTTAATAATAAAAGGAGGGGTGGAGAACCACCCCCCATAGTACTACTTATACTAGAATTAACTGGTGGTATCTGACTCCCAGTACTGGACTTGGAATTCAACCGTAAACTCTTCGACAGCATCGTTAGTCTCATAACTTAGGTCAATTGCCGCAACGTTAGTTGGGAAACATCCACGGAAGTTATAAGTCTTCAATACTGAACCATCTTTATCTAACTGATCTACAATAAGATCTGCTTGATAAGCGACAGGATTAGTAATACCAGTATTATTAGTATGTCCATTCATACCGTTCATCCACTTTTCCATGGCGTTACGTGTACTAAAGTCAGTATCGTTAATAACGGTAACTGTCCACGGTTCGAATGTACGGTCTCCAGCGATCTTCAATTGACGACCACGGAAAGGTACTTCAATAACAGCCATAATTGATGCTGGTAGTGCTGCGCCTTTACACATGAATGATGTAAGTTCTACATCTCCGCCGGCATATGCTGGGAAGTTGATGGTTGCACGAAATAGATTGGGACGTGCACCGCCACCTTTTAGTTTTGCTTTAAAATCATCGACTCTTAATGACATGATTATACTCCCCTGCCAACGACTTCTTCAAAATCAACACCAGTTCTTACTGCTACGAAGTTTAACGTTACGTAGTTGATTGAACGTGCTGGTTTGATGAAGCATGATGCTATAAATTCGTTGCGGTCAATAACTTCGGCCGTGTTGTTTGTTTCGTCACAAACAAGACGGAAGTCAGTGATACCACGACGACCCTGTATTTCACGTAGAAATGGTTCTACGATATTAACGAATTCTGCACGAGTAAACTCATCGTTGAATTCGAACATCACGTTCTCGCCTGCTTTGCTGATCGCTCTTTCGATGGTCAAGAATAGACGACGAACGTTGATACGGTCAAATGCAGATGGACGTGATAGCTTAGTTTTGTCACCAAACAACATGATACCTTGACCAGGCAGACTTACTATAGGGTTAATCCCTGCCTTGTACATTTGGTCTCTGGAAGTTTTGCTTGGGTTATGTAGTAACTCAGTTACACCTAGGTATTGTCCACGACGTGAACCAGCTGGTGAGAACCATGGCGCAGAGACTTTGTCCGTTGCTGCCATAACGCCTGCTGTAGAAGATGCTGCTGGAATGAATACATACTTATCGTTATACTTATCGTAAACTCTTATCCAGTTACTATCTAGTACTAAGTAAGAAGAATCAATATTAACGGTAGCAATATATGTTGAAGCCGTGCCAGCAAAGGCAGAGTTATAATCTATAGATGCTACAGCAACACAATCTTTGCGCTGTTCTGCTATCGCTGTTATTGCAGTATGGATTGCTGCTATGTCCTGTCCTTGTGATGCCGAAGCAATCAAAAAGTCGATCTGGATAGCATCTTTGTTTGCGAATTGGTCAAACGCAGTTACGTGTTGTCCTACTGTAGGGGAAACGTCAGTACCATCACAAAGGGAGTAATCTGAAGCGGCCGGTACAGCATCCAGATGTATCCAAGAAGAGCGAGAAGCAATAACATCTACGATATAGTTGTTAGTGCCGTTTGAGGTCTTTGCACCTGAAACAGTTGAAACGTATTCATAAGTTTCGGTAACAGCACCGTCTACTATTACAACAACGTGAACTTCGGTACCTGTCGGTGCGGAAGTAAATAGAGGTGCGTGTGCCCATGTACCAAATTCGTTAGTACTAGCATAACCATCATCGCTACCAGCGCCACAAACCGAAACTACGATTTCGTCACCTAGAGAGCCGGGATATTTTGCATAGACATTGCCATCGTATGCAGTCTCAGATGAAGTCAGTGCTCTAACAACATACAAACTTGAAGAATATTTTAGGAAGTATGCGGCAGAAAGAAAATCTTCCACGCCAGCAGTTCCTGCGTTAGGGTTTCCAAAAACAGCAGCCAGTTCAGTTTCGTTACCGATTAGAATTGGAGTGCCGACTGGGCCCCAGTTGAAGTCACCTACTAAAGCACCAGTCGTAGAAGTGACAGCAGGAACGGATCCTGTTAAGTCAATTTCTTTGATCTGTACTGCTGGTGACTCAGAAAATTTTAGAGTCATGATCGTGTCCTTTTTTTAGTTAAGGTATAATAAGTTAAACATAATACGGAGTATTTCTTTCAATGTATCTATTTATACTTATTGTAAGTTTACCAAGCTTCGGGGTCATATGTCGCCCAATCCATGCTATACGGATCATCATTCACGGGCACCGGAATATTCTCTAATCCGTTGTCGTAAATCCCAAATGGCAATACATCGTCATCAATCTCTTTCATACGTTGATCGAATAACATTTGTTTTATGTTCACATCGGTCATATCACCGAAAGACTGTGTGCTAACAAAATAACCAAACATCACCAGATTCATCATTAAGTCATCGTGGTTACCAGTCGAAGCTTCGAAAGATGTTCCTTTAGATATGAAAGTCGACACCTCCATAATAGTATTCTCATCAACGAGATCTAGTTTATGGTTTTCTATGATATCCTTAATAGACGAACACCCGATTCGTTTAACCTTTCTGTCCATACGAATACCAATGGAGTCTGCCTTGATTGCCGACTCTAAGTGGATGTTCTCATATTCTAAATCTTGATACAACCCAACACATACTACCATTCCTTGATCGTTATTTTCAATAACAGCATATGCTTCATTATATGCAGTGGCATATTTGTAAATGATATTAGGATATAGTATCGGGGATATTCTATTGTTGCGATAAACACAGACTTGTTTAAATGGCTGTACCGAAACATCGAAGATATTAAATGTAGAATAATCCTGACCACGCCCTTGACAAACATCTACGGTCATGATATACTGATGATCTTCGATTGTGTCCTCATAGACTAATAGGTCACCACCTTCTAATCTTCTAATAGGTTCTCTAGCACGTAAGTCAAGAAGTACTTGACCCTCAATAAGAGTATTACCAGTACCAAAGAATGTATTGCCAAACTCTTGGTCAAACTGTAACTGCGAAGTGTTTGCAATAGTTTGTGCTTTCCACTTCTCATCTCTGCCAGGCACATCCCACCAATCCACACGGAATGGTTTATATTCATTAACCTTCTGTACCGCACCTTCCCATATCTTCTGGTAAGTATTGCCGATACCGTTTGCGGTGCTTGTTATGATAACCTTTGTGTCTACACCAGATGAGATTACTGGGTATGTAGAAGTGTAGAACTCTGCCGCATTCTCTACGAAGGCAAACTCATCTAGGAACAATAGGTTGACCGACATACCACGAATAGAAGACCCAGACGTTGCAGCCGCAATGATTCGTGAGTTGTTAGAGAATTCTATAGACCCTTTGTTGAGTGCCTTACATCCAGGCTGGAGGAAGAACGGAAGATTCTCTAACATCAATGTAACACGAGATAACATCTCACGTGCAGTCGCACCCTTGTTAGCAAGGATAGCAATAGTCTTCTCTGGGTGGAATAGAGAGTACCATAGGATATATCCTACAGACGATATAGATTTACCGGACTGTCGACAAGCAAGAACAATGGAGAATCGATTATCGTTGAAGTGGTTAAACATCTCCTCTTGATAATCATATAACTTAAAAGGTACCAGACCTCTATCTAGGTGCACGACCTTAACATACTTTTTACAAAAGTAAGCAGGGTTATTCATACACTTGCGATATTCGCGCAGTTGCTTTTTATCCCACTCCTCAGACACACCGTCGCGTTTGACCTGTGGGTTTCCGAGATAAGAATTTTTAGTAAAAGATGCCATAATATAAGTGTATCGTCTTATTCGACAATATCACATTCCTTTTTACCTTCCCTTCTAAATCGCTTGTTGTATCCTTTCTTGATATTAGCAGAAACTCCTGCCTTTGTCAAGTAACAATACCATTGCTTTGCATTAGTTAAAGCATCAAACTCTGCGCCATTATTCATTTTAATCTTCGGATTCTTCTTCATCGTATAAAGACCTGTATAGATTTTCTTATGGGAGCATCATGTCTTGTCGCTGTTACACCATGCAGTATCTTACCTCTCTGGAATACTGACATTCCTAGATCGGGTTTGATTGCAGTGGTTAATGTTGCACCGTCCATCCTACATACAAAGTAACCACCATAGTCGTCCTGCCAATCATCATTTAGGTATATAGACGCTGATGAACTATGGCCACTATCTTTGTGCCAGTTGAGACCGAACTTACTTTCTCCTTCATAGTACATTATACCATAATCAGAAGGATTTTTACTAGTGCCAAATAATTCTGCACATTTATTTATTATAGGGTTGACAATCTCCTCATCGCATAGTACAATGAACCTTGTGTAACCCTCTACATCCTTTATAAGATCTTCTGGCCAATCATCATTAACTACTCTTGGGGAGTTTTCTGAAGCGTATTTTACATAATCAAGTATCTTTTCATACTCTTCTGTAGTAAATGTATTATCAGTTATTAGTAGTTCTTGATCTGCTCTTTTTCTATGTGCTACTATCTTCGTCATATTCAATTATGTCCTCATCAGCTGCGCCCAATAGCATACGCTGGAGATCTGTCGTAGACCCCACAAATAGATTATTGTTTGTAGTACCCCCACTAGACGATTCGCTAGGAGCATCTTCTTTGGTAATTTCTTTCTGCTTTTTATTCAGATCCATTAACTTATCGTTAACGTCAGAGATACCTTTGATCATACCAGAAAGAACTTCGAACGCACGAGGGTGTTCTGACTCTCGCGCAACTTCAATCATCAACTCTAAAGACTCCCGACCCTTTTCGATTAGGTCGTAGTAAGTCTCTCTTGAATATTCATAATCTGTAGTTATATTCTTAGCCTGCACATCATCAACCACGGCAGGGACATTGCTTGAATCACTCATCACGTATTACCTAATTATTTGGCAAGATTATATCAGTATTAAATCCATAGTCACCGTCTGGACTCACGTCTATAGGTGTTGGTGTAGTATTTATAGTTTCCAGAAGAGTGTCGCCTTCCGGAGTTGTGAGATTCAAATTGGTGTTTACTTCACGAATAATCGGAGAAGTGAGTTCAGGGCCATAGAAGTTAACTTTCATTTCAAAGTTCATAGTGTATATAATAGTACGTCTCTGCTCTACAGGGCCTTCAAAATCATCTTGAAAGTCTAACCCACTTAATACTATTGGAACGTCTTCTTTGATATCTGGTTGATCGGCAAAAGGTTTTACTGTGAGTGTATATTGTGGTGCGAAATATGGAATTATTTGTTCAACAACCTGTAACGCGTCGTCTTGAGACTTAGCATATATGGAAAGAGAAAACGAAATATTATACGGAACGCCAACATACATCTTACGTTGTGAGGCATTATCCGAAGATACTATACCACCGAAACCATTTACTTTAGGTAACTGGCGTACTGCATCATATGCAATAGAAGTAATTTCAAAAGACATACGTGGAAGTTTTATAGCAACTCTACGTTCTGCTTCCTCTCCATTGCTCATCTCTTCTAGACGTTCTATAAACGATCTCTTTGGAGCATATGATAAAGGAACCTTGACTTGAGATAATACCTTTCCTGCTGAGTCTGTTCTCAAAACGTGTAGGTCATTAAATAGTGAACCGAATACGGCAACACAAGTACGGACACGTTTGTGGTAGAAGTGACCTCCCATCATTATGATATATCTCCGAATGGATTGTTCTCAGAAAAGTCAACGAAATCTGTAGCGAAGTTCTCGAACACTTTATTTTGAGAGAGTGGTTGAAGTTCGTTTATACCATCAGTTACAGATACCGGAGTTAATGCTCCCCAGTTACCCATTACTGGTCTATCAGTTCCCCACGTGCGAAGTTTTCCGCCAGTGGATCCTGTATGAGCAATCTTGAGTAGACGAGTTTCAGCGTTGAAGTAAGTCACCTCTCCCTCGATTCTGTAAGTAGTATAGTCCTGATAGACATCTTCACCTGGCGAATAGTGTTGGTCATCACCAGTCACTTCCATTGTAAGTTCGTATTGGAATGCGTGCTCTTCTTCGACTTGGTCGATGATCTCAATACCAGTATCAAAGTCTTCATCAGAGAACTCAAACAGTTCACATTGCATACGGAATTGTGGTAGTTGTGATAACTGGTAGAATGGTGATTCGGTCTCTACCTTTTTAACTTCGAAAAGTGATTGTGTTAGGGGAAGGAAAATAACATCACCCTCCCTAGGACGGAAATGTTTCTCAGTAAGACGATCACCGATCAACTCTTGCCATCTACGACGAGCAATTACAAATGTTGCTTGGTCTCGCAGTTCGATACCAAACTTAGTGAATAGGTCTCCCTCACCATCGAAAGCATCAGTGTTTTCAATATACACTTCAACTTTATATGCGTCGGAGAACTGTGACTGAATGCTATCTAGAAAGATTTCTTCTCGTTCAACAAGTTCTCTTGGAAGATAATATATATCCTGTCCATAGAATTTTATTGATTCGATCAGAATGTCTTCGTAAAGATTCTGTTCCGGTCTGTGTGTTTGACTGATATATGGATTAGTTGCCATGCATTACCCCACGAAGAAGATCGGGCCTTCATCTTCCTCATTTCGGAATCTTTCCATGATCTTCTCTATATCCTGTATAGCATCTTCGTAAATTTGACGTGCGTTGACGGTAACTCCGCCAGGCAATGTCATCCCATCAAACTTGATTAGGTTAGTACCCCATTGACGCTTTATCACTGCGGTAGTATATTCTTTTAAGAATCTATGATTCCATAAGGAATTGTATTCCGCAACGGTAGAATCTGGATTTCTAATGGCATAGACTTCGAACAATACGTAGTCGTCTACTTTAAGGTTTGTTTTGGAAATGTGTAGGTTAATACGATTGTATTGCCTATCAAAGGTGATCTGTGGTATTCCACCCAACTTCATGTCTAGCATGGATAGGTTCTGCTGCATCTGTTCATAGTATGCAAGGTCACCCATAACACCAGAACTACTAGTAAAATCTGTAATAGTATGTGCCATAACCTGCCACGCATCACTAAACCAACCTGAGTGAGCATTATTGAAAGTCATAGGAACCATTCTAACAACTGCGGATATATCTAAGTTGTCTGCCAAATCTACAGTTTGATTATCTATATCAGTCTGTGTCAATTGGTGTTTTAGATAGTATCGTTTAGAACCGTCCGGATGAAACTCACGAAACCACTGTAACGCCTCATCAATACGGTCGTCTAGTTGTTCTTCGTCTATGTTGACTTCAACTACCGGATGCCCTAAGGCACGTAGGCAGTAATCTATTAGTTCTTCTCTATTTGTTGAATACATGAATATAGTCCAATGTTGTTACATACTATTTATACGTTTATTTATATGAAAAAGAAATGTAAAAAAAAGGGGAAACCGAAGTCTCCCCTTTATATCTTAGTTTTACTTTAAGATTAGTTAACAATAGTACCGTTTACATCATAAATGTCGATACGGTAGTGCGAAGGTGATTGACTACCTAAATTGTTAGAGTCTGCAACGAGTAACGATGAAGCAGTTTCTGCTGTGTCTATTTTGATCTCACCTGTTGCTGGATCATAAGTGATACATAGACCACCAGACAAAGCAGCTGCAGAAGCAGAGATTGCTGCAACTTGACCAGCATCAACATATGCTTTAGTTGCGGCATCATCAGCTGCAGAAGGAGCAGCAACATTTATGATTGCGTTAGTCTGCATATCTAATGTAGAATCTACCTCAACATTAGCAGCGTTTGGATCATATGTAACACCATACGTCCTAGCTGTTAAGTTAACAAGGTCTGCTGAGTGTGTAGTCTCTAATGCAGTAAGATTAGCAGCATTAGTTGCAATAGCAGTAGTATTTGCAACAAGGTCTGCTGGTTGTAACGCAGTATCAGCAAGAGCACCCTGTGAGAGAGTTGCAACGCCACCAGTGATCTGTGCTTCTAATGCAGTAAGATCAGCAGCAGTTGCTTTAGTTGCGATAGATGCAGTAACAGTTGATGCAAAGTTTGCATCGTCACCTAGAGCAGCAGCCAACTCGTTAAGAGTGTCTAAAGCAGCAGGAGCAGCATCTACGGTTGCAGCAACAACTTGGTCTGCATAAGACTGAGCTTCTGACTTAGCAGTTGCAATAGATGAGTTCATCTCAGTAGTAGTTGAGTATGGAGTCAAGTCAGTTGCAGGAATTGCAGCGATAGCGGCAGTTCTAGCAGTTGTCTCAGCAGAAACTAATGATTCTAGATTCGACTGTAATGAGAATCCACTAGACCAACTATAACGACTAACCTTCGCATATTTTGCAGCATAGTTATTCCAACTTGCTGAACTCTGATTCCTTGCAGTAATATAAACGACATCTCCGTCTTTATGTATTGCACCACTAGGATAATCAGTATTAACAGTAATGTCGGAAGTAGTAAAATCACCGTTCCAAGCATATGCATCCAAAGTTCCTGAATAACCAGAACTGATTTTACCGAAGGTACCCCACCATAAGTGAGTGTCATCCGAGAACAAGATACCGCCAGACCCGACTCCGAAGCTATGAGAAGTTACAACAGTATCAGTTCCTATAATCACTCTTTCGAAAAGGCCAACACTATTATAGCTGCCATCTTTGCCATGTACGAAATAACCGTCGATCATGGCTCCGACATGCGCCATGTTAGCTACACCGTTAAAGGATACTCCGGTATACGCTAGAGTTGATGAGTCGTATATGTACCATCGCCCGAGACGCTGACTATTCGAACCGTCGGCATAAGCAAACAGATCCAAGATATATAGATATCCTTGACCAGCGACTATCCTGTATCCAAAGTATTCATGCGATGATGCTTCGGTTTCTGGATCTAGTATCACGGTTGGTGCAGCACTTAAATTAGTCTCATCATAGACATAGACTTTACTAACTTGTCCACCACCATCGCCAGTACGAGAACTAAAGAAGTTTCCAGAATCATACTCCGCACTCTGGCCTATTTCCTCGCCCGGCGCACCATAAACTGACTGTATAAGAGTTATGTTATTTACGTCAGTTAAATTAAACCAATGCAACGCTCCTTCGGTACCGGCACCGACAGTGTCATGGGCATATCGGGTAGCTACCATAAGAGTCTTGGTAGTTTCTGAGAATGCATAACTATAACCAAAAGAAGGATTACCGACTGAGTGTGTCTGAGGGTAGGTCAGTTCAACAGGATTTGACATATCCGATTTAGGATATATCCACATCATACCTATGCTACCGTTATGACTATGCGAGGAAACGAATAAGAAATCTTCACTTGAACCTAGTGTTTGACCTAACTTTCCTTCGTCATCAGCGTCCCAAGAGGTGTAATCGCTTGGTGCAGGAGTGAACAGATCGGTCAAAGGACTTATTGTCGGTACACTTGGAGTACCATTCAAGAACCCTTCGATAGAACTAATACTTGAAACGTCCGCCTTAGTAGCAAGAGCAGTAGTAGTTGCAGCGTCATCAGCCTTAGTAGCAAGAGCAGTAGTAACAGTTGATGCAAAGTTTGCGTCATCTCCTAATGCGGCCGCTAGTTCATTCAACGTATCCAATGCAGCAGGAGCAGCATCAATAGTCGAAGCAACAACTTGGTCTGCGTATGCCTTTGCTGAAGCTTCAGCAGCATCTGCTTTCGTAGTTGCGTCAGCAGCTGCAGATGCTTTGACCGCAGCTGAGGACTTGTCACTAGTACCATTATCACTTGTTAACATAGTAGTTGCTAGAATAGAAATGTTACGTTCCATATCTGCTGTACGACGAAGAGATGACTTTGATCCAGACATTGCGATCTCGTTATCACCCAATGCGCCAGTAAATTCTACTAAATCACCAGTTGAATCATATTTATACTTTTTAGCTTTGTCTAATGACACATCAGTCATTACACCAAGTTTTTTTACTTTTCTTGACATTTTAAATCTCCTAAGATTTTACTAGTGCTGAGAATATACCCTGTACATTCCATGGCTTATGAATTAATCATAAACTAAGTAGGGAGTCGTCAAAACTCCCTACCGTTGACTAGTTATTAGTTTATTTGTTTTATGAACTGAACCCTGTTACTTCAAGTTCGTCTCCGTCAATTAACTGACCTATCGCGATTGTAACTGTCGTACCTGATACTGAATACTCATCCGGACGTAAAAACGTTCTGTTTAAGTATGCACTATAATGCTCTGCACTAGATAACTCACTGAAAGTGAAGTTAACTGTTGCTGTTGCATTAGTTGTTGCTTGAGAAGATGTAACTGTTTGCACTGAACTGTGGAAATGGGTAAGTTGTGCAATCGCTGCAGCGATAGCGGCAGTTCTAGCAGTTGTCTCAGCATCAACATAAACCTTAGATGCGATTACTGACTGATCAACCAAGATACTACCAGATACAGCTGTTCCAGATAAAGCAACCTTAGTAATCTCTAAAGTCACTATGCCTGTACCAGTCATTCTGACGAAGTATGCGTTTAGAGCATCCGTTACGTACAACCCACCACGGTTAAATTGTGGGTGTTCATTAAGTCCGAATGAATGTGTATGAACAAGAGTGTCCAAATCATCTTTATGATAGAAATATACCTTGTTAACACCGCTCTTATCTGAGATTTGTAAAGCTAGGTAATCCCCAATACTTACTTGTCTAGCAGATACGGCTACACTACCAGACCCTAATGCACCAGCTGGGAGATCGTGATAAGACACTGTATCGGTAGATATGTCATAACTCATCCGCGCAAGATCAGCTATTGCTTGGGTGCCTTGAACATAATTATTTGCTAACAGAAAAACCTTGTCGCCTATAATAATAGGCTCCTGCACACTTGGCGTACCAGATGTCTGGCCAGATTCAAAAGCAGGAGAATGTATAGCAAATGCTTTGGTTCCAGAATCTAAGTTAACACCGATAACAAAGCCGTCATGTAGGATACCATCTTCACGGCCGGCCATCACAGCGATATTTCCAGAAATCGACACACCTGTATAAGCACCTAAGTCTTCAACACCAACACTTGCAGCCGTGAGAATAACTTGAGTGTCAGTACTCATATCATACTTGATTAGTGTATTATAAAAACTGCCGTAGTATATATCACCGATTATCTGAGGCCTTCCTTGGGTCTGGTGACTTGAGTTGCCAAGAGTGAAAGATTTGTCAACACTTCCGGTGGAAAGATTTATTTTATGGATTATGTTACCATAACCGTTTTCCCAAGTACATGCGTACACATGTGTCTCTGTCAATACAGATGCGGGGCCCTGTAATTCACGGGAAGTACCAACAACCGCACCAAAAATAGCACTAGCACTATCGTAACTATATGTTGGGGTGGTTTGGTTTTGATAATAAACATCTAATTGTCCATAGTCGCCATTCAAAACTCCTACAATAGTCCAATCCCCGACCTTTTGAAAAGTATCATGTTTGCCACCAAATTGCACACCGTACTGCTGGAATAATCTAGATGACGGCTGAGGATCTGGTGCGGTTAATGATGTTTGACTAGTGAAAGCAGGAGCATTTGAAGACATGTCATCTTGTACTAGCGAATCTGCTTCAGAAACAATACCTGTTCCGAAGTCAGATTTCTGTACAGCAGTTTCTGCTTTAGCGCCCTGTGAAGTAGTTGCAACACCACTTGTTAAAGTAGCCTGCATTGCAGTAATTGCAGTTGAGTTGTTCGTAATTAAAGTTTGAATGTCACCATCTTCGCTTTGGAAAAGAGAAACAATTTCTTGTAGTGTATTCAGGCTTTCTGGAGAAGTACCTAGGATCGCGTCTACTTGACTCTGTAGTGTTGCAATGTCGGATGCGACAATAGTTGCAACTGCTGCGGAGATAGCAGGAACGGTAACTATACCAGCTTCGGTTATTACAACTTGGTCGTTTACGGTTACTTCACCAGTAATCGCAGCACCATTTTGTATTCTAAATTTCTTGTTAGAACTCATTTTTTAATACCTTTTTAAAATGTGTGAGGGGGTGGGGGTGACATGAAGCCACCCCCGAATTATTAAATTATGCGTCAATATACGAAGCGGATACTGATACTACAGCACCAGCAATAGCAGCTGTATATGTCAACTCAACACTTGAACCGTTTACCTGAATGTCGGTATCACCAAGTACATTAGCACCTGTGAATAGAATACCGTACTCAGTTATATATGCTTCTGTTCCGTCATGGATAACTAGACATTCGCGAGTTTCGAATTCACCGTTACTTTCTACGGTGACTACGTACTTAGCAGAACGTGTAGTCACTTTGTTGAATGTAGAAACTACTGTAGCAGAAGTTCCAACAACAACATCGTTACCCTGTTCGAAGACTTTGATGTTATCAGCAAGAGTTTCAAGACCGACCGACTTAGGATCTAGTACACCAACCGAGTTAGTAGACTGAGCGATAACTACCGCTTGAGTTCCAACTGGGATAGCCGCCATGAAAGTAATTTGTTGATTAACAGCATCAATCGTATAGTGAACCGATGGATCCTGAATAACACCACCAACAAATACCATTGCGTTAGCTTCTTGAGTGTAGAAGTTTAGAGCGAATGTACTCTGTGCACCGTCACCAGAAATCACTTGACGTTTTGCGTCATTGAATGATAACTGAGCAGGGTCTATAAGTTCAATACCTGAACCATCTGTCTTAACACGAGCAACAAAACCTTCTTTACCAACAATTGTTGAATCAGTAACATCGGATAGTTCAACAAATGCCTTAGAAGTGTCTATAGAGAATACACCATCTGTCTCAGATACCTTACCTTCTCCAGAAACATCAACTACACTTACTGCAGCATGTACTTTCGCAGCTGTGAAGTATTCGTTACTACCTTCTGGTAGATCCGAAGTTGAGAACTGAGAGATATGTTGAGCAGCAAGACCAGAAACTAATTGTCCCTTGTTTGCAGCATCGCCATTAGCAACACCATCAGCAAGACCAGTAATCTTGTTACTACCCATTGCTAGGACACCAGTCATCGCATCGCCAGACTTAGATACTAGTCCGTCAATTTGAGTCTGTAGACCTGAGTCAGCAGTTGCGAATTCACTACGTACTGCTGTATCACCAGCAATTCGATCAGTGATCTCTTGTGCAAGACCTGAAGCGTTAGTTGAGATACTAGTTTGGTTAGCAGAGACTAAACCTGTTAGGGTTGAATCAGCACCTTGGAACGCAGCAACTATCTCAGTTAGGGAGTCAAGAGCAGCAGCATCAGTATTAGAAGTGATGAAGTCTACTTGAGTCTGTAGTGAAGATTCTACGCCTTGTGCACGAGATGACTCAGATGCAATTGAAGCAGCGTTAGTGGTGATTAATACACCGTTTGCAACTTCTGCAGCTGTAGCACGTACGATCTCAGCAGCTAGTCCAGTAGATACAACACCTTCCGCAGATCCAGCACGAGCAATTTCAGCATCGATCTGTGATTGCAAGCTTGCATCACCAGAAACACGTGAAGCACTTTCAGTGGTGAGTGCAGTATCTAACTTCTTATCAGCGTCTGCTAGAGAAGTAGAGGCATTAAGGTGAGTAGTACTTGTTGGAGTATCGTATGTTCCATCAGCATTTACGCCAGCAGCAAGTTGAGTTGCAGACATTTCGCCTTCAACAACACCTAGTCGTGTATCTAGACCATTATCTGCGACTTGACGTGCAGTTGCTTCAGTAGTAATTTGACCAGCAAGTACGATATCAGCATTGTCACGTAGAGTTGCTTCACTAGCAACGATTCCGTCTGCGTAAATCTTAGCAGCGGCTTCGCCATCGTCTGCTTCGCTTTCTGCGTAAGACTGTGCAGATGCAAGAACAGCCGCGTCACGAGCAATGTAGTCTGCTTGATCAGTAGTTCTAAGTGAAGCAAGATCAGTACGGATCAGTGTGTCAGCAGCGGTGCGTGATACGATTTCAGATGCAAGTGCATCACTATCGGCATCGGCACGAGAAACAGCAGCGACAAGTCCAGCAGTATTAGTATCAACTTCACCATGAAGTTCATTGACTGCACCAGTAATGATTTGTGAAGTAGTATCGAAAACACCAGTACCTAACTTA
>TARA_B110000208_G_scaffold3370_1_pt1 | contig 18155 bp, 13 predicted proteins | sample TARA_B110000208 | Tara Oceans TARA_B110000208 (sample SAMEA4397426) | marine metagenome | biome: Polar Biome; feature: [SRF] surface water layer (ENVO:00010504); material: water (ENVO:00002006), including particulate matter (ENVO:01000060) such as... | depth 5 m
CTCTTGGTTTTCTATCATCACGTCCGCGAGTATCTCTGCTTCTGTTATCACGCCCACCAGAACGTTTGTCATCTCTTGGTGGTCTTGCTACATACCCTTCTGGTTTTGGCAACAATGCTTTTCTAGAAACTTTTTCTTTACGAGTTCTTGGGTCTAAACCAAAGTACTTCACATCAAAAACATCGCCCATTTTCACAACGTCAGAAACATTTTCTGTACGTTCCCAAGCCAATTCACTTACGTGTAATAAAACTTCATTCCCTGGAGCTTCAGCATATTCTACAACGGCACCAAAATCTAACATTTTAATTACCTTTACTTCATAAGCACTTCCTACAACTGGCTTGAAAAGCATTGACTCGATACGAGTGATGACTTGTTCAATTCCTGCAGGATCTGTTCCTAATATTTCAATAATTCCTTCTTCAGTAACGGCATCTTCTGTAATTACAATTGTAGTTCCAGTTTCTTTCTGCAATTCCTGAATATGTTTCCCTCCTGGTCCAATAAATGCACCAATAAGGTCATTAGGAATTCTTCTGTTAATCATTTTTGGAGCATGTTCCTTCACCTCTTCGTTTGCAACAGAAATGGTATCCGTAATTTTTCCTAGAATATGTAAACGACCTTCACGAGCTTGTTTTAATGCATTCACTAAAATCTCGTAGCTCAATCCTTTTACTTTAATATCCATTTGACAAGCAGTAATACCTTCAGCAGTACCTGTTACTTTAAAGTCCATATCACCTAAGTGATCTTCATCCCCTAAAATATCAGACAATACAGCATATTTTCCAGATTCAGCATCAGAGATTAACCCCATTGCAATACCAGAAACAGGTCTTATCATTTGTACACCTGCATCCATTAATGCCATTGTTCCAGCACAAACTGTTGCCATAGAAGAAGAACCATTTGATTCTAATACTTCAGAAACAACTCTTACTGTATAAGGACAGTCTGCAGGAATCATTCCTTTTAAACCACGTTGTGCCAAATTACCATGTCCTACCTCTCTTCGAGATGTTCCACGAATAGGTCTCGCTTCACCTGTACAAAAAGGAGGGAAGTTATAATGTAAATAGAAGTTTTCTTCACCCTCGTAAGACGGCATATCTATTTTATTTGCATCTCTAGAAGTTCCTAAAGTAACGGTCGCTAAAGCTTGAGTTTCTCCACGTGTAAAAATTGAAGATCCATGTACGGATGGCAAATAATCTATTTCTGACCAAATTGGTCTAATTTGATCTGTTTTACGACCATCTAAACGCAACCCTACATTTAAGGTTAAATCTCTAATGGCTGCTTTTTCAGCTTTGCGATAATAATCTGAAACTAAACCACCATAGTCTGCTAATTCTTCTTCAGAAAATGTAGCTTTAATGTCCGCTTTTATTTCTTTAAATGCGGCAGTTCTTTCATGTTTAGCAGATCCAGCTTCAGCAATAGCATATACTTTGTCGTATGCCATATCATGAACCTTTTTCTCTAACTCTTTATCTTCTCTTGCACCTTCATATTCGCGAACTTCTTTCTTTCCGAAAGCTTCTGCTAATCTTATTTGAGCGGCACATTGTACTTTAATTGCTTCGTGTGCAAACTTAATTGCTTCTGCCATTTCTTCTTCAGAAATCTCATCCATTTCACCTTCCACCATCATTACAGAATCAGCCGAAGCTCCAATCATCATATCGATGTCAGATTCTGCTAATTGTGCTCTTGTTGGGTTGATTACAAATTCTCCGTTGATACGACCAACTCTTGCTTCAGAGATTGCGCATTCAAATGGGAAATCTGATAATTGAATTGCTGCCGATGCTGCTAAACCTGCCATTGCATCTGGCATCACGTTTTCGTCATGAGACATTAACTGAATCATCACCTGAGTTTCTGCAGTATAATCTTTTGGGAATAACGGACGTAAAACACGGTCTACTAAACGCATTGTTAATACCTCTCCGTCACTTGGTCTTGCTTCTCTTTTGAAGAAACCACCTGGGTAACGTCCTGCAGCGGCAAATTTCTCTCTATAATCTACTGTTAATGGTAGAAAACCAAGATCTTTTTGTTCGTAATTGGAAACTACTGTACACAACATCATACATTTTCCTGACTGCACAACAACACTTCCATGAGCTTGTTTCGCTAACTTTCCGGTTTCGATAGAAATTTCTCTACCATCTCCAAGGTCTATAACCTCTCTAAATACTTTTGGAATCATAAATTTTTAATTCTAAATTTTTAATAACTGTTTGTTGTTGTTGTTGCGTTGTTGTCTGTTGTTGCAATGGAAATTCAAAAATGCTGTTACTATTCTTGATTTTTTATAGTTTTGCTGACCTTGTTAAAATCAGACTTTAAATTTGTTGTAATAAAAAAGAGGCGCGTTTATAGCCCCTCTTCTTATAAGAATTATTTTCTAATTCCTAATTCTTTGATAATCGCACGATATCTGTTGATTTCTGATTTCTTCAAGTAATCTAACAAGCTTCTACGCTTACCAACCATCATTACTAATGAACGCTCTGTGTTGTAATCTTTACGATTTTTCTTTAAGTGCTCAGTTAAATGGTTAATTCTGTGCGTAAATAACGCGATTTGACCTTCTGAAGAACCGGTATCGTTTTTTCCTTTACCGTGTTTTTCGAAGATGCTTTCTTTTACTTCTTTAGTTAAGTACATGCCAATATTGTTTAAATGATTATTATGTATATCAATGGAACATCCGTTGAATTTGCAAAGATAATATTATTTATTGATTTCTTACAGGTATATTCTGTATTAAATCAATGTATAAGTTTACCTGTTTTTTTAAATTTTTTCTTTCGTAGATACCATCTAGGAAGCCGTGCTCTAACACAAATTCAGAACGTTGGAATCCTTCTGGTAAATCTTTACCAGTGGTGTCCTTTACAACTCTTGGTCCTGCAAATGCAATTAAGGCATTGGGTTCTGCAATATTAATATCCCCTAACATAGCAAAAGAAGCCGTTGTTCCTCCCGTTGTTGGATCGGTACATAAGGAGATATACGGAATTTTAGCTTCTGCCAACTGTGCTAGTTTTACAGAGGTTTTAACCAACTGCATTAAAGAGAGTGACGCTTCCATCATTCGTGCACCACCAGATTTTGAAACCATTAAAAATGGAATCTTATTTTCAATTGAATAGTTAATGGCTCTTGCAATTTTTTCTCCAACGACGCTTCCCATAGAACCGCCAATAAAAGAAAAGTCCATCGCTGCTATAACGAGTTCTTTTCCAAAAGATTTTCCCACTGCAGTTCTAACGGCATCTTTTAGATTGGTTTTTTCTTGCGCTGCCTTAACTCGGTCTGGATACTTCTTTGTGTCTTCGAATTTTAAAGGATCTTTTGAAGTTAAATTTTCATCCAATTCTTGAAACGCATTATCATCAAAAAATAATTCGAAATATTCTTTACTTCCAATTCTTACATGGTAACCATCTTCTGGGCTTACATATAAGTTCTTTTTTAATTCTTCAGTGTCAATAATTTTTCCGCTGGGTGTTTTATACCAAAGACCTTTTGGAGTGTCTTTTTTTTCCTCTGTTGGAGTTTGAATCCCTTTATCTATACGTTTAAACCAAGCCATTGTACCTTCGATTTATGTTGTTTTTTCTATAATGATCTCAACTATTTTCTAAAATAGTGAGCCACAAATGTAAAAGTTTTTTATGAACTATCCTTTTTTCTTTTGAGATATCTATTTTTAATAGAAAAAGCATTTTGATAACGTATCAAAATGCTTTTTAAAAAGGATATCAAACGTAAATTTATAGTGTATTTACATTGTTTAAATCTTCAAATGCTTGTTTTAAGCGTGCTTTAAAAGTTTGCTCACCTTCTCGCAACCACTTTCTTGGATCGTAATATTTTTTATTTGGTTGTTCAGCTCCATCAGGGTTTCCAATTTGAGAAGAAACATAAGCTTGCTTGCCAATCATATAATCGCGAATTCCTTCTGTGAATGCGTATTGTAAATCCGTGTCAATATTCATTTTAATAGTTCCATAACCAATCGCTTCTCTAATTTCTTCTACTGTAGAACCAGAACCACCATGAAATACAAAATCAATTGTATTATGAGGAACATTGTATTTTTTAGAAATATATTCCTGAGAATTCTTTAAAATCTTTGGTGTTAATTTCACATTTCCTGGCTTATAAACCCCATGAACGTTTCCAAAAGCAGCAGCAATGGTAAATTGAGGAGAAACTTTTAGTAACTCTTCATACGCATAGGCAACTTCTTCGGGTTGTGTGTATAATTTAGAAACATCAACATCAGAATTGTCTACACCATCTTCTTCACCTCCGGTAATTCCCAATTCAATTTCTAAGGTCATCCCAATCTTACTCATTCGGGATAAATACTTTTTACAAATCTCGATATTTTCTTCTAAAGGTTCTTCAGACAAATCAATCATGTGAGAGCTATACAAAGATTTACCAGTTTCGGCAAAGTGCTTTTCAGATGCGTCTAACAAACCATCAATCCAAGGCAATAATTTTTTTGCAGCGTGGTCTGTATGTAAAATTACAGGAACTCCATATACAACAGCCAATTCATGAATGTGCTTTGCACCTGCAACGGCACCAGCAATCGCTGCTTTTTCATTTTCGTTTGACAAACCTTTACCCGCATTAAATTGCGCACCACCATTCGAAAATTGAATAATAACAGGAGCATTTAAATCTTTTGCAGTTTCCAAAACGGCGTTGATTGTACTAGAACCAACTACGTTTACAGCAGGAATAGCAAATGCTTTTTCTTTTGCTAAATTAAATATTTCTTGAACTTCTTTACCTGTGGCAACTCCTGGTTGAATCATAAAAAATGTTTTTAGTTTTATTTGAATACAAAATTACATGTTTTTTTGTGTAAAAATCAAAAAAAACAAGTAGTTTACGAATACGTTTTAGTCTCTTAAGAATCTCTTTAAAACGGGTAGTTAATTCCAACATTATAAACGGCACTTGAAAAATTATAGTTTCTAAACCATTTATTTTCTTTTAAATAAGGTTCGTGAGTTTTAAAGCCAATATCAAAACGAAGAATTAAAAAATTTAAATCATAACGAACTCCAAAACCCGTTCCAATCGCAAAGTCTTTGAATGATGAAAGGCCTTTAAATTTTGCCTCACTATCTACAAAAGAAGAGTTAGTAATGTCCCAAATATTTCCAGCATCTGCAAAAACAGCACCTTTTAATTTGGCAACAATATCAAATCGATATTCTAAACTCGTTAAAAATTTTAAACTCCCAATATTATATTCTAAACCCGTATTTCTTCTTCCCGGGCCCAATTCATAGGTTTGCCAAGCGCGAATGTCATTGGAGCCACCCGCAAAATAACTTTTTGTAAATGGAATTGCTGAATTATCATAGGTAATGATTGCACCTAAAAAACTACGGATACCTATTACAGAAGTTTCGCTAAGATCCCAAAATTTCTTATATTCAAGATCTGTCTTAAAATACTGTGCTAATGGAATGTTTAATAAAGTTTTTTTGTTATTAGCATTTTTATTCTTAGAAAGCAATCCTAAAATATTTCCTGAATTTGAAATACGCGCTTTAAAAAATGAAAAATTATTGTCTTTAAAATTTGATTGGTTGTTGTAGGTGTATGAATAAGCAATGGTTGGTATTAAGAAATCAGAAGTAATAATATTATACCGGTTTAAAATATTTAAATTGTTATTAAATTCCGTTGGATTTGTCACTTGAAATGTATTGTTAGTTGCAATTTCTCGCATTTTAGCTAATGCAACTTGGGGCAATGTCTCGTTGTTTGGAAAAACAAAAGAAGGATCAAATTCACGAAGAACATTCTTTAAGTTTGTAAATTCAGAACTATATACATTAAAGTATTTATTAATGTTTTGATTTTGAATATACTGTGTATTAAAAAATTCTAACTGAATGGTTTTTTGAGCATTGTATTGCCACTTGTAATCTGAAAATAGCTTAAAAGTTTGCCGGTCTAAACCAATGTTTTTTTGCACACTATAACCAACCGAAAACAGCGTTCTAGGAGACATTTCTTTAGGGACTAATTTACTCAATCCAAAAGGGGCTACAAATCTCGGAATTTCAACAGAAACATCTCCTCCAAACTCCCAGCCAGTACCATTGTTCGAGTTAAACCAAGAGCCTAATAGTGATACTTTCAATAATTCGGCACCTTTAAAAGTATTTCGATCCGTAATAGAGAATTTTGCAGAAGTACCAATATTTCTAATATTAGAGTGTGTCAATTCAGTTTCAAACCCTAAAGTATATTTTTCAATAGGCGTCAAAAGGATATTCATTTTTAAAGCTTCATCATTTAACTCCTCAAATTTGATACTAGTAGATTTAAAGTTTTTGAGTGACTTTAAGTGATTTCTTGTCAAGTTTCTTAAAGTGTCTTTATAGATATCTCCTGGTTTCAAGAAAATCGATTCAGCAAGATATTTAGGGTTGTATTCTACCTTATCATAAGCAATAAAGTGAATCCCTTTATAGGAAACAGTGTCTTTGTAGGTTTCTTCTTTTTTAAGAAAAGAATAATCTGTAATAACCGAAACCTCTTTAATTTTTTGAACCTTAAAAGGTTTATTAATATAATTTCCGTTCTCTTCTATAATTCGGTCTCCAGAAATGATGAAATCGACATTCGTTTTGTAATCTGTTCTTGTTGAATCTACATAGAATCCTAAATAGTTTTCTGCAAAATGAAAAATTCCATTATTTCTATAAAGTTTAATAACTTGTTTTGCTTCGTCTATAAAGGTTTGATTTTTATACTGATTTCCTTCCTTTAATAGAGAAATTTGTAAAGAGTTTTTGTAAATGGAATCTAAAATAGGGGATTCTATTTTTACCGAAATAGTGTCTAAAAACGTAGGTTTTCCAGATTCTACATAATACCCAACCGTTGCTTTTTTTGGTTTTGAAGAATCATTTATAAGAGTATTTACACTCGCTTCAAAATAACCTTGAGTTTTATAGTACGCCAATAAATTGTCGGCAGTTTTTGTTATTTTTCTTTTGCTTAAAATTACAGGTTCATCATATGCTAAAAACCAATTATTAAGACCAATAAATGTGTTTGCATAGGCAATACTTTGTTTTTCAGAAAAGACATTTTTGATAAAGTTATAAGTGCTCGGATTTTTTTTGCCCCATTCTTTGGGAGTTTTAGGTTTTTTAGGGTCTCCAATATTATGAAAATACACTCCAAAAGGAAAACTTAAAAAGCGCGGATTCGGCTTTTGAAGAACGTATTTTTGAAGCTCACCACTCGTGTTTCTAACGCTGTCAACATAAATATAATTTTTTGTGAGCAGGTGTTCGTTTTCGGCAACATGCTTTGTAGAATTGCAAGAAGCAAAAAGAATAAAGAGGAAGAAAAAAAGAGAGAGTTTTTTCATTAAGTTTGCAAAGCTATTTGTTTCAAAAATAGTATTTTTCCATGGTATATTTTCAATTAGAATCAATTAATGAGTATTTCTAAAAATCAACTTAAACTTATAACAAGTTTATCGCAAAAAAAGTATCGTATAAAGCATCAATTATTCATTGCTGAAGGCGTAAAAGTAGTTGAAGAAATTCTAGAAGCCAACTATAAGGTTCATTTGCTTTTCTGTACAGAAGATTTTATTTGTGCCGTTGAAAAGAATAAAGTGATAGCTGTCTCTGAAAAAGAACTAAAAAAGATTAGTAAATTAAAAACGCCTAATAAGGTATTCGCAATTTTCGAATTCCCAGAAGTAACGAGTTTAAAAGAAAACGGACTTATTTTGGCTTTAGATGCTATAAATGATCCTGGAAATTTAGGAACGATCATTCGTTTATGTGATTGGTTTGGAGTTACTCAATTGGTCTGTTCTTTAGATACGGTAGATGCCTTCAATCAGAAAGTTGTACAAGCCTCTATGGGTTCATTAACAAGAGTTTCTATTGTTTATGCAGATTTACATCCTTATATTAAGGAGACAAAGCTACCTGTTTTTATTGCCGATATGGAGGGTAGTAATGTGTATACTTCATCTATGCCAAAAGAAGCTGTTTTAATTATGGGGAATGAAGCAAATGGTATTTCTGATTCCATAAGGAATTTAGTTACCCATAAAATTTCGATTCCAAGATTTGGGGAACTGCAAGAGACAGAAAGTTTAAACGTGGCTACCGCAACGGCTATCTTATTAAGTGAGTTTAAAAGAAGTAACGCTTCGTAGCTTTCAATCCAAACCCCGAAGGATTATTCGAATGCCAAGTTTAAGAAAAGCCCTCGTGTTCCTAGAAAATTAATTGGATCCGTCCATTGGCTAGCACCATTCGCAACGTTGTCGTATTTTATTTCATTATTTATTGCAAAAACACCTCTTATTGAAGGGGAAAATTTGAAATAATGAAGGTAAATATCAACTCCAATTCCTAATTCATACATGAAATTATGCGTTTTCATTCTGAACTCGCCGGCAGTATTATCATCTTGATTTCTTTCATTACTTGAGAGATTTAGATCATATGAGACTCCTGCTAGTAGATACGGGCGAATGTTGCGATATTTGTCTGTACTCATTTTAAAAACCAATGGAATATGCAGGAACGTTGAACTCACATCTCTGACGCTGTCTTTGGGTTCGTATAAGTAATTGAATATAATTTTCTTGGTATTACTTATTAAACCTGGTTCAAAACGCAAATTTAAATTTTTATGCAATCTTAAATCTACAATGATACCAACATTAAAGCCCGTTGTTGGTTCTACTAAAATATTACCAGGTGCAACGCCAAAAGAATTTTTCTTGATGTTTAGCTTAAAGTCATTTTGATTTAGCCCCAAATAAAACCCGAAGTGTATTTTTTTTTTATCGAAAGTAGGTAAATTTTCTACACGTTCATTTTGTGAAAAAAGAGATGTGGAAATCGTAAAAACCCCAAAAAAAATAAAATATTTAAAGTTCATTATTTACTCGCGGTATAAATTGTCGCAACCCCAAAAGTTACAGGATTGTCTTCTGTGTTAGTAAACCCATTTTTCCGTAAAATATTGTTGAACTTTTCTCCAAAAGGAAAATAATTTGCACTTTCAGATAAATAAGAATAAGCAACTTTATCCTTAGAAAAAAGCTTTCCAATAATTGGAAGTATCAAATGGGTGTGTAATTTATACCCTTGTTTAAAAGGAAATTTTGTTGGGTTAGAGGTCTCTAAAATAACCAAAACTCCAGTAGGTTTTAATACTCGTGCAATTTCTTTCAAGCCTTTGTCTAGATTTGCAAAATTACGAACACCAAAAGAAACCGTAATGGCGTCAAAAGTGGCGTCATCAAATGGCATATCTTCAGAATCACCAACAATCATTTCAATTTTTTCGGATAAGTTTGCTTTTGCGATTTTTTGTTTACCAACTTCGAGCATTCCAGTAGAAATGTCTAAACCCACAATTCTGTCTGGGTTTAAATTCGCCATCATTAATGCCAAGTCTCCTGTTCCAGTGGCAATGTCTAAAATTTGTTTCGGATTGTTTTTTCCAACAATTTTAATAACTTTTTTTCGCCATTTCACATCAATTCCAAAAGAAATTACACGGTTTAATCCGTCGTAATTCGTAGAAATATTATCAAACATTTTTGCAACTTGCTCTTTTTTTCCTAGGTCGGAATCTTTATAGGGTTTGATTATTTTTGACATAATTTTTAAATTATCCGTTTATAGCAATCACTTCGTTAATCTTATTGGGTAGCATTTCTTTCAATAAATTCTCGATACCACTTTTTAAAGTAGCGGTCGAAGAAGGACAGCCACTGCATGCGCCTTGTAAAACGACACTCACAACTTTGCGTTCTTCATCATAAGATCTAAAGGCAATATTTCCTCCATCACTTGCCACTGCTGGTTTTATGTATTCATCCAAGATGTCTACAATTTGAGCAGAAACTCCTTCTAAAGCTACCTTTGGAATTTCGATAACAGCTTCTGGAGACGTTTCTTGGGTTGGTAATTCTTTGATGATCGTTTTTCCATCTGCTAAATACTCACGAATAAAACTTCTTAACTCTGGATATACATCGCTCCATTCGACCATGTCGTATTTGGTAACAGAGATATAATTATCAGAAATAAATACTTCTTTTACAAATGGAAAGGTGAATATTGCTTGTGCTAAAGGAGATGACTTACTCGCCTCTTCAATGTTTTTATACTCAACATCTGTTTGTGTTAACGCTTTGTTAGAGCCAAACTTCATTACAGCTGGATTTGGAGTCACTTCTGCATAAATTTCTATTGCCTCTTTTTTTGATGTCGCTGTTTCTTCATTTACAACCGCATTACCATCATTGATAAACGCTTCTATTTGCTCGGCAACTTCTTGCTGAACATCGTGCCATTTTACAATGTCAAAACGTTGAATTGCTATAAAATTGGCCGTAACGAATACCTTTTTTACAAAAGGTAAGTAGAATAATTGTTGCGCCAATGAAGAGTTTTTAGCTTCGTCAATATTGGTAAACTCATAACTTCCACCATTTATTAAAATTTGATTGCTAACAAATTTCACAATGCTGTCATTAGAAGTTTCTTGTATGGTAATTTGTGTATTTTTCATGGTCAAAAAAATGAATTGCAAAATTAAGGCAAAAAAGGGAATAAGAATCTCTTTTATTGTAAAAGTTAAAAACACTGCGAGCGACAACTTTTTTAGAGTTTCAGCAAGCAGTGTTTTATATTGTTGGTGTTAATTTTTACAAGTTCAGCGTCAGTGTCGCCGTAATCTTACTATTATTGGTTATTAAATTTGCGGCATTTATATTACTGAATTGTGAATAGAAGTCATATGCAGTATTTTGGCTACTTTGACTGTAGGAAATATCAAACTTTGTATTTCCAAAATAATACCCACCTCCAAAAGAATAACCTATTGTGTTTTCAATGTCCGAAGCATTTTTTAGCGGGTTTTGTTCAAATTGATAACCACCTCTTAAGCTCAGTCGTTTCATGCGCCATTCGGTTCCAATTTTTATATTGTGGGTTGCTCGTAAATCGTTTTGAAAAAATCGATTTTCATTCAGGAAGTATCCTTCTGACAATTTTATGTTTTGATAGTTTTTGTTTGTATAATCGATACTTAACAATCCATTTCTCCCAAATATAAAAGCGGCACTTGCCGTCAACTTACTCGGTGTTTTTAATCGGTATGCAATGTATTGCCAGTCATTTGCTTCAGTATATGGCGTTTGGTCTTCTGTAAAAAAGGTTGTTTCTCCTTGGAGAAAGCCAACGTCAATATTGTTCTCGCTGTCAAATCCATAATTCGTGTCTTGTAATATTTCTGTAAACCAGGTAGGAGTTTGGTATGCCAAACCAAATCGAAAGACTTTGTGAACTTTATAAATGAACCCAGCATTTAAAGAAAACCCAGTTCCTATCGTATTATTTACTTGATATAAATCAACTTCCAATTCTTGATCATCAGCAGCGTTGTTGATTTCTTTTAAAAGCGTTTCTTGATTGAAATTTAAGTCATAAAAATTCAAACCAGCGCCAACATATAATTTGTTTTCATGTACTGCGGAGAATGCAATATTTATTTCACTCAACTCTCCATTCATCCTATTTCTAAAGCGTTGTTCTTCACTAATATTATATTCAAGATGAGGTGTGTTTTGATCTATTGGAAAGTCGGTAAAAGTTGCAGTACCACTATTTCCTCCAGCAGAAAACCCAGTACTAAAATCCTTTGTAATTCTGTAATTAAAACCAACAGCAAACTTGTTCCATTCAGAATTGTCAAGTGCTTTAAAAACGAAAACAGCTCCCGCTTGTGAAGCATTAAAAAAGGCTTCTTCTGTTGTTATTGCATTGTTGTAGTAGTTTGAAGTGATTGCTGTGCTTCGCGAGCTAATGGTTCCAGAAAAAGTACTGTTTTTATAGACCGCGATTCCGGCAGGATTAATGTTCATTACAGAAATATCTCCACCAAGAGCACCAAATGCACCACTCATTCCAACAAATCGTGCAGATCCATTATTGTCATTTCCTGAGAACAACAAAGCCAAATCTTGATATCCTAAAGATTGAGACTGGGTTGTAATTGTTGTGGTAATAAAAATTATTACTGTAAAAAAATATTTCATTATATGTATTTAGCACTTAAATTGAAACGAATCTTTTTAGTTTTTTCTTCTAGAGGAGCTTCTAGACGAGGAGCCTCTTGATGAGGAACTTCCAGAACTTCTACTTGACGAACGAGTGCTTCTCGTGTTATTGCTAGGAAACGTGCTTCTTGTGCTTCTTGTGCTTCTTGTTGTTCTAGTGCTTCTGTTCGGTTTTACTATATTTGTTGTCCTTACCGTCCTTGTGTTTTTTGCTTTTTTTGTTCTTCTAGTTGGTTTTGGCTTTATGTTCGTCGTGGTATTTCTGGTGTTTCGAATTGTATTTGTATTGCGAGTAGATCGTAGCTTTCTTTTGTTTTTTCTGGTAAAGCTAGTGTAGGCAACCCTCCCTGAATTGTTCAACTCCCATCTTCCATTTATATTATTTGACCTTCTTCCATAGCTTCCATATCGACCTCTTCTCTGGTTTGAAGCGCCATAGTATCTTCCATTTCTTCGGTATCCATTTCCGTAATACGAGTATGCATATTTACGGTAACCGTACGGATCATAATTTGACCATCCGTATCCGTAAAAACCATTTCCATAAAAATAATTATTTCCCCATCCCCAATTGTTAAATCGTCTTCTATTGAAAGACCAATAATTAAATCGATACGCATCGTATGCCCAAACATCTCCCATCCAATATGGGTTTTGTCTTACGTTAATGTTTATGACGACATCGTTGTTTTCTCCGTTACCCCAAGATTGATTTGGTGTATACGCTAATGTGTTTTCTGTTTCATTAGACACAGCGACACTGTCTATTGTGTTGTATTCGTCTTCCTCTAAGAAAATATCTTCACTGTTTATTTCGTCAACTAAATCTAATTCTTCCGCAAAGTAATCTGCATTGTAGTTAGAATAAGCTCTTTCGTTAACAACAATAACTTTCTTCTTTCTTTTGGAATTGGTTTCATCTGCATAAATACCATCCTCAGTCGTTGCTTGTTGATACGTTCCACATGAAATGAGTACTGAACTAAATGCAAAAAGCATTAGAAGTTTACTGAAATTTAATTTTGTGTATCGTATTTTCATAATTTGTAATATTTGGATGAATACTTATTTTCTAAATTGTTTGGCAAAAAGTTGCAAACTATAAGGGGTCTCTAACCATTTTATAGTAATTTTGTATTCCGTTTTGTAAATGTAACTATTTGCAAAACAAAATTTCAAATAATAATAAGCAATATTTGTGCCAAAGTTTTTACTATGAGCAAGAAGTTAACAAAAAGAGCAGACGATTATTCTAAATGGTACAACGAATTAGTTGTAAAAGCAGACCTAGCAGAAAATTCTGCAGTAAGAGGTTGTATGGTTATAAAGCCTTACGGTTATGCTATTTGGGAGAAAATGCAAGCAGAATTAGATAGGATGTTTAAAGAAACAGGTCATGAAAATGCCTATTTCCCATTATTTGTTCCAAAAAGTTTGTTTGAAGCTGAAGAAAAAAACGCAGAAGGTTTTGCCAAAGAATGTGCGGTTGTTACCCACTATCGTTTACAAAATGATCCTGATAGACCTGGAAAATTACGGGTAGATCCAGATGCCAAATTAGAAGAAGAATTAGTCGTTAGACCTACTTCTGAAGCAATTATTTGGAATACTTATAAAGGATGGATTCAATCGTATAGAGATTTGCCTTTATTGATCAATCAGTGGGCAAATGTGGTTCGTTGGGAAATGCGAACACGTTTGTTTTTAAGAACTGCCGAGTTTTTATGGCAAGAAGGACACACAGCACACGCAACAGAGTCAGAAGCAATTGTAGAAGCAAAGCAAATGCAAGAAGTATATGCAACTTTTGCTGAAAACTTTATGGCAATGCCTGTTGTAAAAGGTGCCAAATCTGAGAGTGAGCGTTTTGCAGGTGCAGTAGAAACTTATACAATAGAAGCTTTGATGCAAGATGGAAAAGCGTTACAAGCAGGAACAAGTCACTTTTTAGGTCAAAATTTCGCAAAAGCTTTTGATGTTAAATTCACTTCTAAAGAAGGAAAGCAAGAACATGTTTGGGCAACTTCTTGGGGTGTTTCTACCCGTTTAATTGGTGGTTTGATCATGACGCACTCAGATGATTTGGGATTGGTTTTACCTCCAAAATTAGCCCCTATACAGGTTGCAATAGTACCAATTTATAAAAATGACGAACAGTTAGCTGCAATTTCAGAAAAAGTAGATATTATTGTAAAAGGATTGCGCAAAAAAGGGGTTTCTGTAAAGTTTGATAATAGAGATACGTATCGACCAGGCGCAAAATTCGCAGAATATGAGTTAAAAGGTGTTCCCGTAAGAATTGCAATTGGAAATAGAGATCTAGAAAATAATACAGTTGAGGTTGCAAGAAGAGATACTTTAGTAAAAGAGACAATTTCACAAGATGACGTTGTTTTATTTATTGAAAATCTATTAGAAGAAATTCAAGATAATTTATTTACAAAAGCAATCGATTTTAGAACCGCACATACAACGAATGTTTCAACGTTTGAAGAATTTAAAGATGCCATTGACAAAAAAGGTGGTTTTGTATCTGCGCATTGGGATGGTACCATTGATACAGAAGATAAAATAAAAGAATTGACAAAAGCAACGATTAGATGTATTCCAAACGATGCAAAAGAGGAGGTTGGAACTTGTGTGTTTTCAGGAAAACCTTCTTTAAAAAGAGTTCTTTTTGCGAAGGCGTATTAAGTTTTTTAAATTTCTTTAAAAAAAGATTGCGAAGTTTGAAAAACGTTGTATATTTGCACCCGCAATTGGAGATAATTTAATTGTTATGGTCCGTTCGTCTAGGGGTTAGGACGCATGGTTTTCATCCATGTAACACGGGTTCGATTCCCGTACGGACTACAAAGTTTTAATTAAAAACGAATAAATTAAGAATTATGGCAAATCATAAGTCAGCATTAAAGAGAATTAGAAGTAACGACGCTAAGAGATTGCGTAATAAATATCAGCATAAAACGACACGTAACGCGCTAAGAGATATCCGTGCTACTGAAGATAAAAAAGAAGCTGAAGGAATGTTAGGTAATGTGATTTCTATGTTAGACAAATTAGCAAAGAACAACATTATTCATAAAAACAAAGCTGCAAATTTAAAATCTAAATTAACAAAGCACGTTGCTGCGATGTAAGATTTTTATTTTCAAAATTTATAAAAACTCTGAATGAAAATTCAGAGTTTTTTTTGTGCTTTACCAATCGTAATTTTTGTGAGCATCTAAACGAATAAAGATGAAAAGCAAGATGGTGAATCCCCACAAAGATGAGCCTCCGTAGCTAAAGAACGGGAGCGGTATGCCTATTGTTGGTAATAAACCGATTACCATTCCAATGTTTACAATCACATGAAAGAATAGAATAGAGGCGAGGCCATAGCCGTAAACTCGACCAAATTTATTACTGTGAGTTTCTGCCAAATAGATGATTCGGTACATCATTAGCATAAAGGCTATAATAACAAGACTAGAGCCGATAAATCCCCATTCTTCACCAACAGTACTAAAAATATAATCGGTGTGTTGTTCGGGTACGAAATCCCCTTGCGTTAAATCGCCATTTAAAAATCCTTTTCCATTTAATCCTCCTGAACTTATTGTGAGTTCTGATTGATACGAATTATACCCAATCCCTTTGTTGTCTGTTTTGATACCCAATACGATATCAAACCGATCTTTTTGGTGTGAAGCTAAAACATGTTTATAAAAGTAGTTTGTTCCAAAAACAAAAACGCCTAGTAGTAGATACACCCCTACTACTTTATACCAATTAAATCGTAAAAAACGCTTTCCGGCTTTTTTAATGATAAGAATCAGAAAGAAAGTGATTAGTATAAAAAGACTTGTAATAATTGATTCGGGCCCAAAATAAATGGTACCTATAAAAACCAGTACTATTGAAACACCTAAAATGATGTAATTTAAAGTGAGTCCTTCCCGATTTAAGACGAAAAAAAACGCCAAATAAATTAATGCCGAACCAGCGTCAGGTTGAAGTATAATTAAAAAAGCAGGTAGAAAAATGATCATGAATGCTTTTATTTGATTTTTCACCAAGGTAAAGTTGTATTGCCGATCACTTAACAGTTTTGCTACTGCCAATGCTGTAAACGCCTTCACAAACTCAGAAGGTTGCAACCCTATAACACCAAAATTATACCAAGATGTTGCGCCATTAATTGTTTTACCAAAAACAAACAATCCAAGAAGTGAAAATATTGAAATGATATAAAAAACACTCGAAAATTTTTCGTAAAATTTAGAGTTAAAAAAAAGTATTAGAATAATTAAAGGGGGTGTTAAACAAATAAAAATGAGTTGTTTTCCATATTTCGTTGAAAAACTCAGGAACTCCACATCTTCTGTTGTTCTAGAAGCTGCATAAATATTTAACCATCCAAAGCCAACTAAAAAGAGGTATAGAAAGACTAAGGTAAGATCGATTCCTGCAAAAATGTTATTTCTTTCCTGGCGCAATTTCTTTTGATTTTTGTTTGTCGTAAACTTCTTGTAAACTGAGTGCAAGCATTCTTTTTTCGACCCAAGGTTTAGAAATCTTTTCTCTAAGATATTTTTCTATAATTAAACTTGAAATCGGTGCTGCTATTGTAGATCCATAACCGCCATTCTCGACAAAAACAGCAATTGCAATTTTAGGGTTTTCTTTAGGGGCAAATGCAACTAAAATAGAATGATCGGGCGCTTGTGTTTTAACGCCATCTATTATTTTGATAGAGTTTTCTACAGTCCCCGTCTTTCCGCAAATTTCAATGCCTTTTATTTGGCTCAATTTTCCGGTTCCTGTTTTAAAAACCTCATGCATCGCTTCTATGATAGGTTCAAAATATTTTGCATCTATAGTTGTCTTTTTTGGAACGGTATATTTTTTATTTTCGATGTCTTTTCCTGCTACCTTTTTTAAAATATGCGGTATGTAGAAAAAACCTTTATTAGCAATTGCTGCTGTAAAATTCGCCAACTGTATTGGGGTTGTTTCAACGTCACCTTGTCCGATTGCATTCGAAATTACCGAAGAAGCGTTCCAACGATAATTAATTCGATTGTCATAAAAATCTCCTGTCGGAACCCTGCCAGCTGCACCGGCTGGCAAATCGTATCCTAAATAATCTCCCAGTCCAAAACTTTTCACATGTTTGCTCCAGTTATTAAGTCCTTCAGAAGGGTTGCTGTTTTTTTCTATAATACGTTTAAAAGTGTTTGAAAAATAGCTATTACAAGATTTTGCAATTGCTGTCTTTAAATAGATGGGGCGACCTATAATTCCACAATGACAGCCCATGAACTCATTCTTTCGCCTTCCATATTGATAGCCTTCATAGCACCTGAAATTCGTATTTGCATCAATCACATTTTCTTGAAGTCCAATTAAAGCATTCATCATTTTAAAAGGAGACCCAGGAGCATATTGCGCCATTAAAGATCTGTCATAGGTAGGCTTATCAGGATTGTTTGGATTCATTAAAAATACTGAATTTTTAGAACGTTTTCTGCCTACTAACATATTTGGATCGTAAGAAGGCGCCGTTACTAGTGCTAAAATTTCTCCACTAGAAGGTTCTATTGCTACAATTCCGCCACGTTTTCCTTTCATTAAACTTTCTGCATATTGTTGCAATTCAATGTCAATGGTTAAGGTTAGGTCTTCTCCGTTTGAAGGCAGCGTGTCTAAAATGCCGTTTTTATAAGAACCGGTTACTTTATTAAATCTGTTTTTATGTGAGTATTTCTTTCCTTTAGTTCCTCTTAAATAGTCTTCATATTCTTTTTCAATACCTGCCTTGCCAATCAACTCACCATGTTGATAATAGGCGTTTTTTTTAGCTTTAGATTCACCGACCTCACTGATGTATCCAAAAATATTGGCAGCAGATTTTATAGGATACTCTCGAATGACTCTCTTTTGAATATAAAATCCTTTATAGTGGTGCAATTTTTCTTGAAGGTATGCATAGTCA
>TARA_B110000208_G_scaffold96627_1_pt1 | contig 18047 bp, 19 predicted proteins | sample TARA_B110000208 | Tara Oceans TARA_B110000208 (sample SAMEA4397426) | marine metagenome | biome: Polar Biome; feature: [SRF] surface water layer (ENVO:00010504); material: water (ENVO:00002006), including particulate matter (ENVO:01000060) such as... | depth 5 m
AGAAAATATGCTCATGGAGGCGTTTTTAGTCTCAGGAAGGGTATGATAAGGGTAAAGGCCAAAAAGTGCCGATTTTGACCCTTTTTTACCTTTTTTTAGGGTAAAAGTCCTTGGAATCAGTTGATATCAGTACAAGATAGCCTATATTGATTACTCTACATTACTTAAACTACATAATCAAAACCATTTTGATAATGGATTTTCAATCTTGTTACCTGAAGTCAACAATGCGATGATTTTGGGAAAACATTTTAAAAGTGCCCATGTGATAAGTTGGTAAGGTTAAATTTTAACGGCATGTTTGAGGGTATATTTTTTTTATAAAAATATATAAACCTATATATATCAATACTTTAATGTACTTATTCGATTGACGCCCACTACATTGTGATTCTTGTGAAAGCGCTTTAGTTAATAGCTTACACGCTTTGGTGATCTTCACTTTTTGAAATGAGACATACATAAAATATGTATAAATTTATTAATTAAACAGACCAGCCATAAATTCGCATAGATATTTTGCCATTTTCAGAATCAACACCTTCTTTGAAGAGTAGTGAGAGTTGTTTAATATGCGCTTCGCTACCTATAGGAAATGAAATTACTCCTCTAGCATTTATTACTCGGTGCCAAGGTAATGTTGTGCTGCTAGGTAATCGTTTTAAGATCGAACCAACGTAGCGTCCATAACCCGAGTAGCCACAAAGTTTTGCAACCTGACCATATGACGCAACTTTACCTTGTGGAATCGAAGCTACAATTTGCATAACTATTTGCTTAAGTTCAGATGTATCTATGCAACTGCTCATTGAGGTATATTCCTTATTGGACACAAAGCGGTTAAATTAAGGGACTCCGTTATGAGTCTCGCTTGAACGGCTGGTTAGGGACACTTATTACATTATCATAAATCGCAAAAGCGGCGCAAACTATGCTCGTTGTAGTGCCATTAATCTAAAATTTCCCTCTATTCCACACTAACAAGCATGCTGCTAAATTTAAACATTGCCTCTAGGGGGGGGTAATTTTTCGGGTAACTATTATTATTAAAATACTTTAAGCTATATCTAACAAGTTGATGCGGCAGTGATTCGATTCACGCTTACGAATTGAACTTGACTTGACGATCATGAAGAGTACAAAACAGAAGGCTTAGTTAAAGCTGAGCCGAATATAAATTTCAAAGAGAGCATATTATGCCTAAATGTAATAAGAAAAAGGTTATCGGCATACATGAACTTAATGCCGGCGATCCTATAGTTGCCGACCCCATATTATGGGACCGGGAATCCGATTCTTACACTCGAAGGGGCTTTCTAAAAAAATCTGGATTGGTTGCGATGACGGCTGCCTTAGGAGGATTTATTCCCTTTGCCAACAAAATGACCAGAGGGCTTATTCCTGCTGCTTTCGCTGCTGAATCTGAGGCTTTTTCTATTGAAGGTAAAGAAGGGCTGAAGGTTCTTAACGACCGACCAATCAACGCAGAGACGCCCCCTCATTTACTTGATGATGAATTTACTCCGGCAAAACATTTCTTCGTGCGCAACAATGGTTTACCTCCTGATCCTGATACCATAGGTGATACGAGTAAGTGGGAGCTAGAAATTGCCGGAGAGTCCTGTACCAATCCTCAAAAATTCACCTTAGCCGAACTTCAAAAGCGGTTCAAGCATTACACCTACGCGATAACGTTAGAGTGTGGTGGTAATGGTCGAAGTGAATTTAATCCTCCAGCTAAGGGTAATCAGTGGTCTACTGGAGCTGTGGGATGTTCCAACTGGACAGGAGTAAGGGTAAGAGATGTTCTAGAAGCTTGTGGCATTAAAGATAATGCTATTTATATTGGCTACTACGGTGCCGATAGTCATTTAAGTAGAGACCCCACCAAAGATGCCATTTCCCGCGGGGTCCCTATGGAAAAAGCACTTGAAGATGAATCATTAATTGCTTGGCGCTTTAATGGCGAAGATATTCCTCACTTAAATGGTTTTCCGTTGAGGTTGATAATTGGTGGCTGGCCCGCCTCAGTCAGCGGCAAGTGGCTAAATAAAATCGTCATTCGCAACAAAGTTCATGATGGCCAGAAAATGAATGGACAGGCCTACCGGATTCCCTGTGAGTCTGTTGCACCAGGTGCTAAAGTTGCCGATGAGGATATGTGTATTATCCATTCAATGCCTGTTAAATCGTTAATTACCTACCCTAAAAGCGGTGTCACTCATGCGCTGAAAGATACTTTCGAATTCCGAGGCAAGGCTTGGGCTGGTGATCTTGAGGTGGAAAAAATGGAGGTTTCGATAGATTTTGGATCCACCTGGCAACTAGCAAAACTTGAGAAACCGGTAAACCGCTTAGCTTGGCAAATATGGTCTGCTAAACTTAAATTTCAGCAACGAGGCTATTACGAAGTTTGGGCTCGTGCTACCGATAGCAAAGGCACAGCTCAGCCGACTATTCTGCCAGGATGGAATCCAAAAGGTTATTTGAACAATGCTTGCCATCGCATTGCTGTCCAAGTAGCCTGAGTGAGGATAACGTAATGACTCAATTTCTAGCAAAACAGTTAGGGCTGACCATATCAATATTGATGCTCGCTATAACGAATACTGTTATTGCCGCCGATATGCAGGCTTATCAAATTGACAAAGATTCTGGGCTGATAATGGCGCCCGGCTGGGAAATCGTAAAAGGTAATTGTACAGCTTGTCATTCAGCCAAGTTTATTACTGGGCAGCGGGGCGATAGGGAAACTTGGGAATCCATGATTCGCTGGATGCAAAGAACACAAGGTTTGTGGCAAATACCCAGTGAAACAGAAACCACTATACTAGATTATCTGGCCACTAATTACCCGCCTGGCAAAGCATCGCGCAGATCTAACCTACCTCCCAATTTAATGCCTAGAACTCCTAACGGAGACCCTTAATTTAAACATTATAAAATGTATAACTATATGTATAACTTTAGAAGATTTTTTTTAATTGCGTTGCGCAGAGGGAACTTAACGATAATCCTAACTTATTGATTTATAGCTATATTTAAAACTAATAACAATCACAGCATTACTAAAAGAAAAAAATCACTACTATTTGATTGAGGTAGCAGCTACCGATAAGTTAATTAGTGGGAACGTCAGCTTGATTATCAAACTGCATACTTCCTAAACACTTGTTTGCTTAACGCGATTATATTAGGCAAATAAGTCAGTAAAATAAGCAACAACCCTAAGCTAAGGTATATCCAACGCATAGAGTAGTCGGTAACAATATTCGCGACAGGTTTTAGCTCGCGAACGTGATCGTAAAACGCTGGGCTGTCTGTGCCTTTCATATAAGTGCCTTTAACTTCTACGGCAACTTTTTTAAGGTATTGAGTATCTAGCTGCGATAAGTAGCGGTCATATTCTGCATAGGCGACAGTGGGGTCTGGTTCATCAATACTCGTGTCGCTGTAACTCACGCCAACGGCGCCTGCGGAGCTTTCTTTGGTATCTGAAGACCAGTAGCCAACCCATTTGTTACTGGAGTTATAACGCGGGATAGGGACAGGTAGATTGCCGCCCACGCCGACCAAGAGTAAGTTTTTACCAATTTGTAGGCGACTGAGGTCTAGTTTATTAATAGCATTTACTTTGGGCGCTTCATCGCCATCCGTAAAGAACAGCATGTAGGCTGGCATGTTCAAGTAGTCGATCATGGTTTCTGCTGTTTTGATGCCGAAGCTTAAGCGGCTATTGCCGCGCCATGCCATGCGCCATTCTAGGTGGTCGATGCTGTCAGTGATTTCATCGTAGTTTTTGCACACTTCTAGTGGCATTAGGAGCAATGCGACATTCTCAGCCGCAAATACGCCTAGACTAAAGTAGGTGCCGCATTCTGCATCTGCAACTACTTTCTTCATAAGGTGTTGGGTGTATGCCATGCGGTTGGTTGTTTTTGCACCGATTTTGACATCTTCCGCATTCATGCTTTGAGAGACATCAGCGAGTAACAAGTAGTTTTTGACGTCTTGTTTTAGTTGAATTTCAGGTTTGAAAATGGCTAATGATAATAGAACAATGATGATGACGAGCAAGAGGCTTTCATAGTGCTCTTGTAGAAAATCATGCTTTAAAAAGGCGATCAGTTTTTTTATGGTAGCGCTATTTTTGACAGAGCTATACATGGCAGTACCTTTTTTTGTAGGACTACTCATGGTAGTCCTACTGGCAAGTTGCTTAACTCAACACCAGATTTCTCTTTAGCGGTGCTTTTCATATTGGTCGGAATAATGGAATTTAATAAGCTTAAATTGAATTTAGCTGCCAGCATGTCTGGTGCTGTTCTTAGTGCATGTTCGTAAGCGATTCTGGCTTGCAAGAAGCTGTATTTAGACTCGTCATTAAGTGAGCCATCATCATTTAATTTCCGATGGATACCTGAAGTGAGCAGGTTGTTACCAATATTGTATTGAATGCTGGCTATTTGCTGTTTGCTTAACGGTGCTGCAGATTTAGCTACATCCTCTAAGATCTGTGTATACGTTTGCACCGCGTGTTTGTAGTCTTTATTTTCGCCTTGATAATAAGCAGCTGAAAATTTTGACTTGAGCGGGTAGGCATCATCTTTTAGTAATTTTCCAGCGCTCAGCACACTGTTGATTTCATTGATGTGGAGATACTGCTTTCCCGCTACAAACAGACCAATTAGACCGATAACCGCACCAATCAATAGGATGATATTTTTTAACTTCATGCCTGAAGTGATGCTATTTTTCATTGGTATATCCTTAGGTTTTTGGCAATCAGAATCAGTAAGCTGATGATGCCGGCAATAATAATAAAGTGAGTCGAATAATCGCGTCCAGCAATCGTGACTTCATATTGAATCGTTTTCTTTTCGCGCGCGTTAATGTCTTGAATCGCAGATTGCAGCGTCGTTGGGTTATCTGCTTCATAGGCTTTGTATTTAATTTTGAGCGACTTAAAGTAGTTGTCCAATGCGATTGGCGCCGGTGTGGTGTCTTCTGTGTACACTTTTTTAGTGAAGATACTCAAACCGTCAGGCTCTCTCAACACAATCCAGTACAGACTTAAGCCTTTTGCTTCCATTTCTTTTTTAAGCTTTAGTTTGACACGTGGGCTAACTTTTCCAGCACCATCAGACAGTAAAATCACCGCTCTTGAGCCGGAGCTTTCGATTTGGTCAAATAAGCTTGCGCCTTGCGTGACGCCTGCGCCAATATTGGTTTGGTTAACACCAGAGCTGGTGGCAGCATTAATGGCAGAATAAATGGCATCGCGATTGGTCGTAATTTTAAGGCCATATAAAGCCGAATTGGTGAAAGCGACAACGCCCACCATATCATCTGGTCTTGATTGCACAAAGTCAGTTAATAAGCGTCTAGCCGCTGCCGATTTCACTTCGCCAGCTTGACCATTGATGACATCGCCCGCAAATGGATGTTCCATACTCACACTACGGTCGATGACCATGACGGTTTGTGCGCCCTTGCCTACCTTTTGTACTACCTGGTCGCCGCCACGCGGCCCCGTTAATGCCAATACTAATGCCGCGATTAACAGCGCAGTAATCAGGTTTAACAGGAAGTCAGCTGTTTTAGAAAACTGGTCTTTCGGCGCGATGGTTAGCCATGAATACAACTGACCTTGACTGCCTTTTAAGACAAAAGGCAGCGCACTCATTGGCAGGAGTAATAATGCCCAGGGGTTTAATAAAGTCATCAAACGCCTCTTTCGCAGTCTCTTAGCTGTTTGCTAAAGGATAGAATTTTTTGCATCACGTTATCGCTGCTTTTATCGGTAAATAACGTTTGGTTTGATAGGTCGAAAAATTCGGCTACTTCCGTTTTTAACCTACTGAACTCTGGATGGCTGACTAAAAACGTATCAATATTATTCGGGTATAAACCACGGTCAAATAGCTGGTTAAAGGCTTCGTGTAATAAACCTAGTGCTACTTTCGGTGCACCTGCATCAGCCGCTTTCTTTTTACTGATGGATTTGATTTGTCGATGCGCGCGAGCAAAGTTGCCACCCATGAATGGCAACCAATAACGATCGGCATTAATATAGATAAGACCAATGATGCTGAATAGCAATAAGCCAGCGAATGCTAGTAAACTTAACAAGTTACTGTCTTGATTAATCAGAGCGGCTTTAGCTTGCGGCAATAGGCTTGTTTTTGCATCGTCTAAGTCAGAAATCACTAAAGGGGAATACCAAAACATCCAAGCAGGCACGGTTAAATCTTCGCCATCTACTAAGGTAATCATTTCCTCTGGCAACACCATCTTGGCGGCTTCTGTTGAGTGTGCGAAAACTTGGTAGCTTAACTCAATGATATAGCGTGATTGTGTATCATCTACTGCTTGCGACACATTCACTTTTGACAGCTCCATACCTGCTGTTCTCGTGCCTTTTACGGGTAAGAACTTCGGTGTTATTTTCTCTCCTGTCTTCGCTAATATGGTGACTTTACGTGTCAACACATCGCCAACTTGAATGCCAATTTTTTGTATTGGTTCAGCAATACTAATGATTGCTGTTATTTTTTCTGCTGCAATGCTTAAGCTACAGCTGATTAGTAGTGCCAATAGCATGACAAGGTTGAATGGTTTTATGTTCATTAACTCATGTTTTCTTCAAAATAGTCTGTGAAAGACTCAGGTTTATATTCGCCGTTGACAAAAAGCGCAGGGTAATCGAACTTTAAAAAGAGTGCGTTGAGCGCTTCTCGCCTTTTCTCGAATGCTTCGATAAATTGCTCACGCAGTGATTGTCTAAAAAAGAAACGGCTGCTTAAGCCCGTTTCAGGGTCGATTAAGTTACCAAAGCCAAATTTAGGCAGTTTTTGATACTCTTGCTCATCCCATAAAACAACAGGTACGACCTGATGCGTAGACATGGCATTTAAGGTTTTTTCTATGGTTGCTAGTGGCATATGAAAGTCAGAAATCCAAAACACCAGAGAACGCCTTGTGCCTAGATAGAAGGGTAGGTCGATAATGCCTTCTGAACCCGTGAGCTTCGTACTATATTGTTGCAGTTCACTAATTACTTCCAAGCTATTAAATACCTGATGACTCAAAGGCAATGTGAGCGCTTCAATTACATGGTCGTGATAAGCCACAAAGCTGAAGATGTCACTCATTTCATATGCAGAATAAGCAATCGATGAAGCAATCTCTGTCGCAATTTCTAGCTTACTTTTATTACCCTTAAACTGCATAGAGCTAGATGCATCACACACGGCGTAAATCGGCGTTGTATTATCTTGCTTAAACGTTTTCACCTGTATGTTTTCATAAGGGTCGCGCATCGATGCACGCACATCTATGCGTTTGGCATCTGGATAGTCAATCAGCGACACATTGCCACGATAATCATCTCCCAAGCCACGCTGAGTGCCCTTATGGCCACCATAATGGACGCTAGTCGACTTCCATGGAATCGTGTAATGAAACGGTTTAACGTAATCTGCAATCATGATGCTAGGCTTTTTGTGGCACGTGTACTTGGTCTAAAATCTTAGTGCTTAACTCGCGCGCCAATAAAGTACGGCGACTTTCATACATGGAGTTAAACGCCAACCTATGCGCAATAATTTCATGGAAAACAGCGTGAATATCTTCAGGGTATAAACTATCTCTATCCATCAGCCATGCGTGTACGCGGGCAGCTTTTAACAACATGCCCATGCCGCGTGGGCTCGCACCTGCTTGAATTAAACGTTTCACATCAACACTATGCAGTTCAATATCAAACTTGCTTGGGTCTTGTGTGGCTGTCCAAAGATTTAAGGCATAGTCTTCAATAACGTCGCTAGACTTGATGTGATCTTGTAATACGTCAGAAAAATCATTGAGTTGGTCGTATTGCAAGATATCACTCTCGACCGCTTGTGTGAGCTTTTCTGTATGTTGGAATTTGGTATTAAAAATCAATGATTTTCTAATCGCTGGATCGTCTGGAATATCAATAGCAATTTCCATCATAAAGCGATCACGTGCTGCAGCAGGAATCTCAAAGGTTTCATTTTTTTCGACTTGGTTACGATCGGCAAATACCAACATGTGCGGGAAGCGGTATTCCTTTTTAAACGCATTGATATGGCGTTCAGCCATCACTCTTAACATTAAGGCATGCACTTGTGGTCTTGCACGATTGATTTCATTAAAGAAGAAAACGGATAGATCTTCGCCTGAGCGGAGTAGAGGGCCTTCATCAATTTGTGGTCGACCATCCTCACCAAGATAAGTATCGTAAATCAAATCATTTGGCATTAAGTCTACCGTGCCTTCAATCCGTTCATAGGCACCACCGATACCTCTGGTAATCGCTTGTAGTAGTGTCGTTTTACCAACGCCAACGCCACCTTCTAGCAACACATGGCCGCGCGCAAAAATCGCGATGTTCATTAACCGAATCGCCTTGTCTTGACCCACAATGACTTTTTGCACTTCTGATTCTAGCTTCATTGCCTTGCCGCGCATGTCAGCGAGTTGATTGTCTATGGTTGCAGTGTTCATGCTTTCCTCTGAGTAAAATTTTTAAGTCAAATAATAAATGATTAAGTGAAATGCTGGCCTACAGTTTCTGATATAGCTTGTGATTTATTAAGAAATAAACTACCATCCAGACAGGTCTGTTCATTTTTAGTTTGCAATAGAATGCATGACTTTGCAAGACTTTTATAAAAGAAACGTTTAAACCATGGCGAGAGCTGAATTGTTAACCTTTGAAGATTTTTATGGAAGGTATGAAAGTACCGGTAAAACACAACTGGCTCGCCTGTTGAAGCTTTCTGGCGCCATCGAAAAGTGGAGCCAAGGCCGTGTTAACCATGCTGAAGTGGTGAACGAATTTTCTATTAAAGACGTGCAAGTGCTAAGGAAGCTCATCGAAAATGAAGTCGCTTCCATCAGTCATAATGCCGCAGCTACTGACGCAAATGTAATGGCTGACCAGATTTTATTTCTCATCATCGGAGCCGTTAAAGTACAGCTGCAAAGCAGCTCAAGTACGACATGGCCGCTGGTGAATCAAACCATTAAAGAATTGGTTTCTCCTCGAAAAAAACAGAATAGCCCCATGCTTGCATTGACCAGTGTTGTGTTGATTGCAGGCTTTGCATTCACCTTATTTTTAATTAACAACAAACAGAAGCCAACGACAGACTTGACCCCAATAGAAGCGGCACAAGACATGTCTGTTAATCAGGCTGGGAGCCAAACGGTGGGTAACTTAATTGCGGTGTATCAAAAAATGCAAAGCGGAGAGTGCCAACTGCCACAAGCATTGGTGTTGCAGCCTAAAGACCGTGAGGCATTTATTGCCTTTGTGACGGAAGGAAAAGTGAATATCAATACTGCAGATAGCCTAAAAAAATCACTAGAGTATGTCGATTGTAAGTACCCGCAAAAACTAATGAATAACCCGTTAAACCGCTCACCAGAGAATGGATAACCAACATGAATAAAATGCACGATAAAATAGTGGCTACAGCCACCCAGCTTTTTGAAGCGCGAGGCATTAATGCTTCTGGCGTTGATTTAATTATTCGTGAAAGTGGTGTTGCCAAAGCGACTCTTTATAAATACTTCCCAAGTAAAAACCAGCTCATCATCAGCTACTTGCGCGATAAGTCTGATCGCCTATATGCATGGCTAGAAGAAAACCTGATTGATAAAAAGAAAGACTCGCTTGAGGTGTTGCTAGCGCTTTGTGATTTGTTTGAATTATGGCTTACTAAGCCAGAGTTTCATGGGCTGCCATTTCATATCGCATCGGTTGAGTTTCCTGAGGCTAATCATCCAATCAACCTCTACTCTGCTGAGTTGTCAAAAGAGTTGCAGCTTTATTTCTCCAAGATAGCAAAAAAAGCGGAGATTAAAGACCCAGAGACATTGGGGCAGCAGTTGATGATTATTTTTGAAGGTGCCGCATTGGTTGAGGGGTTGAGTCCAGGGTCTGGAGCAGCATTGAGAGCGAAGAAAGCAGCAGTAACGCTGATTAAATCATCCACATAGTAATCACAAGCCTAAGCGGCCAATAATGGGGGAAGGTTCCCCTTTGATTTTGATGATATTCGATATTAAATCGCAGTTAGGGGTTTCATGAAAATCGTTTTAAAGCGAAAATAGGATTAATCATAATTAAATTAACAAAGAAAACTCGAATGGCAAACCAAAGTAGTTATACAAAAGAAGAATTATTAACTTGCGGGCAAGGCGGAATGTTTGGTGAAGGTAATGCGCAATTACCATTACCACCTATGCTGATGTTTGACCGCATTGTGAGTATTGCCGAAGACGGTGGTGCATACGACCAAGGTCAAATCATTGCAGAGTTGGATATTAATCCTGATTTATGGTTTTTTGACTGTCACTTTGCAGGTGATCCTGTGATGCCTGGCTGCTTAGGCTTAGATGCGATGTGGCAATTAGTTGGTTTCTACTTAGGCTGGAAAGGTGGTCCTGGTAGAGGCCGTGCTTTAGGAGTTGGTGAAGTGAAATTCTCAGGCCAAGTGTTACCAGAGACGAAGATGGTAACGTATAAAATTGACTTAAAACGTGTGATATTACGCAAGCTGGTTATGGGTATTGCGGATGCAACGATGTCTATTGATGGTCGAGAGATTTATGTCGCTAAAGATTTACGTGTAGGCTTATTCACGCGTACAGACAACTTTTAATTTGATGCAAGGAGAGCACATGATGAAACGTGTCGTAATTACAGGGTTAGGCATCGTATCTAGCCTAGGTAACAACAAACAAGAGGTGAAAGATAGCCTGTTTGAAGGTAAGTCCGGCATTTCGTTTAAGCAAGAGTATGCAGACCGTGGTATGCGGTCGCATGTTGCTGGCGATATCAAAAATTTAGATATTGAAGCGCTGATTGATCGTAAATTATTACGCTTTATGGCGAAAGGTCATGCGTACACTTGGCTAGCCATGCAGCAGGCAATTGAAGATGCCAAGATGCCTGAGGATTTGGTTTCTAATGTGCGTACTGGCTTGATTGTTGGCGCAGGTGGCACATCGACAGAAAGTATGTTGCTAGCGACAAATGCCTTGGCAGAAAAAGGCATTCGTCGTGTTGGCCCTTATCAAGTGACTAAAACCATGAGTAGCGGTATTGCCGCATCCCTGGCGACAGGTGCAAAAATCAAAGGCATTAACTACGGCATTAGCTCAGCTTGTTCGACTAGCGCACACTGTATCGGTGCTGGTGTAGAGCAAATTCAGTTGGGTAAACAAGATGTGATTTTTGCTGGCGGTGGTGAAGAAGAGCATTGGACCATGAGCTTCTTATTTGATGGCATGGGGGCGCTTTCTAGCAAATATAACGATACGCCTGACAAAGCATCACGTACTTATGATGCTGACCGTGATGGCTTTGTGATTTCTGGTGGCGGAGGTATTGTCGTGCTAGAAGAGTATGAGCATGCCAAAGCCCGTGGTGCAAAGATCTATGCGGAAGTGCTAGGTTACGGAGCAACGTCAGATGGTTACGACATGGTTGCCCCTAGTGGCGAAGGCGCATTTCGTTGTATGAATCTTGCACTGCAAGGGCATGATGGTAATAAAATCGAGAAAGTTGACTACATCAACACGCATGGTACATCAACGCCAGTTGGTGATACTAAAGAGATCGAAGCGATTCGTCAGGTATTTGGTGATTCAGATACGGCGATTGCCTCTACGAAATCATTATCAGGTCATGCATTAGGTGCGGCAGGGGTGAATGAGGCGATCTACACCTTAATTATGATGGAAAATGATTTCATTGCGGCTTCAGCTAATATCGAGACCTTAGATCCAGCAGCAGAGGGTTTGAATATCATCCAAAAACGGATTGATAATGTGAAAATTGAAACAGCATTGTCTAACAGTTTTGGCTTTGGCGGTACGAATGCGACACTGACCTTATCAACCAAAAACCTATAGTGTGCGTTAAGTAGCTATCAACTTTAAAAGTGAGTGTTATTAAATACGCACAATGAAACGGCTGTTTGCTGTATCAGTTCTTTTGGTTTTAGTTGGCTGTGCCAGTATCTTGGGTGACCACACCGTGAATGTCACGGGCGCGGAAATCCAGCAGAAGCTGAATGAAAAACTGGCCATTCCGATTTCCCTATTAAAAGTGTTCGATGTGAACTTGAGTAACTATCTGGTGACATTTGATCAAGCAACAGAGCATATGCTTACCGTAATGGATGCCGACTTGTCGAGTGCTTTTTTAATCATAACCTATCTGGTAAACTCGGTATTTCTGGCAAATTACGCTTTGATGCGGCAAACAGCGCGATTGTGTTGGACGCACCTAAAGTTGAGCAAATTAATTTCGATGGCGCGAGTGAAAGTACAATGACTTGTTGAGTGCCTTAGCCAAAACAGTCGGCGGCGATATGCTGAATGGGCTGACACTTTACAAAGTTAAACCTGAGGATTTAACCGTGGGATGCACGCAATACTTGCCTAAAATTTGCAGGTGACTAATAATGGATTGCAAATAATGCTATTAGCACAATAATTAATGGCTTCTTAGGGTAGTGATTAGCAGCAATTATAAAATGAGCGCTGCAGCAACATTCCGACCTTCACTCATCAGTATATTGTAAGTTCTACACGCGGCATCGGTCGTCATACATTCTATGGCAAGCCCTTTTGCAGTTAACGCCACGGTTAATTGTGGATGAACAAATTGATGTGTAGTACCTGTGCCGAGTAAAACAACCTCCGGATTTAAGTCGGAAATGGTGTCGAAGTCTTGTGACGTCAAGCTTTTGAAATCTTTTGCAGGCCAATCCAATATCAGTTTATCGGGCAAGACAATCAATTGCTGTGTATAACGCTGCTTATTGATGTCCACAAAGCCATCGCCGTAAGCTGTAATCAGGTTATTGTTTTCTGCTTGTGTTAAGTGTAATTTCATAAGAGTTATTTTAACTAACTCTGATGGGTATACATAGGTGAAAATGGAATTGCTTGTACGTCTATTTTAAATATAATTTAAAATCATAGCGCCCGCACAAGACCAGTTTGCAAGGTAATTTAATTAAGGCGTTTTACGAAGCCACCCCTAGCATTTGTTATAATGTGATTAATTATGAATAAAGCACCCAAATATAAGTTAAAGAAATCCTTTAAATTAGACGATGTCTGTTACGACATTCGCGGACCTGTGATGGATCGTGCGCAACGAATGGAAGAAGATGGGAAGCGCATTATCAAGCTGAACATTGGCAATCCTGCTGCATTTGGTTTTGAAGTGCCTGAAGAAATTCAGGAAGATGTGATAAGTAATATTTCAAAAGCAGCTGGCTACACCGATAGTCGAGGCTTGTTTGAAGCACGCAAAGCCATCATGCATTACGCACAACGTAAGCACATCAGAGGCGTGAGAGTAAACGACATTATGATTGGTAATGGCGTTTCTGAGCTAATTGTGATGGCCATGCATGGCCTGCTTAATAATGGTGACCAAGTGCTGGTGCCAGCGCCAGATTATCCATTATGGACGGCTTCTGCGCACTTGGCTGGTGGTGAGGCTAGACATTATATTTGTGATGAAGAGAATGGTTGGTTACCAGATTTAGCCGATATTGAATCTAAGATTAATGCGAATACACGGGCGATTGTGGTGATTAATCCTAACAATCCAACGGGTGCGATTTATCCAAAAGAAACACTAGAGGGCTTGATTGCGATTGCAAGGCATCACCAACTTGTGATCTTTGCTGATGAAATTTACGACCAAGTGTTGTATGACGGTCAAAAGCATATTTCTATGGCATCATTGGCTGACGATGTGTTGTTTGTTACGTTTAACGGCTTATCAAAAAACTACCGTTCTTGCGGTTATCGTTCAGGTTGGATGATTATTTCTGGCGATAAAGAATATGCTTCTGACTATATTGAAGGCTTGAATATGCTAGCCTCCATGCGCTTGTGCAGTAATGTACCGGGTCAGTTAGCGATACAGACTGCATTAGGTGGCTATGAGAGTATTGAGGATTTAGTTGCGCCGAGCGGGCGATTATGTAAGCAACGTGATTTAGCGTACGACATGCTGACAGCGATTCCCGGTGTCACCTGTGTGAAACCACAAGCAGCACTGTACTTATTCCCTAAGTTAGATCCTGCGATTTACCCGATTGAAGATGATCAGCAATTTGTTTTAGAATTGCTGGAAGAGGAAAAAGTATTGTTAGTGCAGGGCACAGGGTTTAACTGGAAAACAGCGGATCATTTCCGCATCGTATTTTTACCGAATATCGATGATTTGACGGTCGCGATGAATCGCATTGCAAGATTCTTAAAAAATTACAGAATGAAACACGGAGCAAAAGATTGAAGCAACTTAATGTAGGAATTATTGGTTTAGGTACGGTAGGTGGTGGCACTTACACGGTATTAAAACGCAATGGTGATGAAATGGCGCGCCGTACAGGTGTTGATATCAAAGTGACGCATGTTGCTGATAGAAATATTGAACTTGCTAATGAGTTGACTAGCGGTGATGTTGAGATTACAGATGATGCTTTTGCGCTAGTGGCTAATCCAGCAGTCGATGTGGTTGTTGAGTTGATTGGCGGTATTACTATCGCGAAAGATATCGTATTAAAAGCCATTGAAAATAAAAAACATGTGGTGACTGCTAATAAAGCATTGATTGCGATGCATGGTAATGAAATCTTTTTAGCAGCACAAAAAATGGGCGTTATGGTCGCTTATGAAGCTGCCGTTGCTGGGGGTATTCCTATCATCAAAGCCTTACGTGAAGGCTTGGGTGCTAATCGTATCGAGTGGCTTGCGGGTATTATTAATGGCACAACTAACTTCATTCTGACCGAAATGCGTGAAAAAGGCTTAACCTATCAAGATGTGATTGGCGAAGCGCAACGTTTAGGTTATGCCGAAGCAGATCCAACGTTTGATGTAGAGGGCATTGATGCTGCGCATAAGTTGGTGATTATGGCTTCTATTGCTTTTGGCATGCCATTAAAATTTGATGACGTCTATACAGAGGGAATTACCCAACTAGCACAATCTGATATCAAATATGCTGAAGAATTAGGTTACATTGTTAAGCTGCTTGCCGTGACTAAACGTACCGATAAAGGCGTTGAATTACGCGTACACCCAACTTTGATTCCTGAAAAACGCCTAGTGGCGAATGTGGATGGCGCAATGAATGCTGTGCTGGTACAAGGCGATGCGGTTGGACCAACACTTTATTACGGCGCAGGTGCTGGCGCTGAACCGACAGCCAGTGCGGTGATTGCTGATCTCATTGATATTGCACGATTAAAAGATGCTAACGACATTCAACGTGCCCCGGCATTAGGTTATCAAGCGGATCAAGTGCAAGATTTAATGGTGTTACCAATTGCAGAAATTGCCAGTGCTTACTACCTACGCATGCATGCAACGGATAAGCCGGGTGTGATTGCCGCTGTGACGAAAATCTTAGCGGATAGAGCGATTTCAATCGACGCCATGATACAACCAGCAGCCACAACTGGGGCTGACATCGTGTTACTGACGCATGAAACTGTAGAGAAGAATATGGATACTGCGATTGCTGAAATCGAAGCGCTGTCGGATGTAGAAGGAAAACTTGTGAAACTGCGTATGGAGTCGCTAGGTTAAATATGAAATATTTAAGTACACGCGGACATTCTCCCGCTTTAAGTTTTAGTGATGTATTGCTCGGTGGTTTAGCCCCTGATGGCGGCTTATATTTGCCAGAAAAATACCCCCAATTTGACGATGCCGATTTAACGGCAATTCGTGAGATGAACTATCGTGATTTAGCCTTTGCGATTTTGTCACGCTTGATTGCAGACAGTGATATTCCTGCCGATGATTTGCGCGGTATTATCAATAAAACCTATACCGCAGAGGTTTATGGTTTTACGCGCAAAGACCAAAATGCAGAAGACATCACGCCGACAGTTAAGTTAGAAGACGACCTATATCTGCTTTCACTTTCTAATGGTCCAACACTCGCTTTTAAAGACATGGCCATGCAGTTATTAGGTAATTTGTTTGAGTATGTACTGGATAAAAAGGGCGAAACCACCAATATTCTAGGCGCGACTTCTGGCGATACTGGCCCTGCGGCTGAGTACGCGATGCGTGGCAAAAAAGGTGTTAGCGTCTTTATGTTATCACCACATGAAAAAATGAGTCGTTTCCAAACTGCACAAATGTTCAGTTTGCAAGATGATAATATCCATAACATTGCTGTGAAAGGCGTGTTCGATGATTGCCAAGACATGGTGAAAGCCGTTTCTAATGACGCGGCATTTAAAGCCAAATACAAAATTGGAGCAGTGAACTCCATTAACTGGGGGCGCATTGTGGCACAAGTAATTTACTACTTCAAAGGCTACTTCGCTGTTACCGAAAGCAATGAGCAAAAAGTCGATTTTACCGTGCCATCAGGCAACTTTGGTAACGTCTGTGCAGGCCATATTGCACGCATGATGGGTCTGCCAATTGATAAGCTGGTGGTCGCCACTAATGAGAATGACGTCTTAGACGAGTTCTTTAAAACAGGGATTTATCGCCCACGTGGTTCAGCCAACACTTTCCATACCTCTAGCCCTTCAATGGACATTAGTAAGGCGTCAAATTTTGAACGTTTCATTTATGACTTGCTCGACCAAAATGGCGACAAAGTCCGTGACCTTTGGTCAGGTGTAGATCAGGGTGGTGCTTTTAATGTGAAAACGTTAATGACTAAAGTGCGAGGCTTTGGTCTTGTTTCTGGCAGCAGCAATCACGAAGCGCGCATGCAAACGATACGCGCCACTAACGCCAAATATGGCGTTATTATCGACACACATACTGCTGATGGCCTTAAAGTGGCGCTAGAACATCGTGAAAAAGGTACGCCGATGGTGGTGCTAGAAACGGCGCTAGCGGCTAAATTTGAAGATGCCTTAGTGGAAGCGTTAGGTGATGTGCCACCAAGACCTAAAAGCTTAAACGGTATCGAAGACTTTCCGCAAAAATTTACGGTGATGGAAGCAAGCGCACAAAACATTAAAGGCTTTATTGCTAAAGCCATTGATTAAAGCCTTGATTAAAATCGCTGGTAAAACGATTCGCTAAAGCAGGGATTCAACACTGATGAAACAATATTTAGACTTAAGTAAACGTATCGTTAACGAAGGTGTTTGGGTTGAAAATAGACGTACAGGCAAGAAATGCCTGACTGTCATTAATGCGGATTTAACCTATCATGTGGATGATAACGAATTTCCTTTAGTCACCACCCGTAAAAGTTATTTCAAATCAGCTATTGCTGAAATGATTGGTTATTTGCGCGGTTATGATAATGCAGCAGACTTCAGGAAGCTCGGCACCAAAACATGGGATGCCAATGCTAACCTCAATCAAGCTTGGCTAGATAACAGCTACAGAAAAGGCGAAGATGACTGCGGCTTTATTTACGGTAAAGTTGCTCGTAATTTTCCTAAGCCAGATGGCGGTAGCATCGACTTGCTTAAGAAAATCGTGGATGACTTAAAAAAGGGTATAGACGATAGGGGGGAAATCCTTACCTTTTACCACCCAGGCGTCTTTCACATGGGCTGCTTGAGGCCATGTATGTATAGCCATCATTTCTCTTTACTTGGTGATACGCTCTACCTGAACAGCACACAAAGAAGTTGTGACGTACCGCTAGGCTTGAATTTTAATATGGTACAAGTCTATTTCTTACTGGCGATTATGGCGCAAATTACGGGCAAGAAACCGGGCAAAGCCTATCACAAACTAGTCAATGCACACATCTACGAAGATCAATTAGCCTTGATGCAAAATGTGCAGCTTAAACGTGAGCCGTATGAAGCACCACAACTGATCATCAACCCCGATATTAAAAGCCTAGAAGACCTCGAAACATGGGTCACGATAGATGACTTTGAGGTTCAAGGCTATCAATGCCATGAACCGATTGCCTATCCATTCTCTGTTTAATTTACACTATACGCTAACAAGTAGCGTGCATAAAAAAGCCACACCCC
>TARA_B110000208_G_scaffold101087_1_pt1 | contig 17855 bp, 16 predicted proteins | sample TARA_B110000208 | Tara Oceans TARA_B110000208 (sample SAMEA4397426) | marine metagenome | biome: Polar Biome; feature: [SRF] surface water layer (ENVO:00010504); material: water (ENVO:00002006), including particulate matter (ENVO:01000060) such as... | depth 5 m
ACCCACCAATGTGCGTCATCCAAACAGTCACCTTTTCAAGTACAAACCTATTGTCTAAAGGGAATTCCAATCGAGCATCTGTATCATCAATATTGCCATAAACTGCACGTAGCGGTTTAATTGCTTTAATGGTGTCTGTAACCTTTAAATTACCAATATCTCCAGCATGCCAAACTTCATCAGCTTGTTTTACAAACTTTAAAATTTGTTCATCAATATAACTATGCGTATCGGAGAGTAACAAGATTTTCTTCACCTTACAAAAATACTAATAACAAAATAAATTTCGTAATTTTGATGTCTTCAAAATAGACAATTATTGAGATATTTTATAGAACTTTCTTATAACGGAAAAAATTATCACGGCTGGCAAATTCAGCCCGACGTAATTTCTGTACAACAAAAAGTAAATAATGCGCTAAGTATTATGCTACAATCCGAAATTAGCGTGGTTGGTGCTGGAAGAACCGATACAGGTGTTCACGCTTCGCAAATGTTTGCACACTTTGATGTGGACCAAGAATTAGTTGAAAATGTTGTTTTTAAATTAAATTCAATCTTGCCCGAAGATATTGTTATCTACAACGTTTTTTCGGTAGATCAAGAACTGCATGCAAGATTTAATGCTATAAGTAGAAGCTATGCTTATAAAATATGTTTGGGAAGAGATCCTTTTTTATTAGACTTTGCATGGCAAATTCATTCTCAAAAATTTGATTTAGACCTTATGAACGAAGCGGCAAAACTGTTGCTAGAATACCAGGATTTTGAATCTTTTTCAAAAGTTAAAACAGACGTTTATACCTTTAATTGCGATATTACAAAAGCAGTTTGGGTTGAAAAAGAAAACGAATTAACTTTTTATATCTCTGCCAATCGATTTTTAAGAAACATGGTGAGAGCAATTGTAGGAACCTTATTAGAAGTAGGGTCTGGAAAAAAAACTGTTGAAGATTTTAAGGAAATTATAGAAAGTAAAAACAGAAGTAAAGCAGGACTATCCGTACCAGCAAAAGGTTTATTTTTAACAGCAATAAAATATTAAATTTTGGCAGATAAAATAGGAAATGCATTCGATATAAAAATATTTTCAAGACTCATGAGTTTTGCAAAAAAGTATCGTCTTTACTTTTTTATTGCAGCTTCATCGACTATTTTACTCGCCATCTTTGCTTCCGCCAGACCCTACATTCTAATGCTTACTATAGATGAAGGTGTGATTCCAAAAGACGCCAACGCCTTGCTTTATTATATCTTATTGATGTTTGGTGTTTTGGGAATAGAAGTTTTACTAGAATTTACGTTTATCTACTTTTCTAATTGGGTAGGACAACATATTATTAGAGATATTAGAGCGAAAGTGTTTAGACATATTCTCCAATTTAAAATGTCTTATTTCGATAAAAATGCTGTAGGAAAACTCGTTACAAGAGTTGTTTCGGATATTGAAACGATTTCCGCTTTTTTTACACAAGGTGTTTTTAAAATTACAAGTGATATCTTAAAAATGTTAGTGGTAACCGTAATTATGTTGATCACGAATTGGCAATTGGCATTGATTACCTTATCTGTTTTACCGATTCTTATTTATGCAACAAAAAGGTTTCAAATTGCGATAAAAGCCACTTTTCAGGAAGTGAGAAATCAAGTTTCAAATTTAAATAGTTTTGTGCAAGAACGGGTAACCGGAATGAAAATTGTGCAACTTTTTAATAGAGAAAAAATAGAATACGAAAATTTTAAAGAAATTAATAATAAGCACAAACAAGCCTATATAAAAACAATCTGGTATTATTCCATTTTCTTCCCAATCGCAGAAATCTTTTCATCAATAGCTATTGGTTTGTTGGTTTGGTTTGGAGGGCTTCAGGTAGTAGATCAGTCGATCGCAAGTGTAGCAGAAATTTTTGCATTTATTATGTATGCGCAAATGTTGTTTCAACCCCTTCGACAAATTGCCGATAAGTTCAATCAATTACAAATGGGAATTGTTTCTGGTGAGCGTGTTTTTAATATTATCGATACTAATAGTAGTATTGTAAAAAAAGGAACACTTGAAGCCGAAAATTTAAAAGGAAATATAAAATTCGAAAATGTACGTTTTAGTTATATCAAAGGGGAAGAGGTTTTAAAAGGCATTTCTTTAGAAGTAAAAGAAGGGCAAACAGTTGCAATTGTTGGTGCAACAGGTGCAGGTAAATCTACAATTATCAACTTAATCAATCGTTTTTATGAAATTGATAGCGGTGAAATTACTGTTGATACCGTTCCTGTTCATAATTACGAATTAGAGTCGTTAAGAAAACAAGTGGCTATTGTTTTACAAGATGTGTTTTTATTTTCCGATTCTATTTTAAATAATATTACCTTAAAAAACGATGCAATCTCTTTGGAAGATGTCACGCTTGCAGCTAAACAAATTGGTATTCACGAGTTTATTATGACCCTTCCTGGGAATTATAGCTACAATGTAAAAGAAAGAGGAGGAATGCTCTCTTCTGGGCAAAGACAATTGATTGCTTTTTTGCGTGCCTATGTTAGCAAACCAAGTATTTTAATTTTAGACGAAGCAACCTCATCTGTAGATTCATATGCAGAACAAATGATCCAGTTTGCTACAGAAACCATTACCAAAGATCGGACTTCAATTGTAATAGCTCACCGATTAGCGACCATAAAACAAGCCGATAAAATTATTGTAATGGACAAAGGTTTGATCGTTGAGGAAGGAACACACCAAGAACTATTAGTAAAGGAGAATGGGTATTATAAAAATTTATATGAAAAGCAATTTAGTACAGAATTAGCCTCCTAATTTTTGTTGAAAATAAATCTAACTTAAGTCTTTTTTCATTTTCTGATTCAGCTCATTGTAATCTGAGAAGAGCTCAAACTCTCCATCTTTTATATAAGAAACTTCTCCTGTTTCTTCTGAAACCAATAAACAAACGGCATCTGTTTTTTCAGAAATTCCAATGGCTGCTCGGTGTCTTAATCCAAATCTTGCAGGAATTTTTTCACTATTAGACACCGGAAGTACCACACGTGTAGCTACAATAAAATTGTCTCTAATAATAGTTGCACCATCGTGTAATGGGCTATTTTTGTAAAATATACTTTGTAAAATAGCATCATTAATCAAGGCATTCATGACATCGCCAGAATTAATTAAAAAATCTAAACTGTTGGTGCGTTCTATAACAATTAATGCACCCGTTTTTGTCTTTGATAAATTTTTACTAGCAGTTACCAACGTATCTGTATCTACTTCAGAAGCTATTTCTGTTTGTAAAAATTTTAATTGTTTTAAGAAACTCTTTTTCGTTGAAAAATTGGTGGTTCCAATCATCAATAAGAATTTCCGAATCTCTTGTTGAAATACAATAATCAGTGCAATGACTCCTCCAGAGAGTAAGTAGCCCAAAATCCCACTCAACATTTCCATTCTTAGTGCCAGTGTAATTTGCCAAATTAAGAAGATGAAAGCAATTCCAATAACAATATTGATGGCAACAGTGCCTTTTAAAAGTTTGTAGATATAATATAAAAGTGTAGCCACTAATACAATGTCTAGAACATCTAAAGGAGAAAACTCAATAAAGTCGAACATAAGTGAGATTGATTTCTGCTAAATTACTAATAAATTTCGCCATTGCAATATCAGTCACTATTTTCTGTGTCCGATAATAACAGCGGAACCTGTTTGCTACTTTTTTTATTTATTACTAACCTTTATAAAATAGGAATAGTATTTGATAGTAATGTTTTTAAAATTGTAAAAACAAACAAAATGAAACACACACTTTTCTTACCAGTGCTTTTTGTGCTAGGAATTTTAAACGGATTTGGTCAATCTAAAAAAAACGACTTAAAGCTTACTGTTTCTGCATTGCCATTATTTGGTTCATCTGAAGATTTAGAATCAGGAGTCAATGGATATGTTCTAAAGCCTGGAATTGGGTATTTTATTTCAGAGAATACATCTATCGATTTGAATTTCTCCTACGCAACGTTGAATCAGTTAAAGGTTGGGAATATCGCTTCTTACTACAACTCCTATGCGTTTATACCTACTTTGAGAAACAATTTCGTAAACAAAGAAAAAATACGAGTTTTTGCTGAAATTGGTTTTGGATTGGGTACCATCAAATACGCTGCGGACAATGCCGATTTTCGAAGCTACCAACATGATGAGCTAAGTGGCGGTATTTCTGTACTTCATATTGGGCTTGGTGCGAATTATTATTTCAATGATAATTTCGGTCTCGAAGTAATCATTCCCTATATCAATTCAAACAATATCACCTCTGAAAACACAAATAATTTATATGCTGGTATTGGACCAACAATTGGATTGACTTACAAATTGAACACAAAAAAATTACAATAATAAATTGAGTTTTATTCAGTCTTGTAATTAACGGATTTGAGCAACTATTTTAACAGCTTCTACGGCTTCTTTTATATCGTGTACTCGTAGGATACTAGCTCCATTTAATAGAGCAATTGTATTTGCAGAAGTTGTTGCGTTCAAGGCTTCTTTAGCAGAAATATCTAAAGTCTTGTACAGCATAGACTTCCTAGAAACACCAACGAGAATAGGAACTTCTAAATTTTTGAAAAGAGACAGGTTTTTTAGCAATTCAAAATTGTGTGCGAGTGTTTTTCCAAAACCAAAACCTACATCAATAAGTACATCGTTTACTTGTAATTGATGCAATTGATGAATTTTGTCTGCAAAAAAAGAAATTAAATCACTTGTTACTGCTTTATAAATAGGGTTTTTTTGCATGTTCTGTGGTGTTCCCAACATGTGCATTACAATATAAGGAACTTGCAAGTTGGCAACGGTTTGAAACATTTTGCTGTCCATACTTCCGCCAGAAATATCATTAATAATTGCTGCACCCGCTTGAATACATTCTTGGGCTATTTTACTTCTAAAAGTATCAATGGAAATAAGAATCTCAGGGAATTTCCGAACTAATAATCGGATTACGGGAAGGATTCTTTTTAATTCTTCTTCTTCCGAAACATGTGCAGCTCCTGGTCTTGAGGAATACGCGCCCACATCAATAAAAGTAGCACCGTCTGATAGCATTTTTTCAACTTGTGCAAGTAGTGTAGCTTCACTTTTATAAGCACCCCCATCATAAAATGAATCAGGTGTAATGTTTAAAATGCCCATCACTTTTGGAGATGACAAATCGATTAAGGTTCCTTTACAGTTAATGGTCATTTAAGAGACTACTTTTTGAATTACGTGGCTTATTTTCGGTGCGCTATATTTGTGCATTTTCTTCATTAATTCAGCAACTGAAGTACCTACAAGCAGCATGTTTCTGTTGTCTTGTTTTAAATAGCCTTCGTCTACCATTTTATCTAATTGGAGTAGTATTGCATCAAAAAAACCATTGATATTTAACAGCCCAATTGGTTTTTGCTCGATGTGCAATTGTCCTAAAGTCAGGGCTTCAAAAAGTTCATCTAAAGTTCCAAACCCTCCAGGAAGTGTAATGTATCCATCCACCAATTGACTCATAATCACCTTGCGTTCACTCATTGTTTTACACACAATCATTTCTTGAACACCTGTATGCATTACTTCTTCCTTTTCTAAGAGTTTCGGAATTACACCAATTACTTCGCCATTTTGTTCTAAAATTGTGTTCGACAAAACGCCCATCATTCCAATTTTAGCACCTCCATAGACCAATCCAATTTTATTTTCAGCAAAATAATTTCCTAAGGCGATGGCAGCTTCTTTATAAACAGGTTTAAATCCTAAACTTGAGCCACAAAAAACAACAATTTTATTCATAGAGGTGATTGATAAATTTAAGGTAAAAATAAATGAAATGCTTTTAAGATTTACTACATTTGAAGAAATACTTTTTTAAATAGTGAAGATGCAGGACACCTCAAAACAATATGACGCAGTAATAACCGAATGTAGAAGTTTGTTCATCAAAAAAATGAGCGATTATGGAAGTGCATGGCGCATTTTACGATTGCCATCACTTACAGATCAAATTTTTATAAAAGCCCAAAGAATTCGTCAGTTGCAAGAAAACGAGGTGCGAAAAGTAGATGAAGGAGAGAAATCAGAATTTATTGGAATTATCAATTATTCAATTATGGCTTTAATTCAGTTAGAAAACGGTGTTGTAGAAACTCCAGATTTAAATACAGAAGAAGCTACCGTTTTGTTTGATAAACATAGCAATACTACCAAAGAATTAATGCTTAATAAAAATCATGATTACGGAGAAGCTTGGCGAGATATGCGTGTTTCCTCTCTAACAGATTTAATTTTGCAAAAACTATTACGAGTAAAGCAAATTGAAGATAATAAAGGAAAAACCATCGTTTCTGAAGGAATTGATGCCAATTATCAAGACATGATTAATTATGCTGTTTTTGCCATGATTCATTTGGGAGCATAAGTTGGAAAAAAGCGATAACGATATTTGATTTTTTTTAAAAACTGGTTTATGAAAACACTGATCCACATTGCAAGAATTCTTGTAGGCGTCTTATTTATTTTCTCCGGATTTGTAAAATTGGTAGACCCAATCGGCTCTCAATATAAGTTTCAAGAATATTTTTCTGAAGGCGTTTTAAACATGGAGTTTTTAATTCCCTATGCGTTGCCCTTTGCAATACTTTTAATTCTTGCAGAAACTCTTTTAGGAGTAATGCTTTTAATTGGCTACAAACCAAAAATCACCCTTTCGAGCCTGTTTGTTATTACGTTAATATTTTTGTTTTTAACCTGGTATTCTGCGTATTATAACAAAGTAACAGATTGCGGTTGTTTTGGAGACGCTATTAAATTGTCGCCATGGGAAACTTTTTATAAAAATGTTATTTTATTACTTTTTATTATTTTCTTAGTGATCAAACGATCATTCCTAAAACCACTATTTAAAAGAAAAATACCCAAGTTACTTACTTTTGTGTCTTTAGCCGCTTTTCTGTATGTGGCGCAACATGTTCTTATACACCTTCCTTTGATTGATTTTAGACCCTATGCAATTGGCAAAAATATATCTAAAGGAATGGAATATAAAGATGACGGGGAAATTCCGCCCGTACACGATTTTATGTTGGAAGACGCTCAAAATGATCTAGCTCCAGAAATTTTAGCCAAAGAAAACGTAATGCTAATTATTTTATATAATTTAGAGAAATCAGATGAAAGTGGTTTTCCTGCAATCAAGAAAGTTTCAGAAAAAGCACTCAAAAATGGATATACAGTGTATGGCGTTTCAGCTTCTTTTACCAATGACCTATTAGCAGCAAAAGAAAAACATCAATTGCCTTTCGAATTTTTTTTCTGTGATGAAACTACTTTGAAAACAATGATTAGAGCAAACCCGGGCATTATTATTTTAGACAAAGGAACCGTGATCGATAAAAAGAATTTTATTGATGCTGATAAAATTAAATTATAATGAAACAGTTACTTTTTGTATTTGTTGGTGGTGGATTCGGGAGCGTTTTACGCTATGTCATTGGGAAATGGTTGAATCCAACCGAAAATGGAATCCCATACGGAACTTTTGCAGCAAACATTTTAGGAAGTTTGTTGATCGGAATTATCTTAGGTCTTGCGGCTAAAAATGAAACCCTAAGTCAGAACTCAACCTTACTGCTAGCCACTGGTTTTTGTGGCGGATTTACAACCTTTTCAACCTTTGCATATGAGAATCACTTGTTTTTAAAATCGGGAGATTTTACAAGTTTTGCGGTTTATACAATTGCCAGTTTTGTGATTGGTTTTTTAGCCGTGTTTGCAGGTATTTTTGTTGTGAAGTTTCTATAAATGTTAGTTTTAATATCATTGTCTACAAATTAAAAAAAAAGTATGAACGAATTTGTTATCTACCAGTCAGAAGAGAAATATGCTATTATTACCATTATAAATGGAAAAGCCAATGCCATCAACCATCAAGTTCTTGAAGGATTAAATAGTAGTTTGGATACAGCTGAAAAAGAAAATAAAGTAGTCATCCTAACGGGGCAAAGCGGTATTTTTTCTGCTGGATTTGATTTGAAAATAATGACGAAATCCCCAGAATCGGCAAAAGAATTGGTTACCAAAGGATCGGCATTATCTTTAAGAATGTTGTCTTTTCCACAGCCTATTATCATTGCATGTTCAGGGCATGCGATTGCCAAAGGGGCTTTTTTATTATTGTCATCGGATTATAGAATTGGTGTAGAAGGCGATTTTAAAATTGGTTTAAATGAAGTGATGATTGGAATGACCATGCACCATGCTGGAATTGCAATTGCAAAATCTCGTTTGTCAGAAGTTTATCTGAATAGAAGTGTGAACAACGCAGAAATATTTAATTCGAAACAAGCTATCGCTGCTGGTTTTTTAGATCTTATTGTTCCCGAAAATCAATTGATGGCAACTGCTCTTAAAGTAGCAGAAATGTCTTCTAAATTAAATAAGAAAGCACATGCTGCAACAAAGTTAAAAGTTCGGAAATCACATTTGGAGGCTTTAGAAAAAGCAATGAAATTAGACTCAACAAGTGAAATTTCTATTGATTCGTAATTTCTCAATTTAGCATCAAAGGAACTAGGATATTGAGATTACTATTTCTTAAAAACTTTAATCCCTGCTTTTACAATTACAGGTAAATGATTTTGTCTGGGTGTTAACGGGCAAGAATACTTTTCATTATATGCGCAATAAGGATTGTAGGTGTTGTTAAAGTTTAAGACAATCGTACCATCTGGTTTTTCATCAGTGGCCATTATATCCATATAGCGACCACCCGCATAAGAACCGTTTCCAGAAGAGTAGTCTGTAAAAGGAAGAAAGAGATAGTCTTTGTATTTTTCATCTCTGAGGTCATCTTGACTTTGATAAATTGCTAACATGCAGTCGATTCCTTTCAAACGAAACGTTAAAATACCATATTCTTTGTACAAAGGCTTTCTGTCTGTAGTTGTCGCCATCTCAAAAGCTGCAGCATTCTTTGTTTTTGTCATCGAAGCCGTCACAATAAAAGTAGTATCAACAGGATAAAACTCTAGGCCTTTAAAGTTTTTTAAATCCTTCTTTTTTAAAGGAGACTTAGAGCCATCTTTATAACTTTCATTTAGTTTTTGCTGATACTCCGTATCGCCAATTAAAGTTTTTTTTCTTTGAGAATTACATGCGGATATCAATAAAAGCATCGCAATTAAAGGGACGATTTTTCTCATAGGTTTTCTTTTTTCAATTCGATGAGTATTACCCCGTCGTACTTTTTGTCAGTATATTTTGAAACTTCTTTTTCTTCTTTAATTACAGAAACAGATTTTATTTGCTCTGGGGCTATTTTTTCTAAAGATGCAGCAGAAATTTCTTTTCCGTCCATTAGATATAAGACATTACTTTTATGGTGGGATTTTATTTTCTTTTGCAAAGATTGTAATTTTCTACTCAGTAATTGATTACTTTCAAGAATCAAAAACGTTGCATCCATTACATTGCCCATCAGAATAAGATTTCCATAAGGTGCCGCTACCGTAGCTGCAGACATTTTAGCTCCAACTTCCATATAAATTTGCTCCACACTGTAGTTTCCTTTTTCGAGGTAGCTTATTTTTATAATTTCTGAGGGTGCGATTGCCTTATTTCCCTTTGCATAAGCAGCAAAATCCAATAAGCTTGGATGCGCACCAATCCAAAGATTGTTGTCCGTGTCAAATTCAATATTGTCAACACCTGTATTACAATCAATGTTTTCAATGAAAGTTAACGTATTATCTTCATTTTTTTGGTATACTTTCACTAAGAAATCTCTAGGAGATGCCACAAATAGCAACCTCTTTTTAGCATCATAATTAATGCCGTTTGCATAGGCAATTCCGTCTGCAACTTCGTTGTAATTCTTCCCGTCATAATACACCACATTTGAAACAGCCAAGCCTAAGTAGTCTTCAGCCAAACGAGGGATACCTTCTTTGTACTTGTGATCATTGGTAAAATAAAAACGCTTTTCATCTAAAAGGACAAGGTCATTTGGACTAAAGATGAGTTCATTTGTCAATGTTTTTTGATGCGTTAATTCTTGACCAATCAATTCAAAAATTTCAATAAATTCGCCTTGTTTAGTATGATTGATAGCTGCCACCATATAGCTGCTGTCTTTCTTATAAATAGAAATTCCGTGAGGCGCAAAAGGTTTTTTAAAGTTTTCTGTAAGTAGTATCGGTTGGTAATTCTTTTTGGTTAAGTCTAAAAAATACAGTCCGCCAGTTTCCTGTTGTGTCCTTGGAATTTTTTTTCTTGCTGTTGCAGAGATGATCGCAAAATGATCTGTTTGGCTAATGGTAATATCTTCGGCACCAGAGAGATTTATTTCTTGTAGGATCTTACCATCAAAGCTGTTTTCGATGGTTCTAAAAAAACCAGTACTTATAAAGATATTCACAACATATAAGGCAAGTAATATGAATATGGAGATGAAGACTCTTTTTTTGAAACTTTTTTTCATTGTTTTTGAATGTTTTCTGATTTTTTGCTCTAAAGTACAAGAAAGAAAATAATTTACATATTTATATTAAATAAATATGTAGTTTTACAGAATATAGCAAAAAACTAAAATGAAAAAAGTCATTATAAATAATAGGAATTTCTTGCGCTCAATTTGCAAAGTACGGTCTATTTATTTGTTTTGATGATATCCATATAAAATCTAACAATTTAAAAAGTCCGACGCCTCCGTCGGACTTTTTTATTTTTACAATAATTAAAAAAAATGCAAACACTATTTCACAAATACGTCAATACCTTTAAAGGGCTCTCACGAGAAGTGTGGTGGTTGTCTTTAATTACATTGATCAATCGAGCAGGAACGATGGTCATTCCTTTCTTGTCTTTATACCTTACAAAAAATCTGAATTTCTCACTTTCAGATGTTGCTTGGATCATGTCTTTCTTTGGTTTAGGGTCTGTTGTGGGGACCTGGCTTGGAGGGAAGTTGACCGATAAAATAGGTTATTATAAAGTGATGTTGGTGAGTCTAATAGGGACAGGGATTCTATTTGTATGCTTGCAGTTTGCAGCAACATTCTATGAATTTTGTATCGGTATTTTTTCGGTGATGCTCGTTGCAGACGCTTTTAGACCCGCCATGTTTGTGGCCTTAAGTGCGTATAGTAAGCCAGAAAACAAAACACGTTCGGTAACACTCATTCGTTTGGCAATCAATTTAGGGTTTTCTCTAGGGCCAGCAGTAGGTGGACTCATCATAGTAAGTGTTGGTTATCAAGGATTGTTTTGGGTAGATGGAGTTACTTGTCTTTTGGCGGCTGTTTTATTGTTAAATGTATTGCACCCTAAAAAGGTTAAAACCCTAGACGAAGTAAAAGTAGAAAACCCCGTTTCTGTTTATAAAGACAAAGCATTCTGGGTGTTTTTTGTAGCCATGTTTATTTTTGGCTTTGTGTTTTTACAATACTTTTCTACGGTACCTTTATATTACAAAGATGTACGACTTTTATCAGAATTTCAGATTGGTTTACTAATGGGGAGTAGTGGGTTGTTTATTTTCATTTTTGAAATGCCACTGATTCAATGGTTGGACAAACCTAAAAATTCAAAAGTGCAACTCATCGCCCTTGGACTTTTTCTTCTTGCAATGAGTTACCTTGTTTTAAATATGAGTGCTTGGGTTGGAATTCTATTGGTTGGGATTTTGTTGATGTCCGTAGGGGAAATGATTGCTTTTCCGTTTTCAAACTCCTTTGCAGTAGAGCGGGCTAAAAAAGGAAATCAAGGAGAATACATGGCTTTCTACAGTATTTCATTTTCTTTAGCACATATTTTTAGTCATAATTTAGGCCTGCAAATGGTTGCGAAATATGGTTATGAGTATACGTGGAATTGGATGATACTATTTGCTCTATTAGGGGTTTTTATTTTACTGATTTTACTGCGAGTTTTAAAAAAAGAGCAAAGATATCAATCGAAATAAGCGCTGTTTCTTGTGACAAAATTTAAAATCAACGGCACAATATCTTCCTTACTTTTGTAAAATGCTTGGTCTAAAACGTCCCATGCTTCTGATTTTAAGTCGGTAAGTATCTTTTTTCTGAAGGCATTGTCTTTCGGAATTGGAATTTCGCCGAACGCTGTAAAAGCGTTGTAAATTAAAGTTGCCGTTTTGGTTGCGCCAATTGCTTCGTATGCTTCTAATATTTCATGGGAATACTGCCCCGAAGAATTCCAAAAAAATTCTTCGAAACCACCATTTGTTGTATGATTCTCAAAAATATCAATATAAATGAACGTTTTCTCGTAAGTGTTTAGACCTGTGAATGCATCTCTTTCAGGGATTTTCTTCCCAATAATTTCACCAATTCTTGCAATTTTATCGCGATCAGAATTCAATAATAATGCAATTTCTGTTGAAGTCATGTTTTATTTTTTCAACACTGAAAATTCAATACTCGAGTCGGTAAAAATAGTATGTGTTTGAGTTTTGAAATCTTCTTCTGATGCTTTAAATATATTGTCTACATAGGTTTGTGGGTTCAAATCAATTAACGGAAACCAAGTGCTTTGCACTTGAACTTGTAATTTATGCCCTTTTTTAAAGGTGTGAAAAACGTCTTGTAATTGAATGTTTACCTCCGTCTTTTTATTAGGGACAAAAGGTTCTGGGTTTTCAAAACTATTTCTAAAACGCCCACGTAAAACTTCACTTCGAACCATTAAATGATAATTGCTCATTTTTAAATGATCTTGTAAATCTTCATTGTTTTCTTTCGTATCCGTTGGGTGTACATCAATTATTTTTACAATCCAATCTGCTGCAGTTCCCGTAGTGGCTACTTTTAATTTTGCTAAAATATCGCCCGCTAACGTAAGATCTTGCGTTAAGATATTCGTTTCAAAAACCAAAACATCTGGTCTTCTTGCTGCAAATCGCTGGTCATCCGTCATGTATTTCCTAGGTGTAAAGACGGTTTTAATATCTTCGGAATAAGGAACAGGGTGTTTAATGTCGCTAATGAATTGGATTTCGTTTGATGTTTTGTTTTCTGTAGTTAAGGTTTGGTTTTCTGATAAAAACCAGTTTTCTTTTACTACATTGTTAGGTGGCCATGTGGCATAACTTTTCCATTCTTTTTTCCCAGAATCAAATACATAGGCTTCAGGCAAACCTGTATTTTGATCTCCTTTTCCTTTCAAAAAGTGATTGAAGAAATTGGTTTCAATCTCCTTTTGAAATTTCAACGAAATAGAGTCGCCAAAATAATAATTGCCCACGGTATTTTTTACCACATCTTTTGCCCATTTTCCGTGATCCCAAGGACCGAAAACCATGGTATTGTAATTGCCAACCCCATTCTTTTCTATTGCCTTGTAGGTCTCTAGTGGTCCGTACAAATCTTCGGCATCAAACCATCCACCAACAATCATTGTTGCAACTGTAGCAGGTACTTTATCTAAATGCTGAATGATTCCTTTGCTTTGCCAAACAGAATCATAATTTGGGTGTTCTGTAATTTCTTCCCAGAAGAAGTCATCTATTACTTCTTTTGTTGAAGAAGTTTGTACATCTAATTTTTCATATTGAAAATATTCATTCAAATTTTTTAAAGGTCCTTTGTCAAGAAAAAATTGATATTGATCTTCTGAATTCATTTCAGGAAAAGAATACCAAGCCTTATCGGTAGGAGTGTCTTTATAGGTCCCGAATAACGATATTGCTTTGAAGTAACTTAATAAAAAAGCACCATTATGATGGAAATCATCAAAGAAAAAATCACCAATACATGCTTGTGGTGAAGCCGCTTTTAAGGCAGGATGTGCATCAATTGTTGAAACAGTTGCATAGTGTCCAGGATATGAAATCCCCCAAGTCCCCACATTTCCATTGTTGTTTTCAACATTTTTCACCAACCAATCAATCGTATCATAGGTATCAGAAGCCTCATCCGATTCGTTTTTGTTTTTATTTGGAAGATAGGCCCGCATATTGTCGTAAACCCCTTCACTCATCCAACGTCCGCGAACATCTTGGTACACTACAATGTTTCCTTCTTTCATTAAGTGCACATTCGGACTAATTTTGGTTTTCATCTTTCCTGCTCCATAAGGTGCAGAACTGTAAGGTGTTCGTTGCATTAAAATAGGATATTCTTTAGAAGTATCTTTTGGAGAATAAATAGTAGTGTGCAGTTTTACACCATCTCGCATGGCAATCGTTACTTCCTTTTTGTTGTAATGGTCTGCTACATACGTGTCTTTTTTAGTTGGATTACAACTCATTAGAAGAGCGCCACAAAAGAGCATTGAAATATATTTGAAAATTTGATTTTTCATTTAAAATTTTTAAAATTATGGATGCGTGAATTTACAAAATAGAATACGATTGTGGTCTATTTTGTAGAAAGATGTGATTCCTTCTTTATTCGATGATGATTTTTTTTGAAGCTTTGAATTGATTTTTCTTAAAAAACACCATAAGATAAGTACCCTTTGCCAGTTTTGAAACATTCATATTGAATGCTGTTTCTGTTGTATTTACATCCATTTCTAAAACCTTTTTTCCTGTTAAAGAGAATACCTTAATTGTATCGAGGGTATTTAAATTTGTTTTTATATTGATAAGCCCGTTTGTTGGATTTGGAAAAAGTTGTAATTGATTCTCAAAAGAAGTTTCATCTATAGATAACGTTTCAGAGCCAAAAAATTCAATTTCAGCAATGGTACTCCATGCACTCGTTCTTGTGTTGCCTGCACTGTTAAATCGGCCATATCCAATGATTTTAACATAACGTGCGCTTGTTGTAATTTCATATTGATTGAAATCCATTGTATTGGTTGCGGTGAGTATTAAATCCCCAGAAGTTGGCAACACCATTGTAAAATTGGATGCTTCTGTACCTGTTGTGGATCCCCAAATTTGATACCCAAAAGAATCTGATTTATTTGTGGTACTAAATTGGATTAAATTAAGGTCATATTCTGTTCCTAAATCATAAATAATATATTCTCCATCTCCTTTGTAATCTCCTGCTAAAACAGCACCATCTTGTGCCGCCCAAATAGATGCACTCGTATTTACTTTGTCCAACGTGTTGATTGCCACTTCGGGTGGACTGTCACTTGCGTTGTCACTTGAAAAGGAATGAATTGAAACAGGTCCTCCTCCAGGGACATCATTAATCAAGGGGTATAAATCTGTTAAATCTGCACCCTCTTGTGAAACTGTTAGCGTTCTTACAATATCGTCTCCTCCAGGATCTTGTGTAAAAGTTACGGTACCACTTCTATTGCTGGTTGCTGTATTTGCCGTTACAGATAGGGAAACGGTCGCATCTCCAGTGCCAGAATTTACATCTATAGTTATCCAAGCATCGTTAGACAAAGCAGTCCAACTTACATTTGCTGTTACAAAAACATCATAACTAACTGCATCTGCTGGAAGTGATTGCAAGCTACTCACTGTTAACGCCTCTGGAATTTCTATTGTACAATTACCATCCGTTATGTTTGCTCCTAAATGATTTAGAAAACAAGCCCCAATTCCGTCACCAACCATCGCATCGGTAGTTGGCGTATACGTACCTAAGTTAGCTCCTTTTCCTGTAGCACCCGTTCCAGAAAACGTAAAAATTTCACCAGCAGTGGTAGCAGTAATTCCTGTTTCTTCAGAAAAACCAGTATTGGTAACCCCTAAAGAAGTTCCTGTGTAAACATTTCCTGTATATGATAATGTAGTTCCAAGATCGTCATAAGCAGTAGCAGTATCCCCAGAAATAACATCTGATAAATTCGCATTACCTGCAACAAAATAAATTAAGTTATTTGAAACATTTCCAGTTGGGTCTGTAGTTCCTTTATCTGTATTGTAATACAATGGCGCATTTGTATTGATAATCGTATTGTTAGAAAGGGTTATGTTTTCAGATTTCTGATAGCCATTTGATGTATTGGTAGAGGTACACGCTACGGCAGCGTTTGCGCTTCCCCCGATAAATGTGATTCCGTTATTCCATTTCGCTTGTTCCTCTACGGTGATACAATTTTGAATGTAATTGTTTGTGATTTCATGGTTGCTATCTGTAATTCTAATGCCCCCAGTACCATCAATATTTTCACCTAAAAAGTAATTTCCATCTACGGTAGCATCCGAACCATGACGTAGGACTAAAGAACCTCTACATCTTCTAAAAGTATTGTTCGTATACCGATTTCCTTTACTTTTATTTGTGATGATCTCATTTTCGCCATCCGCTTCAACAAAATAGTTATTGCTCACGGTTACATCACTATTTACATTTTGATATTCACTCGTTCCAATACGGATTGTTTCACTATCTCCAGCATTGCTTAAGGTGTTGTCAATTTTTTCATATTTATAGAAATAATTATTGCTAATTGTATGGCCAATGGTTGCACATGGATCTGCTTCTGCATTGTACTGGTATTCTGCTAAAATTAATGCACCTGCACTTGCTTTATTCATAAAAGAACAATTAATTACGGAGTTGTAAGTACCGTATAGCACAATCCATCGGTGTTTTGTTATTGAGGTTGTACCATCATCTGCAATATCATCTGGACTCAGAGCCAAACCATCGATTGCACAATTTTGAATGGTACTATGATTTGCATAATCAGATCCGTTTCTAAATTGTATAAAGTTACTCGCTCCATAACCACCTTTCCAATGAAACCCATCAACTACCACATAATCGCCACCAATATTCATTTGTAAACCACCAGAAAAAACAACACCTCCTGGCGATGCTGCTCTAAAAATTATAGGATTTTCTGCGGTTCCATTTCCAATAAAGTCGATTCGTTCATCGGAACTGTAAACACCATCCTCTAAGATTATTAGATCTCCTGCGACATATGTATTGTTTTCTAAATCTTCTGGATCGCTAATGTTATAGGTTGTTTGACTATATGTCGAAACAGTTAAAAGAAAGAGCAAATAAAAAGTATATTTAGTCATTATTGTAGGTTTTAATAATTGGTTTACCAGATTGGTTCGCCAAATATACCGATTTTTTATTTATTTTAATATTGCTATTTATTATGAAAAAAGGATTGGTGCATTGTTTTTTTAATACTTTTAATGCCTTTACAAAAGACTTCAAAATGAGAAATTTATTTATTTTAGTGATGCTAATTGTATGTGTTGGTTGTAAACAATCCGTTGGGACTGATATTGAAGAAACTAGCATTTCAAAAAGCTTTCCAATACTAGAAAAGAACCGATACAATGTTGCTTTTTTAATCATGGATGGAACGTTTAATACGGAACTCACTGCTCCATATGATATTTTTCAACACACCATTTTTCGGAAAAACATCAAAGCAATGAACGTCTTTACCGTGGCAAATACAGATGCACCCATCACCACTTTTGAAGGAATGCGAATTTTACCAGATTTTAATTATCTCAAAGATGCGTTGCCAAAAATTGATATTCTGGTGGTACCTTCTGCCGAACATCATTTAGACAGTGATTTAGAAGACAAAGCGATGCTCGATTTTGTTAGAAAAGTGGATAAAGAAGCAACTTTTATTACCTCCCATTGTGACGGTGCCTTTGTATTGGCAAAAGCCGGATTACTAAAAGACAGGGTGTCAACGACATTTCCAAGCGATATTGATAAAATGCGTGTAATGTTTCCAGGATTAGACATTCGGAAAAATGTTTTATTTGTAAAAGATGGAAAATACCTTACTTCTGCAGGGGGGGCAAAATCTTTTGAAGCGGCGTTGTATGTATGTGAATTTCTGTATGGAAAGGAAACTGCAAAATCGCTGGCGGGTGGTTTGGTGATAGATTGGGATGTTGCAAATGTTCCACATT
>TARA_B110000208_G_scaffold59069_1_pt1 | contig 17612 bp, 14 predicted proteins | sample TARA_B110000208 | Tara Oceans TARA_B110000208 (sample SAMEA4397426) | marine metagenome | biome: Polar Biome; feature: [SRF] surface water layer (ENVO:00010504); material: water (ENVO:00002006), including particulate matter (ENVO:01000060) such as... | depth 5 m
TTTGCGGAATTGATGTGTTGCAATTTGTCTATTTCACAACCAAAATATAATCTAGTAAACCGCAATCTTTGCGTCTAAAAAAGGTTTTAAGATCAATGTCAGTGCAAAAAATTGCCCTATTAGGCACGGGTTTGATGGGAGCGCCGATGGCCCGAAATCTTTGCCAGGCTGGTGTGGATACGACCGTGTGGAATCGTACAGCTAATAAGGCCAAGCATTTGGCCCACTTTGGAGCAACAGTTGCCCAAAGTGCAGCAGGTGCCGTAGCACAAGCAGATATCGTGATCTCGATGTTGTCTGATGGTCCTACTGGAGTCATGGTGCAGTCTGACCCTGATGTGCGCGCCTCTTTGAAAGCTGGCGCTATTTGGGTCGAAATGGGCTCGATTAAACCGGAGGAGGCGCGTGCGTCTGCAGCCAATCTGGCGCAGTTGAATGTCGGCTATGTAGATGCTCCGGTGTCTGGAGGTACCAAGGGTGCTGAAGAGGCAAGCCTCGCCATTATGGCTGGTGGTTCTCCACAGGATTTTGCAACTGTGAAAATAGTATTGAATGCATTGGGGCGGCCTGTGCACGTGGGGCCTTTGGGTGCTGGCCAACTAGCAAAGCTGGCTAATCAAGCCATTGTAGCAGTTACAATCGCTGCTGTTGCTGAAGCTATGTTGATGCTGCAAAACGGTGGGGCCGACCCGGCCGCGGTTAGGGTGGCCTTGAAGGGTGGCTTTGCAGACAGTACAATTTTGCAGCAACACGGTGCACGCATGACGACTGGAGACTTCACTCCTGGTGGGTTGTGTGAATTACAGCTAAAGGACCTTAATAATGCTTTGGCAGAGGCTGAAAGCTTTGGGCTAAGCTTACCAACTCTGATCAATACCCGCGATCGCTTTCAGCGCTTAGTCAGCGATCTTAATGGCGCAAAGCTCGATCACTCAGCATTATATTTGGAGCTGTGTGATCTTAACGGTCTCGGCTCAGTTTAGTGTGTAAATTACTGAGCTCTATTTGATTTTGCTGCTGCATTTTTTCAAACGAAAAAATTAATTAAAGAATTTCTGCTATAGATTGAATAGAAATCATAGCTTGCATAGTAAAAATTATAACCTAAGCTAAAGTAAGGTTTTCAAGTAAATGCTGTTGGCCTATGCGTGATTGACGTGCCTGGGAGGCATTATATTTGGATTTTGAAGACGACCGCATTATAGTTGCATCACCTGAAAAAGTTTGGGCAAACCTGCTTGACCCAGAGATACTGAGGAAGTGCGTGCCAGGGTGCCAGAGCCTTACGGGCGACGTCGAGGGTGGTTTCGAGGCTACTGTTGTTCAAAAGGTTGGCCCCGTGAAAGCTAAGTTCAAGGGAACCGTGCATTTAAGTGAGCTCAATGCCCCATATAGTCTGCGCATTAGTGGTAAGGGTGAAGGCGGCGTTGCAGGGTTTGCCCGAGGGGGTGCGGATGTAACTCTTGAGGCCGATGAATTAGGAACAAAATTAAGTTATGCGGTAAAGGCGCAAATTGGTGGAAAGTTAGCACAGCTAGGCTCTCGCATCATCGACAGTTTTGTCAGTCAAATGGCAAATCAGTTTTTTGAGACGTTTCAGAGCGAAGTGGAAGGGGCCAACTTAACAGTGGCTGAAGTACCAATGCAAAAAATTGGATTTTGGAAAAGAATTTTACATATTTTCAAAAAATAATATGGCTAGGGAGAGAGAAAATGAAAATTGCGATGACTGTAAACGGGAAACCTGTATCCCGTGAGGTGGCAGATAATACCCTGCTTGTTGAATATATTCGAGATCACCTGAGACTGACTGGTACCCATGTGGGCTGTGACACCAGCCAATGCGGTGCATGTGTGGTGCACGTGGACGGTCAAGCGACGAAATCTTGCACCATGTTGGCTGCTAGCGCAGAGGGTCTAGCAGTGACTACGGTTGAAGGCCTCGCCAAATCAAAAGATGAATTGCATCCGATGCAAGTGGCGTTCAAAGAAAACCACGGCCTACAATGCGGGTTTTGTACTCCAGGTATGATCATGAGCGCCACAGATATGGTGACACGATATCATACGCAGGGCAAAGAACTCACTGAGGACGCCATACGCCATGAGTTGGAAGGTAATATTTGCCGCTGCACTGGCTACCACAATATTGTGAAATCTATCGTGGACGGTGCGTCCAAGATGACGAATGTATAGGGGGGAATGATAATGTCTGAAGGAATTGGAGCCCGGGTCTTACGCAAGGAAGATAAAAGATTCATTACTGGAAAAGGTCGGTATACCGACGATATTGTAGAGCCTAATCAAGCCTATGCAGCCTTTGTTCGCAGCCCGCATGCCCATGCGCGCATTGTCTCGATCGATACTTCTGCTGCAATGGCAATGGCGGGTGTTGAAACAGTGCTTATGGGCGCAGAATTAGTCTCAGATGGCATTGGTAATATCATTTGCGGCTGGGGCGTTACATCCAAAGATGGCAGCCCGATGAATATGGGCGCATGGTCGGCCCTAGCCACTGAAAAAGTGCGCTATGTTGGGGATGCGGTGGCCATTGTTGTGGCTGATACTAAATCTCTGGCCACATTAGCAGCTGAAGCAGTCGTCGTTACCTATGAGGAACTGCCTGTGGTAGTGGGGTCGCTGCAGGCCCTAGCGGGCGGTGCGCCGCAACTGCATGAGAATGCGCCCGGTAATTTGATTTTTGATTGGGAAATAGGTGATTTAGCCCCTACTGATGCAGCACTAGCCACTGCGGCTCATGTAACGGAAATGGATATCACCAACAATCGCTTGGCGCCCAACCCGATGGAGCCTAGATCTGCGATTGCCACATTTAACGATGCTGAAGACCATTATACACTCTATACAACCAGCCAAAATCCCCATGTAGCGCGTTTGGTGCTCTCTGCGTTTTATAACGTAGCTCCGGAGCATAAGTTGAGGGTGATAGCGCCGGACGTAGGTGGTGGATTCGGATCAAAAATCTACATTTATCCTGAAGAAATTGCTTGCCTATGGGCTGCTATGAAATCTGGGCGTTCAGTTAAATGGACCTCTGATCGCACTGAAGCTTTTTTGACTGATGCCCATGGCCGCGACCACGTATCAACTGCCAAAATAGGTTTTGATGGAGATGGTATGATTGTAGGTTTGAAGGTCAACACTAAGGCTAACCTCGGCGCCTATATGTCGCTGTTCAGTTCGGCAGTACCAACCTATCTCTACGGGACACTACTCTCGGGTCAGTATAACATAGCCAATATCTATTGTGATGTGCAGGCCGTTTATACTAATACAGTGCCGGTTGATGCATACCGTGGTGCTGGTCGTCCTGAAGCGTGCTATGTAATTGAACGGATTATGGAAACTGCTGCGCGTGAAATGGGAGTCGATCCCGCTGAACTTCGTGCTAAAAATTTCGTAACTTCCTTTCCTCATCAAACCCCAGTGATTATGGCTTATGATAGCGGTGACTTTGCAACCAACCAAAAGCAAGCGCAAAAGGCGGCTGACGTAGCCGGATTTAAAGCCCGCAAAGCTGAGGCGCTGGGCCGTGGTAAGCTTCGTGGCCTCGGCTATTCCAACTATATTGAAGCTTGTGGCATCGCACCTTCAGCGGCTGTGGGTAGCTTGGGCGCCGGTGTAGGTCTATGGGAAAGTGCCGAAGTGCGCGTTAATCCAGTGGGCACTATTGAAATTCTCACTGGTTCTCACAGCCACGGCCAAGGTCATGAAACCACATTCGCTCAGATTGTAGCTGAACGCTTTGATCTTCCGACTGAGAATATCAAAATTGTGCATGGCGATACTGATAAAGTCCAATTTGGAATGGGCACCTATGGATCCCGTTCTGGGGCTGTGGGCATGTCTGCCATCGTGAAAGCTATGGATAAGGTCGAAGCTAAGGTCAAAAAGATTGCGGCCCATGTCCTGGAAGCTGGTGAAGATGACATAGTGATTGAGGGTGGTGCTGTGAAAGTTGCTGGTACCGATAAGCAGATGCTTTGGCATGAAGTAGGTCTGGCGGCTTATACCGCGCATAATATTCCTGATGGGATGGAGCCTGGCCTTAAAGAAACTGCATTCTACGATCCAACTAACTTCACCTTCCCAGCGGGATGTTATATCTGTGAGGTTGAGGTGGATCCGGATACCGGTGTGACTGAAGTTGTCCAATTTGTAGCATCTGATGATTTTGGTACCATAATTAATCCTATGATTGTAGAAGGCCAAGTGCATGGTGGGATAGCTCAGGGAATTGGCCAAGCGATGCTGGAAAATGTGGTCTATGATGACGCTGGCCAACAATTGTCGGCCAGCTACATGGATTATACAATGCCACGGGCCGATGACTTGCCAAATTATTCAGTGCATCACGCGTCAACCACATGCCCAGGAAATCCCCTTGGCATGAAAGGTTGTGGTGAAGCAGGTGCCATTGGATCTCCACCGGCTGTAATCAATGCAATTACAGATGCCATTGGCAACAATAATCTTTCTATGCCTGCCACCCCTGCTGCGGTCTGGACTGCTTTGCAGGCTGCAAGCATCAAATTAGCAGCTGAATAAGGAGTTTGGACGATGTATGAGACCAATTTTCATAAAGCTTCCACGGCGCAAGACGCGGCAGCACTGTTAGCCAAAACAGACGATGGTAAAATATTGGCTGGGGGGCAGACTTTGATCCCTACTATGAAGCAAAGACTGGCTGCACCCTCCGATCTGATTGATCTGAGCCAGGCTGTGGCGTTGCGTGGCGTTACTATCACTAAGCGCAAAAAAATGGGTATAATGAAGGCAGATGGTGGTGAGACGATAACCATTGGTGCCATGACCACGCATGCAGAAGTGGCTGGTGATACAGAGTTGGCTAAAGTTTGTCCTGTAATCTCTGGATTGGCAGCTAACATTGGTGATCCTGCGGTACGCCATCGTGGCACCATCGGTGGCTCTGTAGCCAATAATGATCCTGCAGCTGATTATCCCGCCGCGTTAATGGCTTTGAGAGCTACAATCCATACCAACAGTCGTGAAATCAAAGCTGAAGATTACTTCCAAGGTATGTTTGCAACGGCGTTAGCTGATAATGAGATTATCACTGCGGTGAGCTTTCAGGCCCCAGCGGTGGGCGGTTATGGCAAATTTCCCAACCCGGCGTCCCGCTATGCAATGGTGGGCGTATTTATTGCCAAATCTGTTGACGGTGATGTGTGCGTTGCTGTGACTGGGGCGGGCGATAATGGTGTTTACCGCCACGCTGGATTAGAAGCGGCTCTATCTGCAGATTGGTCCACAACAGCGATCGAAGCGATTGAGGTCTCGGCGGATGGGCTTATGTCCGACTTACATGGGACTGCGGCTTACCGCGCTAATCTTATTAAGGTTATGGCCAAACGCGCTTTGGTCTAGCCTGCCTATTTACATCTCACACCAGCTCCAAAATTTTGGGGCTGGTGTTGTATGTTTGGGAATGAATAACATGCGACAAATACCTAAATCTATTGATAAAACTTCTGATTTTCTAGCTTCTGAGGGCTATGTGGCAGATAGGTCATTGGCCACGCTGACCTATCTATCGCTCACCCTAAACCGCCCAATTTTCTTAGAAGGTGAAGCAGGCGTTGGTAAAACTGAGTTAGCCAAGGTGATAGCTAAAGGATTGGGCAGAGACCTGATACGTTTGCAATGCTACGAAGGGTTGGACACGTCGACTTCAGTTTATGAATGGAATTTTGCGGCTCAAATGCTGGCTATGCGAAATGGGGCAGGCGAGGCAGATATCTATAATGAAAAATATCTAATCAAACGCGCCTTGCTGAAAGCGGTTGAGCCGCATGCCTCCGGCCCACCCGTGCTGTTGATTGATGAGATTGATCGTTCAGATGCACCTTTTGAGGCATTCCTGTTGGAAGCCCTCTCAGATTTTCAAGTCACTGTGCCTGAGCTTGGTGTTATCAAGGCGCAAGACCCGCCTATTGTAATTCTGACATCAAATCGTACTCGTGAGGTACATGACGCTCTGAAACGGCGCTGTTTGTATCATTGGGTGGATTACCCAGACTTTGACCGTGAGATGGAGATTTTGACGGCCCGTGTGCCGGAGGCCAAACAGGCGTTAAGCCTAGAGGTAGTTGCCTTTATACAAAAGCTGCGTGAAGAGGATCTGTTCAAGCGCCCCGGACTCGCGGAAACGCTTGACTGGGCCAAATGCCTTATTGCGCTGGATATTGTAGCTCTGTCGCCGGATGTGATTACCGACACGATAGGCGCGGTACTTAAATATCAAGACGATATCGCCAAAATTACTGGTGGTGCGGCGGCGCGCATTTTGGATCAGATAAAACAGGACATGCAGGCGCTGAAATGACTTCAGCTGCCGGAACACTACCGGATAACATTGTCTATTTTTCTCGCGCTTTGAGGCGGGCGGGGGTGCCGGTGGGTACCGCGCAAATCCTTGAAGCTCTGCGGGCGGTCGCGGCGGTGGGGTTTACTAATCGCCTAGATTTTCATACCACTCTACGTGCAATGATTGTTTCTCGGGCTGATCATTTGTTGGTATTTGATCAGGTTTTTGCCATGTTTTGGCGTGACCCTGAATTTTTAGAAAATATGATTACCAATCTTTTGCCCGTGATAACAGCACCGCCAGTGGATAGCTCGATGGAGCCTGCTCAAACCCGAGCAGCTGAAGCAATGGCTTCTGGGGGCGGCAAGCCGCGCTGTGCACCACAACAAGAACAATTAGAAATTGATGCGCAGTTTTCGCATTCTGACGTGGAAAAACTGTCGGAGAAAGATTTTGATGCCATGACTGCAGCCGAAATCTGTGCGGCTGAAATCGCAATTCGAACCATGGGACTGAATTTACCTAAAGTACCGGGACGGCGGCATGGCTTGGCCGCAAATGCAGTACAAATTGATCGTCGTAGGGCTTTGCAAAGTGCGCGCCGAAGTGGCGGTGAAATGATACATCTTCCCAAACGCCGCGCCAAACCCCGAAGGCTTAACCTTGTGGTACTTTGCGACATATCAGGTTCAATGACAAGTTATAGCAGAATGATGATGCATTTTGTGCATTCTGTGGCGCAGGTTCAGGGACAATCATGGGCGACGGTGCATGGTTTCACTTTTGGTACACGGTTGCACAATATCTCGCCCTTGCTGACGATCAAAGACCCAGACGCAGCGCTAAGGGCCATTGGCAGCCACGTGCGTGACTGGGAAGGCGGTACTCGGATTGCCAGTAGTCTTGGAGACTTCAACAGGCACTGGGCGCGACGTGTACTGTCGACCCCTTCAGTAGTGCTGCTGATTACGGATGGGCTGGAGCGTGAGGGTATCGCAAAACTGGAGAGTGAAATGGCACGGATGGCACTACAAACTCGTGAGTTGATATGGCTCAATCCACTACTGCGGTGGGGGCAGTTTTCCCCACAAGCGGCCGGCATTCGCGCCATGCTCCCCTATGTATCGTCCTTCGTAGCCTGTCATAATCTGGACAGTCTGCAAGAATTATCTGATAGTTTGAAAAATGGTTTGCATGCGGATCACAAGAAACGATTGATTGGAATGCTAAAATGATTGTTTCAAAGCATATGGGCGGCTTGGCTGCTGCATTTCACAAAGGGGGCCAAAAAGTGGCTTTAGCGACTGTGTTGGGTACATGGGGCTCGTCGCCCCGTCCAGTGGGTGCGCAATTGGTTGTTTGTGAGGATGGATCTTTTCATGGCTCAGTTTCTGGAGGCTGCGTTGAGGGCGCTGTGGTTTTGGAAGCTTTGGAAACCTTGGCTAATGGTACTTGTAGGCTATTGGAGTACGGTGTGAATGATGCCGACGCTTTCGCCGTTGGATTGGCTTGTGGCGGTACCATAAGGATCATGGTTGAGCCAGTGGGTATAGGTCAGGGCATTGCGCCTTCCTTGTTGGAAAATTTGGAGCGTGCGGATGCTGCACGTCAAGCTATAGGCCTACGGGTCAATTTAGATACTTGGGAGCGAGCAGTGCTCACGCCTCAGAGCCATCCATACGAATTTTCTGGTTCGGGTGGTGTTGAGCGGAAAATTTATACGCATATTCAAAACCCACCACTGCGATTGGTGCTAATTGGCGCTGTTCATATTGCTCAATTTCTGGCTCCCATGGCACAAATGGCTGGCTATCATGTTACTATTATTGATCCACGTGAGTCGTTCGCTAGCCCGGAGAGGTTTTTGAACCAAGAGCTTATCGTTGATTGGCCTGAGGATGCTTTAGCAGACTTAATCATAGACAATCGTACAGCTCTCGTGACATTAACCCATGATCCGAAAATGGATACGCCATCCCTGCAAGCTGTTTTGGCTACCGAGGCGTTTTATATAGGTGCATTGGGTTCGACGCGCACACATGCCAAACGTCGTACATCAATGTTGGAATTGGGAGTGCTTCCTGCACAATTCGACCGCATTCAAGGTCCCGTTGGACTATCCATTGGCAGTAAATCTCCGGCGGAAATTGCTGTTTCCATTCTTGCGGAAATTACCCAGTGCCTAAGACAAAAAGCCACATGAGTAAGCTATTTTCAGATCGCAACCGTCCCATCCATATGGGACGCTTTCCAACAGAGCGCTTGAAACGTGCCTCGAAGTGCTCAGATTTGTCCGCCATTGCTCCATGGCCCATGTTGAGTTTTCAACGCCCTGCTGGGAGTGCCAGTATTGTACCCGCTATGGCGGAATTTCAGGCCATGATGGATGCGGTGCGGGATGGCAACGCAAACTCTGTTGCCTCAGACATCCCAACAGATTTACAAGAGCGATCCAATCATCTTAAGGCATTCGCCTATTTTAATGACATAGCCATGGTGGGTCTTACGGCATTGGCTACAGATGACCACCTCGCAATTCCCCGCCTGAATCCAGACGTTAAACGTTTGGCATATGCCTTAAGTACCCGGCAGACTAAAACCTTAGCGGCGGGCATTGATCTTATCATGGCTGATCTCAAGGAAAGTATGGCCGCAAAACCAGAGTCTATCACGCATCACACTGGGGCTTTAGTATTTTTAGTAGACTATCGCCGCGACCCGAGGCGTGATGAGGCTGGCTGTGATTGGGTGCAAGACGGGCAGGCCGAACGGGCTGCAATCTTGGGTGCAGAGACGGCAACAGTACTGGCCAACTACCTTCGGGTCTTAGGCTTTAGCGCGCGTGCGCATAGTGCCACTACTACTGATGTGGAGCTTTCGCGGTTGGCAGTAAAGGCGGGCTTAACACAGGTCGAGGGTGATCAGATAGTTCATCCTTGGCTGGGCCGCCGTTTTGGCTTGGCTGCTGTGACGACCGATATGCCTTTGGCTTTTGATAAGCCTTTGGCCGCTAAGCAACCAAAATCCGCCCTGAACTGTATGGAATGGGTCTTGGGGCGGCATGGTGGTGCCTGCCGGAGCAATCATGATCCTTATTTTAAGCGGGATTATGTTAGTGGTGCTCATCCTTTTGAGACACTCAAACGGGTGGAAACACCAACCACCTATATGGACGAGCCCAATATTGCGCGGGTGCCTAAACGTACAGATATGTTTGCACGTGCACAGTTTGGAGATATGGGCCCGCAGGTGCAAAAAGGTGCTACCGGAGGTCACTACGTGCGTAAAGCTGCTCCTAGCACTGCGCAACGTCGACTATTGGGAGCGTTTGTACTTTTGCAAGACGGTGAACCCGCCAAAGAGGTCAAATTAATTTCCCCAGAGATTGCAGCCAAAAATATAAAGGGTGCGAGTTACTTTCTCGGCATTGATGCCGCGGGCCTGTCGCGATGCCCTGCTTGGAGCTGGTACTCTCATGATGCCTACGGCACACCAATTATCCCGCCCCACGACCATGCGATTAGCATGATTGTGGATCAGGGTTTTGAGACTATGGAGGGCGCTTCGGGCGATGATTGGATCAGCGTTGCGCAATCCATGCGGGCCTACCTGCGGTTTTCTCTGTTGGGTGGTATTTTGGCCCAGCATATCCGCAATATGGGCTATTCTGCCAAGGCTCACACGGTAATGGATGGCGAGGTGCTACAACCTCCCTTGCTTCTACTGTCGGGTCTTGGGGAGGTAAGCCGGATTGGTGAGGTGATCTTGAACCCGTTCCTAGGGCCACGGTTGAAGTCAGGTGCGGTTACCACATCATTGCCTGTGGCGCATGATAATCCGATTGATTTTGGTTTGCAAAAATTCTGTGACAGCTGCAATAAATGTGCGCGTGAATGCCCGTCTGGTGCTATAACAGCTGGGCCAAAACTTATGTTTAATGGCTATGAAATTTGGAAGTCTGATAGTCAAAAATGTGCTACTTATCGGATCAATACTCTTGGTGGGGCCATGTGTGGCCGTTGCATGAAGACCTGCCCGTGGAACCTAGAAGGGTTATTTTCTGAAGCGCCTTTTCGTTGGGCCGCGATGAATGTACCGCAGATGGCTCCAGTTTTGGCCAAGCTGGATGATATGGCCGGTCACGGTGAGTTGAACACTGTAAAAAAATGGTGGTGGGATCTGGAGCTAACTGAGCAGGGATCCTATGCCCCAAGCCCACATATGGTAAATGCGCGTGCACTTCAGAAGGACCTGGACCTTAAATATGCCGACCAAACCTTGGCAGTCTATCCAGCTCCCTTGGCACCACATCCTTATCCCTATCCGGCACTCATGGATCGTGAGGCGGGAATTGAGGCCTATCAAGCGATGATTACCGCAGAGGCCTACCAAGTTAAATCTGCCAGTGGCGCCCGCGATCACTTACATCTGTACCAAAACGATCAGGAGGCGCCGGTCATTCAGATGATTGTGGACCAAGTCACTCAAAGTGTTGGAGCTGTTATGAAATATAGATTGGTAGCCGTAGATGGTGCGGATTTGCCACTTTGGACAGCAGGGGCACATTTGGACATCGTTGTGGCCCCAGAATTCCTGCGTCAATATTCTATGTGTGGGAATCCTTCAGATCGCAGCTGCTATGAAATTGCCGTACTCTTGGAGCCTGAGGGCCGTGGTGGCTCAAAGCTGATGCAACGGATCTTTGAGGAGGGCCGGCGGGTGTTTGTTTCCAAACCAATCAACCATTTTGCACTGGAGGCCTCTGCAAGTCTATCCTTGTTGTTTGGTGGGGGAATTGGTGTCACGCCGATGATTGCTTTTGCCCATGAACTGGATAGCGCGGGACGTCATTTTAAGCTGATGTATTCCGCCAGCACGCAAGCATCAGCTGCTTTTGACAGTGATTTTGAGGGGCAGCCTTGGGCCAAAAAATGCAGCAAACATTACTCAGATCAAGGCAGCCGTCTCGATATTACTTCAGTTGTTCCGCCTTATGAGGCTGGTATTCATATCTATGTTTGTGGACCGAATGCCTATATGACATCTATTCTAGATCAAGCCCGTTTCATGGGTTATCCTGATATAGCGCTGCATGCGGAGTTTTTTGCGGTTCCGGATATGCCTGATTGGGTAAACTTTCCATTTGAGATTGAGCTAAACGATGGCCAAAAAGTTTCTGTGAGCGTAGATCAGTCGGCTAGTGACGCGCTCATTGCGGCGGGTATCTCTGTGGACGTGAAATGTTCTGATGGTCTCTGTGGTGTGTGTAAATGCACATTAATTTCTGGTGTGGTAGAGCACCGAGATTTTGTTTTATCTGCCGCGCAACGCGAAACTACTATGATCCTGTGCCAGAGCCGAGCCTTTCACAAAAATACTGTGTTAAAACTGGATATCTAGCCGATTACGCGTTTGTCAAAACCTCAAGACCACTTAATCTTTCACAGACTGCCAAGCCGCATACTCGGAATAATTCTCCCGGAATGCGAGCTTTTCCTGCCGGGGTGAGGTGGGTTCTGACTTCGGGCCAGATAACCAGTAAATCTAAATTTTTCTTTGTTCTATTTGCCTTGACTTCAATTCGGCGAATTAGTTTATCGTCTTCCAACATTGGAAACACATAGCAGCCGTAGACACGCTTACTGGCAGGAATAAATATTTTAATTCTGTATGAGAAGCCAAACAAATCTTGTGCGCGCTGCCGGTTCCCGAGGGCTGGATCAAAGGGACTTAGAGTGCGCCCCTGCTGGGTGAATTGCAACGGAGTTTTTAGTTTTCTCCAGTTTTCAGCAAAGATTAACTGTGGTCGTTGTGTATCATCTGCGCCCTCGATATTTATCCAGTGGATTTCACCCTGAGCCTGCTTTAGTTCCAGCTACTGGCCCACTTCTGCAAGGTTAACAAAATCATAAAATTCTTCGATTTATTTTGGAGTGGCGAAGTCCAGAGTCCGTAAAGCTAAGTGGCAAGCCCAATCGGTGCTGTCAGCAGCGGATGGGCGATATTGGAAATACGTGGCAGGGATCACGTTTTGGATCAAATCATAAACTTTGCTAAACCCATCCCTACGGGTCACGGCAATGTGGCCAGTGCGCCAAAGATATTCAAGTGCGGCTTTGGAGAGATGCCAATCCCACCAACCGCCGTTGTTGCGTTTTTTTGCGTGCCAACATCGCGTGAGCCCAAGGGCCCTTGGCTGGCAGTTTGGTCCAAATAGTCTGCGTTTGTGCTAGAAAATCTCCCCGATGCCAAGTTTTCCAATGCTGTTGAAGTAGTACAGCGTCGCGTGTGAATTTATTAAGCCAATGGGGGAAGGCCTCTATGGGCAGGATTAAGGCGTCATGGGTCCAGCCTTCAAAAGCGCTGCGTTCGTGATCAACCATTTTGCGCAAATCAAAGGGCTGGTAGGATTGTTGGCGTGACCTTAGAACTAGGTCATGGGCCTGCGCCATGGTGTTGATACTATCGACTTGCACAAAGTTAAGATGGCCTAGTACTTTTTCTAGAGTTGTACTTACCGGTGGTTTGCGCAGGCGTTGGTGATCTAGAAAATGTTGCCGAGCTAGCTTATTTTAAAAAATTAGTAAGTGTCACTCTCATAGAGTTGCAGATGAGCGATACATCCCGCAAGGGCCGCATGGTCATCTTGCACTAAATGTACTGAGAACTGGCTCATAAATTCTGAAAATCGTCCTTTTGCGGCAAATGCGCTGTGGAATGGGCTGTCTGGATAGTGATCTGCCAGTGCCTGTGCCACGCCACCAACTAAATAAATACCGCCAAAGGGTAGGTGTGTGAGGGCAAGATTGCCGCATACGCAGCCAAATACCTCTAATAATATAGCTATAGATTTGACCGCAAGCGGATCATTGTCCAAATTTTCTATGATATGTTGTGAGCTGGGCAGAGCCTCTGAGGCGCTATGCTTTGCCAGAAAGGCATACACATGGCTCAATCCACGACCAGACAGTACTTCCTCCGCAGAAGCAAACCCAAAACGGCCTGCAAGGTATTGGTGCAATTCAAATATCTCAGGGCTGGGCACGGGGAGGTTTACATGCCCCGTCTCACTGCCTGGAACGGTGAGTTTTGGCCCATCACCCAAAACTACGGCAGAATTGAACCCAGTACCCACATTGACCACGATGCGGTTACCACTCTGGGCCGTACCTTTGATCACACTACGGAATGCCTCAGCGGGCAAATGCGACAGGGCCAAACCTTGGGCCTGCATGTCGTTGATAATGGCGCCACGCTGTGCTCCTGACACTTTACATAGTTGATCTGTGGTTACAGTCCAATCCAGATTGGTTAGCTGGCCCTGAGCTTCGCCCACAGGTCCCGCTACATCAATACAAACAGCTGAGGGGTGCGTTCCGGCGGCATGAGTGTGTAGGTAGTCTATTAAAATTTCTGCAACACCAAATTGATCAGCATTGCGGTAGCGTTGTATGCTGTCAATCTGCAATACCCCTTCATGGGCTAGCGCCACGCGGGTGTTAGTGCCACCCACGTCCGCGATCAAATATTGCATGCCCATTTCCTTAGTCCAACTTAATAGTATTTCATTTAGTTTCATACTTGATGTTAGGTAATTCTTGCAAGGGCGTAGAGGAGGATAGTTCTGAAAAGGCTTGTAATTGTGTCTATTCTATGACTGATTTATGGCTAATTTAAAGAGGACTGTGTCATGCCCGCACCTGTAAACAAATTGAAATCTGCAGTTTGGGCGGGTGAAATGCAAATCGGTATTTGGTTGGCGCTCACCAGTCCCGCTATTGCTGAGATGGCTGGGGGTGCAGGCTTTGACTGGTGTTTGATTGATGGTGAGCATGGTCCCAATGATTTACCGCTGATTGAGGCGCAGGTGCGAGCTTTGCAAGCGGTAAATGCCAGTGCCATTGTGCGCGTGCCGCAAGGCGAGGATTGGCTTCTAAAACAAGTCTTAGATATTGGCGCGCAAAGTATTTTGGTACCCATGGTTGAGACGGCAGAACAAGCTGCTAAAGTGGTTGCGGCTTGCAAATATGCGCCGGACGGTAATCGAGGGGTGGGGTACGCGTTGGCCCGTGCGAGTAGTTACAATGCGATTACAGATTATGCACAAACTGCCAATGATCAAATTTGCGTGATTGTGCAGGTAGAAACACTGGCTGCAATACATAACATTCCGGAAATTTCTAAAGTTCCAGGGGTAGATTGCATTTTCATAGGCCCCGCAGATCTAAGTGCCGATATGGGGCACTTGGGCGATTTGAATCATCCTGAGGTTTTAGAAGTGATTGCGCAAGGCATGAAAGATATTGCTGCGGCAGGCCTTTGCGCCGGTACGATTTGTTTGGCGGATGATGAGCAAAAGCGCTTTATCGCGCAGGGTGGAAAGTTTTTAGGGGTAGCGGCGGATGTAATCATGCTGCAATCGGCTTTGAAAGCCACAGTTGCTAACGCGCGCAACTCATAAAGTTAAAAGGCACGGTAATAAACTGCGCTTTTTAACTCTATTCTATTAGCCTCGGCGGCGTTTTCGTCCACCACGCCCACCTACATCATCACCTGGCACTTTGTTGAATTTGATCCAGGCACCACCGCTTGGATCATTTGCCATCAAAAAGTTGGCTGCGCGAATGGCTTCCATTTCTTTACCAGCTTTTGACAGTGTTGAGCCCATACCAAATAGGGTGACGAAGGATTCATCGTCCATGCCCTCAGGTAAAATGATGCCCGCGGCACAGATAACCTCTTTCTTTGCGGCAATTTTCTTTTGACTCACAGGCAACATCACCGGGTTCATGATTGCAGATGTCATGCCGGCTGCTATGGCCATGGGGAGGAAGGCGTTATTTATCCCATGCCGATTTGGCAGGCCAAATGAGATATTAGAAGCACCGCAGGTCGTGTTCACACCAAGCTCATCACGTAAGCGCCGCACTAAGGTGTAAACCTGCAAGCCAGCTGTGCCCATTGCACCCACGGGCATAACCAGGGGATCTACCACGATGTCATGAGCAGGAATTCCAAAATCAGCAGCCCGTTCGACAATCTTTTTGGCTACAGCAAAGCGCACATCAGGATCTTCAGAAATTCCCGTATCGTCATTGGATATTGCGACCACAGGTACGTTATATTTTTTCACCAAAGGCAAAACTAGCTCAAGCCGATCTTCCTCGCCAGTCACAGAATTAAGTAAGGGTCGACCTTCTGCTGCGGCCAGACCATTTTCCAAAGCACCAGGGACGGAGCTGTCAATACACAAAGGTGTATCCACTACGGCTTGTACCCGCAGCACTAACTCTCGCATCAAGGTCGGCTCGACAAAATTATTATCTGCATATCGAGGATCTTCAGCCATTTTGTTGGAAAAGACGGCACCGGAGTTGATGTCTAATATAGATGCGCCAGCTGCCGCTTGTGCAATGGCATCTGCTTCAACTCGAGAAAAATCTCCAGCCTCAAGCTCGGCGTTAAGAATTTTGCGGCCGGTTGGATTGATGCGCTCCCCGATAACGCAAAAGGGCTCGTCAAAACCGATAATTGCAGTTTTGGTTTTGGACTCAACAACTGTGCGTGTCATTCTTAGAAATCCTTAGGATTGAGAGACAGGAATGGCAGAAGATCCACCGTTTTCGATGGCCCATTTTGCATTCGCCTTAATCCCGCCAAGTGGGAAAAAATGCACGTGCGAGACAGTAAACTGTGGGTTCTCAGCCTTATGGGCTGCCAACTCGGTGAGGAAAATATCTGGCGTGAACGGCAGGAGCAATTTGGTCAAATCTTTGGCGCGGCGCTGCAGTACGCGTAGTGATGCGCCAACACCGCAAGCGATGGAAAACTTGATCAAGGTCTGCAACTTGGCAGGACCCGCCACGCCAATATGTATTGGTAAGGTGATACCATTGGCTGCCAATCTATTTGCCCAAGCAATCACAGGTTGGGCCTCAAAACAAAATTGTGTTGTGATGGCCATCTCGGCGTCTGATGTTTCTGAAAAGGCTCGTTTCCAATGCAGGGCGGAGTCTACATTAGTCATTGCACCGTCTGGGTCAATGTCTTTGTTACCCTCTGGGTGGCCAGCCACATGCAGGCGTTTAAACCCCGAATCTCCAAAAGCACCAGATTCTAACAACTGCATGGCGCTGTGATAATCTCCATGTGGAGTGGTCAAACCGCCCGCGAGCAGCAAAGCTTGATCGACCCCTGCTTCACCTTGATACATGGCAATCCAATTGCGCAATGTGGCTTCATCCTTGATTATGCGTGCTGGGAAATGCGGCATTACGTCATAGCCCTCAGATGCCAATCGCTTGGCTGTTATTACCATATCCTCGATTGGCATGCCTTCGATATGTGCAACATACACCCGCGTCGTTTTGGGCAATAGGTCGCGAAAGTCTTCAATCTTTTCAGCAGTACGGGGCATCACCTCGATAGAAAAATCATTTAAAAAAGCTTCGATCTGTGGATTAACTTTTACCATTGACGCGTCTTTGGATCCAAAATTAAGCAGGGCCATCGGCCTCTCCTTTGTGTAAGTGTTTAAGGGTCAGGTGGACCAGCCATTATTTGCAATAAGCTGTTTTATTTTCGCTTGATCATATTTAGTATCGATACGATTAGCTTCCGATTGCGCCACTTCTTCTTGATCACCTTCAATCTGATACGCAGCAGCTTTACGCCATTCAGCTAGATAGGAGTCGGTATCTTCTGCGCCAGTTTTCATGGCTGTACGATCAATAGCCTGCTCGAACCGTTCGGGCAGTTGAACTTTAGCGGACTTACGACCTTTGCCAACAATCACTTGAGCTGGAATATCTCGCCAATACACAATAAACACATCTACCATTTAATTCCTCAACTTCCTGTCATGGATTACTATAAGCAACTGTGCGTAAAACAGGGTCAAATTTCGACAATTGAACAGGTGGTAGCGACTTCGGAGTGATGACAAATTGGTAAGAGAAATAATAGTGTTAGATACTGGATTATTTTATAATAACTTTATGAATGATTGCATGACCACTTGGATGTGCTTAGGTTACGGTAACTCGAAATCCGAAAGGCGTATAATTATGACGCCACAGCGTCCCCGGTCTGTGGGCGCGGTTCCTACAGCGGTTGAATCCACCGCAGGCCATAAGGCTCAAGCCCAAACGCTTTATGCTGCTTTGGACTTAGGCACAAATTCGTGCCGTATGCTTATTGCGCAGCCTGATGGTGCGCAATTTAAAGTTGTGGATAGTTTTTCCAAATCAGTTCAGCTTGGATT
>TARA_B110000208_G_scaffold186312_1_pt1 | contig 17509 bp, 18 predicted proteins | sample TARA_B110000208 | Tara Oceans TARA_B110000208 (sample SAMEA4397426) | marine metagenome | biome: Polar Biome; feature: [SRF] surface water layer (ENVO:00010504); material: water (ENVO:00002006), including particulate matter (ENVO:01000060) such as... | depth 5 m
CCCGCGATCGCCTTCATCTCTTGCACCTTCGCAATAAACTCGGGCGTGCCCTTCGGCAACGCAGCCATGTCTTGATTGGCCGCCTTCTGCGCCGACCGCGCCTGCTCGGCTTCGGTGATCTTCGCACGGCGCGTCGTATCCAACGCAAGGATTGCGTCGATATCGCAGGTGAATTTCTTATGGGCAATGGCAGCGCGGACAAAATCCGGCTGCTCGCGGAGGAGCTTAATATCAATCATGGCTGAGTCAGTGGAAAGCAAGCAGCTGTAGCTGACTCTGAGGTTTCGTCAAAACGATAATCCCAAATTCAGAAATCAGAGACCAGAGGCCGGCCGCATAATCTCAGGCAGTTACAGATCATATGGGCTCTCGCCACGGGCGGAAGTGTGGACGAAATCGTGATGCAGCCATTCCTGTCTGTTCTAATATGTATTTCTCCGCTGCCTGCCACAGAGATTACGACGCGATTGCAGCTCAGCAATCGAAGCATCACCCTCGATACCTAAGCATTCAACAGGGAAACAACGGCCTCGCCCACCTCTGCCAAGGTGATCGAGCTCATATCCCCATCCGCTCGGCGGATCACACGTTGTCGTGAAGCAACGGGCGGATACGGCCCAAAGCGCGCTGGCGCGGTCGGCCCAAACAAAGTCACCAGCGGTCGCCCGAGGGCTGCGGCGAGGTGCATAGGTCCACTATCATTACTCACCACACAGTCCGCGGCGTTGAGTAACTCGGGCAGCTGCGCGATGCCGGTCTGCCCCGTCAGGTTAATCAGACGATCGTCCACAATCGGTTCAGCCGCCTTAAAAGGCACATGCCCACACCAGACAACTTGGCCGACGGTCGGTTGCTGCAACAACCAACGCGTGAGCGATTCATAGCCCATCCAATTCTTCTCAGCGCGGCGACTCTCCGGAAAGACCACCACCCGCTGACCACCGTCGGCCAGCTCTGGCAAGGCAACTGGCGTGTCTGGCGTCTTAAATGATAGCGAGCGCGGCAGCTCCTCTTGCAAGCCAAGCACTGGCAAAAATGCCGACAGTATCTTGACCGCATGCGGCGGCTGCCCAGCAGGTAGCGCCGGCGTCTTTTCATTATAACCAATCCAAGCACACTCGCGCGCATCGGAACGCCCCAGCTTACGTTTTGCATGTGCGGCCAGTGTCAAAATCCCCGTGCGCGCCAGGCCCTGCAGGTCCAGCACCGCATCATAACGCTGCGTGCGCACCTCACGAATCAGGCTTACAAAACCGCCCACGCCCGCAGAGCGCTCAAAAATATAGGTGTGATCAATCACCGCCGACGCTTGCACCAGTGCCGCGAACTCGCTTCGGACCACCCAATCGATCGAGACCTTCGGCAGTTGCGTCTTAATCGCCTCTGCGATCAGCAGCCCGTGAATAATGTCCCCCATCGACGAGGGCTTAACGATTAAAATACGCTGTATAGTCTGCTTCATGTTACTCACTGACCTCCCGTAACTTCGACTCAAATAATTCGACCAACTCCGGGCGGCCTGCCCAATTCTGCATAAACCGCCGCAAATCCTTGGCCCGTCCGCGCTCAAATGCATTGGCCTTTAAACCAAAGCGAAAAGCATCCAGATCAAATAAATGCAAGCGCCCATCCGGCCCGACGATCAAATTAGTCGCCTTCAAATCACCATGCGCCGCGCGCAGACGTCCCAATGCGGACCAGATCTGGGCAAACGCCTCAGCCACCGCCTCAACCTGCGCTAGATCAGCGCCGCAGGACTCGACATAATCCGGTAAAATTCGCCCCTCGATCTGCTCCATCAATAAATAGCGAACCCCTGGCAAACGCTCGCGTGTATCTTCATACACTGCCACCGCGCGGGCCGTCGGGATAAAGGCCATCTCCAGCACCCAGGACGAGGACCAGCTCTTCAACGCCCGCGAACCCGAAAACAGATGCCGTATACGATTCATCAACGGCTTCTTGTTATAACGCTTCAGCACATACGCTTTTCCAGCATACTCAAATCCCTGCACGGTGCTGGTATTGCCCGACTTCAAACGCCGACCTTGCAGCATTAACGCTTCTGGATCGGAAAGAAAGGCCTCGATTAGCTCAGGAGCCGCCTGACGCAAATGCAGCGCATGATATGCGTCCGCCTTGGTGTCGACAAATTCAGTGCAGGTGCGACGCGTTTTCTTAAAATAGCGACGCGCCCGCTCGGTCTGTAGCGCCACGATCGCCCCATCGAGTTCATCCAGCAGTCGCCCCTTAAGCGCCTGGTCGTCGATCAAATACTTCGAGCGGATCGCCTCACGAAACGCACACTCGGCTTCGGGCCCCAAAGTCACACAAATACCAGCTAAATCCTGTAAGCGTGCTCGCTCACTCAGCGCACGCTTCGAAAATTCGATCGAACCAGCATCCAGTAAATACAAGCGCGCGCCATCCCAGGCCCAATTATCCACGTGCTGATCCCGTTGACGCACACCGGCACGATGCGCGGCATCCACCAGTTTTGCCAGTTGCTGCGCCAACTCCGTGCGCTCATCAGAGTCGCCATCGAGAAAAGCATCTTGCACCGAAACGGCACCCTCGATCCGAGCCATAATCACCCAGACCGCCGAACCATCCGCTTCCTCAGCCACACACAGCGGCGTGGGTGCCGACAAGCCCAGCGCATTTAACTGAACCAAACCATCCCACTCGCGCCGCCAATCCCGCGCCTGCTTCGGATGTACTAAAAAACGCTTCGCCACCACCGCCTGTTGATTTGAGCACAACTGGCCGGCATACACCTCACGACGGTCCGGCAAGATGCGCAGCGCCTCACTGACGTCGAGGCGCAACTCGGCGGTCGCGGCCGAAGCATCCAATTGATCCGCCGATTCCACCACCCGCAGTGCGATCGGCCCGCCAGACTCTTCGACCAGACTCATGACTGCGCGCCCTCCACATACGGACGCACCGCGGCAAGCACGCGCTCAGCCGAGACACCCTCGATCGGCATGCCACCCGTCGCAGGGCAACCTTCGGGTTGCAGAATATGCTTCGGCGCATCAAAGATCGGCCCGGTGCGCACCGGATTGGTCGGCCCAAAGACCACCACCACAGGTGTGCCCAGCATATTGGCCAAATGCATGCCGCCGGTGTCATTACACACCACCACGTTACACTGCTTCAGCCCATCGCAAAATGCAGCGAGGTCGGTCTTACCTGCCAAGTTTTGAATCGCTCCGCCGGAAAAGCCGTCTGCCACTTGATCCGTGATCACACGGTCTGCCGGCGTGCCAAATAATACAATTTCGACCTCAGGCACTGTCGCGAGCAACTGGCCAACCAATGCACGCCAATGACTAATTGGCCAGCGTTTCTCCGGCGCATTTTCGGTGCCGCAAATCATCGCCACCTGCGGGCGTGCACGAACAGATTCCTCACGCGGCAACGGGCTAGTGTCCAATGATTCAACCAAACCATAGCGCTGCAACATCAGCTCCCAAACCTGAGTCTGGTGGGTCGTCGTCTCATCAATTTCAGGCGGCAACAAAAACGGATCCGTCAGTAACTGCCGCTTCTTACCAGGCCGAACCATACCCATACGTTGCGAACAGCGAGTCAGAAAAGCTTCTAAGTCACTTCGAGTGGAATTGGTAAACAACAAATAGGTATTCGGATAATCCCGACGTAGTTGGTAGAAGTACCTAAAATAGCCACGTCCTTGCTGCGGCAGTGGGATAAAACGCTCGCCGACATCCAAGCGATCAAACAATGGCTGAAACGCAGCCTTACCAATCAGTGTGATTTCAAAATCAGGGCGCGCCTGACGAATCGCCCGAAGCAGTGGCAGCACCATCACCACATCCCCCAACCAATTCGGCATCCGCACCCATAGACGTGTCTTGCGTGGCGTCTCGGTAATACCATTGATCGCGTTGGTCATCTCCAACTTCATGCGCTTCGTCGCTAACTTAAAGCGTTTATGGGAACTCGACTGATGCCCCCAACGGTCATGTAACCACAGCCAATCGGGCGCCGAATGTGAATCACGCTTCAAATAGGCCTCCAATAAATTATGCGCCCGCACCGCCACCTCTATTGGAGTCTCACACTTTGGCAATTGCTGCAGGCTCAACTTGGCTTGCCAAAATTGAGTGCGCTCCAGCAATAGCAAATGAATATCTGCATCAAAGCGCAGCGCCATCAAACCCGGCAAATTCGTCATAGATACGAGTCGCCCCATAAACAACGAAGTCGTGCCACTCTTCGATGCGTCTTGATCAAACAATACCCCCACGCCCTCACTGCGACGCAGCGCCGCCATCGCATCATTGTAACCTGAGCGGCGCGACAGCTGGCGAAAGCCAAAGCGCGACCGCGTCTCCTCGACCCAGGCATTCAACGCAGGCTGATTCAATGGCCGGAACACCACATTGACCTGCGGCAACCCGGGGAAAACCCGTGGCAGCAACGAGGCCGCTTCCGACATCGTCATATGCGGCAGCATCACCACAAACGGCTTTCCTTGCTGATCTCCCGAAATATAGCGTTCGAACTTGGCTCGCAGCTCATCATCGACCTCCAACACTGCATCGAGCCGCGACTCCGAGAAATACCGCGAAGCAGGCATAAACAGCGCCATCTCGACAACCCGTGCGCAGGCCTCGTAATACGCCTTTCGCCGCCATTGCTCACTCTGCCCAGGAAATGCATGGTGCAAGTTATTCAGCGTCATGTGGCGACGCGCCCCAGCGCACAGCCCAATCACACGGCCCAACAGCACGCAAATAGCACGTATCAGCCACACCGGTGCCGCCGCGCTCAAACGGCCAATCAGTTTAATAAAAAATAGTGTCACAACAAAAATTAGAAATCGTCACTTATGAGAACGAGGCATGCCCCGCAAACGCAACGCCGAAATCAGCGGAAGACTCCGAAGCCTGTCATTGTCAAAGCTATCAGAATCGTTCTCGAAGATCCTGAACCCGTGGCGTCTGCGCTTGCGCAGGCCAATTTAAGCACTCCTTTGACCTCTGGCCGTCGCAAGCGACGACGCCACGTGACACCTTTAGCAATTACACCCCCTCCGAAGCCATCCCAGCAAGCCCTGCCTTTTGGCTTGTTAAGTTCTTAGATCCTTTCAGTTTCATTTTTTAAAATGGCTGTAAACTTCGACGAACTCTCTGCTCAAACCGACGCACTGCGAAAGGATTATACTTTTCTCGAGAGCTTTGGCGTCGATGCAGCCAAAGTGCATGAGCGTTCCAAGGTATTACAGCTCTCGTTTACCGAGAACGCCGTCGAAGTGCAGACCTTCGTCAAAGTCTACAGCTACCGAACATCGTCGTTCCAGCGCCTCTGGCGGCGAGGCACCGCCCGCATCGAAGCACGCAACCTACTCTTTTTCAAATCAGTCGGAATCCCCACCCCACGCGTCATCGCTTGGGGCCAACGTAGAAACGCCATCGGTACAATCGTCGATGACTACATCATTACCGAGGCCATCCCCGAGACTCAGACGCTACGCGAATTCATTACTAGTGCATGCCCGGATCGCAGCCTGCCGCTCTATTGCAGTCGGCGCGACAGCATCATCGACCAACTTAGTCACTTCACTAGAGCGATGCATGCACAGCACTTTTATCACCAGGACCTCAAGTGGCGCAACATACTCGCCCGCATCGATGGCAATCAAACTGAACTGTTCTGGATTGACTGCCCGAAAGGCGACTTCACGAGATCGGCGACTCACCAATCACGCCGCGCACTGAAGGACTGCGCCACCCTCGATAAACTAGGCCGTCTACACTGTACCAAGGAAGAACGCCTGCGCTTCGTCGCTTGCTACCTGGATCAACCCGTCGATGCGCCCGAAGTCGCCACCTTCGCCCAAGCCATCGCGGATTATCGCCGCAAACGCTTCGACGCCGAAGACCTCCGACAGGAACAAGAAGCCATCGAAAAACGCCAAGCCAAAGCCAATGCTGCCCAATCTAAGTAATCACCAATTCGAAGCGCTGACCCAAGGCGCACGCATCTTGGAAAAAGACGGCTTTGGGCTCAAAGTGCTGCGCCTGCCCGATGCCCGTATCCTCAAGCTTTTTCGGCGCAGGCACTGGCTCTCCTCACAACTATGGGCACCGCACGCGCAACGCTTTGACCGCAACGCCAAGGACCTCCTCAAACGCGGCATCCCCACCCTCTCGGTTGAGAAAATCTTCTACCTCCCCGAGATGCAGCGTCAGGCGGTGCTCTATCACGAACTGCCCGGCACCACCCTGCGCCAGTGGCTACGCGAGCACGAAGGCGACGAGGCCACAGCAGTGATCGAACAATTCGGACGCTTTGTAGCAAAACTCCATGCCGAGGGCATCCTGTTTCGCTCGCTGCATTTTGGCAACGTGCTGGTCTCCCCCGAGCACGATCTCGCACTGATCGACATCGTCGATATCAGCTTCCGCCGCAGCGGCGCGCTCACCACATCACAGCGCATCCGCAACTTCGTTCACATCGGCCGCTACACCGAAGACCGCACACTCTTCACTCAAACTGGCGAGCATACTTTTATTGATGCCTACCTCGCGGCTTGCCCATTGACTCCAGAAACAGGCAGCACACTGAAGAACGCCTTTCTCAAAGGACTCCGCGCCTAGCCGAAGCACTTTCCCAATATGTTTAAAATCAAGAAAAAATGGATTGCCCCAGAATGGGAGTCCACCCTAAGAGACGCCGGCTTACTCGACATCGAATCCGTCTCAAAGCGTGAATTCGACTGGTTTGAAGCGCCCAATCGCCGCCGCGGCGGCTGGAGCGGCGTCACGCGCATCGTGCTCAACCCCGAAGCCGTGCCACAAGATCAGAAAGCCGTCTTTCTGAAAATTCAGCAGAACCACTTCTACCGAGCTCCTTCGACATTTTTCCTCAAGCGCCTGTCGTTTGCTCGGGAATTCGACGCCCTTCAAGCCCTCGCCCCAGTGGTTAGTTGTATGCCAAACTTACTGCAATTTGCCCAATGGGAGCAGGATGGCAACCAAGGCTCGTTGATCATTACTGAGGCACTCGAAGGGTTGCAGCCATTTGACACATGGCTCAAAGAACAGAAAGATTCAGCCGATGCTGATCAATCAGAACCAATCCTGAAGGCACTTCAATCAGTCGCAAGCGCCGCACGCGAAGTTCATCATGCTGGATGGGCACACTTCGGATTTTACCCAAAACATGCCTTTATCCGCCAAGACGAGAATGGGGATTTTAGCACATGCCTGATTGACCTTGAGAAAGCGCGACAACCACTCCGTTCAACTCAATCCACGATTGAAGATGTCTCTCGCTTCCTGCGGCACTCGACCGAATTGAATAATGAAGAGAAAGTGGCATATTTACGTGCCTACTTCCAAACGGACACTTTTTCCGATGCCCAGAAACGCATGATCGGTAAAATGCACGGTGGCCCGAGTGTATAACCACGCATATCTAGAAAAACAAGCATTGACAGCAATGCTAGCAACGCAGACAATGCAATGATGGCTACCCTCACAATACGCAACCTAGACGATGCCACTAAACGAAAGATTCGCATAGTCGCTGCGCAACACGGGCACTCGATGGAAGCCGAGGCCCGAAATATACTCACTCAAGCCGTCTCTCCGCATGCCCTAAACTCCAACGCAAGTGAATCCCTAAAGCAAATTACAGGCATTTGGAAAACACGCGGCACTACAGAACAGCTAATGCAAACCACCCGGGGCATACGCTAGCGGGTGGCAGTACTCATCGACACCAACGTCATTTCAGACGTGCTATTCGAAGATCCGGACTGGTTGCAATGGTCAATCGACCGCCTGATGGAATATGAGGGACAATTACAAATCAACCCAGCCATCTACGCTGAACTCTGCTACCCCGCCGAATCCTCCGAAGAAATCGATATTATTCTAGGCAAATTATCATTAACCTACGTTGAGACTCCACGCCAAGGGCTCTATCTCGCCGCTCAAGCCTATAAAACCTACCGCTCCCGCGGCGGCACGAAATCCGCCCCCCTTCCGGATTTTTTTATAGGAGGACATGCAGCCGCATTAAAGGTGCCATTAATCACAAGAGATGTCTCACGCTACCAAACTTATTTTCCTCAGGTTAAATTGATCCATCCCTGATCACCACTTTATCCCTGGCACTTGCCCCTGCGGGGCTAGCTCGACAGACCCCACTAATTATCTCCACGCTTGTCGCGCTCCTTCCCACCTTTAACACGTTTACACTCTTACACTTTTACAAAAGACCACGGATATTTCAGGACTCGGAGATGCCGCAAGGAACGACGCCAGCCTCAATCACCCCGGCGAACCTATAGTCTGCTCTCCACTGATGCATTGAACATGCTCTAGGAATCCGACCTACAGTTCCTCATCATGACAAATATACTGGCCTAGACGCCGGATACACCGAAGTATCAACACTAAGAAAATAACACAAAATGCCTCAATGCTCTTTGATCGTCAACGTCTACAACCAAGCCAAACAGCTGGATGTATTACTTGAGAGCGCCCTCAAGCAGACGAATCAGGATTTTGAAATCATAGTGGCAGACGACGGCTCTGCGGATGAAACCGAAGCAATCGTCAGCAAATGGGAATCGCAATTAGAGATCCGGCGCGTCTGGCATGAAGACCGAGGCTTCTACCGAACCATCATCCTCAACAGCGCGGCCAAGCTTGCCTCTAGTGAGTATCTCATTTTTTTCGACGGAGATATGATCCTGCACCACCGCTTCATCGAAATGCACCTCAAATACGCACACCCACAACGCGTGATGTGCGGATGGCGGGGCAGCAAGATCCGGCAAGACATAGCGGAATGCATCATTCGCAAAGAAATCGAATTCCCCACAGATACCGCGGCCGTCCTGTGGCGAGGACTGAAGGGGCAGGTAATTAAACCCTTTCGAACAACGATCATTGAGAACAGATTTCTTCGCAAACTATTTTGCAAAGAGCGGCATCACGTGGGTGGCTGCAATTTCGCCATGCACAAGAAGAACTATGAGCTTTGCAACGGCATGGACGAAACGATCCTACAATATGGCTACGAGGACCACGAAATCGGCGCGCGCCTAAAGAACAACGGCATCGAAGCCGTGGGCATCCGGAACTGCGCGAACACTTACCACTTGGAACATGGAAAATCCGACAATCCTGGCATCATAGACATCCTGCCTCGCATACACTCCCATAAGTATAAACAGTGTAAATACGGTCTAAAGCAACTAGACGAGGGTAGTACCAACGACATGTTTATTCAGGGCTAAATCACACGTGAAAAATCGCCTAATCCAGATCACTCAACCGCTATTTAAGCGACTTGGGCTTCGCCTTCTGCGCGATAAAGATTACCAGCGCCTACAACAGAACCAGACACTCTTGACAGAACTGGTGCACCAAGCGCGTCAAAAAAATGGGAATGCCGCAACGAAAGACGGCATTTCATTCATTATTTTCTCAAAGGACCGCGCCAGCCTCAACACCACCCTCAACCGCCTCGGCGAACCCATGGTCTGCTCACCAATCGATGCGCTCAACATGCTCTGCTCACCAATCGATGCGCTCAACATGCTCTATGGTTCCGACCTACAATTTCTTATCATGGAAAAGATTCTGGTGCGCAAACCAGACGCACCGACGTTTTAAATATCGAATGAATTATTCCAACAAATGCACACTGATTATCAATGCTTACAATCAAGCCAAGCAACTCGACCTGCAGCTTGAAAGTGCCCTCAAACAATTGAAAAGGAGTTTGAAATCATTGTTGCCGATGACGGCTCATCGGACTCGACATCGAAGCCATCGTCAGCAGGACCCAACAGACTTTGCCCTTAATCCCATCAACCTCAGCTCTGTAAAAAGATAACGGCCAACACCGAATCTGCACCGTTCAATAATCCAACGTACCCCAATAATATCTAATATTACGCTAATGCCTTATTCTTCCATCGCCTATATTACCGCGCATCGCCTGGGGGACGCGCTATTCCAAACCCCCGCAATTAGACAGCTTAAATCGGCTATTCCTGGGATCTCAATTTCCATCATTGCACCGAGTGCGGCATCGTATGCTGTGTTTGAGGGGAACCCAGACATTGACGCACTATACGACGCCTCCTCGAGCATTCCAGAAGCCCTTAAGGGGCGCACGTTTGACTTGACCATGATCAACTGCAGCAACCGGTTTGCTATGCCGATCTGTAAATCCATCAATGGCCCCCAACGATTCCCAGCCGGCCTGGAAGAGATTAGGTCGAAGAAAAAAGAGCCCGCCTTAGCTAATGACCTGCAACATTCCTGTGTTGGCTCCTTAGAATCCTTATGTGCATCTTTACAAATTTCAAGCACCTGTAACGATTATAGCTATACACTTCCATTTACGAAACAAGATGAGTTGCAGGTTGATCGTATATTAAAACAATTGGACGTCTCAAACCGAACGCTCATTGGTTTACATTTAGGATGTCGGTCAGTTCGAAAACACCTAAGCTTCCTAAAGAGTGACATTACTCACAAAAAAGCCTGGCGCCTCAATGAAGCTACTCGATTTTGCCAGCTCCTCAGCGAAAAACATCCAGAAATTCGCTGCCTAGCAACGGGCACCCAAGCTGAAGGGATTTTCACCAAGAAGTTAGCGAAAGCATGCCCGAATGTTATCGATGTGGTCGATTTATTCTCAATTAAAGAGGCTGCGGCTTTAATGCACCGACTCCAGACTTACGTGGTTACTGACACGGGAATGCTTCACGTCGCATCCACCACACCAGTGCACATCGTGGGTCTCTATGCCGTAACGAATCCAGCTATCACGGGGCCTTCCCCAGGGAGAACCGCACACACCGCCATCCAAAGAGATTCAATGGATGCAATCACTGGAGACATTGTGTTCGATGCTGTCCATAAGGCACTCACAACTTAATAGGATTCGGCAACTTACAAACATTGGCGACCTAGACTATAAGGCCTCCCTAACTTCTAACGGAACCACCAGCGATACGGCACATCGCTCTCGATCAACCGAACATTCCGTGTCTATATCCAGTCTGACATCACAAGAAAGATCGTTCTATCCTGAGATAAACAAAGCTCCAAACCTATTATGTCCCGTCGCCCCTCAAGCTCCTTACTCATCAGCACTTACAACGCTCCCCTGCAACTTGAACTCGTCCTTCGCAGCGCCTTGGCTCAAACAACACTGCCGGATGAAATACTAATAGCGGATGACGGTTCCACCGATGAAACACGGACGCTGGTTGAGACTATCAAGCGAGAATCGCCCATTCCACTCATCCATGTATGGCATGAAGACAAAGGATTTAGGAAATCCATCATTCTTAATAAAGCTATTTCCAAAGCCGCGGGGGATTATTTAATTCAAGTCGACGGCGATTGCATTTTACACCCTGCCCTGATTCAGGACCACCTACGATTCGCGCACGTCGGCTACTACCAATTCGGAACTCGCATACGCATCCCCCAAAAAATGGTCCCTGAACTACTCCAAAAGAAATGCATACACTTCGGCTGTCGCTCTCCATATCCCAAAAAGACGATCCGATTAATCCGATTTCCGAATGTCACCTTATTGCAAAAGCCGGTTAAATTCGGAGTGAAAAAATTTCGCGGGTGCAATGCATCCTTCTGGAAGTCCGATATCCAGGCCATAAATGGCTATAACGAAGCAATGGAGGGATGGGGTTGTGAAGACTCTGAACTAATCATCCGCCTTCAAAACAAGGGCATCAAGGGCAGACGATTGCGCTACTGCGGTTTAGTCTATCATATGGATCACCCCACAGCCTGTAAAAAAGCCACATCAGACAACCAGCTCATTGAGCAACAAGCCATCGAGAACAAGCTGGTGACCTGCACACTAGGCCTGAATCAATACCTTTAGCACAGACGACAATGCATTGAAAGTCACATCAAGAGACCGCCAGCGCAGGAATCAGGAATCAGGATCGAAGCGCCCTCTTAAAAACGAAAGTTTCCTCAACCATCGAATCCAAATGACTTTACGATGCAGTTTCGCCGGCCACACATGCGGATAATCCTTATCACAACAGATTACCCGCTCCGCCCGCTTCTTTGATTTAAATTCAACCCGTTTTGATAGTTGCGCGGAGTGCTTGGTGTAAAGATAGAGAATCTCAGGAATTAGCACCATCTTCCAGTTCGCTGAAGCGGCACGAGCCCAGAAGTCCTTATCGCCGATCAACTCGAGGCGCTCGTCAAACATCCCCAGATGTTCCTTCATTAATTCGCGCTTCCAGGCAAAGAAAGCCCCCGGGCGCATACTCAGATCAAGCTGTCTGAGTCTCGATCGCTCCCAGGAATTCCATTCCGCATCCACAGACTGCTTTGCAATCAACACGGTCGCCACATCCCAATCACGACACTGCGCATCCAACAACACACGCTCCAGTAATTCAGGATGCATCGCATCGTCCATATTCGAAATACAGACAAGCGGCGCAGAAGCAGCCGCCCATCCTAAATTCCATGCCTGATACAAGCCGATACGCTCCTCCAAAGTAATCAGCCGGCAATTCTCATGTTGCTCACAAAACGGCTCTAGTAATTCTCGCTCATTCCCCGGCGAAGCGGGCTCAACGAAAATAAATTCCGACCGTGAAAATGCTGTTTGCGCCTCTATTTCACGCAACTTTTTATCCACCAAGTCACGGTCGTTGTAGGTGCTAATAAGCACTGATATTTCGTGGAGGAGTTCAGGCATCTACAGATGAATGATCTCCCTCTGCCCCTACGACAAGTCTGTTTTATACATCGTTGCGGATATACGCTGACTTTTGACCGAAGCCACTTAGAAAAAGATTCATACGACATAGTCTTGCCAACACGGCCCTGAGATTAAAAATATAATTCATTTATACTCAGTTTAAGTAGATCAGACAATAAACTCATGAATCCTTACAATACCACGAGTTCCGTAATTTTTTGCATCTTCAATCGTCCAGAAACGACACAGCGGGTCTTCAACGAAATAGCAAAGGCCAAACCACCTGCACTCTATGTAGTCGCTGACGCCGCTCGGCCACAAGTCCAAGGCGAAGCTGAGCTATGCCAAGAATGTCGTGCAATAGCAGAACAGGTCGATTGGCCCTGCGAGGTCACGCTGGATTACGCCGAAGACAACATGGGCTGCAAACAGCGAATTTATTCAGGCATCAGCAATGCCTTCAAGCAATTCGAGTTTGCAATCATACTTGAAGATGACTGCCTCCCTTCATCTGACTTTTTCCGCTTTGTAGATACCATGCTAGAGCGCTATCAAGACGACCAGCAAGTCATGCAAATTGCAGGCACGGCATTCATCCGCCCCCAGCAGCCCAAGGAAGCATATTATCGGAGCGCTTATCCACTAATCTGGGGTTGGGCAACTTGGCGACGCGCATGGGAAGGCTTTGATCTATCCATGCAAGCATGGCCCGAGCTCAAACAAAAGCTTGAGCTACAAGTATACGCCAAGACGAAGTTGCACGATCGTTTCATTCGCTACATGGAGAAAGCCTTCCAAGGAAAAATAAACACATGGGACTACCCATTCGTAGTCCACGTGCTATCAAAACAAGGTCACTGCATCTCTCCACTATATAACCTAATTTCAAATATCGGTTTCGGAGCAAGAGCAACACATACCACGAGCGCATCAAACGCACACGCCAACCTACCATTTGACATATTGCCCCGCACAATTGCTCCGATCCAATCCACAATAATCGACACCGCCAAAAGTGGGGCTCAACTAAACAATGGATTATTCCGAAAGAACTTCCTGCAAAAAAGAATCTACAAGCTCTCAAAGCTACTAAATTTCACGTATCGCCCGACTCCAAATCAGCCCAAGCATTAAATGAATAAACTGACCTAAATATGATTGTATTCATCGACGAAAACATTTTTGAAAAACAAGCATACGGGGGAATCTCGCGCTACTTTAGCGAACTAGTTAAAGCAATCTGCGAAATGCCAGAGCATGAAGTCGTGATCTATGGCGGTTGGTCAAAGAACGCATACCTTAATCAACTCAAACAAACCGCGAACCTAAAAGTATTTAGACTGGGCCCCACATGGGATTGGCTCAAATTTGCAAAAAAATTGATCAATCCGATGCTGCGTAAAGTACTTTTCTTTCAGCTAAAAAGAAAAGGAAAAAAGGTAATCTACCACCCCTCATATTTTTCACTCGACCCATTCATCAATGAATATTGCGACTGTTCAGTGCTCACCGTTCATGATTTGATTTATGAGCATCAGGAGAAAAATCAAAACTCTAAAAAAACCTCGGAGCGCAAAAGAATCCAAGGCTTAGTGGATCAAATCATCACGGTCTCTGAGTCCACCGCCCGCGACCTCAAAGCGTTCAACCCATCGGCAAGTAACAAAATCTCGATCGTCCACCTCGCAGCCGCACCGTCAGCGATCGAGTTAGAGCAAGGACGCAACAATACCTTCCTCTTCGTAGGTAACCGAGGCGGCTATAAGAACGGCAACCTTGCGATTCAGGCATTTGCCAAGCTCAAGGCAGAAACAAAGCAAGATTCACAGCTACTCTTCGTTGGTGGCGGTCCATTCGACGTAGATGAGTCCGAAACGATACACGCATTAAATCTAGAAGATTCCGTGCAACAACGCAACTTATCCGATCAAGAGTTGTCCCATGCCTACCAGACATCCACTGCACTTGTATTCCCCTCCTCCTACGAAGGGTTTGGCCTTCCACCTCTGGAAGCCATGCAAGCAAACTGCCCAGTCATCGCACAAAAAGTAAGTAGCATACCAGAGGTGCTTGGCGAATGGGGGCATTACTTTACAAATGAAAGTATAGATGAGCTGTGCGCATTAATGAAAAAAGCAGCACAACCGAAAAGCACTGAACCATCCAAAATAAGACAAGACCTACGGGACCAACAACTACGTAAATTTTCATGGTCAAAGACCGCAAATAAAACCCTTTTAGCATATCGAAATCGATAAGAAAACAGGATCACCAAAGCATCAATCGATAATGAATATTCCACTCATATTCTGCCATTACGGCAATAGCACCTATCTCCCTTATGTTTTTGAGATGGTCAGGCTATCGAACCCTGACAAGGAAATCGTGTTACTGGGAGACAAGAATAATCAATGGCTCGCTGATAAATATAACATCACGCACCATGCCTTCGAGACGTATAACTACGGCCCTGAGTTAGATACATTCAACCAAGAATACCAACTAATACAAGGAGCTAATCATAACAACGTCAAAGCCAAAGAAGACTGGATCAACTTTGTATTCAAAAGATGGTTCTACATATCAAACTACTTAGAAACAACAGGCATCGATGGCTTCTGGCACTTTGACACCGATACAATGATCTTGGAGGACCTCACTCCACATGAAGGCAAATTCAGTTCGTATGACTGCAGCGAACAATGTAACGGTTCCTGCCTAAACGGATACATCTCCTGCCGAACTATAGTGAAGCGATACATCAAAAAAATAAATTCTCTATTTCAAGATCCTATTTACCTCGGCCAACAAAAAGAAGAATTTGAAAATGTGAATAGTAGCTACGCATTTACTGAAATGAGAGCATATGAGGAATTCAAGAAAGAAGGGCTAAGCACTATACGCCTAAACTCAGTCATCAATGGCTCAACATTTGACGATGCTATCTGCCAAGAACACAACATGGAGATGGAACACCTACCTTCAGGAAAAGAAGTCAAAAAAGTATACGCAACACAAACAGGCGAATTTTGCTGTTGGGATAAAGCCCTGAGTAAACACATACAAATGAATACGTTAAATCTGAGCTGGGTGCCGATCGACCTATATGGAGTGATACTCAGCCTAGCGAAGCAAAAATCATTGAATTTAGCAAAACAAGAGACTCTCAACAGGTCTGGCATGAGGACAATCACTCAAGCCTACTATCAAATGAAGCCCTTCAATGCATACCGAGCAAAAATAAAAGCAGAAACGAAGAAAACGAGACGTAAGGTTCGAAGTATTTTCAAAGATTCATTTCAACGAATGAGAAACCCACGGTAATCCTACGATAGCCCCCTAAAGCAACAGCGATTCGTCAAACATTCCGAAACTATCCTTCAGCTAAGTCCTCCCAGCGAAAAAAGCCCGGGCCGTGTGCTTAACTCCAATCGTCGCAAGCGTTGCTGTTCCCATGAATTCATATCCTCATCGATAACTTGCTTCGCAATCAAAACGGTAGCCACATCCCAAGCATTTCGAGCCATTCCCGCAATCACTCGCTCCAGTAACTCGGGGTGCATCGCGTCATCCATATTCGAAATGCATACAAGCGGGGCCGAAGCAGCCTCCCAGCCAAGATTCCATGCCTGATACAGAGTGATTCGCTGATCCAGTTTAATCAATCTGCAGTTAGCATGCTTCTCACAGAAAGGCTCAAGCAGATCACGTTCACTGCCAGGAGAATTTGGCTCAATGAAGATGAATTCCACCCGTTCGAAAGCAACCTGAGCCTCAACCTCCAGCAGCTTCTTCTCCACGAAATCACGATCATCGAAGGTGCTGATCAGCACAGACAATTCAGGCGAAGTAAACTGAGACGATGAATCATTCATAGTATTCCAATTAACTGATCATCCACGCATTTCTCAGAGCAGAGAGAACAACCAAGGCTTCCAGACCAAAACATTGTTACTGTTCATAACAATACAAATCTCCGGCCTTCGCCAGAATAACTTCAACTTGATGGCGTATTTCTAAATCAGCTCGGTTTTTACTAGAACGTAGCATCCATGCGCGAGGGAAAATCACCCAAGGCACTCTGCGCTTACGATAGGCCTGATACCCTGAAACAGCCTGCTCTTTACGCTCCCACAAACGAAACAAATACCTCAGTGCATTCAAAATTTCCGCCTCAACACCAGCCGTCGCCAGCTCACCTTCGGCACACTCAACCTGACCACAAGAAAGAGCATACAGCTGAGCACGCAATCGGCGCCCCGGTCCTCGACCGCTACCCTTCCCAGCATGACACTGAAAGTTTGAAGCCACATCCGGAACAACAGCCCAACGAAGAGACAATGCCTGCGCAACTGCCCATGCCGAGTCACCAGCATGCCCATAATCATAAGGAAATGGGTTCTCTTGCAATGCCACTGATCGATACAAATTACTCGCAGAGCTGCCAATCAGCGTCCCAGGCAGATCGATGGAGTTCCACGCAAGAAGTTCCAATGGTTGAAACAGGTAAGTCTCCTTCGGCACAGACTTCTCCAAAAAAGAATGAATCGGCCACTTTCGGTGCTTCGAGGTCGAATCCTCGTAGACAATTTCCGGTGCACTCACAACCACATCTGCCGCCAATCGCTCTGCTTCAGAATAAAGACGCACCAAAGTCTCCCAAGGCATATAGTCATTCACCGTCGCAATATAAGTGTATTTGCTCTGAATTTTGCTAATGCCTGCATTCCAAGACTCATAGAGCCCAGGT